>Ga0315277_10009997_pt1 | contig 12069 bp, 13 predicted proteins | sample YL17G05_15_MG_FD_203695 | JGI IMG/M metagenome (GOLD analysis project Ga0315277, IMG submission 203695) | Sediment microbial communities from Yellowstone Lake, YNP, Wyoming, USA - YL17G05_15 | ecosystem: Environmental > Aquatic > Freshwater > Lake > Sediment | place: USA: Wyoming | collected... | reverse complement strand
GCCGCGCGGCCCGCCCGCGAGATCATCGGCGCCCTTCTGGAGGCGACGCGCGCGTGCGCGGGGCGGGAGCACTACGATGACGACTTCACGCTGGTCGTCGTCAAGCGAGAACCCATGAGCTGATCCGAGAGCCGCGCTACGGCCGCCTCCGCCGGGCGGCGAAGAGCCCGGCTGCGCCGGTTGCGAGGAGCAGCAGGCTCGCCGGTTCCGGTGTCGGGGTGGTCTGCTGATTTCTTCCGAACGCACACCGAAGCCGGCGAGCGCATTCGAATCATCAGCGCGCGGGAGAGCACCCGGCGCGAACGAAGATTCTATGAAGAAGGCGAATGAACGGGACGATCTGCGCCCAGAGTACGATTTTGCCTCCATGAAGGGTGGCATTCGAGGCAAGTACGTCAGGCGACTCCGTGAGGGCACGAACATCGTGCTGCTCGAGCCCGATGTGGTCGAGGCGTTTCCGAGCGAGGCTGCAGTGAACGAAGCACTGCGTGGCATCCTCAACACGACGCGTGCCGTCCGCAACACGGGCGGGCTGCCTGACAAGACGCTCCAACCGGCGAGCCGAGCCCGAAAGGCAGGCTCAAGAGCCAGGAAGAAGCTTCGTGCGGCTCGCGATTGAGCGAAAAGAGCGCCTCCGCGAGTGTCATTTCGACTGACATCGCGATGGAAAACAACGGGAAACTGCCGCAAAACGTGGCGAGGCAAAGCAGAAGCAGGGAAGCCGTGGATCCTGCTTCTGCTTGGCGTTAGGACGAGAACGTTCCAGTTCTCACCCATCCTCCGGGAAACTCCTGACGTGTTCGCGCGTTCAGAACCTGTCCGCGCGCGCGGAGGCGCTGCTGGCTCGGCGAGGCGAGGCTGGACGACGTGACGACTAGCCGTAGCGGCCTTCGATGTAGTCCGCAGAACGGGAGTCGCGCGGGGTCAGGAAGAGATCCTCGGTCCGCGCGTGCTCGATCATTTCACCCAGCAGCATGAACGCACATTCCCGGCTGACCCGCCGGGCCTGCGCCATGTTGTGCGTCACGATGAGAATCGTGTAGCGGCCTGCCAGACCGAGCATCAGCTCCTCGATGCCCAGCGTGGCCTCCGGGTCGAGCGCCGAACACGGCTCGTCCATCAGTATGACGTCGGGTTTCAATGGCAGCAGCCGCGCGATGCACAGTTTCTGCTGCTCGGCCAGCTGCAGCCGCGTCGCCCGTTCGTGCAGGCGATCCTTCAGGTCGTCCCACAGCGACACGTCGCGCAGGGCCTTCTCGACCTCCTCGTCCAGGTCGGCCCTTTTCAGCGACCCGAACCCGCTGTGCACCCGCAGGCCGAAGACAACGTTCTCGTACACGGAAATCGGCAGCGGATTCGGCCGTTGGAACACCATCCCGACGGCCTTGCGCAGGTCCACGAGCGAGACGTCCGGCGCATAGAGGTTCTGACCCAGCACCTTGATCTCGCCGGTCGTCGTCACGTTGCCGTACCGCTCGTTGATTCGATTGAAGCACCGCAACAGCGTCGTCTTGCCGCAACCCGACGGCCCGATGAGCGCGGTGATCTCCGCCTGGCGGATGTGGATGCTGACGCTCTTGAGCGCCTGGAATTTCCCGTACCAGAGATTCAGGTCCCTGGTCTCCAGACAGAACGTCGGCGTGATCGTCGTTGTCACCGTCATCCGAAGATCCCGTTCACGTAATCGTACGTCCGGCGATCGGCTGTTGCGTTTGAGAAGACTGTTTCCGTCCGGTTCACTTCCACGAGTTCCCCGTTCAGCAGGAACGCGGTCCGGTCGGCCAGGCGCCGCGCCTGTTGCACGAGGTTCGTGACGAGGATGATCGTCATCCGGTGCCGCAGTTCCTTCAGCACGTCCTCGATGCGCATCGTCGTCACCGGATCCACCGCGATCGAGAATTCGTCGAGGCAGAGGATCTCCGGATCGTGCGACAGCGCGCGGGCGATCGTGAGGCGCTGTTGCTGACCGCCCGAGAGACGCGTGCCGAGGCTGTCGAGCCGGTCTTTCACTTCATCCCACAGCGCCGCCTGGCGAAGGCAGCGCTCGACACGCTGTTCGAGTTCGCTGCGCTTCCGCATGCCGGCCATGCGCGGGGCAAACGCGACGTTGTCGAAGATCGACAGCGGCAACCCCACGGGCAGCGGCGCGACCATGCCTATCTTGCGGCGCAGCGCGAAGACATCCGTCATGTGCCGCACGTTCTCGCCGTCCACCTCCACGGTTCCGCTCAGCACCGCCCCGGGCACGTCATCGATGGTCCGGTTGATGGTCTTGAGGAGGGTCGTCTTCCCCGATTGCGCCGGCCCGATGATGGCGAGAATCTCGTGGCCGTGCACGTCGAGCGAGACGCCCTTGAGCGCCTCACGGTGGCCATAACGCACCCGCACGTTGTTGATCCGAACCATTGGCTGACGCATTACCACTTCTTCCGTGCGCGCAGGTACACGCGGACGACGATCGCGAGCGCGTTGACCGCCAGCACCATCCCGAGCAGGACGACGGCCGTGCCGTACGGCAGCGCCGCCGGGACGTTCGGCACCTGCGTGGAGATCGTGAACAGGTGCATCGACAATGCCATGCACTGATCGAACAGGCCATACGCGAACGGGTTCCCTTCGCGGATCGCCTTGAAGAACACGGCGCCCGTGAACATGATGGGCGCGGTCTCGCCAGCCGCGCGCGACACCTGCAGGATCACGCCGGTGAGGATGCCGCTGATCGAGTTCGGCAGCACGATGTGGCGGATCGTCTGCCAGCGCGTCGCGCCCACGTTCCAGCACGCCTCGCGGAACGCGATCGGCACCGCGGCGAGCGCCTCCTTGGTGCTCGCGATGATCACCGGCAGCGTCATGATGGCCAGGGTGAGCGAGGCGGCGATGATCGACTTTCCCAGGTGGGCGAACAGCACGAACGCGCCGAGGCCGAACAGGGCGTGCACGATGCTGGGCACACCGGCCAGGTTGACGACCGCCAGGTTGACGACGCGTGTGAACCAGCTTTCGCGGGCGTACTCGTTCAGGAAGACCGCCGCGAGCACCCCAATCGGCGTGGCGATGACCAGCGAGAGGACCACCAGGTACAGCGTGCCGAGCAGCGGCGCCCAGACACCGCCCGCTCGCATGCCGTTCCTCGGGTTGCGGAGCAGGAAATCGAGCGACAGGATCGGCCAGGCCTGGTAGATCAGGTAGCCGACGATCAGGATCAGCGGGATGACCAGCAGCAGCGTCATCGCCAGGAAGACGCTGCGCGCGATCGCCTCGGTGCGCGCTTTGCGTCGAGTCAGCGCGGTTGCCTGGAACATTCCGTCACGGGTCGCGGCCGGATGGATCATCGGGCTCTGATCCCCCTGACCATGAGGTCGGCGACGAGGTTGACGACGAACGTGATCGAGAAGAGCAGGATGCCGATGATGAACAGCACCTGGTAGTGGTCGGAGCCGACCGCGGCCTCGCCCAGCTCGGCTGCAACGGTCGCGGTCAACGTGCGCACCGAGTCCATCACGCTGGTCGGGATCTTCACCGCGTGCCCGGTCGCCATCAGCACCGCCATCGTCTCGCCCACCGCCCGTCCCACGCCGAGCAGCGCCGCCGCGAGCAGGCCGTTCTTCGCCGCGGGCAACAGAACCCGGTACACCATCTGCCATCTCGTCACGCCCAGCGCGAGCGCCGCCTCCCGGTACGAGTCGGGCACGGCCTTGAGAGCGTCTTCACCGATCGAGACGATCACCGGCACGCTCATCAAGGCGAGGATGAGGCCGCCGTTCAGGACGTTCAGCCCGATCGGCACGTGAAACAGGCGGATGATCAGCGGGTTCATCACCGTCAGGCCGATGAATCCCCATACCACCGACGGGATCGCCGCGAGCAGTTCGATCGTGATCTTGACGGTTTCCCTGAGGCGCCCTCCGCAGAACTCCGAGATGAAGATGGCCGCGCCGATCCCGAACGGCACGGCGATGGCCATGGCGAGCATCGTGACGCTGGCTGTCCCGGCGATGAGCGCGAGGACGCCGTAGCGCACATGGCTTTCCGAGGTGGGGTACCACTCGATGCTGCCGAAGAACTCGCGGAGATTGAGACCGTGAAAGAGGAACCCCGCGCCTTCCCGGAACACGAAGAAGAAGATGCCGAATACGAACACGATCGCGCTGATCCCGCACAGGCGGATCACCAGCTCGATCGCCGATTCGGCGACGATTTCCGAACGCCGTCTGGTCACCATGGACCTTGCGCCAGCTACTGCGCCACCGGGGTCTTCGGCAGCGGGACGTAGCCGCTCTGCATCACGATCTTCTGGCCCGCGTCCGAGTGGACCCACTCCATGTACTTCTTCACGGCGCCGGTCGGCTCGCCGAGCGTGTACATGAAGAGCGGCCGCGCAATCGGATAGGCATGGCTCAGCGTGTTCTCGACGGTTGCTGCGTACGCGGTGTCGCCCGACTTCTTCGCGACGCGCAACATCTTCACGTCGGGCGTGTGGTAGCCCATGCCGCTGTAGCCGATGGCACCGGGCGTCCTGGACACGAGTTCGACAACGTCCTTGGAGCCCTGCATGTCGCGCGACCCGAGCTTGAAGTCGCGGCCCTTGCCGAGAATCGCCTCGCGGAAGTAGGCGTATGTCCCGGAGTTCGACTGCCGGCTGACGCGGATGATCTCGTCGGCACCCGCGGGCATCGTGACGCCCAACTCCGACCACTTCGTGATCTGGCTGCCTTCACCGTAGATGTCGGCGAGCTGTTCCAGGGTGATCTGTTCGAGCGGGTTGGCCTTGTTGACGTACACGGACAGGGCGTCGTAACCCACCATGAACTCGCGCGGTTCGGTGCCCCCGTGTTTCTTCTTCGCCTGCTCGATCTCGCCCGGCTCCAGTCGCCGGCTGCAGTTGGCGATGTCCACCGTGCCGTTGATCAATGCGGCGATGCCGGTTCCCGACCCGCCTCCCGACACCTCGACCGACACGGCCGGTTCCACGTTGGCATACTCCTCGGCCCATGCCTGGGCGAGGTTCACCATGGTGTCGGACCCGGTGTTCTGGATGATGGTCTTCTCCGGCTCCTTCGAGCCCGAGCAGCCGGGTGACAGCGACGCCACGAGTGCGACGACCAACACACCGAGCGCGGTCCAGCCCGCCTCCGCTGCAAGCGCTTGTCGTGCAGCTACGGCGAGGCCACGCCGAAGTCCGCAGTGACGATGGCGGGCGAAGGCTGGGCGGGAATCAGACAGCATTGGTCCTTCCATTGGTCAGATGCTCATCGTTGCCGAGAATGGCCTGCACGAGGTCGCGAATGTGGTGCGTGAGCGATTCGAATGCCTGTTCGTAGGCCGCGTGCACGTCTTCCTGTGTGCCGCGCGCCTTCGAGGGATCGGGAACCAGCCACTCGACGGCGAGCGCCTTGAACGGCTTCTGCGATGCCGCCTGCGCTTCCTTCGACAGCGCGACAATGACTTGCAGCTGGTCGAACCGCGCAATGTCCGCGGTCGACTTCGGGACGCGCTGCGAGACGTCGATGTCCCTCGCCGCCAGGAAGCGAACCGTCCCCGGGTCGATCGGGCCCGGCGTGAGGCCGGCGCTGGCGAAGGCGAACCGCTGCGCCCCGAGCCGGCACGCGATCTCCTCGGCCATCAGGCTGAGGCAGCCGTTGGTTTCGTCCACGAACAGCACGCGGAAACCCTCGCGCGGCACGTGCCGTGAATAGACACCGGTGGCGAAGTAGAGCGCCTCCTCGCAGATGTTCGTGGCCTGATCCGACACGCGCTCGAGACGGCGGGCGACGTTGATGAGCGGCGGCAGCGCCTCGATGGGCAGACGTCCCTGCTCGCCTCGTTCCATCAACTCCGCGGTCACCCGGTCTCGCACGCGGTTCACCTTCGGTTCGCTGGCCATCGTCGCCCGGGCGAGATCCGGGTCCTTGTCCACGAATGCGCGCACGGCGTTGTGGACCATCGGAATCGCCAGGTTCGCGATCTCGTTGAACGAGTCGACGGGTACGTCGACAGACAGCGAGCTCACCATCAACAGCTGGCGTGCGATGCTCTCGGCGTAGTCGCCGACCCGCTCCAGGTCGCCGACGATCTTGGCGGCGGAGTAGACGAAACGCAGGTGCCCGGCCGCCGGCTGGTGTCGCACGAGGAACTGCAGGCACAGCCCGTCGATCTCCGAGTCGAGCGCGTCCACGTCCTGATCGCGGAGGATGACCGAGTACGCGAGCTGGCGATCGCGAGTCAGCACCGCCTGGCACGCACGCTTCAGCGCCTGTTCGTCCAGCAGCGCCATTTCCACCAGCTTCGTTCGAATCAGATCGATGTCGTGCTGCAGCTGCGCTTCGAAATGGGGCGTGGGTGGGAGTGAATCGGGCGGCATATCGTCCTGTGCGCGCCTGCGGACGCGCGGTTCGAGGCAACGGCGGACCTCGGGAAACGGTGGCCGTTGCTTGTCAGCTGGGAGGTGTGTGCAGACACGCCAGCAACACCGGCTGGACAGGATAGTTGCCGGGCGTTACGTCCGTGTTTCGGCGGTGTGAAATCTGCGTTACGCGTCGCGCCGGGGTCTACGCCGCGTCACGGCGCACGTAGCTGCCCCTGGTCGTTCTGCGAAGGAATTGCAGGTCGACGAGCACGTCGAGAATCGCCACGCAGGCGACCTCATCGAGGCCCCAGAGCCGACGGGCCTGTTCGGGCGTCAGGCTCAGGCCCGGCATCTCGCGGTATTCGCCCTGGATGCGTTGCGCGGTTTGTGCAATCGACGTCTCTTCCATGCTTGCGACCTCCAGGCGCATGATCGCAGTGCCGTGTGTCGAAGACGTGTCGACCTTGAAAATACGGTGCAACAATCACACGTTGGCCGCTTCTTCGTGCGAGTCAATGAAGCGGTAGCCGAGGCCGACGATTGTCTCGACCTGGCTGCCCGCCGTTCGCAGCTTCGCGCGCAGCCGGCCGATGTGCACGTCGATCGACCGCGCGCCGGCCGCGCAGTCGTCACCGCGGGCGTGCTCGAGCAGGCGGTCGCGGGAAAGCACGCGGTTGCGGTTCTGGACCAGGCATCGCAGCAGTTCGAACTCGGTCCGGGTGAGGCGCACCTCGACTCCGTCCACGGCGACCGATACCGCGTCGAAATCCGCCACGAGGTGCGCGCCGCGATACGTCGTGCCGCCGGGCGTGGCCGTTTCGCGGCCTCGTCGCCGCAGCACGGCCTTCACTCGCGCAACCAGTTCCCGCACGCTGAACGGCTTGGTGATGTAATCGTCTGCGCCGAGGTCGAGACCGGAGATGCGGTCGAGCTCGGCCGCCCGCGCAGTCAACATGATGATGGGAACATGAGCGGTCGAGGGGCGCGCGCGCAGGATGCGGCACACGTCGAACCCGTTGACCACCGGCAGGTTGATGTCGAGGACGACCAGGTCGGGGACGTCCGCCATGACCGCCTGGATCGCCACGTCGCCTCGTTCGGCGACCTCGACACGCGCGTGGCCGCTCCGCTCGAGCGCGTGCTTGATGAGGCCTGAAATATCCGACTCGTCTTCGACGACGAGCACGCGGGTAGGCACCGCTCTCTCCTGAGCTTTCCGGAAACCGGCAGACCCCTTTTCAGCCGTTGCGCACCACGACATCGAGGTCGGCCGCCAACATACGTGGCGGGCGACCCCGTGCGGCACAGGTCCATGGCATGGGCCGGGCCGCAAACTGGTTCCCCGCGCACCTCGTGTGCACGGCTCGACGATCCCACCCTCAGCCTAGGACCACCGGGTTACGTCCGCATGTCGGGCGTGTCAAATCTGCGTTAACAGCGGCTTCGAACGCCCGGCCGCGCGACGCATAACAGAAGTGGTGAAAACGCTTCCGACGTGCTCGCCCACGTCGAATTAACGCTGCGGTAACACCGCTGACAACTTGTCGACACATTCGTGTCCTACGCTTTCGGGAGACAAGCCCCCCTGTCCTGAATGGAAGGAGCCCGAGTTGAAGACCGAAGTGCAGACAGGAAACCGCGCGTTCCCAATCCTGTGCGTCCTGCTGGCAGCCCTCTGTCTCGCGGCCGTGCCGCTGGTCGCGGAGGCGCAGGTCACGCCGGCGGCCGGCTACACGCCGCCCGACGACACGCCGAGCATCAAGGTCGGCGCGACGATCTTCGCCGACTTCACCTACATCAACAAGCCGACCTCGAAGGATGCCGACGGCAACGTCATCAACCCCAGCTCCTTCAACGTGGCGCGCAGCTACATCAACATCACCGGCAACATCTCGCACATCGTCGCGTTCCGCATCACGCCCGACATCACGCGCGAGACCGGCACGGGCAGCTCGCTCAACGGCAGCCTGACGTTCCGCCTCAAGTACGGGTTCATGCAGATCAACCTGGACGACTGGATGCCCAAGGGCAGCTGGATCCGGCTGGGAATCCAGCAGACGCCGTTCATCGACTACCTCGAAAGCCCGTATGGCTACCGGTTCCAGGGCACGGTCTACGCCGAGCGCGAGACCGCTCCGGGCGGGTCCGGCTTCCTCTCCTCGTCGGACGCGGGCGTCTCGTTCCACACGGCGTTCCCGGGGAATTACGGCGACTTCCACGTCGGCTTCTACAACGGCGAGGGATACTCGAAGGCGGAAACCAACGACCAGAAAGCGCTGATGGTGCGCGCCTCCTTCCGGCCGTTGCCGATGAACCCCGTCCTGCGCGGCCTGCGCTTCACCGGCTTCTACGTGGCGGACAACTACGTGAAGAACGCCGAGCGCAGGCGGGCGATCTTCAACACGTTGTTCGAGCACAAGGACATCAACCTCGGGTTCGACTACCTGAGCACGAACGACCAGACGTCGGCGACCAAGGTCAACGTGCACGGCACGGGCTGGTCGACGTGGGCGAGGCCGAAGTTCGGCAAGGGTTTCGAGGCGCTGGTGCGGTACGACCACATGCGGCCGGACGAGGACAATCTGCTCAGCGGGGGCAACGGGGTCAACAAGCGGACAATCGCGGGGCTCTCCTACTGGTTCCCGCACCAGGGCAGCGTATCGTCCGCGCTGCTGTTCGACGTGGAGAACGTCACCTTCTCGGAATTCACGACGGCAAAGCCCACTCAGCAGCGGCTGGCCGTGCACGGGTTGATCGCGTTCTAGGAGGACTCCTCGATGAAACTGACGATGCGCATGTTCGCCGTGACCACTCTCCTCGCCCTGTCTGGCCTTGGCGTCGTGTTCGCGGCGCCGCAGATCAACGGCGCCGGGGCCACGTTTCCCTTTCCGATCTACTCGAAGTGGTTCAGCGAGTACAACAAGCTGCACCCCGACATCGAGATCAACTACCAGTCGCTCGGCTCCGGGGCGGGCATTCGCCAGCTGACGGCGCAGACGGTGTTCTTTGGTGCGACCGACGGCCCGATGACCAACGAGCAGTTACTTGCCGCACCCGGGCGGATCCTGCACTTCCCGACCGTTCTCGGCGCCGTGGTGCCCGTCTACAACATCGACGGCGTGTCCGCGGAATTGAAATTCACCGGCCCGCTGCTCGCGGACATCTTCCTCGGAAAGATAACAAAGTGGAACGACCCCGCCATCGCGAAAGTGAACCCCGGTGTTTCGTTGCCGGGCACCGACATCAACGTCGTCCATCGGTCGGACGGATCCGGCACGACCTACATCTTCTGCGACTACCTCGCGAAGGTGTCGCCGGAATGGAAGAAGAAAGTCGGCGTCTCAACTGCCGTCAACTGGCCGGTGGGCCTCGGCGGCAAGGGCAACGAGGGAGTGGCCGGCCTGGTCAAGCAGACGCCCGGGGCGATCGGGTACGTCGAATTGATTTACGCCCTCCAGAGCAAGATTAGTTACGGCTCGGTCCAGAACCTGTCGGGCGCCTTCGTGCGCGCGAGCGTCGATGGCGTCACGACTGCTGCGGCCGCCGCCGCCTCGCAGATGCCCGCCGACTTCCGCGTGTCAATCACGAACGCCCCCGGCGCGACGGCCTACCCGATTTCGTCGTTCACCTGGCTGCTGCTCTACGAGAGCCCGAAAGACAAGCAGGCGGCGAAGACGATGGTGGATTTCATGAAGTGGGCGTTGATCGACGGTCAGAGGTACTGCGCGGATCTCGGGTACGCGCCGCTGCCCGACAGCGTCGTGAAGCTCGAACTCGAGGCGGTCAAGAAGATCAAGTTGTAGAGCCTCGCGGGAATTAACCGGAATGTTACGCGGCAGTGACGTGGCCGAAACACTGTGGGCGCACCGTTATTGGCGGGGGAACGATCATGAGTACCACCAGCAGCATTGTACTCATCGTGCTCTGCGTCGTCACGGTGGTCGGTTCGTTCTGGGTGCTCTACGGCACCCATCCGCGTGTTCCGCGCTGAACGACTGGTGGGCGGCGCCAAGCTCTTCTCGGCGAGCGCCAGGTTGCCATTCCAGAGTGCCTGCGCGACCGTTCAGCGCGCGGTCGTGTCGGGCGGCGGCGTGCGACGTCGTCCCGTCTCCGCCTGCTCGGCCGCGTGCTTGAGGTTCGTTAGTGGGAGTCGCGCGGCGAAGAATTGCTCTGGGCGGTGGCGAGGAGTTTACATCGCCGTTACGGGAAGGTTACTTCCCCGACACACCGCGCTCGTACCGTGGTCGCATGAGCCACGCCAAAGCTGGGATTGCACGGGCCGAGGAGCTGAGGGCCATACTGACCGCGTACCGGCAGTTGACCATCGAGGAAGCCGAACGCGGCAACTGGGGCGACATCCAGGTGGAGCTCGAAGGGGAGCTGTGGAGGATCGAGCAGGATCTCCTCGACCGGGTGAGTCGCCGTAGGATGCGGGTCCACCTTCACGGTTCGACTCCCCGCCGGGCGCGTCGGCTGAAGCCGCCCTGGGGCCTCGGCACCGAGCGGCGCGCCGCCGTGATGGCGCCGTAGTCGGCGGCGATCGGATAGCGCCGGCCGATGCCGAACGCCTTGGAGGTGATTCTCAGGCCCGGCGCCGCCTGCCGGCGCTTGTACTCATTGCGGTCGATCCACGTGATGAGCGTCCGCGCAAGAGCGGGATCGATGCCGAGCGCGCTGATGGCGGCCAGATCGAGGTCGCGCTCGACGTAGGCCTCGATGATCCGGTCGAGGATCTCGTAGGGCGGGAGCGTGTCCCGATCGGTCTGGTTCGGGCGCAGCTCGGCGCTCGGCGGCTTGTCGAGGGTCGATTGCGGGATCACAGTGGCGCGCCGGTTGACGTAGCGCGCGAGCTGGTAGACGAGCGTCTTGGGCACGTCGCTGATGACGGCCAGGCCCCCGCACATGTCGCCGTACAGCGTGCAGTAGCCGACCGCCAGCTCCGACTTGTTGCCAGTCGAGAGCACGAGGTACCCGAACTTGTTCGACAGCGCCATCAGGATGGCGCCGCGGATGCGCGCCTGCAGGTTCTCCTCCGTCACGTCTGCCGGCAGGGCCTCGAACACGGGCGCAAGCGTCTGCAACTGGGCGGCGAACGCGGCGTCGATCGGGATCACGCGGTAGTCGATACCCAGGTTGCGGGCGAGTGTCTCGGCGTCGCGAAGGCTGTGCGCGGAGGAATACCGCGACGGCATCGCCACCCCCAGCACGTTGCCCGGCCCGAGCGCGGCCGCCGCCAGCGAGGCCGTCAGGGCCGAATCGACCCCGCCCGACAGCCCGAGCACCACCCGGGTGAAGCCGCACTTGCGCACGTAGTCGCCCAGGCCGAGCACGAGCGCCTGGTAGGCCTGCTCGACGAGCGAGGCGCTCGCCGGGCGGACGAGGCCCTCGTCGCCCGCGCACGGCACACCGGCCGCTGCCCCGCAATCCGGAGCCGCCGTGGGGGCTGGGGCTGCGTCACCCGCCCCACTTGCCCCACCCGCCCTACCTGCCCCACCCGCGGCCGGCACGTCGCACACCAGGAAGTCCTCGCAGAACTCGCCGGCGCGCAGGATCAGGTTGCCGCGGGCATCGAAGCCGAGCGAACGGCCGTCGAACACGAGCTCGTCGTTGCCGCCCACCTGGTTCACGTAGAAGAACGAGCGGCGGTGCTTCATCGCTTCCTGGCGGATCATCTCGCCGCGCACCTCCGCCTTACCGACGCTGAAGGGGCTGGACGAGATGTT
>Ga0315277_10009996_pt1 | contig 12071 bp, 10 predicted proteins | sample YL17G05_15_MG_FD_203695 | JGI IMG/M metagenome (GOLD analysis project Ga0315277, IMG submission 203695) | Sediment microbial communities from Yellowstone Lake, YNP, Wyoming, USA - YL17G05_15 | ecosystem: Environmental > Aquatic > Freshwater > Lake > Sediment | place: USA: Wyoming | collected... | reverse complement strand
TCTGGATGGGACAGCGCTTCTTCCAGGATGCTATTTCCTCTTTTGTTCGGTACCTCAATCCCTGATTTGGATCTCCCTCATGATGGCCTCTGAATCGATAGGTTTTGCATTCAACCAGGGTGGGCCCTTGCCCTGATTTCGCTCTCTTCACCGCCTCTTTGACAGCCTCATAAACGGCCAGCACATCCATCCCATCAACAATGACTCCGGGCATATTATACCCTGCTGCGCGAACGGCAATGTCTTTAATGGCCTGATGTCGATGCTGGGCCACAGAGATTCCATAGAGATTGTTTTCGCAAACAAAGATAACCGGAAGCTTGTGGAGGGAAGCAAAATTCATTGCTTCATGGGTGGCCCCTTCGTTGGACGCTCCGTCTCCGAAGAAGCAGATGACCACCCGGTCCAGTCTCTGCTTCTTGATACCCAGGGCTGCTCCGGTTGCGATCGGCGCACCACTTCCAACGATCCCCATGGCCCCTAAGATCCCTTTCTCGTAGGCAGCAATATGCATGGAGCCGCCTTTCCCCTTGCAGTAACCCGACTTCTTTCCAAAGAGTTCAGCCATCATCAGTTTCAGCTCTCCGCCTTTGGCAATGCAATGACCATGGCCCCGATGGGTGCTTGTGATATAATCTTCATCCGTCAGATTCATGCAGGCTCCGACGGCGACCGCTTCCTCGCCAATATAAAGATGGGCAAGGCCGGGAACAGCGCCTCGTGCATACTGATCCACGACTTTTTCCTCAAAATACCGGATCTCCAGCATTTTCTTCAACATGTTTAACCATAAGTTTCTAAACCTTTTCATTCAACATCCCCTTTTCTCATTTATCCCATCATACGAAATTAAAAAAATTTCTTGAGCATCAGCGGTAAAGTGATCTGTTAAAAATTCTAGCAAGTTGCACCGGACTTGTTAAAAAGACATGACGAGGAATGTTCACAGAACTACGAATTACAATTCCCTGACCACAACAGTTGATTGAGACTCCTTCAGCCAGCCATCGGTCTTTCGTTGTGCGGTTGGACTGTAATCAGATTAAAAATGTTAAATTAAATGAAGTAGCCTTCGTTCAAATTTTAAAGTTTCACTTAACTTGAGCAGAAAATAAAAAAATACTTAACTTTTGTCAAGCAAAAAATTGCCAGTCTCATTTCTATATAAGAGGAAACTGCCTTAACTATTGAATTTTGTTTATTATTATAACATACTGTTTTAATTAAAATAAATCCTTGACAAGTTTTCTAATAGGAGGTAAAAATGAACGTAATTCAATCCTTATTATCCCCCATGGCAATAAATCAAACTTTATACTCTCTTGAGCATAACTCCGAAGCGACTGGAGGGTTAATACCCTTCGTCTCATTCAAAATGCTTTCAGTGGAAAATTCTGGCGATGGAATCAAAGGGAGAAAGCACGCGTTACTGGAATCCCTTATATCGTAAGAGATTCAGTATATGAAAATGAGAGTCCGGTGAATGTGACCTGAGTGTCGTAATCGAGGCGCTTCAAGACTTGATTTCTCACATTAAGTGACTTGAGGGGGTGAGGCCTTTGCAAAACGGCGATGCCCTATCTCGAAACCATAACGTTCGTTAAGGAAGGAGAATCTATGGAGACCAGAGATGGTGCTCGGGCAGCCGAGCTTAAAAGGATTTATGCTCCGTCGGTGGCCCTATCGATAGTCGTGGCTGCCCTCGTTTCTTTTGCCTGTAACCTTGACAAGTTTATCTACCCCCCGATCATTCCGTTAGTGGTGAAAGACATCCATATATCTTTTGCGCGAGCGGGCTTCCTTATGGGTATCGTCGGGATTGTGGGTATCTTTGTGGCGATCCCCGGCGGCATCATGATTAGCCGCATAGGCATAAGGAGTTCGGGTGTGCTCGGTCTTCTCATCACGGCCCTCGGCTCCCTGATCATCGTTACTGCGACCAACTATTGGTTTATGGTTGCGGGGCGAGGTATCGCCGGGTCCGCCGAACGGCTCGTGCAGATCGTTGGACTTACGATCATAGGAGTTTTTATTCCTCGAGAGAGAAATGCTTTTGCCCAGGGCGTCCTCTCCGCAATGATTCCGATCTCCGTTGCAACCAGCGGAAGCACGATGGGCTTTTTCGGCACTGTGTATGGCTGGCGGAGCGTCTTCGGGGTGTCGATAATCACGCAGGTCGTGATAGCCATCCTCTTCTATCTGCTCTTTCTCCATGCAGAGAAGCCGGAGCAGAAGGCCCCGCAGCCAGGCTTCGGGCAAGTTCCTTCAAGCAAGCCCGAATCGATCTGGAGCAATGCGGAAGTCTGGAAGCTAACCATCATCTGGGGATGTTTCCAGGGAGGTTCTTTCATCATCGCCACCTGGTTCCCAACGTTCCTCAAAGAGACTCTCAGGGTGAATGTGGGTGCCGTTGCCCTCATCCACTTGCTGATAATCACTTTTTTCGGATTTGCGGTATTGATGATATGGATTAATGCTTCCACAACTCTCGGGTCAGTATTACAGGCCACATCTGGAGGCCCCAGAAAAAAACACTTCGGTTTGATCACCACCGTAGAACCCTTCTTTACAAACTTCGCTATGCCGCCAAGATGGCCCAGGCACTCTTCAAACATACCCTGAATGATTTTCACATCCTCTTCCCTTATAGTTTCTCGACAAAGGAGGGATTAGGTTTCTTTTGACGATTGCTACTTTGGATGACATATGTACGCCTTCTTTTCTATGAGATTATGCAATTTAATGTTTTTTAATTTCACAACTGTAGTCAGGATTTGAAACTAATATATCTATCTAAATCCACTTCATGGTAGCTCTCCTTCATTTGTTTAAGACTTTCAGAAATTGGCTGGAAGTTGTTACCCAGCCAAAATGGACTTTTACATTAAAGAGCATTGCTTCTTGCACAAATGGCGGGCCACCACGGGCACAGCCATCCGAGATCACGATAGGCCAATACTCAAAATGGAAAGCGTCTCTCACTGTGGATTCAACACAGACATTTGTAGCAATTCCAATGAAGACCAGATACTTGATGTCGTAGGTTCGTAATATGGAATCCAGCTCAGTGTTAAAGAATCCGCTGAACCTATTCTTGTCCACAATGATGTCCCCATCCCGGGGCTTGAGGGTATCAATGATTTCCCAACCCCAGGTGCCACGGACAAGTAATTTACCCTTCCATGCGGGATTCTCATTGATTGGTCCAGCTCCACTGCCCTTTTTAGGGTTGGGCGATTTTGGTCCTCCATCGTCAGAAAAATCTGGTCTAAACCCCATCCTGAGATATACGATACGAATCCCTGCAGCCCGCGCTCCCTCGATCACTTTTTTATTGGCTTCAATCACAGGATTTAAAACCGTTTCATCTCGCAGCCCAAGCAAATCAAACATACCCCCTTTGCTGCAGAACCCATTCTGCATATCGATAACGATTACGGCCGTTCTTTTAACATCAATCTTGATAGACTCGGGCTCTGCCTGGAGGTTTACCAACTTTGGCACATAGGTTTCAGAAAGCGGGAGAACAGGTTCAGCACCCTCTACCGTAAACGGCAATCCTATCAGCTTCAACACGGCCAAGCTAAAAATGAGAAATGCCAAAATGCTTTTTTTCCCCATCGGAATCCCTCCTCTCTAAAGTAAATACTGATCTGTTGCAGAAATAATGTGAAATACTATTTTATTTCTGGTGGGCGATATTGCCCTTGGAGAAACGACTCAATCAACTCGGTAACTATCTTACTATATCCCTCCAGTAATTTCTTCCCCTGTTCTGGTGATGCGGTTGCCACTTCACCGAAGTATCCTTGAGGCGTCACTTTCCTTGCATCTTCCCACCCCCGTACCCATACCATCATGTCTTGAAATGTCAAATTGGTCGACTTCAAGGTCTTCCAAATTTCAAGATCGACCAAGCCAGGGAAGTAATGCCACATGATACTGGTCTCAGCGCCTCCTGCATGAATATCCAGATACTTGGGGGGGGGAGAGGGTTCTTGTTTATAAATAAGAATGTAATGCTCTCTCCCAGTGAACCCATGTCTCTTTGCCAAATCATCTTCGATAATCCAGTAGGCTCGAATGCCAAAATCGGCACGCGCCTTCTGAATGGCTTTGAACATGGGCCGGTGATGGTCTACATCCCCATGCTGATTGATGAAGAAGACCTTTTCGAATCCCCAGCGTTTCAGGCAAGCCATGGTATCCCAGAGAACGTTCATCATTGTTTCCTCCCTGACCGTAAAAGAACCAGCGAATGCACCTGTGGCATTATTTATCCCCCAATAGAACGGAGGCACGATCAGAGTCTGAATTCCTTTCTTTTCTAACTCCCCCTTGATCATTTTGGCCCTGAGATAGGCGCCATAGGTATCGACGCCCAGAGGCAGATGGGGGCCATGTTCTTCAATCACTCCAACAGGGAAAAGAACAATCGCTCTCTCCTTCGCCGCCTTTTCGATTTGGGGATAGGTCATATCTGCCATTGTCCCATCAAAGATGGAGTATCCCCCCATGACAATCTCAGGCCCTCTTGGTGCCCCGTAGAGGAGGCCCGGAATCAGGAAAACGATGAGAACTGATATCGGAAAAAAAAGTTTTTGGCGCATAAACCTTCTCCTTTCTCCCGCAATGGGCTCATGAATTAACCATTTCTGTTTCCCTCCTTAACCTTGACGGAGGCTGAGAAACCAAAGACTTGTCGAATAATCATCTTCATGGCGGCGTCCCTCTCAATCTTATGCTTTTTCTTCTCATCCGATTTCCTGTTTTTGTTCAACCAGCTCCAGTATGATACCGTCCGGGTCACGAAAGTAGCACCACTTCCATTCCACTTTCCCACTTTCCATAAAGCTGTTTACCGGGGAGTGGAATTCAACACCGGCTTCTTCAAGTCGTTTCCGTGTTTCTTCCATATTGTCTACTCTCAAAGCCAGATGTGCCGACCCGGCAAAAGAAGGGTTCTTGTGATAGGGTTGGGACTTAGGGTCTTTGTATTCGATGAACTCCACTCTGGTGCCACCGATATTCATCACAGCGAGCTCCAGGTCGGCGTGCTTCTGGTTCACTCCCCACTTCGTGCCAAAGAGGGCAATACCGAGCATGTCGTACCTGTTGTGTGACCTTGACTGAAGCTTGACACCCAGAATTTTCGTGTAAAAATCCACAGTGCGGTCCAGGTCTGTGACGGAAAAACTGAAATGATGAACTCCTGTAATCATATTTTCAATCCCTTTTAAATTCTGAATTAAATGCTATTTCGCTAGGTAACCGCCATCGACCGGCATGACGATGCCGGTAATCCAATCCGCTTCATCGGAGGCAAGAAAAGCTACTGCGGCAGCGATATCCTTGGGAGTTCCGATTTTTCCAATGGGGTACTGCTGTCGGAATGCCTCACGACCGCCGAATTTATCGTATAGCTCGTAATTCATTGGGGTATCCACATTGCCGGGCGCCACCCCATTCACGTTTATCTTCCTGGGTGCGAGTTCAATCGCCAGGTTGTAGACCAGACCGTGAAGAGCCATCTTGGAAGCGGCATAGGAAGATGCCGAGGGTGCACCAATAGGACCAAATATGGACCCAATGAAGACTACCTTACCTTTGCCTTGCTTGAGGAATTGAGGTACTACTTTCTTTGTCAGGAAGTACGGTCCCTTCACATTGACGTCGAAGGTCTTGTCCCATTCCTCCTCAGTAATTTCATCAAGCATCCTGATGAAGAAGATGCCGGCATTGTTAATAAGTATATCTATCCTGCCGAATTCGTTCATAGTGATGTCCACAATTCGGTCTATGTCGTTCATGTTCAACAGGTCTGCCTTGACAGTGACAGCTTTGCCACCGCCTTTCTTGATTTCTTCAGCCAGTGCCCTGGCTTTATCAACATGGGTGTTGCCAACCAGACAGACTCGGGCTCCCTCCTGACCGAAATTGAGGGCAATGCCATACCCGATACCGGACGAGGCTCCCGTGACGATAGCGACTTTGTCCTTTAGTTTCATTTCTTAAATACCTCCACAATTATTTTATTTTTCAGGATGTTCTTTACGCGCTAATGAACGATGAGGTCCACTACTTTTCGTCTTCCGACATGAACCAGCCCACGGTCGAAAATTTTCAACTCACCCAAATTGCCGCAGGCCGTGGTGAAAGCCAGAGACCGGAAAGGCGCCTTTAACGGACAGCCGAGTTCTCTGGTTGCCTCAGCGACTTCACTGGATTTCTGCAAAGCTGTTTCCAGGGTGTCTGCCGACAGCACACCGCACAGGGGGAGGTCGAGCAGTGCGAGCACCTTACCGTTGGCTACCGCCACCTCCCCGCCTCCTGTTTCCACCAGTGCCTTGGCGGCTACGCACATATCTCTGTCATTGGTGCCAACAACGTTAACACCGTGGAAGAAGGAATTGTGAGTACTCCCTATTGCCCCACGTTTTAGCTTAAAGCCGCGAATAAATCCCTTGCCCCTGTCCCTCGTGCCTTTAAAGCTTTCCAGCATAACTATTTTAAGTACGTCATGTTCAATGTCCGGTTCGAGGCACCCGGTTCTCACCCGAAGTCTGGCTCTGCCCTCTGGCATGTAGAGACTATCCTCTCTCACCTCGATGACTCTGACTTCAACCGTTCCTTTATGGCTGTCGGCGCTGAAAACGAAATCATCCTCGGTAATGGGTTCCGGCACTCTGATCGTATTCTTGAGGAAAGCTGGATAAGAAGGTGTTTGAAGGTCTATCACGGATTCCCCATTTTGAGCCACAATGTTTCCGTTCGCAACAACGGTGGCAATTCTAAAGCTGGGCAGGTCGTCCACAAGCAGTATATCAGCAAATCTACCAGGAGCTATACTGCCCATGTCGCGGGCTATGCCCAGAGCTTCGGCGGAGTTTAGTGTAGCCATCTGTACAGCCCGGATGGGATTCAAGCCACAGGAGATAGCCACTCTAATGCTCTCGTCCACATGACCTTGTTCTTTTAAACGCAAAGCTGAGCCAACATCGACGGAGAAGGAGAAATACCGCGAGTCGAGTCGCTCCTCCGTGACAGCCTTGATCAGTCGTTTGACCGCGGAGGCAGCTGAGCCCTCCCTCATGAGCACCCACATACCGAGTCGTGCTCGCTCGATAGCATCACTTCTGGTATCGCCTTCGTGGTCGGAGGAGACACCGACGCTAATATAGCCGTTCAAATCACCCCCTTTCGCCCCCCAGGCATGTCCGGTTATCACCTTATGCCGTTTTAACGTTTCAGCAAAGAGAGAGAGCATCTCTGGAAACTGGTCGGTTGCGAGGACTACATCTGCTGGGGGCTCCTCCAGGCCGAAGCACTCCGGCCAATCAAGCATTTCGAGCATATGGTCCATCGTCAGGGTATCAAAGACCCTGGGTAAGCCCAGTTCCCGGTTCTGCAGATAGGTGAGGGTCGGTACAAGGAATATCAGCTTGAGGGGGGTTCTTTTATACTCATCAATAAAGAACTTGATGGCTTCGGAGGATATCATACCCGGGCCGTAAAGAGAGTCGGCGATCACTGTTGTCCCATGAGGGAGAACCAAACGGGCGAACTGGGTGATATTCTGTTGGGCGTGATATGAATGGAAGTGCGGGTCAATCAGACCAGGAGTGAGATACTTTCCTTCGGCACGTATTACTCTGGTTTCTTGGCCAATCTTAACACGGCTGGCATCACCAACCAGGGCGATCCGTTCGTCCTTGATAGCGACGTCAGCCGGGTAAATTTCCCCAGTATGGACGTTTACCAGATTTCCGTCTTTGATTATCAAATCCGCTGGTAATGAGCCCCTACATACGGCTATCAGTTCTTCAAGCTCGTGAGCTGTTCTCTGGATGCCAGAATCTTTCCAGGACATACCTGGCTCTTACCTCTATGTCAATAGTTTCAAGTTCTCTATCCACCGATCGCTCATAAGTAGCCATCGAAGGCGCTACTCTGCGGGAGGCCAGCCCTTCAAAGAGATAGCACCACGCGGACACTTCACGATACAATAGGCACAGCCGGCACATTTATCTTGATCGATACGTGCCACTAGGTCTACCGAGATTGCTTCGTGTACGCTGTCGCAGGGTATTTTACAAAGCCCGCAGGCATCGCAGAGGTTGGGGTCAACTACGGCTTTGAACTCACCTATGTGGGAATATTTAGGGTCTACGTATTTCAGTGCTTTCCCGCGGAAATCATCTAACTTCTGATAGCCCTTTTCTTGCATGAAGTTCTTGAGTTCAGTATTTATTCTTCTGAATACTCCCAGTCCAAAGTGCATCGGTGCGGTCGCCATCTCTACACACGTTGCGCCAGCCATCATGTATTCAGCTACATCGCGTCCGCTAAAAACACCTCCACTTCCTAGAATGGGTATTTTCACGCCGCTTTTCACTATTTCAGCAATACAACGGATAGCGAATGGCTTGGCTGCCTCTCCACTTATTTCATTGAAGCCATTCATTGACGGCTCCACCGGCCTACACATATCCACGTCAATGAAGAGAATAGCTGTAGCACCTTCAACATGGATTGCGTCAGCTCCCGCTTCCTCCAGCATTTTGGCCAAGGGAACTACATCTAGGATATACGGAATCTTCGGGATTATCGGGATCTTGACGGCCTTCTTGAGAGCGGAAATGATGTAGGGCGACTCGGGCAGCCGCCAAAAACCTCCTGCCTTGTTTGGGAACCAGGTCGGGGCAAAGTTTAATTCTATCGCCGAGGCGCCCAGTTGCTCGAATGTTTTAGCCACGGTTGTATCGGCGTCCGGGTTCGCCTTTACACCAATCGTGCTCATGCTCAGTATTACAGGGGCACCGCCTTCCAGAGCCAGTTTAAACTCCCTGTCTACCCACTCGTCGTAGGAGAATCTCATCCCCTTTCCAGCCCCGCAGACAGTCAACCCTTTGGCAGTTTCGAATACTTTTACCTGATGGGGGGTGGGGTCTTTTGGACCCCTGAACTTATACCTTTCCTGGTCCACCAGCGTTTGGGTGACGACAGCGGCTGCCCCAGCCTTAGCAGCCTTCATCAGTTGCTTGCCATACTCTCCTATTGCACAAGCAGAGAGTACGAGTGGACTCCTCAACTTGATACCGCATAGCGAAACCGAAGTGGAAAGCAAGGCCATATTTGTCTCCTTATTTATTGTTTATTTCCCAAATATATTCACAGTACAAGTCACCTGCCGGAATCCATCTGGGTCTGGAGAGCTTCACTTTTGGATTGTATTCTTTTATGAGGGCAAGGTCATAGTCACACCAGTATTTGGGCGATTTGAGGGGCTCCGGCAAGCCTGGTGATAGCTCGATTAAGGCCTGCCCCATGTGGCAGGCCGGGATTCTCATCACCAACCTGTTCTTCGCTACTTCTAGTCCATAAAACGGGTAATGGACAGGGAAATCCCTCTTATATTCCTTCAGTAATTCCCGGAGGTCATTGACGTCCCCGCCTCTGGCCTTTACTCGCTCACGCATCCGCTTTCCGTGGTCAGAGCCGCGGCTCAACTGAAATTGCGCCAACAACTCTATAGCATCCTCACCGTATTTTTTCATCATCAGCATGGTAAGACCAAAAGCGGATTTAACATGGGCAAACTCCCTGATTTTTATCCACTTGGTTTCCGGGTCTCTGGCCTTCACGTACCTATCTATGAGGTGGCCGGCTTTTCTCCTGATTCCTTCAAGGACTTCTTTCTGTTCTTTTAATTCTTTTCTCGATGGCTTGCCCATTTTCCCTCCGTAACTTACTTTATGAAAAAGATGGAAAATATCTCGCGAATACCCCGCTATTGTGGTGGGGATAAAACGCTATTTTTAAAGATTTTCCAAATGGCATGCCCATCAGACGAAGAGCCATGCCGTATGTGAGGCGAAGCATCATCTTGCATCATTTTAAAAAGCCCTGTCTTTAGGACCCCGCTCTCTACTTGGTTAGGATATCAGTACGGCCGTACGGATTACCGCCTTCTAAATCTCAGCTAATAACCTCCACCGAAATCCCGGGTTACCGACAAGCTCAAGCCATCGGCTTTGAGGCGCGCGACGGTATTCTTCTGAGGGCGAATCTCCATAGGGCAAGTACGACAAAAAGAGGTAACCCTACAAAAAACAGCAATTGAACCTTGGTGATCATATACGTAACCAATAGCACTGCGGCTACGAAAAACAAAATCCTTTCCTGAATTGACCGATCTTTGATGAAATAACCGACAGAGGCAATCTGGAAAGAGAAGAGACCTACCAGAAAACTGACAATACCTAAGATGTCGTTAATCGGTTGTTTGGGCATAATAAGTAGAAGTGAGGGAAGATAGATAAAACCGATGGGTAATACAAACGCGGCAGCAGCCACCTTCACTGCTTCAATACCCGTCCTAATGTAATTACCTCCTGATAAGCGGCAAGCCATCATCGCTCCCAGAGCCACCGGAGGCGTGATGAATGCAAAATTAGTGACGTACATAATGAAGAAGTGAGACTGCGCTACATCTATACCCATTTTCAATAGGGCAGGAGCCCCAAAAATAGCCACCATTATATAGGCTGGTGTAACCATTCCACCCATACCCATAAGGACGCATATTGCTTCTATTATGAGGATTGCCACAAAGAGGTTGCCTCCGCTCCAACCTTGTATTCCAGCAGAAAGCTTTATTCCCATACCGCTCTGGACGAGGATCTCCGATATCATCCCCACAGCGGCCAGCACTACACCAATGCCAGCACCAATTTTTGCTCCTTCAACCATCCCATTGAGATACTGCATCAAGCTTGGTCGTTTTTTCCTGAGCAGGCTTACGAGCACGATGCTGGTAATTGCCCAGAAGGAAACAAATGGCACGCTGTACTCCATGATCAGGAGAACCAGAATAACAGTAATTGGAACGACGAACAGGGGTGCTGATGAAAAGAGCTCCCTTAAATTAATTTCTTCAGGCGGAACTGAGAGCCGTCTTTTGGAGGCTACAAGCTGAACATATGTTCCCACAGCCAAATAATACAACAGGCCCGGTATTATGGCCATCAGACATATTCTCGCATAGGGAATACCGGTAAAACCTGCCATGGCAAAAGCGGTTACGCCCATTATGGGGGGCATAATCCCTCCCCCGCATGATGCCGCCGTCGCAATAGCACCGGCTTCGTCTGAGCTATAGCCCGCCTTCTTCATTAAGGGAATGGTGAAAGGCCCGCTAATGGCGACAGTCGGTCCGCCCTGAACGGCCCCTATCATGGCATTAGACACTACTGCCATGAAAGCAGGGCCACCCCGCATCTTCTGCCCCACTAACTTGCCTATCTCGTAAAAGAACTTTTCACCGCCGACCGCCGGCAAAAGCATGCCAAAGACCATGAATAAAAATATCCAATCGGCTGAAACAGCAAGGAGAAATGAATAAATGCCGCCAACATTTCCTACAGAGAGGGTGGAGACCCATTTGTCGAAAGGTAGCGCCGTGCATAGAAAAGGCTCCGGCAGATATTGTCCCAAAAATGGATAACCAATTGCGAGGATTGTTACAATAGTAATCGTAAGACCGAAGGTTCTTCTGGTTCCCTCGAGGGTTAGCACCATCAAAATAACACCAATTACCAGATCAATAGGCGTATTATACCAGACGCGGTCCTCCAACGCTGCATCAAAAATATGCATATAGACGGCGGCAATCAAGCCCAGTACTGCGGCTAAGACCAGCAACGACCGAGTCCATTTTTTTGGGCTCCCCTGTGCCGCAGTCAGGAAGACTAATATCACTGCAAACCCTAGGTGGGCATTCTTGTGCAGTCTTACTGGCAACAGGAGGTACTGTGTAGAAACCAAATGGTAGATGACCATTGCGATCGCCGTAACGGCGATTGCAATGGTCAATTTGTTGATCTTAGCTATCCTTTCCTGGGCTACCATCTCTTTGGCCAAACCATTATTCTTCATTACTTAGGATAACTTGCCCACTCTATCCCGGGTACAGGCTCGATTTTCAGGCCGTGCTTGTCATAGAACTTAATCGCCCCAGGGTGCACCCATTCTCGTTTCATTGCCTTGGACATGGTCCCCTTGCTTATATA
>Ga0315277_10009995_pt1 | contig 12071 bp, 11 predicted proteins | sample YL17G05_15_MG_FD_203695 | JGI IMG/M metagenome (GOLD analysis project Ga0315277, IMG submission 203695) | Sediment microbial communities from Yellowstone Lake, YNP, Wyoming, USA - YL17G05_15 | ecosystem: Environmental > Aquatic > Freshwater > Lake > Sediment | place: USA: Wyoming | collected... | reverse complement strand
TGTCCGGAATGGCGGCTTCGGCACCGCCCCCAAGTTTCCCACACCTCACAACCTGCTCTTTCTGCTGCGCTACTGGCGGCGCAGCAAAGATGAGAATGCTCTGGCCATGGTCGAGACAACATTGCAGGCCATGCGCAGAGGAGGCATCTACGATCAAGTGGGATTCGGATTTCACAGATACTCCACGGATGCAGAGTGGTTCATTCCCCATTTTGAGAAGATGCTCTACGATCAGGCGCTTCTGACTATTGCCTACACGGAAGCCTACCAGGCCACGGGCAAGGAGGAGTACGCCAGAGCTGCCCGCGAGATCCTGGAGTACGTGCTGCGGGACATGACATCTTCCGATGGCGGATTCTGCTCAGCGGAGGATGCCGACAGCGAGGGCGAGGAGGGCAAGTTCTATCTCTGGACGGCGGAGGAGCTGCGGGAAATCCTGGAAAAAGAAGAGCTGCAAATGATGATCAGGCTCTTCGACGTGCATATGCATGGGAACTTTGAGAAGGGCGGAAACATCCTGCGCCTGCGCTCTTCCCTGGAGGATGCTGTGGCGGTCCTCAAGATCTCAGAGCAGGAGCTGCAGAGCCGGCTGGAGAAGATAAGGCAGAAGCTCTTTGCCGCCCGAAAGAAGCGCGTTCGTCCCCTGCAAGACGACAAAATCCTCACCGATTGGAATGGACTGATGATAGCAGCCCTCTCCAGAGCGGCGCAAGCTCTGCAGGAGCCAAGATATGCGGCCGCAGCCAAAAGGGCGGCAGGCTTTATCCTGGAGAAGATGCGAAATCCTGAAGGGAGACTGCTGCATCGCTACCGGGGCGAGGCAGGCATTCAGGCCAACCTGGACGATTACGCCTTCCTGATCTGGGGCCTGGTCGATCTCTACGAGACGGTCTTCGATGCCAATTATCTCCAGGCGGCCCTGCAGCTGAACCAGGTCATGCTGCAGCACTTCTGGGATGGCGAAAAAGGCGGCCTCTTCTTCACCCCGGATGATGCAAAAGCCCTTCTGCTTCGTCAAAAGGAATTTTATGATGGTGCAGTGCCCTCTGGAAACTCGGCGGCCATGCTCAATCTTCTCCGGCTTTCCCGTCTCACAGGAGACCCTGGCCTGGAGGAGAAGGCCCGAGGAATAGCTCGCGCCCTCTCCAGCGCGGCCGGCAGCCAGCCTATGGGCCACTCTATGCTCCTTTGCGCCCTGGACTTTGCCTTAGGACCATCGTTGGAGATAGCCCTGGTGGGCAGTTCGCAGGACGGGGACATATTGAAGATGTTGAGTGCCATAAGGTCCCGCTTCCTCCCCAGCAAGGTGGTATTGGTGGTATCCGGTGCCGAGATAGGAAAGATGGCTCCGTTCACAGAAAGCCTGGTCCGGCTGAAAGGAAGAGCAACGGCCTACGTCTGCTCCGGGCATCGCTGTCTCGCGCCCACCACTGACCCGGAAAAGATGATCGATCTGCTGGAAAAAACCGGCTAGCACAGACTTCATGATCTTTAGATGGGATGGCAAGACCGGACATCTGCGAAATTTTCCAGATCGGATTTTAGCTAGGTCGACAACGATAAATACTACCAGCTAGCTATACGTCCTAGAGGAGATCCAAATTTCTGAGAATGAGATTGCATCCGATCCGGAAAGGCACCGTAGTCTCAGCCGACACCGTTGGGCTTCGAAAGAAGGAAAATCCCCAATGTCGCCTCAGAGTGGACCTAACGACTGCGACTTCGCTCTCCATAATTTGTCTATTTTCTCACACGCTGGTCCAGCGGTGATGATCTAAATGAATAAACGAAGAGATCATGTTCCCAAGAAGGATATCATGTACACCTTGAGGGAAGATGGCTCTCAATATATAGTTAATGAGAGTTACTTCTACAAGACAGAGCCGTACTACACCATCGTCAAGAGCGAGAACGAAGGCATCAGGACCATACCCAGCAGCAGCGACGTGCTCGATGCATACATCATTCCCATCTGTCTGGAGAAGGCGAAGCTTGCAGGCATCCCGGTCTGCGACTGGATAATCTCCTACCAGTATGTCTCGCTGCCGGCCATAGTCTACGGGCTGAACTACTTCTCCACGCCCTCGGATCACTTCATAGTCGCCGATCTGGAGGAAGCGAAGAAGGTCATCAAGCACGTAACCAACCGGGGCAGGTATCCCTTCTGCTATCAGAAGATAACCGACACCTCCTCCGTTGCCAAGTGCGTGTCAATCTTCGGCAAGACCATAAACTGCTGCAAAAAAGTATCTTCCCTCGCAGAGCGGATATACGAGATCTTCAGGGTGCCCCTGGTGGAGATTGTGCTGGTCAAGGACGAGAACGGCTGCCGCCTCTCCTCCCTGGCGCCAGTGAAGTATTCGCAATTATCTAAGGAAGAAACGGAAATGTTGCAGGACCTTCTGGATAAAAGGGTGAAAGGCTTTGAGTAGGCTAGGCATCTTCGTCAATCGACAGACTTTAAGCAGCTCTGAACAGCTCACGGCCCTGGTCAAGTGCCGGGACGCGGGCGAGAGCATGGGTCACACCGTGGAATTCATCTTCCCCGTGGACATCAAGAAAATACCCAAGCTTGACGCACTGTTCATTCGCGCCAACACCGATCCCATGAACACGACCTACGTGGCCGCAAAGATGGCCCAGATGTACGGCGTACCGGTGATAGACGACCCCAGCTCCATCCAGATCTGTGCTGACAAGATAAATATGTACATGCACCTCATGAAGAAGAACGTCTCCATACCCAGGACGAAGTTCTTGAGGAAGAAGGAGCTGGACGCCGGGAGTGCCTGCCAGCTCTTCGAGGAGCTGGGCACACCTCTGGTGCTGAAGGAGCCGTCCACGTCCTTCTCCGTGCGGGTGGAGAAGGTATCTTCCGTCTTGGAGCTCTTGAAGATCGCCAAGAGGTTCTTCAAGCTATCAGACTGGATAGTGGTGCAGGAGTACATCGAGAGCAGATTCGACTGGAGGATAGGCGTCTTGAGCGGAGAGCTTCTCTACGCCTGCCGCTACATCATCCCCTCCGAGACCTTCAAGATCCAGGCCTCGGTCAATGGGCATATCGTCTACTGCGATGTGGAGAGCGTGCCTGCCGATCAGGTACCGCCCGAGGTGATAGAGCTGGGGATGGCGGCGGGTAACGCCATAGGCAGCGGCATGTATGGAGTGGACATAAAGGAGAGTAACGGAAAGCTCTACGTCATCGAGGTCAATGACAATCCCTCTCTGGAGGGCGGCGAAGATGCCCACTATCCAGGCATGTTCCGAAAGATCATCTCCTATCTGATGACAGGTGATGCTTCCTGCTATCGTGAAGAGCTGTCGGATCAGGTCTACGGGCCGCCTGGCTTCGAGGACGAATACGGCCTGGGCTCGGCCACGACCTTTGCCCAGGCGGATGCCCAGGTGGAGAATGAAGTCTACTCCTACAAGATAGACTTCTCTGAGCGATAGACCCTAATCCATTTTCTTTTTATCAAGAGATGGTTTTCCATGGATGATTCCCTTTATGAAGCTTTGAGCAGGGCCTGTGGCGAATGTTACTTGGGAGGGGGCTGCTGCTTTGAGGCCAGGCCGCCCCTCTGCCAGGAGCGGATAGACATACTGCTGGCCAACGGCGTCAGCCCGGATGCGGTGGAGTTTGCCGGATACAAACGGTTGCGACTGAAGCAGGATGGCTTTTGCGTGCTGTTCCAGGACGGCAATTGCAGCATTCACTCTTTCAAGCCCGAGACCTGCGTGGCCGGACCCTTCACATTCGATATGGAGGGATCCATTCTGCAGATCTTCCTGAAGCGGGAGAGCATCTGCCCCATGGTCAGGTTTCTGAAGGCAAACCGGAAGGCCTACGATGGGCTGTTCGAGCTTTCCGTGGAGAAGATCGTCGATCTGGTGAAGGCCGTGCCTCCTGAGGAGCTGGAGGAGATCTTGACGATCGAGGAGCCGGAGACGGATCTTGTAGCTGAGATCAGGCTTAGGGACTGGAAGCCATGCCGATAGGCACGGAGCACGAGTACTCCATAAACGACCGGAGCTTTCGACCGCTTCCCATCTCCGACAAAGTCATCCAGCGAATAAGCGGAGCCGTGGAGCACGAGGTGGCCTTCGCAGGAATCCTGGTCTCCAAGGAGCTGCAAAAGCACGCTCTGGAGCTGATTCCGGCAAGGCCTGGAACCTTGAATTTCCTGGAGGAGAATCTTTACAGGGGCCTTATCGAGCTTTACCGGGCCACGAATTACGAGCACAGATTTCTGGGCCTGGGCATGCATCCTCTGCTAACCTTAGACCAGACGGCCTGCTGGGACCACGATGAGCAGGAGTACTACCAGGCCTACGACAGACTCTTCAACATCAGGCAGCACGGCTGGCTGAACATCCAGGCTCTGCAGATCAACATACCCTACAAGAGCAAGGAGGAGCTTATTTCGATGTTCAACAAGATCCGTGCGCTGATGCCGTACCTGGTGGCCGTGTCTGCGTCCTCTCCCATAGTGGAAGGCAAGCTCACGTCTTACCTGGACAACCGGCTGGTCTATTACCGGGAGAACCAGCGCAACATTCCCGAGATCTGCCATGGCATCCTCCCGGAAAAGCTGGGAAATGTGGATGACTACGTGCAGATCAATCGCCGGATCTATTCCCAGCTGAAGGAGCGCGATGCCAGCATCCTCTGTCGCGAGTGGGTGAATTCGAGGGGGGTGATTGTGCGCTTCGCCAGGAAGTGCCTGGAGGTGAAAGCCATCGACGAGCAGGAGTGTCTGCATTCGGACATGGCCATAGCTGCCTTCCTGCTGGCGCTGCTCCGGAGCGATCTGCATCTGGAGGAGGGCGAGGATGAGCTTCGCTCCATCCTGGAAATGGCCATGAAATACGGTGTGGCTGGACTGGGCCTGGAGCTAGAGAAACTCTACTCCGTGGCGCTCAAGAGCGCCACCGAGGAGGAGAAGCGTTATCTGCCCGTGGTGGCAAAGCGCATCGAGCAGGGCTGCCTGGCGGAGATTACGGCCCAAAAGTTGCGGGAGACGGGGGAGATAGTGCCACTGATGGCTGATTTGGAATGGAGCCTGCGGGAGAACAGGCCGTATTCCCTGGAGCCCGGAAGATGCGGGTGAGGACGAAGAGCAATAGCAACTTGAGGTGAAGATATGGTGAAGATCGATCTCAAAAAGGAACTCAAACACCTCTATACCGTCTCTTATGCCATCAAGTTCGAGGCCAAAAAGGCAGGAAACGATTTCACCGTCATGCCTCCGGAGGAATGGTTCAGCGCTCAAATAATGCACATCGGCTTCCAGATACTTTCGCCCTGCAGGCAAATTGGTTTTAATCCCTGAGGTCATCTTAATATCAAGATGGTCACCCTGGAGAAGATGGCCCACCTGGCCCAGGAGAGCAGGTTTGACTCCCTAGGCCCCGCGGTGAGCATAGATCCGGAGAAGCTTGGCGCTTTGGGAGAGGGGACAAGGCACGACGTCTGCGCATCCACCTTCTCCCCACAGAGCCCCCTCCTTCCCGGCATTTGCCACGCCTTTGCCCACGACGGGCGGTGTGTCAGCCTCTTCAAGACGCTCTACACCAATCGCTGCGGCCACCAGTGCAACTACTGCTCCAATGCCACCAACTGCAGCCGCAAGACCAGGGCTTTCTCATACACCCCAGAAGAGCTGGTGGGCATAACACTCTCCCTTTACAGGTCGAACTACATCGAAGGCCTCTTCCTCAGCTCCGGCTCGGGCCGAAATGAGGACTGCGTCATGGAAAAGATGGTTGAGACCGCCCGCATCTTGCGCGAAAAGCACGGCTTCAATGGATACATCCATCTCAAGGTTCTGCCCGGAGCAGATCGCTCTCACATCCAGGAGGCCATGGAGCTGGCCGATCGCGTCAGCATAAACCTGGAGGCTGCTTCGGCCTCTCACATGAACGAGATGAGCTCCACAAAGGACTATGAGAGCGATATCCTGCAGAGGCAGCGGTATATCCGCGACCTGATGTCGAAGGCGAATCTGCCCGCAGGCCAGACCACCCAGCTCGTGGTGGGTGCGGGCAAAGAGAGCGACGAGGAGATCTTTCGGAGGGTTCTTTACGAGTATCAGGAGATCGGCGTTCGGCGGGCTTACTACAGCGCCTTCTCCCCTCAGAAGGGCACACCCTTTGCGAATAGAGAGCCACAGCCGCTGTGGAGAGAGCACAGGCTCTACCAGATGGACTGGCTCTACCGGATTTACCGCTTTCATCCCCAGGAGATCGAGCACGCCTTTGACGAGAACGGCTTTCTGCAGAACAGTGATCCTAAAATGGCCATCGCCCGGGAGCTGATGGACTCGCCTGTGGATCCAAACACCGCCTCTTACCAAGAGCTTCTGAGGGTTCCGGGCATCGGGCCCCGCAGCGCCCAGAGGATAGTGGCCCTCCGGCAGAGGCAGCCGGTAGCCGGAAAGGCTGAGCTGGCCTCTTTGGGAGTGAGGATCAAAAGAGCGGCTCCCTTTTTGAAGATCAATGGCTGGAGGGACGCCACTCTGGAGATGTGGTCCACTTGAGGGTTCCAGAGAACTTTCTCTTTTATCTTTCGGCGCACGAGGACTGCACACAAAGGCTGCTCGCCAGGGCCAAGGGCCTCGTGGCCGAAGATCTGGAGGTCTCGCATGACGCCGAACTGGTGCGTCTGAGAAAGATGGTTTCCAGCGTTCAGCTCGAGGTGCACAGGATGAAGGCGTTCGTGAGGCTGAAGGCGTTTGGACCTCACCTCCTCTACGGATATCTGAAGCCCAGGCACAGGATAGGAGCCCACGTCTGCGATCACTTTGCCAGAAGAAATCCAAAGACGATAGTAGTGCTGGGGAACGGCAGAGAGAGCTGGATCTCGCTGTGTTCCGATGGCAAGATTCTGCGAGATCACACGGGAGGAATAGCCGAGACTCTGGAGCAATTGAGATCAAATTTACCCTGCTCCGATGAAAGATGGGACCCTCATGACATCTGGAGGATCTACATTGACAGCCAGTACTGCCCTCTGCGCAAGAACACGGCAGCTTTTCGCCGCCGCATGCCCAGGAGAGACCAGGATGCAACAGGGCTGAGGCTGGTCCAGAACAAGAACGGGGTCACCCTGGACGACTTCTTCGGCAAGGATTAAATTGCCCGCAATTTCGGCAATCTTATCAAATTCACGTTCTATAATACACTATAAAATATAATATAATTAAATAGGCGCACCTACGATATTGATCAATTCAGCAATTCAATGGGAAAGTTTATAATAGCGCATGGTCAATACGTAATAATCAACAATGAGGGATAGGTTATGAAAGAAAAAATTGCAATAGGGCTTGTGCTTTTCTCCGTCCTTCTGGTTCTCTCTCTCTCAGTGACTTTTGCAGAGATGCCCAACAACCAAACCGCTAAAAATTTGACGGAGAAAAATGCAAGCATAAATGAAACGATAAACCTGACCATGAATGAAACGATAAACCTGACCACGAATGAAACGATAAACCTGACCACGAATGAAACGATAAACCTGACCATGAATGTGACTCAGAATGTGACTGAGTATTTTAAGAACACAAAAGGAGAACCGCCCAGTGAAGATTCTCGGTGAAGATGTGTAAGAAAGCCACCATGTTGCGGGGTCAACCCTAATTATCCAACTCAAATAAAACTGATCCTCCAAAATTTTATTTATTATATACTTATGGGATTAATTATAATATATAATGATTTCCAGAAATCCTATCCGGGGAGGGGGGGGAAATTTCGTAGGCAAAAAAAGAACGCGCCTACGGAAGGGGTTACTTTGAGGATCTGCCTTGCAATAGCGATTGCTTTAATAGCGATCGCCATAGCCGATGCATCTGATAATACGACGGCAAGTCCTGACCATCTTCATTATACAGTGATCACAGCGGAGAATATTCAGGCAAAGGCTGACGGCAGCCAAATGAGCTACAATCAGGCGTATATAATCGGAGATTTAAAATTAAATCAACGGGAGTATAAGTCTTTTAAGATCACAAATTCCATAATTGACGGTAATGTATCCTTTTCGGGTACAACTTTCTCTGGAAAAACAGAATTTAAAAATATCTCATTTCTTAAAAATGTTCTATTTTATAAAACCAGATTTGATGGAGAAGTAGATTTTGAGAAGAGTCATTTTTATCAAGTGGCAAACTTTAGCGAATCCAGGTTCAGTGATGGTGCAACTTTTGATCATGCGACGTTCGAAAAGGATGCAGTTTTCTTGACAGCTAAGTTCGACAATTTTGGAAGCTTTGATAAGGTCAAATTTAATGGCTCGGCCAAATTCTACCTATCTCAGTTCGATGGAATTTATGCTAATTTCGAATCCACACAATTCCGAGAAAAAGCAGACTTTGTAGGCACTCAGTTCACTCCTTTTCTTTCATTTGTAAAATCCAAAATGGAAAAAAATGCTGATTTTCATGCTTCGAGGTTTAGCGGGGGCGTAAATTTTGGTGAAATGACTTGCCTCGGACAGGCCAGATTTGATCGGTCGCATTTCAGCGAAGATTCGCAATTTCGCAGCATCTATTTTAATGATACCGCGGATTTCAGGAGTGCCAAGTTTGACGGACCTTCTTTCTTTAAGGACACTAGGTTTTGTGGAGATGCTCTCTTCGATAGCGCCCAATTCAACGCACCCTCGGACTTTAATGGCACCCGATTCGATAAAGATCTTGCTATGAATAGCACAAAGATCAGTACCATGGTTTTCGATGGAGCAGCCTTCGAATCAGGATCTCGGCTATTCCTGTCCAAAGCGGATATCAACAGATTGATGGTTAAATGGAGTCTGATTAAAGATATCTTTGTTTATGATAGCTCTGCTTACCTTTCGTTGGTGAGAAATTATAGAGACCTTGGATTAAGTGAGGCCGACGACTGTTACTATCAGTACAGAAAGATTACCCAGGACCTAAAGAGTTGGGAGCCATCCAAGATTTTGGATATTCTTGCCTACATTACCTGTGGGTATGGTGTAAGAGCGGACCGTCCAGTGCTGTGTTCTTTGTTGGTAATACTGGGCGGCATGACAATTCTCTGGGCTGGGGACGGCTTGAAACATCCTTCGATTCAAGATAAGAGAACATCCTTATATGATTCATTATATTATTGTATAGCGATCTTCTTCACAATACCCCTGCCCGACCTCAAGCCAGTGGGACGATACAGATATGTGGCTGTGTTGCTGAGAGCGTTAGGCTGGACGCTTTTCGCCCTGCTGATTGCTACCTTGGGAAAGGTGATGATCAAATAGCATCCATTTCAGGCTGCGTACTCCAATGACGGATTATTGTTGCCTAAAGCTTCGCTGGATGCAAAGCCCACAGACGCGCTATCATCAGCGGTCAGAGCGATGGAGTATGGGCACCCTTGTGCGCAGATCTCGACCGCCTTTTTGATCAGGGAAGTCACATCTAGACTATAACTGCCATTCTCTTTTATATTCACAAAAGCCGAGACGCTGCTGTCGTACTCAGGCTTGTAGTTCCAAGCGCTGGCAGGCAGCGTCGCTCCATGGACTACATAAGCCCTTATCATACCTGGCCTCTCTACATTGGTAGCATTGAACATTAAAGTGGCGAATTTGATCTGTTCGGGCTTCAAGATGCCCTGGGATTCGAAGCGATTGGTGAAACTCAGGTAGACCTCCTTAAGGTGCTTGCCGCCTTCGGAGGAAGCCCAAAGCGTATGGCTATCGCTAAAGCTCTGGTCAGGATTATTCGCATCCACGTAAGTATCGACATCCATTTCGGCCCGGAAGCTCCCAGCTACTGCAATAGCTGCTAGCATCAGGAGCAGTCCAATAATTGCACAAAAATGTCTCAGATATATTTCCTCCCTATGCCTGAGATTGAGTAACTCTCTTCAAGGCTCTGTGCGCATTGATCCGACCGTGGCCGTAAATAGAAGAATGGCCATCTTCGTATTGCCCGGTCTCCGGATCGATCTTGTCTGCAGTCTCCATCATCACCTTTCTTACTTCTGCTGAGCTAAGTTCGGGTTTGAGCGATAATATGAGAGCCGCTAAGCCGGCAGCGATCGAAGCGGCGCCGGATGTGCCCTTGAGCTGAAAATTGGCCTCAATGCTATTTCGCATGCCGATAGTTACCATGCTTCGGGCATTGGGACCTCCGCCCGCAGGTGCGCATACGGCCAGTTCTGGGCCGTAGTTGCTATAGGAAGAATGTTTGTCTCTGCTATTGGATGCACCCACAGCGATAACATCCGGGTGGGCAGCAAACCCATTAAGCCAATGGATATCATCCTTGACTCCATCAATAGGTGCATGATCATTGCCAGCCGCAAAGAGAATGGTGCAGCCCTTCTTATTTCTTCGACCTTCTTTTGCCACTTTTTTAATTATGGCATTCATGACCGTTGATAACGGAAAATACTCTGCTCTCGCTTTCCAGCAGCAGCAGATGATGTCAGCATTCTGGCTCATGGCATACTGGAATATAGCGACAAAAAAATTATCGGTAATATCAGTGGGCATCCTTATGGGCATAAAAGCACAATTTGGGGCAAGACCGATAATTCCCGGGCCATTTTCTTCAGCTAGGGCCAGGCCGGCGCATGCGGTGCCATGTCCATCGAAATCCAGATTCGCATCTGGCGAAAAATTGTTGCCCGTACAGTCTTTGGCGGATATTATCTTTCCCGGGATATTGAATTTTGGATGCCCTAGATCGAAGCCATTGTCTATAAAGCAGATCACGATATCTCGTGATCCTCTAGTTAAGCTCCAGGCGTCTTCTGCTTTAATATCTGCACCAGCCACTGAACACAGCAGATTCCCGCTGTTATTGAAATACCATTGAAGCGGATAGAGATAATCAACCTTGAAGGATAAGTCCGGCTCTGCAATTCTGATTTCCTTATACTGTTGCAGTTTCAAAGCTATCTTCAAGGGATTCATATTTGATTGCTTGCTGGTTTTGACTGAATAGCCATCAGGCAAGAACTCCAGCTCTTCTTGGACCTCAAGCCCAAACTCTTCGAGTATTTTTTCTCGATCGATGGCCTTAGTTTCTGGCCTAAACTGAATGGTCATCATCCCTGTAGGGATTACTTCATTGCCCGGGTTTTTGCCAAATCTATAGACATGACTGACCACATCTACATGCGGACACGACCTTAAAATTTCCATTGCGTTATCCAATTTGATGCGGTCATCGACTTCGAAGACGTCCATATGTGCTATGCGCAAGCTTTCCACATGCCTTATTGGAACTTCCAGATAGTCGCATAGAGATTGCAGAGAATCTGCGGTTTTGGCGCTTCCATGTTTTAAGCGCAATGAAAATCTATCTGGCATCTTTTTGAATTCAACTTCCCTGCCGCATCTTTGCAATCGTATTTCGCCTATCGATGCGCTTCTCTTCAAATTATTCAGAAATGTCATCAGCAGTCATCCCATGATCGCGTTTGAAGTTATCATAGGAATAGTTTTCGATTCGGTTTGATGATGGGCTACATTTCCCAGAATTTATGGGCACCAAATCGCTGCCGTGATCCATTATCAGTTCCGCTCCATCCAGTATCACATGAATCGCAGGCAGATCCAGTGCAATGGCTATAGCATGAGCACACACCAGTGGTTGTATCACACGTCCCATGACCTGAACAGGCATTTGGATAAGCGGTGTGCATGCAGCCTATTGCTGGATCGCAGCTGTCATCGGTGCAGGCAATCCCGTCATCGCAGTCCAGTGCCGTACCGCAGCATGACCCTTCGCATGGATGGCCTTCCGAGGCGGTTTGAGCTGCAGTATTGGTTTACACGCTAGAGGCAATTTCCTTCTCCTGATTTACAAGTATAGGCTTTATCGCCTTTTGCTTTGCAGCATCCACTCGCGCATTGATCGCTATCTGTGCAATATGCGCCATCAGGTTTCAAACCGACACACACTCCGCCCTCGCAAGAGCCTCCAGAACAGATCGTGCCGTCTGAGGCTGCTGGATCGCTGCAGGCTCCTGTCGCATGGTCGATGCAGGTGCCTGCTACATGGCATGCATCCGAGGCCGTGCAGGTCATGCCAGCA
>Ga0315277_10009992_pt1 | contig 12072 bp, 8 predicted proteins | sample YL17G05_15_MG_FD_203695 | JGI IMG/M metagenome (GOLD analysis project Ga0315277, IMG submission 203695) | Sediment microbial communities from Yellowstone Lake, YNP, Wyoming, USA - YL17G05_15 | ecosystem: Environmental > Aquatic > Freshwater > Lake > Sediment | place: USA: Wyoming | collected... | reverse complement strand
ATCTGCTTTACCTCTATATTCCCATCAGGTCGCTTCAGGGATATGGTAGTATTACTACTTTTTCCAAGTTCATTAACTACATATCGGGAGGTAGATACAAGTCAGAGTTTGGGTTTAAGGGTTTTGAAATATTAAAGAAGATGTTCCTGGATTATATAGGGTTGTTGAAGGGCGATTTTACGGCAGTAGTCTTGATTGTTTTTATCATAGGCCTGGTTTATCTGGCAATCCGGCAGAAAAAATATTTTATTTTGATTATTTCACTTATTGTTTTAAATTTGTTTCCAATCCTTTTTTATGAAAAAACGGCAACGCATTTTTACCTGACCACTATGGTTTGTTTTTTATGCGTTCCTTTTGCCGGCGGCCTTTACTGGATCAAAGAAGGTATTGTAATTTTTTTCAACAGGTATTTAAAAAAGCCTTTTTCAAACAGGTTTAAATTCCTGCAAAACGCCAAAAAATATATTATTTTGAGGGCAGTTTTCCTGTTGATATTTTTTATGGCTATTTCGTTTTTCCCTATAAATCTTTTTGCTGCTAATTTTTCGAAAATGGATATGAGTAAAGATACTTATGTTTATAATTACTGGAAAAGTGTTCTTGACAGTATGAATGAAAATTCAATAATTATTTCAAATTCACTTACAAGTCATGTTCCAATCTATATTGACCAATTTGAAACGAAAAAAAATATAAAAATAATAAGAAATGTCAACATGGATCAATTAAAAGTGATTGTTAAGGAAAACATCGGGAAAAATGATATATATTATACTACTGCCTATCTACCCGATTTAAGCCAGTACTATAATGTCTCAAAAATTGCAGAAAAGTTCTCTCAGGAAGGATTTAAAGAAAGATTTTTTGTATATAAGATAAATGCAATTATGATAGATGTTGAAATATCTGCTGAAAAAGAAAATTATGAAATAGATTTTGGCAGCAAGACTACAATTTCATATCTTATAAAAAATAACGGTACGACAATATTAAATATGAGCTCAATAGAGCTTGAGCTTCCCAAAATATTAAAGTTTGTAGAGATGGACTCTGGCTCTGACATGAAAAGTACGCCGGGAATGGCAAGGGGTATATACATGTGGACGGCTGGCTCATATCTGGTTGAACCTGGGAAACAGTATAAATTATCATTTTTATGCCAGGCTAATGCAAAAGCAGAAGGTGAGATAAAATTCAGGATATCTGCCGGCTATCTGTATATCGAAGGGCCAAAAGTAAAAGTAATAGTAAAATAAGAAGAGTTAGTTAATAATATCCTGTATTGTTTAGAATCATTTTTTTATAATTTATTTCCATAATAAGAAAAAGTAACAATATTGGCTGATAAAAATAAAAATACAAATAAAAACAAAACCTGGGTTATGGTAGCGCTGCTTGCTGCAGTAATTGTTATAAGCCTTGCAGTTTATTTTTATTTTTTTTATTTTAACAATAGCACTATTGACAGGTTTCAAACCTCCAGTGAGACTCAAAGCTCAAACAGTACGGACTTAGACCAGTTGGACTCAAACCTGGAAAAGCTCCAGAGTTTTAATTTAAATATTACTGAAATAAGAATTGAAAAAGATGCTAGCAGCTCTGCATCTGCCACTAAAGGATCAGATATTTATATAGGCGACAAGATTAACTTTGTAATAGTTATTAAAAATGAAAGCAGTAAGGATGCAAAAAATTTCAGGGTTATAAACCTACCCCCACAAAAGCTTGAAAATATTGCGCTGGAAGAAAATTCGGAGGGTCTTTATGATCCATTCAGTAAAAAAATCGTCTGGGATATTGCCAAAATTGGAGCAGGGAAAACGACAGAAATTAAATTCAGCGCAGTAGCGGGAAAAGATTTTGAAGATGGGGAAAAGTTTACAATTAAGGTTTCTACTTTTTATGGTGATAAATTATTGTCGGAAAAAGCTTCTGAGGCAGTAGTTAATGGATTTGCCGAATACAACGATACAATAGTTAAAGTAAAAGATCTTAGTGGCGGAAAAGTATGGTCCCGGGATATAATAAAATATGCGATTTTAGTCAAAAATAACGGTAAAAAAGATGGGTTAAATATTACCTTGAACTGCCCCGTGCCTGCTGGTACAGGGTATGTTGAAGGTACAGCCGAAGGTCCCAACCTTACCTTAAGCCCGAATAAAAGCCTGCTGCAATGGAAGATAGAAAAGCTAAAAAAGGGCGAAGTAAAAGAATTTTCATTTAATGTTTTTGTTGCGGATTATCTTACTTTTGAAACCGAAATTAAATCAGATTTTTTTATAGAAGCAAATGGCCAAAAAATAGAACTGGCTAGTACTTCGCTCCAGACAGCTTCCATCGCATTTCACTCCGTAGTCTGTATGGGGGATTCGCATGTTGTTATTTCAAAATGGCCCGAGATTTTAGCCGGACTTCTTCAAAAGCAGTATACACATGCAAAATTTAATATAATCTCAAGCGGCGTAAAAGGAGAGATGGCAAATCAGGCAATTGGAAGATTTGACAAAGATGTAAGAATCTATAAACCCGATATTTTAGTGATTGGATATGGGACCAATGATGCAGGGGAAAAGCCAGGGGCATTCAGATATCATATGGATATTCTTTTAAGGCAAGCGTCCAGCACCGGTGCCAAAGTTTTTATTTACGGTGTGGGTTTTATAGATACATCAATTTCAAAATGGTTAAACAAAGCAAATTATACAGTTTTTAATGATATTTTAAAAAATGATTTATGCCCGAAGTATGGTGCTGTTTATATAGATTTATATAGTGTTATGTCTAAAGATCCAAAGAATTATATTAAAGCAGATGGCATGCATTGGACTAAGGTTGGAACTGAGTTTGCAGCAAATGAGATTTTTAAAACAATGACGCTATATCTGGATAGTGATGGTAGGCTGATTCCAGATGTTAAGTAAAATTAGGAATATTAATAAATATTGTCTTTATTTTGATATAATTTATTTAAGTTATGAATTAAAAACCTTGTTAATTAGAACATAATACAGGTTTAATATTTTTATCTTTACGCTTAATATTTTTTGGATTATCTTACCAGGGGGACTTGATGTTAGATTTAAAAAATAAAAAAATAATAGTGACTGGAGGAGCTGGTTTTTTAGGCAAGTTTGTTGTAAGGAAATTGGATGAAAGAGGATGTAAAAATATTTTTGTCCCGACTATTGAAGAATATGATTTAAGGGGTCTTGCAGCAATAAAGAAAATGTATACTTACGCAAAGGCAGATATTGTCATTCATCTTGCTGCCACAGTTGGTGGAATAGGAGCTAACCTGGATAATCCAGGAAGCTATTTTTATGACAACCTGATAATGGGGATTCAGCTTATTGAACAAGCACGTGCCAATGATATCGAGAAGTTTGTTATAATCGGAACAATATGTGCATATCCAAAATTTACCCCCGTACCTTTCAGGGAGGAAAATCTTTGGAATGGTTATCCTGATGAAGTAACTGGCCCATATGGATTGGCGAAAAAAATGCTTCTTGTACAATCACAGGCATACAGGCAGCAATATGGTTTTAATTCAATTTTTCTGCTTCCTGTAAACTTGTATGGTCCGGGAGATAATTTTGACCCAAAATTTTCTCATGTCGTACCCGCCTTAATTAGAAAATTTTACGAGGCTAAAATTAATGACTTTAACGAAGTCATCGTCTGGGGAACCGGGAAAGCTACCCGGGAATTTATATATGCTGAAGATTGTGCTGAAGGAATTGTCAAAGCTGCGCAGTCTTACGACAAGTCAGAACCTGTAAACATTGGGACAGGAATTGAAACTCCAATTAAGGATTTAGCTGAAAAGATAAAAGATTTAATTGGGTATAAAGGCAGGATCGTCTGGGATTCTTCAAAACCTGATGGCCAGCCCAGAAGGTGTCTTGACGTATCCCGGGCTGCCAAAGAATTTGGATTTAGAGCAAAAACAAGTTTTGATGTTGGTTTAAGAAATACTGTCCAATGGTATATTGACTCATTGAATAAATAATCCAGAAAAATTTACGCTGAATTATCTAGAATATTACCCTAAATAAATTTTATTTTCTTCATTGCGTGAAAAGCAGTCCTGAGTAAATTAGTACCACCTTTCCACATGCCAATATTTGTAGAACCATATGTCCTGCTCTTATAATGTACTGGTATCTCGATAATCTTTAAATTTTGTTTGTATGAACCAAGGATTAAGTCATAATCGCCATACCTGTCAAAATCTCCAAAGTAATCCATGCCTTTTTTTAATTTTTCATAATCACTCTTAAAAATAACTTTTGTGCCGCATAATGTGTCTTTAAAATACTTTCCTAAAATCCATGTAAAAAGTAGGCTGAAAGATTTATTTGCCATCATTCTCAAGAAACGCATTGCTTCTTTTTCCCTTGGATAGACAAACCTGCTGCCATTTATAAATTCGCCTTTCCCTGATGCAATTGCATTATAAAATTTTGGAAGGTCTTTGGGAGCTACAGTCAGGTCAGCATCTAAAATCATCAGGATGTCACCGCTTGCCATATCAAATCCTTTAAAAACGGCATCTTTTTTACCCTTGCCATCCTGGACATAATATTTGATATTCTTTGTATCTTTATATTTTTCACATACTCTTTTTATCTCTTCAAGGGTATTATCTTTTGAATGGCCTTCAACAAAAATTATTTCAGTAAATCTACCCATATCAGGGATTTCCTGTACTGCCTTTTCTATGCTTTCAGTTTCATTTCTTGCAGGAATTATAACTGAGCAGCTATAGTCATTATTTACTGCAACTTCTTCTTGCATTGGTCTTGCAATTGAAAAATTTATAAAACATAAATTGCTTAAGTAAAAAAATTTTGAGACATATTTGTTTAAAAATTCTGAAAGGATCGGGATATATACTGGTAGTAATAGAATTGCTCCGGATCTGATTGTTTCAAAATTTGCAAGGTCCTGTAGATTTAAAATATCGTACTTTGAAAGCCAGTTCTGGTGATATTCCTTCATCTTCAGTTTTAACTTCTCTCCGATCTTCAATGTTAATTCCCAGGTATAATTGTAGTAGGTAACTATTATTTTCGTTTTGGAATTACAAACAGAGTGTAATTTTTCAAATACAACCTGTACATCATCGAGATGTCCGATAAGGTCTGATAGAATTATGTAGTCGAATTTATAATCCAGGTTAAGGTCCTCGGCATCCATTTCGATAAATGTAAGCTCGGGATAATTCTTTTTAGCAATTTCAATCATATTTGCGCTGAAATCTATTCCCACGCCGTTGCCGGGTTTAAGGTCGTTAAGAAGGTCTCCAGTGCCACACCCTATCTCAAGAACCGAGCTGCCTTCAGGGATAATAAATTTCATGAACTGGGTTATTTTTTTATAATAATACCTGCTTTTCTTTTTCCAGTGCCCTCTGTCTTTTGCTGCGGAATTAAAGAATTCTATTTTTTGTTTTTTATCCATTTCTCCTGTCTTTTATTACTTTGGCTGGTATCCCTGCCGCTACTGAATAATCAGGGATGCTTTTAGTAACCACAGCCCCAGCTCCAATGACTGAATTATCTCCAATATCACAACCATCCATTACTATAGTTTTTGCTCCAAGCCAGACGTTGTTGCCAATTTTTATGCCAATTGCATGCTTTTCCTGATCCCTAAAGGGAGTTTCAACATCTGATGACATATGCCCGCCACCGATAATATAGGTATAAGCTGCAATTAAGACATTTTCCCCAATTTCAACTTTCTTAAGTGAATAAATTTCACAGTTAAATCCTATATTGGCGTTTTTATTCAAAATAATGTCACCATTCTTACAGGAAATAATTGTATTTCTTCCAATATACACACCGTCACAAATGATGATACCTTCATTATCAAATCCCTTTGCGTCAAGCATTACATTTTCATCTATTATCACATTATTGCCGATCACTATTTTATGCGGGTTTCTAATGGTAACAGATTTTCCAAAGATAACCCCTTTTCCGGCTTTCTTAAAAAGGAATTTGTAGAATATTGACCTTAATGCTATCCCGACAGCTCCAGGCCAGTTGGAAAACCATGTTGTGAGGATCTCATATTTTAAAAATGCAAAGAATCCCTTTTTGCCCACAAACATATCAGAATAGTTTTCAAACTTTGACTTCTTACTTTTTTCCATAGTCTTCTGTATCATCGGTTCATAATCATTCTTCTCTTTTTCATCCATCTTTTTATCTCCCTGAATTGATTATTATGATTTCAAAATAACATTATAATGTCTTAGTTAAAACAATAATATCTTAATTTAGTCAAGACTATTTTTATATATATCTAATATTAGTCATATATCCGTTTTCTCTAAGGAATAAATATTATATAGGATTATTCATTACTACTGGCTGTTTTTCTCTATTACAATCCTCTGGAAAAATACTGCAAGTGTCCTTGTATCTGGAGAAACACCAAGACTGGCCGGGCTTAAAAGATATTTATAGTTAAATTTCAGGATATTATATGAGCCTGCTTCAGTATTTACAATTTCTGCAGGTATATCCAGGACGGCTTCAACCGGTTTTGAATCTTTGAATTGTATTTTGCCGATTAAATTATTATTGAAAATGACTTCCATTTCCTGAGGCTGTTTCGGGTCTTCTAAAGATAAGACGTTCAAAGTTACTTTATAATCCAGCCTTTCATTAAATTTCAGGAAAAGTACGGAATATAATTTGTCTGCCCATGTTCCCTGGGGTTCAATTTGCGACCAGCCGTACTTGAAAAAATCCTTATTGTCCTTATTGCCAAATCCAATGATTGTAGGGAATTCGACGGGCTGTAATTCTATGATATTCTTATTTTCGGGTACGAAGAAGTAACCCCTTGTCTGCTTGTCTGTTTTTTCAAAAAGATATGCCTGGCAGACTCCGTCTTTGCCTGTTGCTTTTAAGTTTTGTTTCTGGCCGTATATAAATTCTGCCACATCAGGAGATATGTGGGTCGGTACTCTCATGGAGTTTGAAGTTATGAGCCAGATATTCCTGTCAGCATTATTGTTCAAGACCGTGTATAGCTGATAAAGGTCTCTTATCAAGGGCACTCCGAAAAACTCATCATACATCTTGTTATCCCTGTACACATAGGGCTGCCATTGTGAAAACCCGCCTGTCCAGAGCCAGTAATCGATCTGTCCTGTATAGCCGTATGGATTTAAAAGATCGGTAGCTATTACCAGATCTCCTTCCTTTTTATGATCGAAAATATACTGTCCTGGTGTTTTTGCATCATGATGGAAAGAGAATGTATTACTGGGAGCAAACTCGCTTACAACAGCATCACCGTTATTTCTAAAGACTATTTTGAAATTATATACTGGGTTTGCCCAATTAACCGTAAAAGCTATTATTAGAACGGCAACAGTAATATAAATTGATTTATTTAAAGAAAGATAAAAATTTTCTTTAAAAGTATTTTTCTCCTGACTTTTTATTTTTTTAAAGATCAAAGATAACCCAAGCACAAGCAATCTTCCAATATCAAAGATTACATAACAGTATATAGCTATGAAGAACGGATGAACCTGATAAATATAGCGCTGTTGAGTTGTCATATAACCAATTCCGTTAAATATTGTATTTGAAAAAAATAAAAAATAAAGAAAAAACAGGTTAAAAGGAAACTTGATACTATATTTTCCGCTTGAACTTGAATAAATGTTTATAAAATCCTCATCTCTATTTCTAATCCAGGGTATGAAAAGGTAAAGCACAATTAAAACTAAACCATAAAAAACAATTTTATACATATCAGGAAACATCACGTCAAAAATCCTGTGATAATATGGTATATAGGGTGCGAAGAATTTTGATAGAAGCCTCAATATTGGATTAGCAATGCTGCCAGCAGTGTTTGACTGATAAAAGCTGAGACCTACTTTCCAGAAAAGCTCTCTATGGATCATCTGGCCGGCAATCATTGCAACTACTATAAAAAAGGAAATAATAATATCCTTTTTAAAAAAGCCCGCAAGTCTCTTATATATCAATAATGGGATAAACAAGAAAATCAGTGTGAAACCAAGTTCATGAATAATCGTAGTAAGAAAAATAAACACGAGTGCGGCAATCTTAAACTTTTTTTCTTCCTTGAAAAATCCCCGGTAAAATAGATAAATGCTAAGCAGATAAAAAAACTGAAATTCAGAATATTGCCTTATTTCTCTCGAAAACTCTATCTGCCATGCATTAAAAGCTGCAATTATGGAAGCCAGTAAAGCAATGTATTTATTATTTAATAAATCCTTTATAAAAATAAATATCAAGGGTATTGTTAAAGTTCCTAAAAAAGCACTGGGAAATCTTAATGATACTTCATTGATTCCAAAAATAAGTGAAGGGACTACTCTTAAATAATAGTGGAAAATTGTGTGATAAAAAATATTACCTGAGGGTAGTTTTGGAAATCCATAATTTAAAACTCCAAATGTTCCTAAAAATGTCTGCCCATCATCGCCCCAGTATGAAAGCACACCAATGTTTTTAAATCTGACTACCATAGCATAAATGCAAACAAGCAGCAGTATAATAAATATTGCAATGTTCGTTTTATCTTTAAAATAATTTTTTATTTCGTCTTTGCTGAAAAAAATATTACTTTTTAACATATCAAGTAAAAAATATTTTTATGTTAATATATATTTGTAAATTATAGCTTAATCTGGTTTATATTAGCTACTATTTAATAAAGCATTTTTAAAATATTCATTAAGTTTTAGACTTGGAATATTAATTTTTATATAATTGCTTAAGTTATGAAAGTTTTATTCGTATATCCAGACATTAATGTAAAAGGTGGAGCACTAAGCTATCATTTTGGAATTGGTTCGCTGTCTGCTGTCCTGAAAAAAGAAGGACATGAGACTGCGCTTCAATATCTTTATGGAAGCTATGATATAAAACCACTGCTTGAGAAGATTGAACAGTTTGAGCCCGGCATCCTTGCAATTACTACTGTCAGCTTTCAATATAAATACATTAAGAAAATGATTGCCGAAGTAAAAAACATTCACGGCAGCAAGATTTTTACAATATGCGGCGGTCCCCATATATCGCTTGCACCGTGGGAGCTGGAAAAAACCGAAGGGCTTGATGCAATTTGTATCGGAGAGGGAGAATATCCTTTACTTGAATTGGTAAATAAGCTCCAGTCAGGGGAGGATATAACCAATATAGAAAACATATGGGTCAAAAAGGATGGTAAAATTTACCAGAATCCTAACAGGCCATTAATTTCCGATATCGACAGCCTTCCTTTTGGTGACAAGGAACTTTTCAATTATCAGGAAATTGTAAATTCTGATTATGACAGAGCAATATTTATGTGCTCGAGAGGATGCCCTTATAGCTGTACTTATTGCTGCAATAGCGGCCTTAGAGGTTTACAGGAAGGAAAGTATGTGCGCTTCAGGAGCATTGAAAATGTTCTTACCGAGATAAAGGAAGTAATTTCAAACTATGATGTCAAATACATTTACTTAAATGATGATGTATTTACTGAAAATAGGGAATATGTCTCAAATTTTTGCAATAGATATAAAGAAGAGATTGGCTATCCCTTTGAGTTAAACACGAGAGTTGAACATTTAACCCCTGAAATGTTGCAGAGTTTAAAGAATGCGGGTTGTTACCGGGTTGCCATGGGCATAGAGCAGGGCGATGAGAAATTCAGAAGAGAAATCCTGAACAGGAGGATGAGCAACGAAAAGATTGAAAAGGCTTTTGAACTTACAAAAAAAGCAGGCATAAGGACGAAGTCTTTTAACATAGTTGGATTTCCTTTTGAAACATATGACATACACATGGAAACCGTAAAGATAAACAGGAAAGTCCAGCCAAGCAGCCTTGTAGTTTATGTTTTTGAGCCATATCCAGGCACACCTCTTTATGACATGTGTGTCAAAAATCATTTTATTGAAGAAGACAGGCAAGATATGGATTTTATATCCAGGACCGATACAACTCTTAACATGCCAGATTTTACCAGAAAGCAAATTCTGAAATGTTACAGAAATTTTGCCTGGAGGGTATATAGGGGGAAATCTTATAAGAAGGCTCTGCTTCATAAGATTTACTATTCAAAATATGGAGAATTGCTGATAAGACTGCTTTCACCTTTTAAAAAAATTGTAAGAAAATTTGCGATGGATTAGAATATAACCACAATGTGGAAGATTGTTTTACTTAAAATATTTTATTATCTTTTTTTTACTGTAGTTTTTTTATTTGCAGTTCTTGTTTTTTTTAGAATAGTTAATTTTTATTTCGGGATTCCTAAACTTGAAGATTTCCTGGCAGATATCATAAGCAGGATAAAACTTGATTGAACCAGGTTTATATCCCTTGAACAGCTTAGCATAAGCACGCTAGCCCTCGTTTTTATTATCCTGGTCAGCCATATCTTCTACAGAACTGTTTAAGTTCTGCTCTAAATCTTTCTGACTGGGTTGTGATTGCTTCAGTATAAATGGCCTTACAGCATATATTATTCCACCAATTATTCCAAGCACTAGAATCATTGCAAATATTACCAGAGAAGTCATTGCAGCCTTTTCATTCTGAGCACCAAGAGCTACCATGAAAAATACCAGCGCGTTTTCCCGTAGTCCCGTTCCGCCAATGGTTATTGGCAGCATTGCAATAGTTGCAACAACAGGAACTATGAAAATAAATGATGCTAATGAAAGATTAATGCCAAGAGATCTTGCTGCCAGATAATAATTGCAGATTACTCCAAACTGCAGTGCAAGGCTGCAGAGCAATGCTTCAAAAAGAGCGAGTTTGTATTTTTTAAAGCTTAAAAATGTGTGATAAACTTCCACAAGCTTTTCTCTTATTTTTGACAGGAATTTGATTTTACGAACTATTTTGTTAAGTCTTAGGATTGAAGGGTTCAATATTAAAAATCCAAGAATTATGCAGATTGCAAAAAATATTGCTATGGGAATTACATATGATGTTGTGCCAATGGTTGCAAATCCTAAAAACAAAGCTATGACAGCATAGAGGGCTGCGCTTATAACTCCGGCAAATCTGTCTATTACAAGTACGGATGCTGATTTTCCTACCGATATCCTGGCTTTATTTGCAATGTCTAAGCTTCTGAAGATATCTCCACCTACGCTTGTGGGAAGAATGTTATTAAAAAATGACCCTATTAGAAATGACGATGCCAGGTAACCCTGCGAGATTCTTATACCTTGAGTTTTTAAAAGAAGCTGCCATCTGACGGCTGAAATCCATACACCAAAAATATGGATAGATGCTGCAGCAAGCAATAAGGGGATATTTACAGTCTTAATCATATCAAGGATTGTTTTAAAATCTTTAAACTGTGATTTAATTAAATAAGCAATAAGGCCGACACTGACGACAATTCTCAGAATAGTAAAAATCTTCTTTTTATGCCTTCCGTAGAAAGATTTAATTCTATTTTTAAAATTTCCTGCCATTTTTAACCATTTAAATAATAATTAATTAAATTTAATACGATTTTTAACTTTTGCTTTTTTGCAAAACATCCTTATAAATATTTATAAAATTGGAAAAAGTATTATCCCATGTATATTTTTCCAAAACTCTCAGCCTTGCCATTTTACCATATTCTTTTGCGGTTTTTTCATTTTCGAGAAGAAAAATTAATTTTTCCACAAAAGATTCCTTACTATTATATTCTGCATAAATTCCCGTGTCACCAAGTATTTCTTTGTTGGTTTTAGTATCAAACACCAGGCATGGCAGCCCTACTGCCATATAGCCGAACAATTTTCCATTAGCCTCCGTTTTTGATAACTTCAAAGACACACCGATATCTGCAAGGTTTAAATATTTCGGCACATCTTCATGATTTACCCTGCCGGTAAAAGTGACTGAATCGGAAACTCCCAGCTTTTGAGCCATTTCGGTGTAGTATTCTAAATTTGGAAAGCCTACGATTAAAAAGTGAACATCATTAAATTTACGCTTAACATCATTAATAGAGTCGATCAGGATGTCAACTCCCTGATACTTAGTCAGAACTCCAAGGTAGATT
>Ga0315277_10009991_pt1 | contig 12075 bp, 6 predicted proteins | sample YL17G05_15_MG_FD_203695 | JGI IMG/M metagenome (GOLD analysis project Ga0315277, IMG submission 203695) | Sediment microbial communities from Yellowstone Lake, YNP, Wyoming, USA - YL17G05_15 | ecosystem: Environmental > Aquatic > Freshwater > Lake > Sediment | place: USA: Wyoming | collected... | reverse complement strand
GTCCACAGTCCCCAGCTGACGACCGTTATTACTTTGCGAGGGCTGGTCAGTTGTATCAGCTACTCATCGGTCACTCCAGCGTCACTGAAGATTGGGAGCTGAATAATCGCTTTCTGCAGAGCTTCCAATTTGAAGAGCCAGCTTCAGAACCTTTTGCCCCAACCCCAATCCCCACGGCGTTGCCCATTGATCAGGCGGCATATCAGGATTGGATCACATACACCCACCCTGTGTATAACTTCTCGTTCAGACTCCCAAACGGTTGGGTTGTGGAAGAGGTCACTGCGGGTGATCCGTTATTAATTGGTCATGCCCTCAATCTGTACAATGTCGTAGATTCACAAATAGAGAACATCCGTATGACCTTCCGGTCTGTGGGTGAAGAGATACCTCTATGGCCAACAGGCGTGGGTCATGGTGAATTTATCCCACAAGGAACATTGGATATAGCAGGTCAACCTGCACTGCGTGTGCTATTGGTTTGCCCCACTGGAGAGGTCACCTCGATATGGTATCATCAGGCTGAAGGTCAACCCAACATCATGCGTGGCAATCTGGAATTCGGATTCATCTTCAACACCTTCGGCCACTGCGAGCCTGGCTACAGTCTGGGCGGAGAAGCTCAGCTAGTGGGCGAGATGATCATCGCTTCCCTCAGCGTACCCTAAGAATTCATAGGAGAATGAAATGAACGCTGCATTGAAATCACAATCATCAACACAGATCAGCCCACCTGATCAGACGAACGAATCGTCATCGAAAACTCAATCCATTCGACACAAAGTGATGCTATATGTATTGCTCCTGATCTGCTCATTTGCAGTGTTTCTGTTCGGAGCGAATTATACCGATCTGTTCCCAACCAATGGCAACACGGCTTACGCTGCGAGTGTCACAACCGTATTCCTGATCACTGCCTTAATATTCAAGCGCAGTGAAAAGTATTCCAAATACTGGCAGATCACCTACGCCTTCTTTGTGGCTTCCGCTGTCAATCTCGTCTCAGACCTCTTTGCAGGTTACAACACCAAATTTGTACAATTCTTTGGTATGGTGACAGGCGCGAACAAGACTAATGCAATAGGAAAGTTGTATGATACCCTGCTGGTGGTCATCCCCATCCTCGTGCTGACTTTGCTTTCAGGTGCCAACCTGCGTTCGCTGTTTCTGGCAAAAGGGAACCTTAACTATAAATGGGGATTCGGTATAGGTTCCCTGGTGCTGGTCAATTACTTTACCTCGGTGCTCATCTTCTTTGGCACCGGTTACGAGCTGTCCAAACTCGGTTCAGTGATCGTATGGGGAGTTGTCTTCGCGTTCTGCAACAGCATGTTGGAGGAGCTGTGGGTCAGGGGGCTCTTCCTTAAGAAGCTGTCCCCTCTGATTGGAGTTGCAGGTACGGTTGTTCTGAGCTCCATCTGGTTTGGTGCGATGCATTTCCTCTCCGTGGCTTATTTGCCAGCCTTCGCTATTCCAATTTTTGTGATCAACACCTTCACCATGGGATTGGCGTGCAGCATCTTGATGCTGAAAACCGACAGCATCTGGGGAGCTTATTTGATCCACGCCGCAGCAGATTTGTTCCTGTTCATTGCCACACTGGCGGTTCATTAGCTCAATGTCTCTGGTGAGATTATGCATACAATCTGCATCCCCCTCCCATCAGCACCATCTGACCGTCTATGGCAACGGATTATCTCATGTGAAATAAAGCCAGCGTGTGAGGCTCGATCTTGCTCCACGCTGGCATGCCTATTCCGATGATGCTGTTATTATTCTCGAACCGTATTGGTAGAAGGCTCAGTGGATGTTAGCAAAAACGAATCTCCTTGGTGCTGTTGTAGCGGTCGCCTTCTTTGTATCGGCCATACTGGTTTTTACCTCCAGGCTATTGGGCAAACCGAATTACGGGCATTGGTTTGGTTATTTTGAATTCCTCCTCGCAATTCCTTTGATATATTTACTCCTGAAAGCCCCACAGCTGCAACGACCCGCTTTGTACTACATCCAGATTGGATGTATGTTGGCATGGTTGGTCGTGGAAGCCTTACTGGACTACATTCTAAAGGTTGACTTCCGATCCGTAAGATGGATGGTGATCAGCTATGTTGTTTTATTCTTTGCCGGGTCTGGTGGAATGCTAGGGGTGGCGGCAAATGCCGGGCGCGGGTGGACCATTCTTGCAAGTATTCTGTTTCTAATCATGGCTGTATTGACTTTCGTGCAACGCCTCATGACTGGTATGTAGTGTGGTCAGGGTTGACAAGGTCGGTGTGCTACCCAACATTATAGCCTTCCCATCCAGGCATTGGGTTTCCTCCTACTGCAACATTCACTCGATGATTAAACTGATCGATCGGCAGGACGGTCTATTGATCTTGGCTTGTGTTCCCTTGGAATAGATCTTCAGTGTTTATCTGATTAAAGACGGGGGGCAATCACATCACGCTTATCGGTTTTGGATTCATTCAGCAGGTTTACAAATTATCACCCAGCTTTGCTGTCAGCTAAGATGCTCTGAAAGTCATCCGCCATGCAGATAGCGTGATTCAAGAACTTAGTCCCCTTGCGGGGCTAACTATTGTGCCCACGGTGGTCAATTTTTCCAGTTTAATTGTTAAGGGCTTGACAATGATTGCTTACCGATCCGGCTCGCGCTTGTACCTGTTCACTAATAACTAATTACTACTTCTAGCGGAGAGGCTGGGTAAATCCGATCAAGCCACCACCTACATTGCTGAACCAATGCTTGTTTTGTGTTCAATAGAACAAACCGGCAGTTTGTATCTCAACTGATGATAAATGTTGGTATAAACAAAATCTCCATTCATTGCCTGTTGGGCAGGATGGAGATTTTTTATATCAAGTTGGCCGAATTATTTCCGGCGTCAGTCAGTGGCTGGCGTCGGGGTTTGGGTCGGTGCAGCCCAGGGGCAGCGGCTTAAGGCTTCCACGTGGGGTCAGAATCATTTCCCGGGTTATTCGTCAAGCGGGTCTGGTTGCTGCCATCCGCGTTCATTACATAGAGGTCTCGGTTACCGTCAGGACCAGACCAATAGATAATCTGCGTCCCGTCCGGGGACCAGCGGGCACCCGTATTATCGTCATTGGACCCCGGGCTGTCAGTTATGCGGGTCCGATTGCTACCATCAGAGTTCATCAGGTAGATTTCGTAAGTGCCATCGCCCTGGCCGGACTCGAAAACGATCTGCTTTCCGTCTGGAGACCAGCGGGGGAAAGCATCATCCCCCTGGGGATTGGTGGTCAGGCGGGTCTGGTTGCTGCCATCGGCGTTCATCACGTAGATTTCGTCATTACCGTCGCGGTCGCTGGTGAAGCCAATCTGCGTCCCATCCGTCGACCAATTCGGGAAAATGTCGTGCATTGCAGGGGCGTTGGTCAGGTTGGTTTTGGCGCTTCCATCAGCATTCATTACATAGATTTCCTTGTTTCCATCAACGTCAGTGTCGAAGGCGATCTTTTTTCCATCCGGTGACCATTCCGGGTTTTCGTCATTCGCCGGGCTGTTGGTCAGGTTGGTTTGGTCGCTGCCATCAGCGTTCATTACATAGATCTCGTGGTTGCCATCCCGGTTGGACGAAAAGACGATCTTTTGTCCATCTGGCGACCAGGCAGGATTCCAATCATCCGCCGGATTATTGGTCAGGTTGGTCAGTCCACTGCCATCGCCGTTCATGACGTAGATTTCATAATTACCATCGCGGTTTGTTTGAAAGGCGATGCGACCTGCAATCACGCCCAATGCGACCTGTACGGTGGTTGGTTCAGGCGGGTTCGTTGGTAGGATCGCAGTTACAGGCGTGTTCGTTGGCAGGATCACAGGTACAGTCGGGTCCTTGGTTGATACCGGAGCAATTGTTGGTGCTGCGCAGGCCGCCAGGATCATGGCCATTGCGGTAAAAAGTAAAGTGATACGAAATAATTTGTTTAACATGGTTTCTCCATTTTTCTAATAAGGTTAGGTAAGAATAGAATGCCACTTTTCCCAGCGCACGGGCAACGGCTTATGGCTTCATCAAGTCCGGAGCCTCATCGTTCGCCGGGTTGTCGGTCAGACGTAACAGTCCGCTGCCATCGGCGTTCATAACATAGATCTCCATGTTGCCGTCGCGGTCAGAATCGAAGGCAATCTGCGTCCCATCCGCTGACCAGCCCCATACACCATCATCTGCCGGGTTGTTCGATAGGTTGATCGGGTTTTTGCCATCAGCATCCATTACATAGACTTCAGCGTTACCATTATCGTTGTTCCAGAAAGCGATCTTTTTCCCGTCCGGCGACCAGCGGGGGAAAGCGTCTTCCCCTTTATGCAGTAGAGTCTGATTGCTGCCATTGGTGTTCATGACGTAGATTCCACCGCGGTCAGAGGCAAAAGCAATTTTCGCCCCATCCGGCGACCAGTTTGGGAGTTCGTCATTTGCTGGGTTGTTAGTCAGGTTGGTTTGGGCACTGCCATCCGCGTTCATTACGTAGATTTCACGGTTGCTGTCGCGGCTGGACGCGAAGACGATCTCTTTTCCGTCCGGCGACCATCTGGGCTGATTATCTTCGCTTGGGTTGTCTGTCAGGCGTGTCTGGCTACTGCCATCGGCGTTCATCACGTGGATTTCCGGGTCGCCATCGCGGTTGGACGTGAAGGCTATCTTATTCCCGTCCGGCGACCAGGCGGGTTCGAAATCATCCGCCGGTTTATTGGTCAGGTTGGTCAGTCCGCTTCCGTCGCCGTTCATGACGTAGATTTCGTTGTTGCCGTTGCGGTCGGATTGAAAGGCGATGCGACCTGCAATCACGCCCAGTGCGACCTGCACGGTGGTTGGCTCAGGCATGTTAGTTGGTAGGATCGCAGTTGCAGTCGGGGCCTTGGTCGGCGCCTGGGTAGTTGTAGGTTGCTCAGTTGCCGGAGCTGGGGTTGTTGTTGATGTAGTGCAAGCGGCCAAAATCATGGCTGCTGCGGTAACGAATAAAGTGATTCGAAATATTTTGTTAGACATTTTTTCCTTTTTTCATTTGACCGTTATTGGCGGTCGTTTAGGGTATTGGGGTTGGGGCGCCCTATGTGTCTTATTAGTATGTTAGCTTGATTTAGCACCACTCATATATAGCCAACACTTGTAAAATTGTCGTAGATCTCCGTATATGGGTAGATATTTTTAGCCTCAAAAGCACCTAGCATACCATTTAGACATTCATGGGTTGGGGCGATCTCAGTTACTGACGGAACGTTAGCGCCGCCGGGACGCAGGTCAGGGGCGGATTGGTAATCGGTCAGCGGAACGATCATCGGAACCAGAAATTGCTGGCCGCCCACAGTGACCATCATCGGCGGATTGCCTGCCCCAGCGGCCGTCTTGCCATCCTGACCCAGATAATTCATCTCACCAATGCGGTCAGCAGCCAATGCGCGGCGTGTTCCCCCTTGATAATCAATCTGCTCGACCCCCCCCAGCGGTGTGTAGACGATATTTTCCAGGGTTTTCTTGATGTCAGCACCTGTGATGTGGTCAAAACCAACGCGGTTACCGGTCTGGATGTAAACCTCAATCAGCAGGTCGGTCGTGTCCCAACCCATAATGTAACCGTCAGTGTGCATCGTGAGTGGGCGTTGGTGCAGGTCAGCCTGAGCGGTGATCAATTGAATTCCAGGATTGCCAGTCTCCGCCCACGAACGCACGGGTAGGGAGCCCAACACGCCGTTGATCATCGGCAACCCATCCGCGCCAAGGTTCGCCTCGCCCGAAAAGGCAACATAGGGATCCATTGCCCGATTAACTGTAGCCAGCGTGACCTTGTCTTGCAGACTCATCTCGACCAGTGTCTTGGCAATCAGTGCTGGGCCGTTCTCATGTGAGTTGGTGTAGAGGATGTTCGCACCCGCGTCGATCAGCTTTTGCACGTGGGGATGGATATAGGTGTCATCACCGGAGAAGTAGGAAGCGCCTGCATAGCCAATGCCGAGGGATTCACAATAGGTGTGCGAGTCATCAGTAGCGGTGTGCGCCCAGTCGTCGTCAAAGTTGATAAAGCCTATGACTGGATGAGGGAAACGATCCGGATTAGCCACGATGTAATCGCACATTGCACCCACCTGATCAACGTACAGAGGGTTGGTTGCAAAAACCCATCCCAGTGTTTGGCCGTCTTCCCCATAAGCGCTGGCAGTCGATCCACCCCGAATGTTCAGCGCTGGAATTTGGTCTGCGGCGAGTTGATCGGCGAGTTGTTCAGCATCCCCAGAGCCGTAGAGCGTAACCACGATGGGTTTCGGGTCGAGTGTAGAGAAGAGCTTATAAATGTCTTGTTGGGAACCCCAATGTGTTTCATCGAAGACCTGCATAAGGGTTGCGCCGCAGATGCCGCCGTGTGCGTTGAAGTATTCGGCGGCGTCCGCATAGCCCGCTCGTAATGGGTCATAAACTGTAGCAACCTGATCGTTGGGGTTGAGGATGTGGTAAAAGGATACCGTCTGGTTGGTCAGATCTACGCCCGTGGCGCAAACTGTGTGCGTAAATGGCACGGTTGCGACCGCAGTGGGCGACACAATGGCAGCAGGTGATACAATGGCTGGGGCGGGGGTTGTAGTCGGTGCAGTGCAGGCGGCCAGAATTATGGCAATTGCGGCAACGAGTAATGGGATACGGAATAATTTGTTAAACATGGTTTCTCCTTCTTTTAATCTAAAGTGTTGATATGATCAACGGTCTATATCGTATCATCCTGCTCCCAAAATCATATGACATTTCTTGCCAATCTGATAATTTGGGTAAACTTACTCTTGAAATCACTGATTAAGATATATAATGGAACAATATTTACCGCCTGTTTTAGCGGGGTCAATTAGAGGAAAATGTCCACCCAATCTTTATCTCTCGAATCGTTCCAAACCTTTGGCGATTTGCTCAAATATCTCCGCCGCCGCGAACGCCTCACCCAACTGGAGCTTTCCATCACCGTTGGCTACAGCGAAGCACAAATCAGCCGCCTGGAACAAAACCAGCGCTTGCCCGATCTCACCACCCTCAAAGCGCTTTTTATTCCGGCCCTGCATCTTGAAAGCGAACCGGAACTAACGACTCGCTTTTTATTATTAGCCCAGTCTGCGCGGCTGGGAGATGCGCCCACGCCAGGCATTGCTCCTTATAAGGGACTATTGTTTTTTGACCAGGCGGATTCAGACCTTTTCTTTGGACGTGAAACCCTCACAACGCATCTTGTGGACCGGGTTACGGATCTCGCCATGGACGCCTCGTCCCGCTTCCTGGCCGTTGTCGGCGCATCCGGAAGCGGCAAATCGTCGCTCGTGCGCGCCGGGCTGTCTGTTGCCCTTCAACGCACGGGTTGGAAAATTCACATCTTCACGCCTACCGCGGATCCGTTGAAAATGCTGGCGGCTAATTACAGCTCGTCTGGTGTAAAAAACGGCCAGAATCACCTGGTTTTGGTGGATCAATTTGAAGAAACATTCACACTCTGCCGGGACGAAAATGAGCGATCGGCATTTATTGAAAGATTGATTTCCATCGCGCAAGATAAATCGGCGAAAACAACGGTGGTGATTGCCCTGCGCGCAGATTTTTATTCGCACTGCGCGCAGTATCCGCTTTTGCGCGCAGCGGTCGCCGCTAATCAGGATTATATTGGCCAGATGACACAAGCAGAACTGCGCCGCGCCATTGAAGAACCCGCCAAACGCGGCAACTGGGAATTTGAACCTGGTCTGGTGGACCTTTTATTAAATGACCTCGGTGTGGACGGGACGGGGCAGCCGGAGCCCGGCTCGCTGCCCTTGCTTTCACATGCCCTGCTTGCTACCTGGGAGCGCCGCTGCGGGCGGACTTTTACGCACGAGGGCTATCACGCTTCAGGCGGAGTGCGCAGTGCAATTGCGGAGACGGCTGAAAGCGTCTTCACCGATCAACTCAATCAAGCCCAGCAAGATCTCGCCCACGATATCTTTTTGCGTCTGACAGAATTGGGCGAAGGCACCGAAGATACCCGCCGGCGTGCGACACTGAATGAGCTGGCACATAATTCAGAAGAAGCCATCCAATTGCGTGCGGTGCTGAACACCCTCGCGGACGCAAGATTGATCATATTAAACGAGGACACCGCCGAGGTCGCGCACGAGGCGTTGATCAGTGAATGGCATAGACTCCACGAATGGCTGTCGCAGGATCGCGAGGGCTTGCTTCTGCACCGTCATCTGACCGATTCGGCGCTCGAATGGGAAGCGCGCAGCCACGATGCCGCAGAGCTGTATCGCGGGGCGCGCCTGGCGCAAACCCGTGAGTGGGCTTCGGTCAATGAAGAACGCTTGAACCCAACGGAACGCCTCTTTATCGCCGCCTCCATCGAGCAGGAACACCATGCCACATTGGAACGCGAGGCGCAGCGCCAGCGCGAACTCAAGGCCGCAATGGAACTGGCCGAAACCCAAAGCCGCACCGCAAAGCAATTGCGCCGGCGCGCATTATTTCTTACCGGCGCTTTCGTCCTCGCCATTGGCTTGGCAGCCCTCGCGATTTTCTTCGGAAATCAGGCCAACCACAACGCGACTGTAGCTCAGAAAAATGCCGCGGTTGCGCAACAAAATGCGGCCTCCGCGAGTACGAGCGAAAAACAGGCTCAATCTGAACTGCATATCGCCACATCTAGAGAATTGGCCGCGGCTGCCATCAGCAATATCAATGACGATCCCGAACGAAGTCTCCTGCTGGCGTTACAGGCTGAATCAACCGCTGATACAATCGAGGCTGAAAACGCCCTGCATCGTTCCCTCCTGGCTGATCGGGTCCTGCTGGTCCTTCATCATGATGCTCAAGTTTGGAGCGTCACCTTTAGCCCAGACGGCAAGCGCATCGCCACAGCCAGCCAGGATAAAACCGCGAAAATTTGGGATGCAAAGACGGGACAGCTATTATTGACATTAAAGGGCCACACCGATTCAGTTAATAGCATCGTCTACAGCCCGGATGGGAAGCGCGTTGCCACCACCAGTGATGACCATACGGCAAAAGTATGGGATGCGGCCACGGGAGAGGAATTGCTTACATTATCGGGCCACACAGATGTGGTATCGCGGATCGCGTTCAGTCCGGATGGAACCCGCCTGGTGACGGCAAGTTGGGATAAGACTGATAAAGTTTGGGATGCGGGCACCGGCAAGGAATTGCTCACCATCTCCGGTAACGGATATGTAATGTTTGATGTTGCGTTTAACCCGGATGGAAAGCGCATCGCCACAAGTTGCGACGATGGTAACGTCAGGGTGTGGGATACAATATCAGGAAAAGAATTGCTCACCCTGCCCGTCGAGGGGGCATATGATATGCGCGGCGTCGCCTTCAGTCCGGATGGTACGCGCCTAGCGGTAGCCAGTAATGGTCTCAACATGGTAAAAGTGTGGGATGCGGCTACAGGTGAAGTATTGTTGAGTGGCAACTTCGGCCACACTGATTATCCCGTTGATATTGCCTTCAGTCCAGATGGAAAACTCGCGGCTACCGCCGGTGCGGATCTCAAAGCGCAAGTTTGGGATACCATGACCGGGCAGGTGTTGTACACGCTCTCCGGTCATACCAGTGGTGTTAATGGCGTTGCTTTTAGTCCCGATGGCACGCGCCTGGCAACAGCCAGTTGGGATCACACCGCGCGTGTGTGGGATATTACGCCAGCCAAAGAATCACTTTTTATCCCTAGAGACTTACAAATGGAGAACCAGAACAATGAGCGGACTTATGATGTTCGCTATAGCCCGGATGGAACACGGATCCTCACAGATTATCCGGCGGAAAATGCTGTAAAACTATGGGATGCGATTTCTGGGAAAGAATTGCTGACCTTTAGCGGACACGCCGACTACCTTGACTATAGTCCGGATGGAAAAATGGTTGCCGCAAGCAATGACAAGACAATTATCGTCTGGGATGCGAAGACCGGCAAACAACTGGTCACGCTTGTTGGGCACACAGGTCTTATTAGAAGCATGGATTTTTCACCGGACGGAACTCGCCTCGCCAGCGCAAGTTTTGACAGCACGGTCATCATATGGGATCTAGCGAGCGGCAAAGCATTGTTTACATTACAAGGGCCGAAAGCCTTCTTCTCGGTGGCTTATAGTCCGGATGGAAAGCGCCTCGTCGCAGGCGATGGATTTGGGCTTGGAATCATTTGGGATGCTGCCACAGGAGAAAAATTGTTCACCCTATCTTTTAATGGCGAGACGATCTTTGGCGCCGCATTCAGCCCGGACGGAAAGCGCTTGGCGCTTGCCAACAGACTTGGCACCATAAGAATTTGGGATGCGTTCACAGGAGAGGAATTGTTGACCTTGAGGGGTCACATCGGCAGAATTAATTCTGTCACGTTCAGCCCGGACGGAAAACTGGTCGCTTCAGCTGGCGATGATGGCACAGCGCGAGTGTGGGACGCGACCAGCGGTGTGAATTTGTTGACCCTGCTCGTTAATGGCGGCAGTGCCGGCGATGTTGCATTCAGCCCTGATGGAAAACGGCTTGCGGTCGGCGCCATGTCGGGCGTGTACGTATTTGTTTTACCCATAGATGATCTGGTGGCACTGGCGGAGTCCCGCCTGACGCGTACACTGACTTTGGATGAATGCCAGAAATATCTGCATGTGCAGGCATGTCCTACCAATCCATAAAAGACGAGTTGTTCTTGGAGTTCTATTATGGTTTCTGCCGCGCGGTATCGGTCAACCGGGTGTAAACATTGCCGAAAGGCCTAACAACGTCAGGAGGCGGATCTGCACAGAAGTCAAGGCTGCAAGTATATAAGCTGGCATAGAATCATTTTGCCTTATCCCCGCTGAGATGCGATTAATAATCCGTGACAGACGGCGACAGGCATCAAAATCTCCCTCCCGACTCCCACAATGCCTCGATAAGCGTCGAGGAGTACGGACAAAGAAGGGTAACCGCTTAAAAGTTGAGATCACCCAGTGGACACTGAGCGATCTCGGGGATGGCAAGCATGTTTACATGCCCCACAACGAAGCGTAAAATCCCGTACATTCCCATCCGTTTTTCAACAGATCGAGAGCCGGTATGGCTCCGGCGAAATCTGGCGATTTCGCTGAAACTTTACGTTCAGCGGAGAGGGTGGGTGGCCTACCCAGGGTGGGTAAATTGGATTAAACCAGCACCTAGCTCGGTGAAACGGTGCTGGTTTTGTTTTCCATTGTATACTTCCATTAGCAATCGGCGCTCTAGCCTTGTTATTGCAGGTAGGCTAATTTGAAGGCGAATGAATTCGCGGTGGAATGGGCAATCTGGGAACTCAAGGGCACGTTTCTTGGTGTAGATACTTCTGGCACTCCTCCGGTTCTAAGGAACGGGTCAGGCGCGAGCGTGCCAGGGTAAGCAGGTCTTCGGGTGACACCACATAAACGCGGACTGTGCCATCGAGGCTTGCCGTGGCCAGGGTTCTGCCGTCAGGGCTGAATATCGATCTAACAACCAGCGACCGGTGGCCTTGCAGCGATAACAAGGGGAGCCCGGAATGCGCATCAAGGATTACAACGCTTCCATTGCTGCCAGCCGCCAGGAGCTTCCCATCCGGGTTAAAAGCGATCGAATATCCGCCGTTCTGAACGCCTTTCAGATCGGTCTGTGCCTGGCCCCTTTCGACATCCCAAACTTTTCCATCCCCCAAAAAATTTATGGTTGCCAGCTCTCGCCCATCTGGGCTGAAGTCTACGCCCCATACCCATCCCGAGGCGGCAGGCAAGGTCCGCAACGACTGGCCTGAGGCCACGTCTACGATCGTTGCCCAACTATTCCCGCCGCCTACGGAGGCGTTTCCAACTGCTAACTGCTTGCCATCCCGGCTGAAAGCGACGCTCATCAATCCCGCCGCCGGGTCCCGGTAGATGACTTGTGGCTGACCACTCAGGGCATCCCAAACAATCAGCTGCCCATCAAGACCGATCCCCGCCAGCAGACATGGGCTGATGGCATCTTTGCAAAGGGGGCTAAATGCAACCGCAAAGATGCCACGAATCGGCGGTATCCCAGTTCGATCCTCCCCATGCCCTAC
>Ga0315277_10009989_pt1 | contig 12077 bp, 7 predicted proteins | sample YL17G05_15_MG_FD_203695 | JGI IMG/M metagenome (GOLD analysis project Ga0315277, IMG submission 203695) | Sediment microbial communities from Yellowstone Lake, YNP, Wyoming, USA - YL17G05_15 | ecosystem: Environmental > Aquatic > Freshwater > Lake > Sediment | place: USA: Wyoming | collected... | reverse complement strand
GCGCGCGCAACGCCTACAAGGGCGGCTGGGACGCGTTCGTGGCGAAGGTGTCTTCGGGCGGGTCGCTCGTATGGGCCACGTACCTGGGCGGGAGCGGCGGTGACGAGGGCTACGGCATCGCGGTGGACTCCTCCGGCAACGCGCTGGTGACGGGCCGTACTTGGTCGACCAACTTCTCCGGCGCCAACAACGCCTACAAGGGCGGCTACGACGACGCGTTCGTGGCGAAGGTGTCTTCGGACGACGGGTCGCTCGTATGGGCCAAGTACCTGGGCGGGAGCGGCATGGACTGGGGCTACGGCATCGCGGTGGACTCCTCCGGCAACGCGCTGGTGACGGGCTATACTTCCGCGACCGACTTCTCCGGCGCGAGCAACGCCTACAAGGGCGGCTACGACGCGTTCGTGGCGAAGATCGTCGATGTGCCGCCGGTTGTGACCTGGCCTGACGATTACACAGTTGACGAAGACTACGTGCTGACCGTTGACTCCCCGGGCGTCCTTGCCAACGACATTCCCGTCGGGGGTTTGTCGGCAGTACTAGTCACGGGGCCGAGCCATGGGGCGGTAACGCTCAACTCCGACGGCTCATTCACCTATACGCCGGAGTCCAACTTCAACGGATTGGACGCGTTCACGTACAAGGCCAACGACGGGCAGTTGGATTCGAACGTGGGAACGGTGACGATCACGGTCAATCCGGTCAACGACGCCCCGGTGGCGGAGCCTCAGGCGGCGGCGACGGACGAGGACCAGGCTGCGGTGATTACGCTGACCGGCAGCGACATCGAGACACCGGCGGGGCAACTGGTCTTTGCGATCACCGGCCAGCCGGCCCACGGGACGGTCAGCCTGAGCGGCAACCAGGCCACCTACACACCGTCGGCCAATTACAACGGCTCCGAAAGTTTCGCCTTCACCGTGACCGACACGGGCGACCCGGCGGGCGTCGGGAGCAGTCCGGCCCTGACCAGCGAGCCGGCCGAGGTGAGCATCACGGTCAACCCGGTCAACGACGCCCCGGTGGCGGCGGGGGACGTTTATACGGTCGATGAGGACCAGGTTCTGAGCGTGGGGGCCCCCGGCGTGCTGGCGAACGATAGCGATGTGGACGCGGAGCGGCTACCAGGACAAGCCCTTCTCGGGATCGGCGGTGTCTTCGACATGGGGCCTGGGCTGACAAGCTTGGAGATGGTCACCGTGGGCAACCCTGGCAATGCGGCGGATACGCGCTATGCGACGCCCGGCTACGGCTCGGTGGCCTACACCTACAACATAGGCAAATACGAGGTCACGGCCGGTCAGTACACGGCGTTCCTCAACGCCGTGGGCGCCACCGACACCTACGGGCTGTACAACATGCGAATGGACACGGCTGTGAATTACCCGGGCTGCAACATCAAGCGAACCGGCTCCTCGGGCAGCTACACCTACAGCGTGGCGTCGGACTGGGCCAACCGCCCGGTGAACTACGTGAGTTTCTGGGATTCCTGCCGTTTCGCCAACTGGCTGCAGAACGGTCAGCCGACGGGGGCACAGAACGCCGGCACCACCGAGGCTGGGGCCTACACCTTGACCAGCGGCGGCATCACCAACAACACGATTACCCGCAACACGGGCTGGCAGTGGGCGGTGACCAGCGAGGATGAGTGGTACAAGGCGGCGTACCACAAGAACGATGGGGTTACGGCCAACTACTTCGACTATCCGACCGCCAGCGACGGCGTGCCCAGCAACGATCTGCTTACGCCCGACCCAGGCAACAACGCGAACTTCTACCGGGGCGGCTACACGATCGACAGCCCGTACTACCACACGGAAGTCGGCGAGTTTGAGAACAGCGAAAGCCCCTACGGCACGTTCGACCAGGGCGGGAACGTCTGGGAGTGGAACGAGGCGATCGTCGGGTCCTATCACGGCCTGCGGGGCGGGTCGTTCGACGACAACGTCAGCTACCTGCACGCGGCGGGTCTGTACGACTACGGCTACTACGGCCCGACGGACGAGTGCTGCAATATCGGGTTCCGTGTCTCCGAGGTTCCTGTGTCCAGTCCGATGGGGTTGTCCGCGGTCCTGGTGAGTGGCCCTGCCAATGGCACGCTCAGTCTTGCAAGCGACGGGTCGTTTACTTACACGCCGCTTGCGAACTTCAACGGGGCCGATGTTTTCACTTACAAAGCCACGGACGGGATGGCCTACTCCAACGTCGCCACGGTCACGATCACGGTTAACCCGGTCAACGACGCGCCCGTTGCGGCGGACGACGCGGTCGTGACGGACGAGGATACACCGGTTGCCATCGATGTCCTGGCCAACGACACGGACCCGGACGGCGATACGCTTTACGTCGCAGGATACACTCAGCCGACGCACGGTACGGTAACGGAGAACCCGGACGGCACGCTGAACTACACGCCTGACCTTAACTACAACGGCCCGGACGGCTTCGCCTACACCGTCTCCGACGGGAACGGCGCCAGCGACAGCGCGTCGGTCGCCGTCGTCGGCAACCCAGTGAACGACCCGCCGCAAGCGGAAAATGACGTGGCGGCCGGGGCCGAGGATAGCAGCGTCACCACGCCGAATGTACTGGCAAACGATACGGACATCGAAGGTGATAAGTTGAGTGTCGTCGGCTACACGCAGGGCCAGCACGGAACCGTGGCGTACAACGACAACGGCACGTTCACGTATACTCCCAGCGCCGGATTCCAGGGCATCGACTCCTTTGTCTACACCGTGGATGACGGTCAGGGAGGGACGTTCACGGCCGAGGTGTGGGTGACTGTCCTGCCCGTCAACGACCAGCCCTTGGCCATTCCGCAGGCGGTCGAGACTTCCGAGGACACGGCTCTGGACGTCACCCTGACGGGCAGCGACGTCGAGACGGTGGCGACGAATCTCGTGGCTACGATCATGCAGCAACCGGTGCACGGCATGCTGACACACTTGGCGGGGCTCACGTACCGCTACGAGCCCCATCTCAACTACAACGGGCCCGACAGTTTCGCGTTCACGCTTACGGACGACGGTGACCCCTCCGGCGGCGACTTGGGCTGGGGCTACGACGGGCCTCTGACGAGCGAGCCCGCAACGGTGAGCATCACGGTCAATCCGATCAACGACGCCCCGGAAGCAATGGATGGAGCCGTCGAGACGAACGAGGACACGCTTGTCCTTGTTGATCTCCGGACGCTGGCCGAGGATGTGGAGACGGCCGATGGCGACTTGGTGTTTGCCGTGGGCGATGCAGTGAACGGCACGGTGGTCCTGCTGGACGATGGGCACACGGCCGAGTTCACGCCGGCCGCGAACTTCAGCGGCCCGGCGCAGTTCTCCTACACGGTGACAGATACGGGCGACCCGGCCGGCGGCGACCGGGGCTGGGGGTACGACGAGCCGGTCACCGTCGGCCCCAAGACGGTGACGATCACGGTCCGGGCGGTGGCCGACGTGCCGGCGCTGAGCGTGGCAGACGCGGTGGGCAGCGAGGACGAAGCGATTCCGCTGGGCATCACGGCGGCCTTGGCCGACACCGACGGTTCGGAGGCGCTCTCGCTCACAATCGGCAGCGTGCCGGAAGGGGCGAGGCTCTCGGCGGGTACAGATCTGGGCGGCGGGCGGTGGGCGTTGGTGCCGGAGGACCTGCCCGGGCTGACGGTAACGCCGGCGGCGAACAGTGATGCAGACTTCACGCTGGTGGTTACGGCCACGGCGACGGAGGTGGAGAACGCCAGTATCGCCTCGGTTACCGCCGGACTTCGCGTGACTGTCTACAACCTGCCCTACCTGTCTGGCCGCGTCTTTGACGACTTGGACAATGATGGGGTCTTTGAGCCCGAGGCTTGGGAAACTGGCCTTGGCGGGGTCACGATGCGGCTAACGGGCACCGATGACCACGGACCGGTGGACCGCACGGTTGTTACGGCCCCGGATGGGTCTTATGTCTTTATCGCCCTGAGGTCGGGCCAGTACGCTGTGGCCGAAGATCAGCAGCCCGCCGGGCTTCTCGACGGTACTGAAAAGGCCGGCGCACTTGGCGGCATGGTTGACGACACGCGGGACTCAAATGTCATCTCGAACATTGTTGTTAAGACCGACGCCCCTGATGCTCCGGGCTACACCTTTGGCGAAATTCGGCCGTCCTCCATACATGGTATCGTGTGGGAGGACTTCAACAACGATAGTGAGGTGGACTTCGGCGAGAAGGCTATCGCAGGGGTGAGCGTGGACGTTGTGGGCATCGATGACCGCGGCAACTCGATGAGCCGAACCGTACAGACGAATGAGGACGGCATCTACGCCTTCTTCGACCTGAGACCGGGCACTTACAGCATGCGCGAGACCCAGCCCGTGGGGTTTAAGGATGGCATTGATGCGCTTGGCACCGTGAACGGCCAGCCCGCGGGCTTGACGCCGGCCAACGACGAGTTCGCCAGCGTCGTCTTGCCGCAGCCGGGATCATACGGCGAGAACTACAACTTCGGCGAACGTCCGATTGCCGGCGGGTCGATTGTGGCCGGCCAGACGGCGACCATTGGCTTCTGGCAGAACAAGAATGGGCAGAGTCTTATTCAGTCGCTCAATGGCGGCGGGGCTTCGACACAATTGGGCGACTGGCTTGCGGCCACGTTCACGAACATGTTCGGAGCAGAGTCCGGGGCGAGTGACCTCGCGGGCAAGACCAACGCCTATGTTGCGGCCTACTATCAGAAACTCTTCAAGATGAAAGGGCCGAAACTGGATGCCCAGGTGATGGCTGTGGCCTTGGTGGTCTATGCAACCAACTCGACGCTGGCAGGCAGTACGGCCTCGGCCTACGGATTCCGGGTCACTGAGTTGGGCGTCGGCATCGGGACCTTCAACGTGGGGTCCAGCGGCGCCGCGTTCGGTGTGGCTAACAACACGACGATGATGATCTTGGATATCCTGCTTGCGACGGATCGCAGAACAACCGATGGCGTTCTGTACGGCGGCGACCAGCTGCTGCGGAATCTGGCCAACACGGTTTACACGGCGATCAACGAGTCCGGCGATCGGTAAAGGTGGGCGTTTGGAAGGGCGACAGGGTGTGCGGCCGAGAGGTCGGCCGTACGCCCTGTGCGCTTCAAGGGCACATGGCGGGCTGTGAGGTGGCGCCGGGGTGAAGTCTATCTGTGTAACAATCTCACGCAGGCAGGCGAAAGTGCCTTGCCTTCCGGGAGAATCCCTGTGAAGATCGTGTGCGACAACTGAACCGGGCGACGACGCGGCGGCTGATCCCCGCTGCGGAGTCCGAAAGATACAGGCCGTGTGGGGCCACACCCCCGCACGGGCTCTTCTTTTTGGCCGTCGCCCGGCCGGGCAGTCAGGAGGCAAGCGATGGCCGACGACCTGGACGACGCGATTCGCACGAACGCCGAAGGGCCGGCGAGCGCGTCCGACGAGACCGGGGGCGTCACGCAGCACCCGCCGCCCAGCGTGATTCAGGCTGACCGCTATCGGCTGAACAAGGCCGCCTTCAAGAACCGCCGGTCGTTGGGCATTCGCACCGCGAAACTCGTGCCGCACGGGATGTGACCATGTTCGAGTGGCTGCGCCATAAACCCGCCGTCGCGCCCGACCGCCTGAGCAACCGGCGTGTCCTGGTGCGGCCTGCCCGCATCGTGCGGGGCCGGTACGACGCCGCCCAGACCACCAGCGACAACGAGCGGCACTGGGCGAACGCCGATTTCCTGGCCGCCGACGCGGTCCCCGTTGGCGCCGGGGCGAAACCGGCCGCCGAGTCGGCCAAGGATGCCAATGCCGCGCCCGCGGCCGGCCGGGGCTAAGCCTGCCGCTGACACGAAGGCCGCCAAACTGTCGGCCGCCGAGGTCAAGGCCGCGAAGGCGGTAGCGGTCGCCGCTTGGCGGAAGGATGTCGCCGCCAAGGCCGCGAAGCCCGACCCGGAACTTAATGCCGCTATCAAGGCGTCCGATGCGTCCCGATTCAAGAAGGTCGGCCCGGGCCAGTTCACCCTGGCGAAGTAACCGCTGGCGCACCATCGCTCACCGCACCCCGGTCATCATGGCTGGGGTGCTCTTCGGGCTTCGACGGGCCGCTTGCCTCGCATGCAAAGACACTCCACTACCTTCGCTCCTGCATTTCTCCGGCGTTGCGCAGTGTTCTGTGCGGTCACGGGCCCACGTTGGCACTGGCATGACGGTCGGAGTACGCTACAATTGCTGCGCCCGCCCGACAGCGTAAGCAGCGCTTGCCGGAGGCGATGACAGAAACGCGGCCTTCTTGCCGCTGATAGATGGAGTAAGACGGATGCGTGATATGCTGAACCGTACCGGCCCGCTCGCGCGGGCGATTCTGGACCTTCTGCGCAGCCTGCCGCTGCGGTGGAAGCGCCTCGACGTGGAGCGGCTCACGGGCACGGTCGGCACGGTGGCGCAGCCGTGGCGGCTCATCCATCCGACCGCTCTGGGCGGCCTGACGCTCGGCGACGTGACGAATGCTGTGGTCTCAATCACGGGAGATTGCGGGGCCATCAAAGCGAAGCGATGGCAGGACGGTTCTATCCAGGCGGCGAAGATCGCGTCCATCGCGGCGACGGGCGTGGCAGGGACGACGACGGTGCAGGCGGTCCCTGGCGATTTCGGCGCCGACGTGACGTTGACCAACGCCCTGGCGAAGGTGGCCCTGGGGACGCTCACGGTGGCGGGGTGGCTCGACGGCTCGACGATCTCCTCCGCCGGGGCGCTCGGAACGCTGACGGTGGGGGGCCTCAGGTCGAGCACGATCACGGCGGGCGACCTCGGGGAAACGCCTGCCACGCAGATGGCCCTCGGGTCGCTCACGGTCAAAGGGATTGCGGGCGAGACCGACCTGGTGCTTGGCTCGAGCATCTCGGCGTGGAGCCTGGGCAGGGTGACGCTCAGGGACGTGAACCCGGCCAACGGCGGCACGGTGTTCGGCGTCAAGGGGCACACCCTGGCGTCGTACACTCGGTACGCGGGCAAGGTTGTTGCCAAGAAGGCGACGAAGCTGACGGGGCCGCTCGAAGACGCGGTCGAAGCCGACACGGACTTCTCCGTGGCTGTTGTCTGACGCCTGGCGGGGCTTGACGGCCCCTTCGGGAGGTACTTGCGCCGCGGCGATCACGGCGAGCGTGTAGCGGCACAGTTGCTCAAACATGGGCAGCGGCGGATGATGGTGGTGTAGGGCGTGCTGTTGGCACAAAGGCCGGGGCGTTTCTGGACCATGCGGCCTCAGTGCTTGGCCTTGCGTGGCACACTACCGGGCCGATGCTCCTACCCGTTCTCGCTTCCGCCGTGGTCGCGGTACAGGGCCGTAACGCCCGCCTGCATGTCCTTGAAACTGACATCCGCGTACATGTTGGCCGTGGTGGCGGGGCTGGCGTGGCCTAACTGCTTCTGGACCTGACGGAGGTTCCTGGTCTTCCTCAGCAAGTGAACCGCCAGCGTGTGACGCGCGCAGTGGATCGACAACTCCTTCGGAAGTCCGGCCCGCTTGATGGCCACCTTCCAGAGCTGCTCCAGGCCCTGCGGCGTCAGAGGACCCCGCTTGCCGACGAAGAGGGGAGCACTCTTGCCGGTGGCCTGCCCAACCTGTTCCTTCCAGGTGATGAACTGCCTGAGATGTTCGACCAACTCCGGCGGGATCGCCAACGTCTCCTGCTTCCGCGGCTTTCGCTTGTGCCGCCAGACCCGAAGGGCCCCGCGCTTCAGGTCCAGGTCTCCCAGGGTCAGTCGGGCCATTTCGCTGACGCGAAGACCCGTGAGCATGGCCACGTTGACGACAGCCCAGACCAGTGGGCCGCGGAGCCTCCCGGCCTGCAGGTCCGTGATCGCCCACGCCTCCGTGACCGTGCGGAGCCTTCTGGCCTCATCCTCGTCCATGTACTTGGTCCTGTCGATCGGGGTCATCATGGGCGGTTCCTTTTCAAGAGCATACGTAGCGTGTTGCAAAGAATATAACACGGAATCGGAGGTCTGTCAAGCCGCATTGACAAGAATAATACAATTCTCTTGTGAATAGTGGCGGCAGGAAACCACCGCCGTGTGGCCTTCACGGGCCAGGGCGCCGCCTTTCGTCTCCTCCATCAGCCACTCATAGGCGGCTAGTAGTCCTTCACACTTGATTCTGGGGGTGCCACTGGTTGCCCGCCACGGCGGTTCTTCGACCTGCAACCAGTGCGCTTGCAACGACACGGCTTGCAAGCAAGCCGTGGCACCCACATTTTCAAAAGTGACGGACTACTAGAGGTCAAACACGCGAAGGTTTTAACGAAGCCCGAAGGCGACGACCCGTCCCAAGTTCGCACGGCGACTGGAATGCGGCGCACACCGTGACGGGTATGGCAGACGTCCTGGGCATCCTCGCGGCGCAGCGCCGGGCGGGCAGGCACGGGCACGCGGAGCCTCTGAACGCACGCACGGCGTGCCCTGCACCTGCCCGGCCTACGCCTGGCCGCATCGACCCGGCGGCGGGCTGTGCCGCTGGCCCGACTCCCTCTCTGGCGTTGCACCACGCCGCCGTCAACCCACAAGCCCGGCCGCCTGCGCCCGCCCCGGTGTCTGACCCGCATGGGCATCCATACCGTCCAACAGGCCAGGCGACTCGGCTTTTGCTGATTCTGGCTCAACGCCGGCGACGGAGCGCCACAAGGCCGCCCAGGGCCACGAGCACCAGCGTCGCCGGCTCGGGAATCGTGAAAATGTCTACGCGGTCACTATACGTGAAGATATACCCGCCACCAGGCTTGGGGTATACTTCGCAAGCCCCTCCGGCGAAGAGTGCCGCCTTCGATGTGGATGTCGCTGCTAGTTCGGCCCTGGCAACCGAGAGCGCTGCTTCAGACCACGTGCCGGTCCCGGCATCGTAGATATCAAGGCTCTGGCTGCGTTGGTAACTGGGGCCACCACCTCCGCCGAAGAGCGCATAACCCCCAATGCTCGTCGCCCCTAATTTGGCGCGTGCCTCCGAAAGGGATGCACTGGACCAACTGTTCTCACTCATGTCCCACAGATCCACTGTCGCCGTAGCGTGGTAGCCCCAATCGACCCATCCGCCGGCGAAGAGGGCTTTATCGCCGGCTGTGGTTGCGCCTCCGCAGAACCGAGCGTGAGGTAGCTGGGCAGTGAACCATGAACCCAAGTCGGCCCGGTAGATGTCTATGGTGCCGCTAGCAGCAGAGCCCGTCCAACCGCCCCCAAGCAGCGCGAGACTGCCGACGGCCGTAGCGTTCAAAGAAAAACGCGCCTCGGAGAGAGTGGCTACCGACCACGTATTGGCAGCCGAGTCGTATATGTCCACCACGTTGCTAACTCCTCTGTCGTACTCGGGATATTGCCTTCCCCCGGCAAAACACACCTTGCTGCCTATAGTTACCGCACACATCTGGTGCCGTGCCACCGAGAGATTGGCTGTGGACCAATTCCTCGTTGTTGCATCGTAAATGTCCACCACGCTGCAACTGGCATGGCCGTCCCAGCCCCCTGCAAACAGGACTTGGGTCCCGACAACCGCGGCTGACAAGTCCTGTCGCGCCTTCGAGAGACTCGCAGTGGACCACAGCCCCGTATCGCTGTCATGGATGTCAACTGCCTTGCTGAAGACTCCGCCACCAAGGAATCCTCCCGCGAAGAACGCCTGGTTCCCTAGCGAGGCGGCCGCGAGACAAGAGCGACCCTCTGAGAGAGACGCCGTTGTCTGCACCCAGCCATCAGGAAGCCCTGCGCCGGATCCGGTGTCCATCATGCACGTCAACGCCGCCGCCACCACCGCAACCCTTGCCACGCCTCTTACGATAGCCATCGTCCGCCCCCTTCCTATGTCATGCGGGACCTGAAAAGACAAAGGGCGACCTCCGGCGGGTCCGCTCCCCCGGAAGTCGCCCGTAGCGTACAACCTCAGATTGTCTAACCGTCGCCGGCGCCGCCGCTCAACCCCTCAAGCGGCCTCGCTCGGCTGCCTTCTGCAAGGGAACTATACACCAAGAAACGGGGCGAGGCAAACGCCTTGTGCGTGGGAGGCCGAAGGAGTCCTTGTCGATCCGCACTTGCCCGCAGTGGCGATGCCGCGGCGTTGCCACGGTCTACATGAACTGCGGAAAACAGCGAATGTCCAACAAGGAAAGAGGATTGTGGTCGGCACGGGTTGGCAAGCAACCCGTGGCACGTGAACGGCGAAGAAACGGCGAATGTCCAACATTGAACACTCAACATACAATGGCCAAGGAACAAAGGATGAACGCCATAGGGAAAGAGGACTGTGGTCACCACGGGTTGGCAAGCAACCCGTGGCACGTGAACGGAGAAGAGAAGGCGAATGTCCAACATCGAACACTCAACGTCAAATGGCCAAGGAACAGAGGATGAACGCCGTAAGGAGAGAGGATTGTGGTCAACACGGGTTGGCAAGCATCCCGTGGTACGTGAACGGCGAAGAAACAGCGAGTGTGCAACATCGAACACTCAACATCCAATGGCCAAGGAACAAAGGATAAACGCCGTAAGGAAAGAGGATTGTGGTCAACACGGGTTGGCAAGCATCCCGTGGCACGTGAACGGCGAAGAAAAGGCGAATGTCCAACATTGAATACCCAAAATCCAATGGCCAAGTAGGGCGCGGCGGGTCGGGAGACCCGCCGCGCGAAGTGGCTTTGTAGCGGCGATGCCGCGGCGTTGCCACGGCCTACATGAACTGCGGCACGCAGGCGGCGGGGGAAAGGGCTGGCGGCAGAAGAGGCCCCGGCCTACATATATATCATCCTCACATCGTCCGGTCGTTCTCCGGGCTCTGCCAGTAATCGAAAGAGGGGCCGAGTTTCGCCTTGAGCGCATCCGTGGCGGCGCCGAGTCGCTCGACAATCTCGGGCGCGAGGGGCGTGGCGGCGGCCTTGGCGTTCGCCTCGATGCGGTCAACGGTGCGGCAGCCGGCGAGGGCACAGGTGATGCCAGGCGTGGCGATGGCCCATTGGAGGGCCAGGTCAGATACCGTCATGCCACATTCCCGGCCGATGGCGCGGATGGCGGCGAGCGCGGCGTTCAGTTCTTCCTCGGCCCCCGGCCCGCCGTGACGGCAGAGCGTCCCCGGCCGGCGGCCGTCGAAGTGGCGCGTGCGGCGGTGGAGCGGCGGCACCTCCTCAATCGCCCGGTACTTGCCCGTCAGGAGGCCCTGCGCGAGCGCCAGGTACGCCATGACGCCGATGCCGCGCCGGCGGCAGTGCGGCAGAATCTCGCACTCGATCGCCCGCGCGAGCAAGCTGTAGCAGAGCTGGTTGGCGGCGAGCGTCGCACCGGCCGCCAGGGCCTCCTCGACCCGCGCCCCGCCGAAGTTCGAGACGCCGACGTGGCGGACTTTCCCCTGTTTCTGAAGCGCGAGGAGCGTGGCGAAGGCGTCGGCCGCCGACGGGCACGGCCCCTCGACGTTCCGCGGCGTGATGGGCCAGTGCACCATGTAGAGATCGATATAATCCGTGTTCAAGCGCCGCCGCGACGCCTCGCAGTGTTCGGCCAGCGCGGCGGGGGCGGCGTTCGCGGGCGAGACCTTCGTGCCGATGATGATCCGGTCGCGCGCCAGGCCCCGGATGGCGCGGCCGAGGGTCTCCTCGCTGCGGCCGTCGTTGTACGATTCGGCGGTGTCGAAGTAGTTGACGCCCAGGTCGAGGGCCCGCCGCACGACGGCATCGGCCTGTGCCTGGCTCTGGGGGCCCCAGTAATCGCTGCCGCCGAATTCCCAGCACCCGACGCCGAGGACCGAGAGCTTCAGGTCCGACCTGCCGCACGGCCTGAGTTCCATGGTGGGCGTTCTCCTCGCCGCTTACGGAGCGCCGGTCACAGCGTCCACGGGGCCCGCATGGCCCGCGAGAGCATCCTGTCGGCCTCGGGATCGTCGACGAAGCGTTCCGTGTGGCGGTCCCACCGCAGGGGGCGCCCAAGACGCATGCAGATGTTCGCAACATGGCAGATCGTGGCCGAGCGGTGGGCCACCTCGGCGTCGGCCACGGGGCGGGCCCGCGACTTCACACAGTCCAGGAAGTTCCGGTGATGCGGCGCCATCTCCCAGTACGCCAGGGCAACCTTGCG
>Ga0315277_10009987_pt1 | contig 12078 bp, 9 predicted proteins | sample YL17G05_15_MG_FD_203695 | JGI IMG/M metagenome (GOLD analysis project Ga0315277, IMG submission 203695) | Sediment microbial communities from Yellowstone Lake, YNP, Wyoming, USA - YL17G05_15 | ecosystem: Environmental > Aquatic > Freshwater > Lake > Sediment | place: USA: Wyoming | collected... | reverse complement strand
GGGGGGGGGGGGGGGGGGGGGGGGGGGGGGGGGGGGGGGGGGGGGGTGGGGGGGGGGGGGGGGGGGGGGGGGGGGGGGGGGGGGGGGTGACGGCGACAGGGAGGCCTGCGTCTGTTGCATTCTGCATTCTGCATTCTGCATTCTCACTTCCCGAGCCCCGAATCCCGAGTTCCGGCGCGCCGGAGACACCGAGCACGGCCCCGATGGTCTCGAACAGTCGCTTGGAGCGGATGGGCTTGGCGAGGTACTCGTCCATACCGGCCTGCAGGCATCGCTGGCGATCTCCCTTCATGGCATGTGCGGTCATGGCGATGATCGGGACGTGCCGGCCGGTCTGTTTCTCCCTGGCGCGGATCGCCACGGTGGCGTCCAGCCCGTCCATCTCGGGCATTTGCACGTCCATCAGGACCAGATCGAAGGGTTGCGATTCCAGGGCCGCGAGCGCCTCGCGGCCGTGGTTGGCCACCACGACGGTATGCCCTTGTCTTTCCAGCAGGCCCACGGCCAGCTTCTGCCCGACGAGGCTATCCTCGGCCAGGAGGATTCGCAGCGGAGGAAGTCGGCGAGGGGCTGCCACGGCGAGGGTATCCAGCGTTTCCAGACTCTCCTCTTCGGCGGCGGCGATACCCAGGGCGATCAAGATGGCATCGAAGAGTTCCGACTGTTTGACGGGCTTGGTGAGGTAGGAGGCAATGCCCAATTGCTCGCAGCGGGCGACGTCTCCCGGCCGGTCGCCGGAAGTCAGCATCATGATCACGGTGCTGCCCAGGCTCGGGTCTTGCTTGATTTCCTGGGCCAGGGCGAAGCCGTCCATGTCGGGCATATTGGCGTCGGTCAGCACCAGGCCGTAGGGCTGGCCCGACTGCTGTGCTTCCCGCAGCATCTGGAGGGCCTGGAGGGCGCCGGCGGCGTTGCCGGGCACCATTTCCCAATGGCGGAGCATCTCGGTGAGGATGCGGCGGTTGGTGGCATTGTCGTCGACCACCAGCACCCGCATGCCCACCATCGAGGCGCTGCGGAAGGGGCGGACGGGGAGCGGTTCGGTGGGCACCAGTCCGAACCGAGCGGTGAAGTGGAAGGTGCTGCCGCGGCCGAGTTCGCTTTCCACCCAGATGCGTCCCCCCATCAGCTCCACGAGTCGGGAGGAGATGGCCAGGCCCAGGCCCGTCCCGCCGAACTTGCGGGTAGGGGTCATGTCGGCCTGCTCGAAGGCGTTGAAGATGACCTCGCGCTTGTCTGGCGGGATGCCGATGCCGGTGTCGCTGACGGCGAAGTGCAGCACGAGCTGGTCGTCCGATCGCTCCTGGAGGCTGATCTCCAGGACCACCTCCCCCTGCTGGGTGAACTTGATGGCGTTGCCCACCAGGTTGACGATCACCTGGCGGAGCCGGACGCTGTCGCCCAGCACGGCGCCGGGCACGTCGGGGCAGAGGTGGGAGACCAGCTCCAGGCCCTTCCCGTGCGCCCGGATGGCCAGCCACTTCATGGTGTCGCCGGTGGTCTCGTGAAGGTCGAAGACAGAGGGGCTGAGTTCCAGCTTTCCGGCCTCGATCTTGGAGAAGTCCAGCACGTCGTTAATCAGCGAGAGCAGCACCTCGCCCGACTCCTGGACGGCCGCCAGATACTCCCGCTGCTCGGAGGAGAGCCGGGTATCGAGCACCAGCTCCGTCATGCCGATGATGGCGTTCATGGGGGTGCGGATTTCGTGGCTCATGTGGGCCAGGAAGTCGCTCTTGGCCCGACTGGCGCTCTCGGCGGCCTCCTTGGCGGCGCGGAGCGCGACGGCGGTGCGCTCCAGGTCGGCGTTGGCGCGGGCCAATTCGGCGGTTCGCTCCTGAACGCGGACCTCCAGCTTGTCGTGGGCCTCGCGCAGCGCCTCTTCGGCCCGCTTCCGCATCAGCGCCTCCACGAAGGCCACGGCCACCGCTTCGGCGGCCTGCTGATCGGCCAGGTCGTAGCCCGACGGCTTGTTCGCCAGGCCGATCATGCCGAAGGTTCGGCCCCGGTGCTTCAGCGGCACGCCCAGGAAGGAACTGAGCGGCGGATGACCTTCGGGCACGCCGACGTGGTCGGGATGTGCGGCGGGATCGTTGGTGATCAGGGGTTGTCCGTCGTGGAGAACCCTACCCCAGATCCCCCGCACCTCCATGTCGCGAATCATGACTGCGGCATCCGAGGTGGGCATCTTGCAGGCGCTCCAGCCCGGGTCGCTTAAGGCCATGGTGTCAAAGCGCCCGGTCGGGTTCAGCTCGCCGATGAAGCCGAACTTGCTGCCGGTCAGCCTCTCGGCCACGGTCAGACTGGCCTGGGCGACCTCTTGATGGGTTTCACAGATCAGGGCTTGTTGCAGGACCCGGTTGATAGCCTCCAAGAGAACGCCTTGCCTGACGGCCTGTTCCTCCGCCCGCTTCAACTCGGTGATGTCGATGGACACGCCCAGCATGGCCGGCTCCGAGGTTCCGGAGGCCGTGTAGGGGATCTTGATCGTCTGCAGCAGCCGCAGGTTGCCCTCGGCGTCCAGGAATGATTCCTGGGGGATGGTCTTGGGCTGGCCGCTCTCGATCACTGCGCGGTCGTCCTCCAGCATCAGCCGGACTTCTTCTTCCACCGGATGGACCTCGGTGTGCTTCTTGCCCGTCAGCTCCTCGACCGTCATGGCGTACGCTTCGGCCGTGGTGCGGTTGGCCAGCAGGAACCGTCCTTCGCGATCCTTGGCGTAGACCATGTGGGGCACGAGGTCGATGACTTGTCTGAGGCGGACCTCGCTTAGCCGCAGCGTTTGGGCCGCCCGTTTCCGCTGGGCGATCTCGGCCTGCAGGGAGCGGTTGGCTTCTTCCAGCTCGGCGGTCCGCTCGCGGACCCGCACTTCCAGCTCCTGGCGGGCTTTCCACAAGGCCTCGGCGGCGTGCTTCTTCTCCGTGACGTCGCGGGAGATGCCGAAGGTGCCGACGACTGCACCTTGGTCGTTGTAGAGGGGCAGTTTGGTGGTGCTGGCCCACGTCTCACGCCCATCCAGCCAGGTCTCCTTTTCTTCCCGGTCCAAGAGCGGCTGGCCGGTGTCCATCACCTGCTGCTCGTCTGCATAGGCTTGCTGGGCGTGCTCCGCGGTGAAGAAATCGAAATCGGTCTTGCCCAAGGCTTCCTGGGCGTCGGCCAGCCCAAAACAATCGGCCAGGGCCTTGTTGATCCTGGTGAAGTGGCTGGCGGCGTCCTTGAAGTAGATATTGTGAGGGAGGTTGTCCATCAAGGCGTGCAGCAGGTACCGCTCCTGCTGCAGGGCTGCCTCGGCCTTGTGCCGCGCGGTCACGTCCCAGAAGATGACCTGCACGCCGATGGTCTTTCCGCTGGCATCGTAGACGGGCGACTTCATCACCTGAACGTAACGGATTTCACCGTCCTTGTCGTTCTCCTCGACGTCCTCGAACAGCCGGCCGGTGTTCACCACGCGTTGGTCGTCCCGCCGGTACTTATTCGCCAGATCGGCCGGATAGAAATCGAAGTCGGTCTTGCCGATGATCTGCTCCAGCGGCTGTCCCAGCAACTCGCAGAACGAGTTGTTGGCAAAGGTGAACCGGCCGCCGAGGTCCTTGCGGAGCACGTGGACGGGCAGGTTCTCGACCAGCGAGGAGTAGAGGGCCTGGGAGTCGCGGATCACCGCCTCCGCCCGCTTGCGATCGGCGACCTCCAGCTCCAGCCGCTCCTTGGCCCGCTGGAGCTGGGCGGCCCGCTGCTCCACCAGTTGCTCGACCCGGGCGGTCCGCCCGATCAGGGCGCTGAGATACATCGTCAGCACGAACGTGATCACGATGCCGGCCAGCAGGGCAGCCAGCGGGACGAAGGCGGGGGCGATCACCTCGGGTTCGGGTCCCCGCAGCAGCCAAAGCAGCAGCCAGAAGACGACGACGCTGATCGCCAAGCCGGCGACGAAGAAGCCCCCCACCAGCCAACGACGTTTCCTGTCGAGTCGCCGGTGGGGCAACCGGTCCAACTCCCCCGACTGCCCAATCTTGTCCTGCTCGGTCTCTGCCATCGGTTCGCCCAAGTTCCCCCCGGGCACCTCCAGGCGGGAGAAACCTCCCCAAGACCGGAAAGACGACCTTTCCCGGGCCAATCGCTGCCGCTCGCGCCTCTGATTTCACCATAGCAGAACCGGACCTCGCTGCAAGTCCCCCGCCCGCGGGCGTCTGGCAGGCTTTCCTGGCGGATGAGTGGGTGGCTGGCGGTCAGCCGTAGGCTGCCCCCAGCAGGCTCATCTGGGGGCTCGCTCCGCTCGACCCCAACCACCCCGACGCCGGACGCGACCGGGCCCCGGCCGGCTTTGCCGGTTGTACTGGCCAACTGCGGGAGAATCGGTTATACTGGCTAAGTTAGGGCGGATTGGCCCCTCACGCGACGTGGCAACCTGGTCTCGTCAGCCGGTGGCCGTGCGCCCCTCAACCCTTCTGAAGGACAGCTATGGCTCGTAAACTACTGAACCGTAAAGAGTTGCGGAAAGAGGCCGAGAGCGCCGAACAACAGCCGACCGAAGAGCAGCAGCCGCCCAAGGAAACCGTCAAGAAAAAGGCGCCAGTCAAGCGGAAGAGCCGGGCCAAGGTGGCCAAGGAGGTCCGGCTGAAGGCCTTCTGGGGTGTCTTTAACCAGTCGCTTCGGCGGGTTGCCCTCTTCGAGTACACCGAGCGAAAGCAGGCCGAGAAGAAGGCCAAAGAACTAAGCGAGTCGAATAAGACCCCGCATTTTGTCCAACTTGCCAAGGAAGTGATCGAGGAGTAGAACCGAGTGGGCTCGGTCATGAAACTGCTGCACGTCTGCGGAGTGGTATGCCTGGTTGTTACGGCAGGCCTCCTGGCCGGCTGCGGCCGTTCGCAGCGGGACCCGTCCCCACCACGGCTGAGGACGGTCAACGTCGACGGGCTTCCCGAGCGGGGCGATCCGATCGGGCCCTTGGATCAGCAGCGTATCGAGGTGGCGCCACCGAAGGGCTGGTACGTTCCCTCTCAAACCAGCCAGTGGATCATCCGCTTCACGCCCTCCGAGCAGATGACGTACCCGAGTATCATCGTCAGGGCAGAAGACTACCAGGGCCTGGCCAACGTCTCCCGCGCGAATGTGGACGAGTTTGCCGAGCAGGTGGCCGAGGCGTTCGAGAATGACAAGTCGGCGACCAAGCGGAGCGTGGCGATCGCCCCGATCGAGATCGGCCGGTTCGTGGGCGTCAGTTACCGACGCCGCGGAAAGGCGCCCTACGGGTTGAAGGAAATCCTGGTCGAGCGGCTCCTGCTGGACACCGTGGTGGCAGGGCGGAAGTACACCATCGAGCTGCAGACTCGAGACGGAGAGCTGGAGAGCTACGAGCCCTACTTGTTCGCCGTGGCCGCCGGGATGCACTTTCTCGAGACAGGGTCGGCAGACAAGTCCCGGCAACCGGAGGCAGGCTCGGAGTCCGAATTGACAGAGAAAGACGGCGCGTAGCAACGGGCCGCCGGGGGCCACTGGCGTGACGCCAGTGCCACGGTGGGAATCGGCAGCACAGCAGAGCGGCGGAAGTGATCACCATGGAATTCAAAGAAGGACAGACCGTCGGCATTGACCTGGGGACGACGTTTTCCTCCATTGCCCAACTGGACGACCAGGGCACTCCCGTCCCGATACCCAACGACGAAGACGAAGTCGAAACGCCCAGCCTGGTGGTGTTGGTGGAAGGCGGGCACGTGATCGTGGGCCCGAGCCGGATGCGGGCGGCCATGGAGGACCCCGATCACGTGGTGGAGCGCATTAAGCGTCACATGGGCGAGAGCAAGTACCAGCGGACCTTCGACGGCAAGCCCATCACGCCCGAGTTCGTCTCCGCCTTGATTCTGAGGAAGCTCCGCCAGGACACCGAGAAGCGGATCGGCAAGATCAGCAACGCGGTGATTACGGTTCCCTACTACTTCAACGATGCGCGGCGGAAGGCCACGCAGGACGCCGGCCGGATTGCCGGGCTGAACGTGATCGACATCATCAACGAGCCCACGGCCGCCACGCTGACCTACGCCTGGCATCGCGGCGAGCTGGGTGCCACCGGGCCGGGCGGCGATAAACCCCGCACGGCCCTGGTCTACGACCTCGGCGGCGGAACCTTCGACGTGACGGTGGTCCGCTACACGCCCACCCATTTCCGGGTTTTGGCCACCGACGGCGACGTTCACCTGGGCGGGGTGGACTGGAACGACCGCCTGCTGGACCACTTGGCCGAGGAGTTCAAGGCCCGCCACGGCGTCGATTTCCGCGAGTCTCGCGCCGCGGTGCAGATGATACTGAACGACTGCGAGGTGGCCAAGCTCGATCTCTCCGAGAGCCTGCAAACGTCGATCACCTGTCGCTACGCCGGAAAGGCCCTTTCGGTGGCCGTCACCCGAGCCCAGTTCGAGGCCATGACTTCCGACCTGCTCCAGCGAACCGCCGACACGACGGAGCTGGTGCTGAAGGAGGCGGGGATCACCGCCGCGCAGCTCGACGCGGTGGTGATGGTGGGCGGATCGACCCTGATGCCGCAGGTTCCCAGGGTGATCGAGGCAATCACCCAGCAGAAGCCGTACGACGAGATCTCGCCCCACACCGCCGTTGCCCAGGGCGCCGCCATCCACGCCGCCATCCTGGAGGCCAAGTACCGCGGCGACCAGAGCGAGCTGGCGGAGAAGGTCCGCAAGATGCTGGCTGCCGTGAAGCAGGAGAACGTCAACTCGCACGGCCTGGGAATTCTGGCCACCAATCCCAAGAGCAATAAAGAGATCAACCACGTGATGATCCCGCGGAACACGCGGCTGCCCGTCGAGGTCCGGGAGACGTTCAGGACCAAGTACGACAAGCAGCGCCGGGTGACCATCCAGGTGATCGAGGGAGACGCCCCCGACCCGGTGGCCTGCTCCCTGTTGGGCAAGTGCAAAATCACCGAGCTGCCCCCCGATCTGCCCAAGGGCTCGCCCGTCGAGGTCACCTACGCGTTCGACGCTTCCGGGCGGATCAGGGTGCGGGCGGAGGACAAGACGTCCGCCAAGCAGGCCTCGATCGAGATCGAGCGCCGCGGCGGGCTGAACGACCAGCAAATCGACGCCTACACCCGGCTGGCGAGCGAGTATACGATAGAGTAGGCAGTAAGCAGTAGGCGGTAGGCAGTAGGCAGGGGGCGGGAAGGCGGGGGGTGGGAATTCATTGCCACCCTGGGCAACAAGGGCCTGCTGGCCGTGACGGGCGAATCCGGCCGCCGCGCCGGCGGCCGCCACACGGTATTCCGGCATCGACGCCCCCCGGTTGATCGCTCACCGCGGGGAGGGTTGATCCCTGCCCCCTGGCCTTAACGCGGCTGGCGGCCGCGGCCAAACGGCGGGCAAGCCCGCCCGCTAAACGGCGCTGTGACGATTGGTTACGTCAAACATCCGTGCACGGGCGAAGAAACTACGGCGTAACACTCCACCCCCTGGTCCCTGACCCTTGTCCCCTGGCCCCTGGTTCCCGACCCCGGTTCTCCCATGCCGAAACGACTCGACGTCTACCGCGACTGGCTGGGCATTACAGAAACGGCGCGGCCGCTGGACTATTACCGACTGCTGCGGCTGAAGCCTTTTGCCGACGACGCACAGCAGATCCGCGACCACTATCGAAAGATGAACGCCCACGTGCGCAAGTTCGCCACGGGCGACTACGCCGCGGAGTCGCAAGAGCTGCTGAACGAGCTGGCCAGGGCGATGCTCTGCCTGACCGACGTGCAGCGGAAGCGCGAGTACGACGCCTCGCTGGGGCGGAAAGAGGCGGCCACAGGCCGGCCGCGGACCCTGGAGGAGATCCTCCTGGCCGGCAAGACGATCGATCGCAGCCAACTGGACAAGGCGCGGAGCTACGCCGACGCGGTGGGTCTGGAGATTCGGGACGCGCTGGTGCAGCAGAAGATGGCCACCGCGGACGTGGTCATGCTGGCGTATGCCGAGTCGCTCGGATTGCCCTACGTGGAGTTGGACGACGTGGGTGTGGACGAGGAGCTTGTGCCGCGGGTACCGCCGACTCTTGCCCGGCAGCATTCCTGCGTGCCGGTGATGACCGACGAGGGGCAGTTGCTGATGGCCTCACCCAATCCGCTGATTCCCGACGTGGAAGAAGAGCTTCGCTTGCGGTTCAACATGCCGGTGCGAACCGTGTTGTGCACTCCGGCCAGCATCAACAACGTGGTGGCCAAGTATTACCCGCGCGATGCCGTGGCCGCTGCTCCCGTGGCAGCCGCCCCGAAAAAGCCGGCCGCCAAGGCAGCGCCCCGCAAGGAGCCGTCGCAACCGCTCTCGCGGGACGAGAAGATCAAGCGCCACGGCATGTTCGCGGTGATCGGTTTCAACGTCACCGTGATCCTCTGCGTGATCGTCTTTGTGAGCCTTCGCGGCGGGCTGGTCCGCCTGGGAGTCTGGGATTTCGTGATTACCATCCTCCTGGGGCTGGTCGTGGCGGCAGCCACCTTCGGAATCACCACCAGGATGGACCTTTGAAGCGTTGCCTTCTCTTTTGTCTGCGAGGTAGACTAAGAGGGCATTCCCAAACCCCTCACCCCCGGCCCCTCTCCCCGCAAGCGGGGCGAGGGGAGAACGTTTTGGGATAGGCAGTAAGACAGCCATCGAAGAAGCATAGTGGAGGTGTTCCGTGAAAACGATCAACGTGGAAGGGCTGCCGGAGCCGATTGCCCGGTCGCTGGAAGTAATGGTGCAGGCGGTGCGAGAGGAGATCAGCAACGCGGTGAAGCCGCGCGATCGCGTCAAGCTCTCGATGAAGAAGGGCAATGTTATTGGGCCCTTGACACGCGAGGAGATTTACCGGGATGTCGGCCGAACTGGCTTTGTTGGATAGCAACGTCCTCGTTTACGCCTACTACGAAGAGTCGCAGCACCACGCCGCCGCGCTCGCTCTGCTCAACCAGGCCCAAGACGGGCTGATTGCTCTCTGCCTCGTCCCGCAAGTCCTGGCTGAATTCTATGCAGTCGTCACAGACTCGCGTCGTGTCACAGACGCCTGTCGGCCGGACGAAGCGCTCGACGTAATCGACGAGATTCTCGCGATGCCTGGCCTGCGGCTGCTTCCGCTGCCCGGGGATGTCGTGGCTCGATGGACAGCCCTCGTTAGGCAGCATCCTGTCACCCGCGGCGGCGTCTTCGATGCCCAGTTGGCAGCCACCATGCTGGGCAACGGCATAGCAACGATATACACCTTTGACCGCTCCCATTTCGAGCGCTATGAGGAGCTGGAAGTCCTCACGCCGCAGCCCGTCGATTAGGCACATCCGAGGGCTTCGTCGACCCACGCCAGGTAGCCCCGGCTGCCGGCGAGGATCTCCACGGCGAGGATCTCGGGCACTTCGTAGGGGTGGAGCCGGCGGATGGCCTCTTCGATCCGTTGGTAGAGTTCCCGGCGGCTCTTGGCCCAGCATTGCCACTCCTGGCCGGTCTCGATTTGGCCTTTCCAGCGGTACGTGCTGCTGACCGGGCCGAGCACCTGGACGCAGGCGGCCAGGCGCTCTTCGACCAGCGCCCGGGCAATCGTCTGGGCGTCCTCCTGGCGTGCGGTGGTGGTGACCACCTGGATGTAGTCGGTCATGTTGGTTGCTGTCCTACGTCCGGGGCGACTCGGCCCCGTACAACCGGCGGGCGACTTCTTCGGCGTGGAAGAGGAGCCACTTTTTTCGGGTATAGACGGCGTGGCCGGCGTGGTGATGGGCGATGCCGCCTTCGGCCGGGCCGTAGTCGACCAGGAGCGAGGTGCCCTCGTCCGGGACGATCGCCCCGGCCCGGAATCGCTCCAAGGCACCCCCTGCCGCCGATTCCTCCTGGAGCAACCGGCCCAGGCGGTTGTCGGCCATCCACGCCCGCCAGGCGAAAAGGCTGGGCATCACGTTCGTGCCGGCAATCCCCAGTTGCTGAACGTAGTCGCCGGCGGCGGCGGTGAGCACGTCGTCGAGCTTGGGCGGGAAGGGGGCGCGATACTCGGGCACGCCGGCGGCCGGGCGATGGTTGATGAAGTGCAGCAGCCGCGCGTAACCGCTCGAGTTCCAGCCGTAGCGGATCGGCGTGCCGAAGGTGACCATGTCCAGCGGCACCTCGGCCAGCGGCGAGGCGTCGCCGGAGAGCAGCCCGCAGACCCGATGCCAGACGGGAATGTCGGTGCAGCCGATGATCGGCCAGCGATAGTAGATCTGGCTGGCCTCGAAGAACCGGTCCACCGCCCGGCGGTCGCCTCCCAGCAGGTTGGTCACCAGCGCGAAGACGTTGCCGGCGTGCGAATGCCCCCAGAGCAACACCCGCCCGCCGGCCGGGAGGTGGAGCGAGGCCAGCTCGTCGATCAGCCGCACGGCCCCGTCCGCCCGGCCGATGTGGTGGTTCTCACTGGACCAGTGGAACAGCCCGATGGGAATCCGCGGCCGGCCTTGCTGAGATATCGATTCTTCAAAGCAGCGGGCGAACTCGGGCGTGTAGTTGCCCGCCTCGCCGGCCACCTTGTCCACGATCCGCTTGATCACCCGCCGCACGGCGTTGCTGGCGGAAGGGAATACGCGGGCCAGCTCGGTGAGGATTCCCAGGGCATCGGGACCGGTGAAAGTCCCGTGAACGAGATAAACGGCGCCCACCTGCGCCTCGTGCAATGCGCCGCCGACCTGCTGCATCCTGCACCGGAACTCATCCGACCCGACGGGCGGATGCGACGGCGGCGTCAAGAAGTGGTGCGGAGAGGTAGGGCGTGTTGCCTTGTACGCCTGGTGCCGAAACAGATTGGGCTGGGACATGGCCCGATCCTTGCTGCACAACGGGGCCGATCCACGTGCTTTCCGGCGCATTGGCTTGTATCGGCGTCCGGCCGCACAGAGCATAAAGATTATTCCACCCGGCCAAGCCATCAAAAAGCCGCGACCGGCGGTCGCGCCATGCATTACGCGAGCGACATTTGCGCCGCCTGCCCCGCAACCGTCGGTGGCCGGCGCGGGCGGCATCGTGTACAATACCGGCATGTGCGGACGCTTTACTCTCCGAGCACCGGCCAGCGTGGTGGCCGAGCAGTTTGCGCTGTTCGAGCTGCCACCGTTTGCGCCGCGGTTTAACATCGCACCCTCCCAGCCGGTGCCTGTCGTGCGGCTGGCGCCCGGAAAAGGGGACAGTCCCCTTTTGCCTGAGGGGACTGTCCCCTTTTCCGGGCGCGAGCTAGTCTGGCTCCGTTGGGGCTTGATCCCCAGTTGGGCCAAGGACCCGGCGATCGGCAACCGCTTGATCAACGCCCGGGCGGAAACGGTGGCGGAGAAGCCGGCGTTCCGCGCAGCGCTGCGGCGCCGGCGCTGCCTGGTGGCGGCTGACGGGTTCTACGAATGGCAGTGGACGGGGAAGCGGAAGCAGCCGTACTTCATCCGCCTCCGCGACGACCGCCCGTTTGCGTTTGCCGGCCTGTGGGAAAGCTGGGAGGGTCTGGACTGCTCGCAGATCGAGTCGTGTACGCTGCTGACGACCGAGCCGAACGAGCTGATGCGCCCGATCCACGATCGCATGCCGGTGATCCTGCCGACCGACGGCTACCAGGCGTGGCTCGATCCGGCCGTCGAGAGACCCGAACAGCTTGCGCCGCTGTTGTGCGCCTATCCGGCCGACGAGATGAGGGCCGAGCCGGTGAGCACCTTCGTCAACAGCCCGGCCAACGAAGGGCTGCGGTGCATTGAGCCGGTGTAGCGGAAGTTGAGGTGGTGTTGGGGGTAGGAACCGGTTTGTGGAGGAGTTTTATGGGCAGATGCTCGACCAGGACCGCACGCACAACCACGTCAACGAGATCGACGTGGACGACAACCACGGCAATGCCGCGGGGGCCAGCATCACCGCCTCGACCGGCACCAACTGGTTCGACCCGACCTACTACGCGGCCGGGAACATGAGCAGCGTCCCGAAGCCGGCGGACCTGGCCAACGGATTCACCTTGAAGTGGGACGCCTGGAACCGGCTGGTCGAGGTCAAGGACGGCCAGACGCCCATCGGCTTCTACGACTACCTCTGTCCGTGTCAACTGACGGGCGGGGGTTTTTCGCCGCCGGGC
>Ga0315277_10009985_pt1 | contig 12082 bp, 16 predicted proteins | sample YL17G05_15_MG_FD_203695 | JGI IMG/M metagenome (GOLD analysis project Ga0315277, IMG submission 203695) | Sediment microbial communities from Yellowstone Lake, YNP, Wyoming, USA - YL17G05_15 | ecosystem: Environmental > Aquatic > Freshwater > Lake > Sediment | place: USA: Wyoming | collected... | reverse complement strand
TGTCTAGAACCTGCATGCAATTACCTATTTTCACATGATTTTTTCAGTTCCTTTATTTCATTTTCAAGAATGCTGAGAAAATCTTCAATTGCAATCTCCTCTGATTTTGAGTCAAGCTTTCCATAGCCCTTTTGGAAGCGTTTGGGCTCCATTTCTACTAGGTCGTTTTCAAAGAAGAGACATGCGTTGTGAATATCTTTACAAATGTCTTTTTTAGCGACTGATATGCCGATATACGCAAGAAATTTGTGAATCTCTATTCTTAATTCTTTGATTATCTCCAGAGTATCACTGAATTTTCTTTTCATCTCAAGCCTGATTTCGAATTGTTCTAAAGATGCATCCATAGCTTCAAGATAAGCTCTTAGATGATTTACGTGCTGAAATTGCATATTCTCCCTATTTAAATATTTTTACAAACCAAGGTTTGCTGTAGTTGTAATCTATGCTTGCTATCATGCATTCCCCGATTCTTAACTTTACTAGGGATGATGCATATTCCGGTCCGAACCGCTTCCTTATCCGCTCCAAATCTTGTTCGTGGGAAGTCTTGAACCAAATCTCCGTGTTCACATTACCAAGCACAGCTGGTCCAAAGTCCGAATATGAATGGGTTATTAGAACTATGCCGATTCCGAATTTCCTGAATTCCCTGCATGCTTTTTCCAGCATGATAGCAGCCTTTCCACCAAATCTTGGGGACAATCTGTAAGCATCCTCGAAAACCAAGAGTATTTTCAGCTTGTCGATAGTCTCCCAGTTCTTACAAACCATTTGCCCTAGAGAATTTTTTGCAAACTCATTGTAGTCGTTCTCTGCAAGGTCGCTTAGGTCAAAGATTGTCATTTTTCCAGCGTTGATTTTATTTAACATGCTAACATTCAGGTCACTGTAGGAAACTTTAACAACATCATGAGGGGTCTTGGCACGTTTCTTCCAGTTGCCAGACGTATCAAACACCACAACTGCCACTCCTTTTTTCAGGCACTCTTCTGAGATTGTCATCGCCGCCTCGCTCTTGCCAGTGCCAGACGCCCCCACTATAAACGCATGCTTTACAAGGCTATCCGAATTAATGTAAGCACTGGAGACCGTGCCTGATACTTTACCCAGAAGTATGGCATTCTCTGTTTCCTCAGGCAGAGAGCTAATGCTAATTGGCAAAATATATTTTCTTTCTGTCTTCATTAGAAGTCACTTTCCTGTTCAATTCAAATCTTTCAAAGCTATCCTTTATCGGTCGGCATTTGCTTCCTATATAATTCAATTGTTTTATCATATTGCCATAATTTTCCTGCCTGTATTCCTTCTCTACGGACTTTACCATTTCCAGAATCTCAATGACTGGAGATTTCAGCTTTTCATCTATCATAATTTCATTCTGCTCCAGTATGTCGATTTCCCTTAGGATTTCATTAGCCATAGATTTAGAACGCTGTATAGTCAGAAACACTAGGTGTTTTGATATTCTTGCATACTTGCTTATATTTTTAAAATCGATATCTTTGTAAATCTTGGAAAAATAAAACGACGTGAACGTGCAGATTTCCTCTATTCTGCCCAAGGTTTCAAAAATGTCGTAAATCAGCATCTTGTACGGTTTTTTCAAACAGCTCACCTCTGAATTAGAAGCTATCAGCCTTTCGGCGGTTAAAGGTGAGCCTCATCACCTTAATTATTTACTCTTTTCTAAGTATTTTATCTTTTCATAAAAACTAAAAGCAGGAAAGATGCGATAAAAGAAAATACCGCACTGTAAACGAATGCAATGCCAGGTGATAAAACCATCCACAAAGTACCAACCACGAAGCTGGATATAAAATCACCAATGCCGTCTATGGTCTGCAATACGCCGTATCCAGTCCCTCTTATATTCGAAGATAGCAAGTCCGCAGCATAAGCCTTCTCAAGAGCAGTATATGCAGCCGCACTTATTCCTGAGATAGCAAAAAGCAAGATAAAATAAAAAATATTTGTCGAACTATAAATGAACCCTAGAGACATAATGCCAAACAAGAAAAATCCAAGCAAGAGTGGAATTTTCTTGCCAATTTTATCGCTTAAACTTCCAACACCATAATCTGCAACTGCTTGTGCTATGTTTCTTATGGTATAAAATAGAACAGCCATGCTTCCTGCGACCACTATACCAACTGTTGGAGAAAGAACTTCTTGGACTCTGAGCAAAAGTAAAGTTCTATTAAAATTGCCTATTCCAAAAATAAACATTATGAAAAGAAAGGCTTGAAATTCTTTAGGCAATGATTTAATATGGCCTATGAAACTTTTTATATTGTGTTTTCCTTTTTTAACTTTTTCTTTAACGCCTATAGCGATTATTAGAACCGCCAATGCACCAGGAATGAAAGACAGAAAGAAAATATTCCTAAAGCCAACCAGCGGGATGAAAAAGAAAGCTATCAGAGGTCCAATTATAGCTCCTAATGTGTCCATGGCTCGATGAAAACCAAAAGCATGACCATAAAATCTTTTGTCAACAGAGTCTGCCAATAAAGCATCTCTTGGTGGTTCTCTTGTCCCCCTTCCTATCCAGCCTAAAACTCTATAAATTAAGATTTCTATCCAGTTTCTTGCAAATCCAATCATACCAACAAACAAACCTGTAAGAAAATAGCCCGATATCATCAGCGACTTTCTTTTCTTCAATCTGTCACTCAACCATCCAGAAAATGTTTTTACAAAACTGCTTGACGCGTCTGATAATCCTGTAATAAGACCTAATAGTTGAGGTGCTGAAGCTCCAACTAATTCTGTCAGAAATGCAGGCAGGGTAGCTGTAGCCATTTCATGGCTTGTATCACTAAACAGACTTGTAAAGCCCATAGCTGCTACATTTCTGTTCAACCATTTCTTAGTTGGCATATGCTCACTTGATTTTCACGCGACTTAAAAGTAGAAGCTATTGGCCCAAATGGCGGTTAAGGCTAGCCTCACAGCCAATAATAAATTCATTTTTGTATTAAAAAATGCGACTGTTGTTTTGCAACCTGGTAATGTAAAATTAATGAAAAAAGATTCTTACAAAATTTAATTCTTTAATCAATGCTCACCGATACCCCACCAATACTTAACAATACGCCGATGTTTATTACCCTACCATAAAAACCTATCAAAATTAGTCAAAATCTAGCCAATTTAGCCTGTTCTAACATATTCCAGAAGTCAATCTAAACTAGTTGTTTCACATAGATAATTTCATATAACCAGTTGAAATTAGTTCATCAATACCCTGCCAATACTCAACGATGCGTCGTTCCTTACGAATAAGTAGTAAATAATAAAACTATTTTATGCATCTTACTTTTAAGGTTCTTTAATTTCTTTCAATACTAGAGATTAAACAATGTCTTTTTCTGCAATTATTAAAAAATCTCCAACTGATTTAATAGCAGAGAATGGTATTAGCATCCTTCCTTTATCATCTTCTGAAAGTTTCAAGTCTAATGTTTGCTTGGTTGGCTCTGCCACAACAATATTCATCAATTCTCCTGATTCTGTTATAAAATTAACATCCCCAACTATCCCAAGCTTTTCCCCAAAATCTTCAGAAACAATGATTTTTCCTATTAAATCCTTAGCTCTAACTTTATCCATAATATCACCTTACTATAAAATTTAAGTTCATATACTTAAATTTCTTTGCTCGAACTCGCTTTATTCGACTCTAGCATATTTATAATTTTATTTACTTCTTCTATTACATCAACTTCCTTAACATTATTAACCACAAATTCCAGTCTATTGAACATCTTGTTTCTTCTAGTTTTTCCAATCATGATAAATTCTTTGCCTAAAATGTTTAAGTTTTCAAAAAATGAATCCTCGTTTTCTAAGGCTTTTTTTATATCCATTCCTATCAAGTCTAAAGCTACATTCCTAAAGAAAACTGCCCTTATATTATCTGTTCCATCGTCTATAATTCCTGATAGAACTATAGTTTTAATCGGTTCAACAATTCCGTGTTCAGGGCATTTGAAATCATTTCCTTCCTTTACTGCTCTACTTTTGCACTGAGGGCAAATTTCATAAAAAATGCTAGTTTTAAACAGTTGTACTAAAGATGCTCTTACTTCAGTAGTTTCACCATCTTTCAATTCTATAATGTTTTTTCTTTGTATTTCCAAAGGCTTTTGCAGCTTATCTAAGGTTAGCAGTTCGCATTGTTCTAAGATTCTTATACCTCCTTTATTTCCAAGTCTTATTTCTACTCCACCCAAGCCATTATCCCTTGTATACGCTCTAAAGGTTTCGATAGCCATGCCAGGCTTTAGCTTTTCGATTATGTCAGTTTGTTCATCCCACAAAGAAAGCCTTATGTTTCCAGTTTCGTCACCAAGAATAATGCTTGCAACCTTTCCTTTTTTTCCAGCTTTACTTTTAAACTCCTTAGGTTCAAAAACCCTTATAACTCTTGCAGTTAATTTCAAATCTCTTATCTTAGGTATAACATTCTTTATTTCAAGCCTTCTTTTAGTCTTGGGAAAGACGTCAAGCCCTAGCTCTTTTGCAATTATGTAAGCAGCCCCGTCTTTTGATATGAGATTTGATAACTCTCTTTGCTTTTCAAGAATCTTTTTCTGAACTTCCTCTTGCGATAGACCAGTTTTTTCAATTATCTTTTGTACTAACTCGTTAGAATCCATAAAATCGTCTTTTATAAGATCTAACAGACTTCACAGATATTCTCCTGAAAATAAATGTTGTTATCAATGGTGAAATTACATCTATGAGTACAAAAGACACTATCATTACAGAATAGAATACAGAATTCAATACTTTTGATGTCATACCTATGCTAAGTATAATAAGTGCCATTTCGGAAAGAGAAATCATACCAGAACCAATTTTTAAAGCATCATTTTTACTGTATCTAAAAAACATGAATGGCAAAAAAGATGAAAATAACTTTATTATTATAACAAAAACTATGAATGGTATTATGAAAAATATTTGTTGGTATGCACTTAGAATGTTTACGCTCAACCCTATGGAAGCAAAAAATATTGGTATGAAAAATGCTTCACCAACTTCCTTTACTTTTTGAGACACTACCTTTGCTTGAGACGTCTTGCTAAGAAGGATACCTGCCAAAAATACTCCCAAGAAGCTTGCAATTCCCAACTCTTCAGTAAAGGTTGCTAGGAGAAGTGCAAATACAAGAGTCACTCCTAACAAAGCTTCTTCCAAACCATATTTTTGGACATGATTAGTGAACCAACTGACAAATTTTACTCCAGATCTGCTCATAACAACAAAAAATCCGACAATTATAAAAATCAATTTAGCTATGGGCTCAAAGCCTATGGAAGAGTTTTGCAAAAAGTTAGCTAAGACAGCTATGCTTAGAATTGCTGCTATATCATTCACCACCTGAAATCCGATCACCGCTTCTCCTGCTGGACTGTTCAATTCATTTATATTGGTCAATGTTCTTGACGCTATGGCTAAGCTTGATTGCGTCAATGCTACTGCAATCACAACCGTCATGTAAAAATTCCATCCAAGAAAATTTCCAACAAAATAAATTATTACAAAAATTGTAAATGCCATCATAAATTCTGCTAAAGAGTATGTTTCTGCTTTCGATTCTATCTTTTTCCAATCTATAGCTAGAGTTGTCAATAAAACTAAAAATATTAGACCGAGTTGGCTTATAACATCAACAATAATTGACGGTTTGACAATTCCTAAGACGGATGATCCTAAAACAATGCCTGCTAATAACTCGCCAACTAAACTTGGTTGTTTAAGTTTATTAAAAATCATTCCAAAAACTTTCGCGCCTAGAAGTAATAGTGCTAAATCAAAAATTTCCATATTTGTCATATTTTAATCCCTTCAAAAAATTTTTTGAAAATATCTCTGATTCTTATAACACCCAACAATTTGTTTTCTGCATCAACTACTGGCAAGACTCTAGTATTGTAGTTATTCATTATCTTCAGAGCGGAATCGATATTCTCATTGGGGGAAATTGATATGAATTTTGAATTCATTATTTCTTTTATAGGTTTGTCTTTCAGTGATGCGTCAATATCAGTGGACCAAACATTTCCTGCTATTGGTGATGGTATTTCATGTTTTATAATTTTTATTAAATCTTGTTCAGTTACAATACCAATTAAAGTATTATTTTTATCTACTACAGGTATTAGAACTATTTTTTCTTTTTTAAGTATATCTAGCATCTCCTCTATTTTAGTTTCTTCTTTAACTGCTACAATAGTTTTCATTAAATCTTTTACTAGTACTTCAGTAGTTTTTGCCATATGTAATCTCCTCTAAATCAGTATCATTTACTCTAAAATTTCTGTATATTCCAAATTCTGTTAACTAATAAGTTATTTGGCTGCCTGATTCTGTTTAGGTTGTGAGGTCAGGAACGTCTGGGATGTTTGAGGTTGTTCTTCTTTCTTTTTTTTCTTTGCCACAAAATTCACCTCCTATTCAAATTTCATGCTTTACCCATACTTGTAATATTAAAATTCTATTTACTTGCTGATTAAAACCTGTAGTAGCAATAAATACTACAGTTTTAATACTTTAAACTTCATGTATTTAGTATGAAAATAGAATTGCTGGAGAATTTGGGTCTAACAAAAAGTGAAATTAAGGTTTATTTGAGTTTGTTAGAGCTTAATTCGGCTTCTGTATCGGAAATTGCAGAAAAGTCAGGTATGTATAGGAAAAATGTGTACGATGCGTTGAACAGGCTTTTGAAAAAAGGTCTTGTAAGTTTTGCGAAAATTGAGACAAAGCTCGTGTTTAATGCGAATGACCCAGAAAGGTTGCTTGATTTTGTTGAAATTAGAAAAAAAGAAATACAATCTATTTTACCTCAATTGAAAAAAATATATAAAGCACCACCTATTGCGGATGATGTCAGAATATTTAAGGGAAAGGAAGGTTTAAAGACAATTTTTCAGGACATAATTAAGGCAAAAACGGAATATGATAAATTCGGCTCTGGCGAAAAGTTCAAGGAGTTTTTACCATTTTATTACGGGCAATACCAAAAAGAGAAGGCAAAAAATAAAATAAAATGCAGGGCTATATATAGTGAAAACGAAAGAAACGAAGGGTTTGTAAAAGATTTTATAGGCGATGTGAGGTTTTTGTCAAAGGAGTTTGTTGACCCTTCAACCACTTTTATTTACACTGATAAGATTGCAATAATCATCTGGAAAGAAAACCCTATAGGAATTTTGATACATAGTAAAGAAGTTGCAGAAAGTTATCGATACTATTTTGAATCATTATGGAATAATGCTAAAAAATAAATTTTTCTTTTCTGATTTTAATAGGCATAATACATAGTATATTTCCAACCTTATAGAATAACCTTAAACTTCAAACTAATAAATAATGAGACTTTAGTTTCTTTAAGCTGATCTTGCAACATGGGCATAACTTGGACACAAAATTACCCAATCTTCGTCAATACCTGCGATATCTCCGTTCGTTGCAACGCAAGTACTTCTAAGTTTTTCGATAGCCATTTTTAATTCTGTAATATCTTTACTCTTCAAAGCCTTTATTTTAACTAAAACAATTGAACCATTTCTAATAGTTTTCTGGATTCTGTCTGTATCTGAAAAATCTTCTAGCTTGTCAACCTTTATTGGAACCTTTCCGGTCGGTGTCTCTACACCTTGTGTATCTAGTTCTATAAACTCTTTCTCATCTATTTTTTTGAAACCTCTGCCAAACAATTTTTCTAAAACCATTTATATCAACTCTAAATTCATATTTAATTATATTAAAATTGTATTCACTCGTCGATAAAAGAATGTGGTAGTAATAAATACTACAGTTTTTAGAATAATTTTTTATTAAAGTCAATACCTCTCGATACCCTGCCAATACTTAACAATGCATCGATGTTTATTACCCTATCATAAAAACCTATCAAAAACCATCAAATTCCTACCGAAAACAACCATTTTTAGATGGGTAGAAAAATCAGGATTTAAATCAAATCATTTTAAAGTGTTTGAAAGCATCCTTTATTGCTGGTAATTTGTCATCTGGACATGGATACTTTCTTTTGTTCGGGTCTATCCTATTATATGCGACTATAACTTCTAAACCGCATTTCTCTTTTGCATCTGCTATCCAGCATGATTTTATTGCAAATCCGTATTTTTTTCTGACATAATTTTGAATTTCTCTAATAGTTGCTTTCATAATAAAAGTATAGATGGATACATTTTTAAACCCTTCTGAATTTTTCATTTTCTTCAAGAACTTTACCTATCAAAAAACCATCAAAATTAATGCAAAAACCATCAATTTCTAGCCATTTTCTAACATACGTTTCCAGAAAATGTATACCAGTATTTATATGGTGTTATATGAAAATAACCTCATATAACATCCGGATAATCTGACATATTAAAAATCAGGTTGTTTTTGATTGAAAATTGATGGAAAATGGGTGATTTTTGATAGGTTTTTATGCTGGAATTTGTAAATTAGAGGTATGGAAATAATCAAAGAAAGTATAGTTCACTACAAAGGAAGTGGAGGACCTTTTATTCCAACTGCATATGGTTATCTGAGGTTGACTAAGACCACGTTGATTTTAGATTATTATCTCTTAGGTATATGCGGATATGAAAGCGTTCATGGAATTTGGAAAAGAAGAAAAGAAATTCCAATTAAAAATATAAAAAGTGTCAAAAAAAATTTCAGACATTCTTATAATTTCTTATGTAGATAATTCTGAAACAAAAAAGGTTTATCTGGGATTCTGGAAAGCTTTTAAAACAGGTTTCTATACTTTGAAGCTATGTGATGAATGGATTAAGGAAATAAATAGATTGAAATAAATCAAAACTAGTTGATATATGGGATAAACGAAAATAACCACATATTCCTAAGCAAAATATATGGTAACATTTCTGAATGTTTCCAATAAACTATATATGTTAAATGATAAAATTAAGGAATTTTAGTATAAGCTACAGAAAATTATGTTATTTAATCTTTCCTTCGATAATCCCTGATAATTTTACTACATCATCTAAGCTTGTATTGTTTCCACCTATTTCTATGTCAATAAAAAAGCTCTTTATTTTGAATTTGGCAGCATAAGATACCGAACTATCAATTTTATCAACATATTTTACAATAAAGCTCTCATCTCCTATTTTGGGCTCATAAAGAATTGTTTTATTCACATTGATATATTCTGCAGTTTCATAGGATTTTTTACTGTCTTGGAAGTCTCCTTCTGCAAGAGCTTCTGTAGAGTATGAAAAAATTCTACATCCTATCCATCCATCTTTAGTAACAAAAGAACAAACTGCAGAGTTTGTTCCATTCATCAATTCTCTAGCTTTTTCTGTTTTATCTTCCAAAACTGTAAAGCCGGCTGATTCAACATCATTCTTTGTAAGCACAAATACAGAAGCATCTGAACCACTTGGAATGTTTGACGCTTTTATATTGGAACTTCTTGATAAACATTCCGTCTGTTTGAGAATGCTATCAGGATATAACTGCAAGCACATTTGAGGTGTCATCGGTATAATTCCTCTATCAAAAAATATGTTAACGCCTAGAGCAATCAAACCGATTACAAAAATTACCGTAAATATTCTATCCCATTTTCTGCTAGGTTTTAGAAGAGATGTTGTTTCGGCAGATATTTGACCTAAAGTTTTGTATTTTCTAAGTTCATAAACTCCAAAGGCAATTGATATTATGCTCCCCACTAGAAAGGATATGCTGCTATAACTGAAAGTTGTAAGCAAGAAATATAGAATTAGTATCACTCCAGCTAATATTCCAAATGTGCCATTTATCAAGTAAATTCTTTTTCCCATGTTCTAAATTTGCAAAACCTAACATAAAAACCTATCAAAAACCATCAAATTATAATCAAAATCAGTCAATTTCTAGTCATTTTCAATATCAGTTTATTTCAATCTAAACTAGTTGGTTCCCATGGTTATTTTCATATAACCACTAGAAACCGCCTGTTTCTGGGTGGTTTAGGCGGGTTTTCATAGGTTATGTGGATATAAGCTGGCAAAGCTGGGTTGGCGAGTTTGGATTTTCAAATAGTTGACGAGAAAACCTTTTCAAAAACTTTTGAGTTCTTTTCTAGAAGAAATATAATCTCCGACCCTGCAGTGATATATTGTTTCATCTCCTATTACTCCTAAAGGTATAGGCGTACCAGGAGGAAAATCTCTTGGCTTGATTTCACGCTCTTTCTTTTCGATTCTAAAAGCTGGGCAACCACTGCATACACTTCTAATGTATTCTGGAGACTTTGTAACTTTAACTTCATTTGGGTCGTGTTTAGAATTTTTACATCTAACTGCTTTATAGACTTCTTCTAACTTGCCAGAATCAATTAATTCATCAATTGCACTCAAATCTTTAGGCATATCAAATTAATAGAATAGTTAAAAATTTAAACTTGAAAAAACACCCATCAAAAATATAGAAAATAAGGCAAAAACAATCAATTTCTAGCCAATTTTCAACATACCATCAGATGGAGTTATACCGGTATAAGGATGGTGTTATTTTCATATAACCTTACAAAACAGAGTTAATACCTTATCTCAAATCCCTCGAATTCTCCTTTGTAATCGCTAAACTCAACCTTAACGTTATTCACTTTAGCCAGCCACGGCCCTTTCTTGCACCACTCGACCATTTCCTTGGTTCTGTCTTCCATGCCCTCGAAAACAGCCTCGACCTCACCGGAAGGCAGGTTCCTCACCCAACCCTTTACGCCCAAGTTGTTGGACTTCTCTTTAGCAAAATATCTGAAAGAAATACCCTGAACATCTCCTGAAACAAACACATGGGCCCTAATGAATTTCAACAACATCACCGATGGTCAACCTCTCCTTGCTGGTTTTCTTCTCCATTTTCTTATCTTCCGGGTTCTCTGTCAACTCGATATTAAAGAATTTTTCCAGCTTGCTTATTAAGATAGGTGTAAGCTCCCATCCCTCTTCCACCCTTTTTATTGTTGACAGCTTTTCGTTCAGTTTCTTGGCCAACTCCTCTTGCTTCAGGTTCATCTTGCTTCTAGAATTACTTATTATGATGTTGAAGTCTGGCTTGAGTATATCCACTGTCTCCAGTTTTGGTATCGACTTCTTTGTTATTTTCACTTCTATCGGTCTTATTTCCTCTCCGTAGCTAACGCATTTTTCACAAACTGTAAGAACTGCTCTATCTATCCTCGTCTTTCTGTTCGCCTTATCAGAACCGCAAATCTCGCACTCGCTCATTAATAATAAATACTTTATATAAAAATAAAAATAAGATGTCTGTATGGCTAACTATGAACCTATCGGATTGGAGAAGAAGATACTGAAGCTTTGGGAGGACAAGAAGCTGATAGAGAAATCCCTAGACTTTAGGAAAGGTAAAACATTCTCGTTCATGGACGGACCACCTACAGCAAACAATCCAATGGGAGTCCATCATGCCTGGGGAAGGACGTACAAGGACCTTTATCTGAGGTTCAGGACAATGCAAGGTTTTGAGACAAGAAAACAACCAGGGTTCGACTGCCAGGGATTATGGGTCGAGGTTGGAGTTGAAAAGGAGCTTGGCTTCAAAGTAAAGAAGGATATTGAAGAATATGGTATTGACAGGTTCGTAGAAAAATGTAAAAAGGATGTTTTAGAATATGTTAAAATCTGGATAGACCTTTCAAAGAAGCTTGGCATGTGGATGGACTGGAAGAACCCCTACCTGACGCTGACAGACAATAACATAGAATATGTCTGGTATTTTCTAAAGAAATGCTATGAGAAAGGTTGGCTGTACAAGGGTTCGAAAGTATTACCATGGTGTCCCAGGTGCGGCACGTCCCTATCATCGCATGAGGTTTCAAGCGGTTATCAGACGAGGACGCATCCAGCGATATATGTAAAGTTCAAAATAAAAGACGGAGAAAATGAATACTTGTTAATTTATACGACCACACCCTGGACGCTGGTTTCTAATGTTGCTGTCGCTGTAAACTCTGACGCGGAGTATGTCAAGGTAAAAATTAATGATGATTGTTTCATTGTGGGAAAAG
>Ga0315277_10009984_pt1 | contig 12082 bp, 9 predicted proteins | sample YL17G05_15_MG_FD_203695 | JGI IMG/M metagenome (GOLD analysis project Ga0315277, IMG submission 203695) | Sediment microbial communities from Yellowstone Lake, YNP, Wyoming, USA - YL17G05_15 | ecosystem: Environmental > Aquatic > Freshwater > Lake > Sediment | place: USA: Wyoming | collected... | reverse complement strand
CCTGCAACTTCATCGAGGGTAGCGGGCCGTTGAGGATGGGTTTTATCGACGAGCTGGCACGGATCACAGTCAGGCCGAGTTGGCCCGCTTGACCGGATGGGTCTGGTATCTCCAGGTCTGCCTGTTCAACTCTGCCGACCGCCCACAGGAAGCCTCTCGCGTCCTTCCCGTCAAGAAGACCCACCATCCTGTCGCCTTTGAATGCCGCAATCCCCACGTCAATGGTGAGAGGCGGAAGTGGTTCCCCTGTGCCGGCCTGCCTCAAAGGATCCAGCACGGGTGAGTCATCGGGCAGCTCTCCCAGGGGGTCAACGTCCACATCCAGCGGATTATCCAGGACAACCGAAGGGTTGGGCTGCTTTACCTCTTCGCCCTGCCTCTTGACCTGAATATCCTTTGTGCGCCTTCCTGCCGTGTGCATGGTGATTGGCTCAACCCCGGGCTCGCCGAGCTTATAGACAAACTCGTTCAGTGTCACCATGGTACTCTTCCCTGAAACGCTTGCGCGCATGGCCAGTCCGGCCAGAGAACGTGACGGCAGGGTTTCCATGAATGGCCGTTGCAGAAGGCCCGAGCCCGTGTCGCATGTGGACAGGAACGCCGACTTCCGAAAGCGCGCCTCGCGCAGCAGGTAATCGATGTGCCTGCCGATTCCTTCCCGTGCCAGGGCCTGGCCCCAGATCACTGTGTTCACCTGCCCAACCGATAGCGACCGGGGGGTTCTGCGTTGCGCGTTGCTCAAGGCGTTTGCGATCGTGTCTGCTTCATCATGCAGAACCCACGCAACCACCTTGATCGGGTTGCCTGCCTGGCCGACCCCGCTGGACAGCGCGCTTGGATTCAGGACCTCCAAAGATACCAGCACGTTACCGCCAGGCCCCTTGTCAAGCGCCAGCGACCCAATGATACCGAGTTCGTCTACCTCGTGCCTGTCCCAGCAGCCGGATAGTGTCGCCATCACGATCGCCAGGGCCAACACAGCACACGCCTTGCGCTTGAGAAACCTGAGCTTCACGTAGGTCATCCGTCTTTCCTCCCTTTTCCCCGTATTAATGCAGCGACAAAGACGAGTCCTACCAGCCCCACATAAACTATCAGAGTGACTGGGCCGGTCACTTCCGGTGAGATGACCTGCCTATAATCGAAAAGAGTCGTGACTCCGAGCGAAAGGGGCACGACAGCCACCAGAGCAAGCGCAACCGCCACATGTCTGAACGATAGTCCGAGCGTGTCCCCCAGGATGATCGAAGATGAAAGCAGCAGGAGTGTCACCTCGAAGGCGAGGCCAAGAACCCATATCGCTATCAGAAACAAGTCCAGTCTCTCCATCACACCCTCGAAGAAGACAACCCTCGCCAAGGCCAGGACTGGCGTGAGTCTGTGGCCTGCGTTGTGAGGTCCGAGTGTCGTCACGACCAGTGCGGCCACGGTCGTGAGGACCACGCCGCTGACCAGGAGGCTGGCGACGACGGCCCTGCGCAAGCGGCTCGGCTCCGTGCAGTATTTGCCGAGCGCCAGGACCGTCGCAGCACTGGTAGCGAAATAGAAAAGCGGGGTAATGGTGGCCTTGAGCACAGGACTAATGCCCCGTTCGAGCACCGGTTTCAGGTTAGTTGCCGGGCCAACACGTGATATCAACACCAGTGCTATGCCGATCACGATCGAGCCCATGACGATGGTAAGAATGGCTTCGGCCGCTCGCCCCATGGTATCCGGCCCCAGCGTCGACCCATAGACCGCCGCGACCAGTATGCTGAGCCCAAAAACCCACCCCGGGGTCTCACGCATCACCTCAGAGATAATGACCAATGCCAGCACCCTCGCTCTCACCACGGCCATTCCATACAGGGTCAAAGCCACCGGAAAGGCCACGGCCCGGCCCAGTATGCCCCCCAACACATCCTGGGCGAAGCTACCGAAACTCTTGCCCGGAAACCTCATGGCAAGCGATGCCATCAGCGCACCGAGCAACGATCCCGCCAGTGTCGCCAGAATGGCCGCTATCCATGCGTCTTGACGGGCGTCACCGCTGGTCACGACGGGCAGGAAGACGACCATTACGGATATCCTCGCCACAAGTATCATGAGCATCAACTGGCGCGCGCTGATGAGGCCGCTCACCGGCGGGAACCTCCCCTCCCAGAGGCCTTCGGATCCCTCGGTTTGGGAGACCGGCCTCTCCTCACCCTATCATGGCGGCCAAGAGGCCTTGTCACGGGCGACAGCTGGGGCGGCACAACGATTGCTTCCGTTGTCAGTCTCTGGACTTCGCCTGGGGTATAGAGCGTGAAGTATGGTACGCCTACGGATTTCAGAGATGAGAAGTGGTAGATCAACATCAAGAGCCCGAACGCCACCCCGTAGAGACCGATGGTCGCTCCCAGCAGCAGCAGAGGAAATCGCAATAGCCTGTACGAGATGGTCTTTTCCGCCCTGGGCACCGCGAATGAGGCTATGGTCCCCATGGTGATCACTATGACCAATCCGGGTGGCACAAACCCCGCCTGGATAGCAGCCTGGCCCAGCACGAGGGCGCCTACAATGCTCACGGCGGGGCCAAACTGCTGGGGAAGCCTCACGCCGGCTTCGCGCACAATCTCCATGACCAGCTCTGTCACGAAGGCTGTCAGCCCGATTGGGAAAGGCACACCTTCCTGCGTAGCGGCGATGTTCAGCAGGACTGGAAGCGGCAGGAGCTCAAAGTGGAAGGTGACGATTGCCACGTAAACCGGGCTCCCAAGGAGAGACAGGGCATAGGCCATCATTCTGGTGATCCTGATCACAGAGGCTGTGAGAGGATTCATGTACTGGTCCTCTGCCGCCTCGAAAGTCATGGAGAAATGCGCCGGCAGGACGAGCGCAAATGGGCTGTTGTTCGACAGTACCGCCACTCGGCCCTTGTTAAGCTCGGCTGCGACGCTATCCGGCCTCTCCGTCAGCCTATCCATCGCGAATGGCGAAAACGGGTCATCGCGTATCAGGTTCCGGATCATGCCCATGTCGAGTATCACGTCTGTATCGATCGATAGCAGCCGGCGTCTTACCTCGTCCACGATCTCCCCACGTGCAACCCCGTCGACATGCAGGAGGCGGACGTCGGTCCTGGACTTGCGGCCGATGCTCATCGACTCAATGACAAGGTCCGGAGTGTTGAGCTGGAGCCGGACGAGGGCGATATTGTACCTGATGGACTCAGTGAAAGCCACCTGAGGCCCCAGCACGCCGACCTCTGATGATGGCTTCTCCAAGCTCCTGGAAGGCCACCCCTTTGTCTCAACAGCCAGGGCAGCCTCTGTTCCGTCGACAAGCAGCACGGCATGGCCTTTCAGCACCTTGTCGAGCACATCACCCATCGTATCCAGGCGCTTTATGTCCTGAGCTAGGATGAGCCGGGAGTGAGCCTGATCAAGGAGGCTCGCCCTGGAAAGGTCTCTTACGAAGTCCGGCCGCGCCCAAAGGAGCAACGGCTCTGTGACCGCGGCCTTGACTGCGGCCTCGTCGGCCAGGCTTTCCAGGTACACAACCGCAACCTTCCAGTCGGGCCGTCCGCCCAGGAGGAACTCATGAATGAGCAGGTCGCTCGAATCATGCAGTCGTTCCCGGATTGCCTGCAGGTTGGATGTAAGGCTCTTGGAGAGCGCAGGTTGATCCTGGGTAGCGGGAGTATCCGGCCTTCGGACAGGCGTCTCCGGTCGCCTTCGCCCAACGAGATTGGTCAGGAACGATTTCAGAGTGGGTACGCCCCTTCCAAATCGCTGGTGGTATCTTTCTTGCAGAGTGGGAGGAATATGCAGTGAGACCCATGGTGAAATGTCAAGGAGCTAAGAACGGCCGGTATGCAGCAGTGGATAGCGTTCAGATAGTGTTTCTGGAATGCACTTTCCGACTTGAGACCTGGATAGAGCGCACACGTGTATCTCAGGACTGGCGACTCTGATTATCACATGCTACTGGTACCCCCTAGCCGTTCTTCTTCATCACTTTCCTCAGTAGTAGAGCAACGATCACTCCTGATACAATCGCAAACGCCCACTGTCCCGGAGTCATATTCCACACCTCCGTCCGCCGGTCTCACCGGACCCGTGACTCTGGCGTTCGTTCTCTCATCCGTCGCCAGTCCTGGCGCAGCTTTTCGATCTGCTCCGGCTGAAGCTTCACATCGCCGTAGTATTCATCCATGAACCCATTCAGGATCCTGCTCGCCGGCTCTTCCGAACCCTCGAATACCTCCTGAACGGCTGGCTGGAAATCCAGTGGGGTCACAGTGGACGGCCTTGGCCGGCCTGCTCGCGCGGCGTAGTTCAGAACGGCATGGTAGAATCCCGTGGCAGAAGACGGCTCGGATGCCCAGCCGCGCACTCGTTCGCCGAGGCGCTGAAGGAGGCGGGCAAGCAGCCGCCTCAGGCGGCGTGTCCACTGGCGGAGCGCGCCTGGTGAAGCGAACGACTCGCGCGTTTCGTCTTGAACCGGCTCCGCGCGTGCGTTGAGGCGAGCCAGCAGGTACCTCACAGCCAGGACGATCACCGCCACAACTGCCAGCGCAAGGAAAACCCAGCGTAGTGAGTCCAGGTATTCCGGAGGAAGGTCCGGCTGCAGCTGTTTCGGCAGGAAGTCGTCGCCGCCCGCGCCCTCAGGCAACTGGAACTTGAATCTCGGCTGGATCCTTGAGAGAAGCATCACGAGCCAGGCGATGCCTTCGGACAGGATACCCAGTAGGAATACGATAGGCGCGCCGATGATGGACAGGATTGACCTGAGGATAGGGAAGACGCTCCTGATTCCGGCCCAGACAGCTGGAGCCAGAATGGTAAGCAACGCTGCCGAGACCAGGGACGCGAGCACTACGGAGCTGAGCAGCGAAGGCCAGAACCTGGACCTCAGTTCCTCGGCGCTCGTTTTCCGAGCAATCTCCACAAACCTCATGAGCGAGGTCGCAACCACGGCGCCGGAGCACCACGCAACAACGAGCGGCACAGTGCGAGGGAGGACCATATTCCAGACACCCGTGCGTTCAGCCACAAACAGGCATACAGCAAGACTTATGCTGCCTATCAGCAGGTGGCGATGCAGGTCGGCACTCGAAGGGGAAGAAGAGCCGTATCCGATGCCTCTCAGCCATGCGACGAGGCCAGCGAACCCCGCGAAAACCCAGTACTGTTCAAGGTCTCTCGACCCGAGCATGGGCCCCAGCGCAAGGTAGGCGGCCACCGGTGTCGTGACCGCGGCGAATGCGACAGCGACACTCTGGCGTCTGCCCGGGGTCTGCCGCGAGAGCCATGGCCTGAGACCAATCGCTGCGCAGGTGCCTGCAAGCAATAGTGCAGCCAGCCGCCAGTACAATTCCAGCAAAGCCGGCTCGCGTGTGCCTGCCGACCAGAAGACGAACCATGGGCCGAACAGAAGCGCGAAGCAGGCGACTGCCAGTAGTTCAGCGCCGGATTTTACGTATCGTAACGTGCTCGAGCTCATTCCAGGCCTCCTGCTCTGCTATCGAAAACGCGCTGACACCGGACGGCACCCTGTACGCCTGGTGCCATGGGCCGGGAGAAGTCACCACCATTGCCACCGGACGACCGCGTAACGTCTGCCTCTGGACGGCCCTTGCAAGAGTGCCGGTCACCAGGCCTGTGACAAGCACAACCCGCGCGCGGTCGTTTATCTTCCCGCAGGTTGCGTCAAGCACGGCCTCGCACTTCGCTCCGGGCATCCCAAGCAACCGGCCCAGGACCTCCATGCAATCATCCAGGTGAGAAGGACCTTCTCCCATGTTGACCGCGGCAGGGTGCGGGTTCTGCCTGACAAGGCCGTTGGTATATATGCCGAACCGGTATCCTGCCTGGTGACAAGCGGTGGCGATCGATGCTGCGACCACCAGCGTGCGTTCCAGGAGGTTGCGGTCTATGCCATCGGTCACTGCCTCGGCGGTTGACACATTGACGACGATGGCCAGTTCAGTGCAGAACGCCGCGTCCAGGAGCTTTGTGTGGAGCGCACCCGTGCGAGCTGTCGCTTTCCACTCAATCCGCGAGAACGGGTCGGCGGGCAGGTATTCGCGGGCGCCGCGCGCGTACGATGGGTCGTCGAAAACCCAGCTCTGCATTGCCCTGTCGCCGAACGGGCTCCTGCTCAACGTGCCCTCCCAGGTAACGCCGACCGTCCTTGGGTAAACCACAAGACGTTCCGTAGACTCAACGAGTTTCCGTTGCTCGTAGAAGCCGAACGGATCCCCAAATACCATCTCGACAGGGCCAAAGAGGTATTCTCCCCGGTCAAGGCACTTTACGCGGAACCTGCGCGAGACGCGCTCAAACCATCGTAGCGAAAACAGGCTCCGGAACTCCCTGCGCCCAGGCTTATGGCTCGATTGCATCGTGCCCTTCAGCACCGGCATCTCTGCCGGCCATTCAGCGCGCACGTCCAGCCATGGAAGCGGGAGGGGCTGGGCGTTCTCGACCGCAACCTGGCCGTCCACCTCAGTCGCCCAGTGCACCCTGTGGTTCTCGAGGCGCACTCGGCACCGGACGCTTGAATAGACTGCTTCGAGCGTCCAGAGGCCGGCAATCGCGACCACAGCCACGAGTAGCATGCCGGGAGCCATCATGAGCGGCTGGCTGGTGAAAACACCCAGCACGACAATCGCCAGCCCGGCGAAAATCAGCGTGTCCGGTTTCATGCCTTCGGCTCTTCCACGGAAATTGCTCCCTCGTCCGGCCTGTTCTCAGGGGGTTCTTCGCCGGGCGGCTCGGTGATGCCGATGGGCACGGGCACGCGTGCGAGCGCCGTCCGCACGATGGCTTCGGTGCCGCTCTCGTAGAGAGACGAAGACACGTCGGGCATGATACGGTGAGCCAGCACCGGCACAGCCAGTTCCTGTATGTCGTCCGGCAACACATAAGTGCGGCCCCGCACAAAGGCCAGCGCCCTGGCACACTTGCACAGGTACAGGCTCCCCCGCGGGCTCACTCCGAGCCTGACGCTTTCCATGGTCCGGGTGATCCGGGACAGCGCAAGCGCGTACTGCAGCACGGGCTCGGATAGCGAGACCTCCGACAGGGCGCGCTCCATCGCGTCGATGTCATCCCGCGAGATGACGGGTACGACCTGGCTCGACGGGTCGGAGTCCATGAAGCGGCACACAATTTCCCGCTCTCTTTCGTTGCTCGGGTAGCCAAGTCTCAAGCTCATCAGGAACCTATCCATCTGCGCCTCAGGCAGCGGGAATGTTCCTTCCATCTCGACGGGGTTCTGTGTCGCTATCACAATAAAGGGTCTCGACAGCACTCTCGTCACCCCGTCAACCGTCACAGTGCCTTCCTGCATGCACTCAAGCAGGCTCGACTGCGTCCGCGGCGTCGCCCGGTTGATCTCATCAGCGAGCACGACGTTTGTGAACACCGGACCTGGCCTGAACTCGAACTCGCTGTTCTTCTGGTTGTAGAAGTTAATGCCTGTCACATCGGAAGGCAGCAGGTCGGGCGTGAACTGGATTCGCTTGAAGGCAAGATCAAGCGATCGGGCGAATGTCCTGCACAGCAGCGTTTTGCCTACACCCGGCACGTCGTTCAACAGGACGTGCCCGCGGCAGATAAGCGCGACCAGCAGGTAATCCACGATTCCCCTGTCCTCAAGCACCACGACACTCTCAACGCTTTCACGGACTTTACTGGTGATCTTCTTTGCCATATCTACTGCCGTGCTCAAGCAAAACACCCCAGTCTGGTTTGTCGCCTTCTTATGCTGGCGTATCCTTTAGTTGTGGACCTGAGAAGATTCTATGCTACAGTTGTCCTTTCCTAGTTGTCTCGGCAAATGGCACATCATGGCAGGATATCCTGACAAACAGGCGTAATTACCCGGCATCACCTATCCGGACCCGCCGGGAATGCCGGCAAGGATCGGGACAGAAGGCAGTGAAAGTGGACGTGGAGAAAGCCAAAGATCTTCAAAAGCCTGGGCACGCGCGGGACTCGTCCCGCGACTACTGGGGGGTGATGCTGGGCACGTTTCTCGCAAGTCTCGGCTACGGGATGGTCGGGCCGTTCATGCCCGTTCATGCGAAGCTGGTGGGGGCAAGCACCGTTCTTACGGGTCTCGTGATGTCTGCCTTCGGCCTGGGCAGAGTGCTCATTAACGTTCCGGCCGGCCGTCTTGGCGACAGGCACGGGCACAGAGTTGCGATAGTCTGCGGTGGACTGGTCTGGGCGGTCGTCGGAGTCCTCTACTCGCGAGTGAGCACAGCGGGCCTCCTGGTGCCCCTGGCGTTCGCCATGGGACTCGGGAGGGGCGTCCAGTGGACAGGGCTGCTCGCCGCGGCTGGTTCGCTGTCGCATGCTGGCAACCGCGGCAGGATCATGTCTACGCTTTCCACCTTCGATATCCTCGGCTATTGCCCCGGGCCCGTCATAGGCGGCATCCTGGCCGGCAGAATGGGCGCTGGAGCCCCTTTCCTTGCTCTTGCGGCTCTTGAGGCGACGTCGGCGCTCGTCGCTATGGCACTGTGCAAACAGGTGTTGCGGCGGGAACCAGTTCAGGAACGGCAGGATACCGCGCAGCTGGGCGCGCGCACAGTCGTCGAACGAAGCACAGGCAGCGGCAGGCTTCCCAGGCTTTTCCCCCTCGTGGCGGCAGCGCAATTCATGATCTTCTTCGGCGCGGCTGGGACCTTCGGCACAATCATGCCGCTGATAGGCGTATCCCGGTGTGGCCTTGCGCCATCGCAGGTAGGCGGGGCCCTGACCGCCGGCTTGGCGCTCATGGTCATAAGCATGCAGCTCGCTGGAAGGTGTTTCGACGCAGGGTACACGTGGCAGGCGCTGGCCGGGGGAACGTGCGTGGGGGTCCTCGCAATGGTCGTGCTGTCGCAAGCCCACAGTGCGACCGCCTTCTTCGGTGCGGTCATGATCCAGGTTTTCGCTTCGGGATTCGTTTACCCCGTTCCGCCTGCTCTTGCCGCAAGTATGGCGGGCGAATCGAGCTTTGGAAGGGTTATGGGGCTGTCCCAGACCGCAGGCGATGCGGGCAACTGCACTGGGCCGGCGGTCCAGAGCCTGGTTTCCGAACTGGCCGGAGGCAACTACGCGGTGCCCGTGCTGGCACACGCGTGCGTGTATTCTGCGGTTTTCACTTCGCTGGTGGTCGCGCTCCGGAGGAGTCGAGCCGCCGGTCCTTCAGAAACCCGGCACGATCATATCGCGCGGGACGCGTAGGCCCGGTTCATTCTCGTAGATGGTGTGCATATCATCACTGTCCGCCATGAGCAGTTCAGCTACTCTGTCGAACAGGGCATAGTGCGTTTCCGTCCAGTCCTTGGAGCACATGACGCCCCACATGTCCCACGGAAGCATTTCGGCATCATTGAGCGCCGCAAGCTCGCGGATGAGGTTTCCCATGGCGAAGTCGATGCCGAGAACTCTCCGCTGGACTTCATCAAGCTGTGCGTCCACTCTGGCCCAGCGTGCGCCGGTCCAGTATTCGCAAATCCAGTGGTCCTCAAACCTGCCACGCCAGAAATACGTGCCGAACCCGCAGCGTGCTCGCGCCGGCAAAGGGTGGGCGCCTCCTTCATCGTGACATTGCTGTCAAACCAGTGAAACCACTCAAATGGCAAGGTCCCGCCGCACCGCTGCGGATAGCGGCAGGACGAACAGCGTTGCGAGGGCGCCCGCCGCATAGGCGATAACCAGCCCCACCCTGTCGCCCAGCCAGCCGTACAGCACAGGCGACAGCGCTGAGGCGCCCATGGTGGCTGTGTAATAGATACCGTAGACCCGGGCACGCCGCTCTGGCCCCACAAAGCCTGCGACTGCGGCATAGAGCACACTCGATGTGCCATTCAGCGCAAACCCGAACATGATTGCCAGCGGGATCATCGCCCAGAATGGGGTGACCAGGAAAGCCATTGCGGTGGCCGATGTGGCAATCTCAGTCAGCCAGATCACCGCCAGCGTGCCCCACCGGTCCCCGATCCACCCGCACGCGAACTTGCCCGCTGCGCCCCCCGCAAAGACGACGGCGAGCACCGCGCTGACAATGCGGATCTCAAACCCCCTTGAGTCCAGCAGGAACGGCAGCAGCGTGAGGGTGGCGCCTCGCACGCTAGAGTCAAGCACGCCGATCATAACCAGCGCCAAAAAAGCCCACGGCCTGGAGATCCCCCAACGCCCGTCGCTCGCATGGGCGTGGCCTTCGACCTCTGCCTCGACTGCGACCTGGTCCCGGTCAGCGACCTCAGCCACAACGGATGCCACCAGCCGTCTGCCCATAAGCCACAGCACCAGGGAGATTGCCACCCCGGCGGCTCCCATTGCCGCAAGAGACCAGCGCCATCCCCACTGTGCGGCTATCAATCCAGCGGCAAGCGGCGCAATAAGCTTGCCGATGTCTCCGGTGAAATTCAGCGTACCCACTGCTTGCCCACGGCCCCTGCCTTCGTAGGCGCGAGAGATGAGTCCCGTGCTCACAGGGTGTTGAGCATTTCCTCCGAGGCCGGCCAGGAACGTCACCAGCAAGAACGGGTGGAAAGCCGCGACCAGGCTCATGGCGATCAGTCCAAGAGACAGGAAAGCGTTGCCTCCCGAGATAAGGAAGAACTCGCCCAGTCTCTCCGCCAGAACGCCGGCAGGCACTTGGAAGGCGGCGCCTGCTGTGTTGAACGTGGCGCGTACCAGGCCCGCCTGTGCATAGTTGAGGCCCAGTTCTGCGGCGATTACGGGCAGCAGCGGGTATACCATGGCATGGATGCCGTCTGCCAGCATATGGTGAACGCTGCACAGGAGGAGCACGCGGGACCGCGCACTGGAAGCGCCTGCGCGGGGTTTGCTTGCCGCATGAACGATGTCCAACAGGGAAGCCTCCGCTTCGACAAGTGCCTTGCCGGACGGATATACCTGCCTTCGTCAAGTGAACGGTGAACACCTGCGGAGATCAGTTCGAGACGGAAACCGGAGCAGCAGGAAGGAGATTTCCCACCGCGAGCGACATATAGATGGAGAATGAGGCGGTTTTCGGTGGATTTCGGCGCACCTTGACTTTGAGATGCGGTTTGCTAGAATGATATGGGACTTGGAACGGTTTGGTCGTCCGGCCCTCGGGGAGTGGTTCTAAGACGGGGAAATGAAAAGGGGGGTCGATAATGAAATGAAGGCTTTGGGCCGTCACGTGTTGGCGGAACTGTACGGGTGCGAACCGGTGATGCTCGATAACGTGAAGGACGTCCAGGACATGATGGTGAGGGCGGCGCTGGCTGCAGGGGCTGAGGTTCGCGAAGTGGCTTTCCACAAGTTCAGCCCGCAAGGAGTCAGCGGCGTCGTCGTGATTTCGGAATCGCACCTGGCAATCCACACGTGGCCGGAGTTGGGATACGCAGCAGTTGATGTGTTCACATGCGGGGACAGGGTCGATCCCTGGGATGCCTGCAAGTACATCGTCGAGGGGTTCAAGGCCGATCATTACACAGCCACAGAGATGAAGCGCGGCATTTTCGATCACCCACGTCAACAACTCAGAGCTGTGTGACAACGCGAGCGACAGGGAGGGATTTTTATTATAGCCCGCCGGCGAAAAAAGGCGAGTAAGGCTAGTACATGATGCCCCACGGTAAGGGCAAGACACCGTGGGGCTTCTGATTTTCTATGGAGGAAAGGATCGAGTTCCTCAGGCAGATAACCACTGTGCCCGGGCTTCCCGGCTACGAGCGCGAAGTTAAGGCCCTGCTCAAGGGATACTTAGAGCCCATATCCGAGGTATCGCAGGACAATCTCGGGAGCATCATCGGCGCCAAGAAAGGCCGGTCTGCACGTCCGAGAGTTATGCTGGCCGGTCACATGGATGAGATTGGGTTCATGGTCACCAGCATAGACAAGGACGGGTTTCTGAGATTCCAGACTCTCGGCGGCTGGTGGGAGCAGGTGATGCTTTCCCAGCGAGTCACGGTCATAACGGCAAAGGGCCGGATTCCCGGCATGACGGGCTCAAAACCACCCCATATACTGCCTGCCGAAGAACGCAAGAAGATGGTGGAGAAGAAAGATATGTTCGTGGACATCGGCGCCTCCAGCAGGGAGGAAGCACTCGCGTGGGGCGT
>Ga0315277_10009983_pt1 | contig 12084 bp, 10 predicted proteins | sample YL17G05_15_MG_FD_203695 | JGI IMG/M metagenome (GOLD analysis project Ga0315277, IMG submission 203695) | Sediment microbial communities from Yellowstone Lake, YNP, Wyoming, USA - YL17G05_15 | ecosystem: Environmental > Aquatic > Freshwater > Lake > Sediment | place: USA: Wyoming | collected... | reverse complement strand
GCGCGCCGGCTCGAGGAGGCGCCTCCGGAACTTCACCGGCGCGCCGGCGCCAGGATCCAGGTCATGGTCGAGGTCAAGCTGTCCGAGGAAGAAGCCAAGAGGGGCGCCGGTCCGGAGGACCTCCCGGCGCTCATCGAGGCCCTGGGGAACGCGCGCCAGCTCGAGCTGACCGGGCTGATGACTATGCCCCCGTGGAGCCAGGACCCCGAGCAGTCCCGGCCTTATTTCCGGCGTCTTCGTGAACTGGCCGAGCGCTTCCGGCTGCCGCATCTGTCCATGGGCATGTCCCACGACCTGGAGGTGGCGATCGAAGAGGGCGCCACCCAGGTGCGCGTCGGCTCTGCGCTGTTCGGCCCGCGAAAGGAAGCGTGACGGTCGGGTTCTATTCGCCCTTGCCGCCCGCCCGCACCGGGGTGGCGGCTTACGCCTCCGCCCTGCTGGCTGGGCTGCGGCGGTTCGGACCGGTCCAGGTGAAGCCCCGCCGGGCCGATGTGCGCCTCTATCATCTCGGCAACAACCCGGGGCATCGCGACATCTACTGGCAGGCCCTGCTGCAGCCCGGCGTGGCCGTGTTGCACGACGCGGTCCTCAACCACTTCTTCCTGGGCGTGCTGGAGCGGGACTCCTACCTGGACGAGTTCACCTACAACTACGGAGAATGGACCCGTGGCTTGGCGGAGCAACTCTGGTCCGGCAGGGCCCGTTCCGCCCAGGATCCCCGCTATTTCCAGTACGGGATGCTCAAACGGGTGGCTGGCCGGTCGCGCCTGGTCGTTGTACACAACCCGGCCGCGGCCGCCAGGGTGGCTGGGCAGGCCCCCAAGACGCGGGTGGTCGAAATTCCGCACCTGTTTTGCCCGCCCGCGCTTCCCGCGTTCTCCGAGGCCGTCCGCTTCCGGCAGGAGTCGGGTCTGGGGCCGCGAACCTTCCTGTTCGGAGTTTTCGGACACCTGAGGGAATCCAAGCGCCTGCGTACGGTGCTGCGCGCTTTCCAGGCGGTGCGCCGCGCCGGAGCCGACGTGGCGCTGCTGGTGGCCGGCGAGGTGGCTTCCTCCGACCTGGCCCGGGCGGCGGCCCCTCTGCTGGCCGGACCCGGGATCCTGCGCGTTGGATATGCCCCGGAAGGTGAATTCTGGAAGCTGGCCTGCGCCACCGACGCCTGCATCAATCTCCGCTACCCGCCGGCCGGGGAGACCTCCGGAATTGCCGTCCGCCTGATGGGCATCGGCAAGCCAGTGCTGGTGACCACCGGCCTGGAAACCTCGCGTTTCCCGGAGAGCGCCTGCCTGCGGGTGGATCCGGGCCCCCCCGAACAGGAGATGTTGACCGCGTACATGCTCTGGCTGGCGCGTTCGCCCCAGGCCGCCCGCGAGATTGGCCGGAGGGCGGGCGAGCACATCCGCCAGCGGCACGCGCTCCCAGCGGTGGCCGCGCAATACTGGGAGACTCTGGAGCAGGCCTGCCTATAATGAGGATCTCGTGAAAATCTCCGCAGCAGCGCCGTGTCTGTTGGCGGCCTTGTGCCTGGCCGGCCCGCCCGGCGGAATCGAGCAGCAGCTCGATGTCCACATTCCCATGCGGGACGGCGTGCGCTTATCCGCCAACATCTTCCGCCCGGCCGGCGCGGGGCCCCTTCCGGCGCTGCTGGTCCGCACACCGTATGGCAAAGGCTCCGGCCTCACCGCCACCTACCGGCCCTTTGTCGAACACGGTTACGCGGTGGTCCTCCAGGATGTGCGCGGCCGTCATCAATCCGAGGGTGTTTTCGAACCTCTCCGCCAGGAAACCAACGACAATCAGGACACCCTGAACTGGATCGCGCACCAGAGTTGGTCGAACCGCCGGATCGGAATGCTGGGAGGCTCCTACCTGGGCATCGTCCAGTGGAAGGCCGCCTTGCTCGGCAATCCCTATCTCAAGGCCATCTTCCCGGTGGTGTCCGGTTGCGACGATTACCTGGACCGGTTCTACTCCCAGGGAGGCGCGCTCAAGCTGGGCCAGCGCCTGGAATGGATGTCGCAGAATGTGCGCGCGCCCGGCTCTCCCAAGCCGGAGTTCGAGCGCTTCGTCCTGCACCTGCCTGTGCGCACCGCGGACCGCACGGCCACCGGACGGACCATCGACTTCTTTCAAACGGCGCTCGACCATCCCGCCTACGACGCCTTCTGGAAATTGCTCAGTACGCGCGAACGGCTCGAACGCGTGCGCGTGCCGGTGTTCTCGGTGGGCGGCTGGTACGACAACTTCGTCCAGAGCGACTTCGAGGCCTTCCGGATCATGCGGGCGAACGCCCGGCTGCACCGCATCCTGATCGGGCCCTGGCCGCACAATATGTCGCCGGAGTTTGCGGGAGTGGATTTCGGGCCGGAGGCCAGGCTGGCCATCCGGAAGCTCCAGTTCGAGTGGTTCGACTACTGGCTGAAGGCGCCCGAGCACAGCGGCGAGAGCATGCGCGCCATTTCGCAGCCGCCCGCGCGGATCTTCGTGATGGGCGCCAACCGCTGGCGGGACGAACAGCAATGGCCCATCGCCCGTGCCCGCCTGACCAGCTTCTACCTGTCCAGCAACGGGCGGGCCAACGGCCTGGAGGGCGACGGCCTGTTGCAGGGGAAACGCCCCCGCCGCGAGCCACCCGACCAGTTCGTCTACGACCCGCGCAACCCGGTCCCCACCGTGGGCGGCCCGGTGTGCTGCAATCCCAAGGTGTTCCCCTGGGGACCCCGGGACCAGCGCGCGGTCGAGAAGCGCCGCGACGTGCTGGTCTACACCAGCCGGCCGCTCGCACGCCCCCTGGAAGTCACCGGGCCGGTTCGCGTGGCGCTGCACGTTTCCACCTCCGCCCCTGACACCGATTTCACCGCCAAGCTGGTGGACCTGTTCCCGGACGGCCAGGCGCGCAACCTCACCGACGGCATCCTGCGTCTGCGCTATCGTGAATCGCTCGAGAAGCCGGCGCCGGCGCGTCCGGGCGAGGTCTATCCCATTACCATCGACGCCGGCGTGACCAGCAACCTGTTCCGCAAGGGCCATCGCATCCGCCTGGAAATCTCCAGCAGCAACTTCCCCCGTTTCGACCGCAATCCCAACACCGGCCGCGAGATCGCCGAGGAAACCGAGTTGCGCCGCGCCTCACAGACCATCTACCACGACCGCACACGCCCTTCCCGCCTGATCCTGCCGGTGATTCCCTAGATTGACTTCGCCCCGCGCGCCGCGCTATGTTCGAGACAGAAGCTGCCATTCCGGCGCGGTAGCCAAGTGGTAAGGCAGAGGTCTGCAAAACCTTTATTCGGGGGTTCGATTCCCCCCCGCGCCTCCATTCTGAAATCAACAGCTTGCATTGGGTTTTTGCACCTTGCTCTCCCTGGCTCTCGATCTTGGGGTTCGCGGAGTTGAGGGCGGTCGCGGGAGATTTCGCCTTCGCGCGTTCTTCGCGATCATGCGGCTGAAAAGACCGTTTTTGTGTTCGGTTTGGGCCTGCTATAGTGAGGCTTCATAGACCATGGCCGAGGAGCCGCTCGTCAGTATTGTCACTCCTTCTTACAATATGGCCGCCTTTTTGCCCGAGACCATCGACAGCGTGTTCTCGCAGGGCTATCCGCGGACCGAGTACATTGTGATGGATGGCGGCTCCACCGACGGCACAGTCGAGATCCTCCGGCGCTATGGGAACCGCCTGCGCTATCTTGCCGCCCCCGATCGCGGCGCCGCCGCCATCAACCGCGGCTGCGAGTCTTCTCATGGCTCGATCTTCGCTTGGCTAAACGCCGATGATCGTTATCTGCCTGGGGCGGTGAGCGCTGCGGTCCGGCAACTTATGGCCGCACCCGGCGTCGCGGTTGTCTATGGCGAGGCGTACTGGGTCGACCGCCGGGGCGAGATTCTCCGGCGCTATCCCACCGAGTCTTTCGATCCGGAGCGGCTGAGCCGGGAGTGCTACATCTGCCAACCCGCCTGTTTCCTCAGGAAGTCGGCTTTCGAACGGGCGGGAATGCTCGACCCGACGCTCCAGTCCGCATTCGACTATGACTTGTGGATCCGCATGTCGCGCAACTATCTCTTCCTGCGGCTCGAGGAGCATCTGGCCACCTCCCGCATGTATGCCTCTAACAAGACCCTGGGAAGACGCTCCCAGGTGTTTGCCGAGTGCTTCCGAGTTTTCAAGCGGCATTACCGTTACGTGCCGTTTCAGTGGATCTTCAGCTACTGCTGCTTCCTGTTGGACGGACGGGATCAGTTTTTCAGGCCCCTGCGCCCGTCTTTCAGCAAGTACATCCTTAGCCTGCCGCTCGGCTGCTGGCATAACCGTGGCCAGGTGAATCGCTTCGCCCGTGAATGGTGGTCTGTGATGACGATACCCGCCTTCCTCCGCCGCTTGAGCGAGACCAGAATGGGACGCTCTTGGCCATCGCGATAGCCCTAACGTCTGAACCGATCCCGTCCGGTGGCGTGCGCCATACCCTTGTTGATGGCGTGGCTCTGGCCCCGGTCCGGCTCGCTCACTACGTAAGTGGGTGCGGTCCCGGTGGCGTTCCAGTATGGCGGTGGTTTCGTCCGTAGAGCCGCCGTCTATGATGGTTACGCGCGACGCGCTCCGGCGGGCTTCCGCTGAAGCCTGAGTTGCAGTAGAATGGGCCTTGCGATGAAGACTCTAAGCATTGTGACCCCCTGCTATAACGAGGAGGCCAACGTCTGCGAGGTGTACCAGCGTGTCAAGGCCGTTTTTGCGCAACTCGGCCGGTACGAGTACGAGCACATCTTCATCGATAATGCTTCGCGGGACAATACCGTCGCGGTCCTGAAGGAAATAGCGCGCGACGACCCTCGGGTCAAGGTCATCGTCAACGCCCGGAACTTCGGCCATCTGCGCTCGCCGATGCACGCCATGTTTCAGGCCCGCGGCGACGCGGTCGTCCTGCTGTTTTCCGATCTGCAGGATCCCCCGGAGTTGATCGCCGACATGGTAGCCCATTGGGAGCAAGGCATTCCCGTCGCGATGGGAATCAAGATTACCAGCGCCGAGAATGGGCTGATGTTCTGGCTCCGCAGAAGATATTACCGGCTGGTGAACCAGTTGGCGGATCTGGAAACCTACGAGAATTTTACCGGCTTCGGCCTGTTTGATCGCAGAGTGATCGAGATCCTGAGGGAGTTCAGGGATCCCTATCCGTATTTCCGCGGCATGGTGGCCGAAATCGGGCTTCCTCATGTGAAGTTGCCCTACCACCAGAAGCGGCGCGCTCGGGGTATTACCAAGAACAATTTTTACACGCTGTACGATCTCGCGATGCTGGGAATTACAAACTTTTCGAAAGTTCCGCTCCGCCTGCTCACCTTTGCCGGCGGGGTGGGCTCGTTCTTGAGCATCCTGTTATCCGCCGCGTATCTTGTCTACAAGCTGCTTTTCTGGAATCGCTTTTCGGCCGGCTTGGCGCCCCTCGTTATCGGCATCTTCTTCCTGGCGTCGGTGCAACTGCTGTTTATCGGTATACTCGGAGAATACATCGGCGCTATTCACACGCAGGTGCTTCGCCGGCCGCTCGTCGTCGAGCGCGAGCGCATCAACTTCGAGCCGCTTCCCGCCGGCGATCCCAAACTGGCTCACGCAGACGCGCGCGCGCACGGCGTCGCGATTGGCGTGCCGCAAATCTGAGGAAATGCAGGTTCACACCCAAAACTTGAATCCGCCTCACATGCGAGCAGTCATTCTTTGCGGCGGTCTGGGCACTCGGTTGCGCGAAGAGACTGAATTCCGGCCCAAACCACTGGTTCCAGTGGGAGAGCGGCCGATCCTTTGGCACATCATGAAGATTCTCTCCCATGGCGGCGTGCGCGACTTTGTCCTTTGTCTGGGTTACCGCGGGGAGATGATTAAGGAGTACTTCCTCAACTACGACGCCCTGAACAACGATTTTACCATCTGCTTGGGTAAACGGAAGGCCATTCTGTCTCACACGATCCACGACGAGCAGGATTTCCAGGTCACGCTGGTGGATACCGGCCAGCACACCATGACGGGAGGCCGTTTGAAACGCGTGCAGAAGTACGTCGAGGGCGGACCGTTCATGCTGACCTACGGCGACGGCGTCGCCGATATCGATATCCCGGCGCTGCTGGACTTCCATCGCCGCCATGGGCGGATCGCAACCATGTCCACCGTCCGGCCGGTCTCCCGCTTCGGCGTCATCGACTCCAACGACGACGGCGAGGTCGTGTCCTTCTCCGAGAAGCCGCAGATGGACTCCTGGGTCAACGCGGGATTCATGGTCTTCAATTCCGGCATCTTCGACTACCTGTCCGGCGATGACTGCGTGCTCGAGAAGGAGCCGCTGGAGAGGCTCGCGGCCGGCCGGCAGATCATGGCCTACCGCCATCGCGGCTTTTTCCACGCCATGGATACCTACCGCGAATACCAGTTTTTGAATGCAGTGTGGGCGAGCGGCAAAGCGCCCTGGAAGGTGTGGTGAGCATGGCCGGTTTCTGGCAGGACCGCCCCACGCTGGTCACCGGCGGCACGGGGCTGGTTGGCAGTTGGCTTGTGGAACGGCTGCGCGCCGCGGGCGCCGACGTGGTTTGCCTGGTCAGGGACAGGGTGCCGCAGAGCCGGCTGTGCCGCGCCGGCCTCATCGACAAAGTCAAGTGCGTCACGGGCGACGTTCGAAACCAGGCGCTGTGCGAACGGATTCTGGGCGAGTACGAGATTGACACCGTGATTCACCTGGCCGCCCAAACCATCGTGGGTGTTGCCAACCGCAATCCGGTGTCGACTTTCGATAGCAACATCCGAGGCACCTGGGCGTTGCTGGAGGCTTGTCGCCGCTCCCCCGGCGTGAAGCAGATCGTGGCCGCGTCCTCGGATAAGGCCTACGGCCACCAAGACAAGCTGCCCTATGAGGAGTCGGCGCCGCTCAAGGGTATGCACCCGTACGACGTGAGTAAGTCCTGCGCGGACCTGATTGCCCAGGCCTACGCGCACAGCTACGGCTTGCAGGTTACCATCACCCGATGCGGGAATTTCTACGGCGGCGGCGATCTGAACTGGAGCCGCATCGTACCGGGCACGATCCGCAGCGTCATTCGCGGCGAGCGCCCCATCATCCGTTCCGACGGATCCTACATTCGGGACTACTTCTATGTGGAGGACGGGGCCGCCGCCTACATGCTGCTCGCCGAGCGGCTCGCCGGGGACCCGGAGCTCCGCGGGCACGCTTTCAATTTCTCCAACGAGCTGCAGATCACGGTACTGCAGCTTGTCCAGAAGATCATCCGCCTGATGGGATCGTGTCTCACGCCGGACGTAAGGAACGAGGTTTCCAACGAGATCCGGCGCCAATATCTCAGCGCCGCCAAAGCCACGGCCATGCTCGGCTGGAAGCCGCTGTTCACGCTCGAGGAAGGACTGCTGCGCACCGTGGACTGGTACCGGGAGTATTTCGATCGTGAGTGAAGCGGGAGACCGCATCCGGGAGCAGATCCGCGCGCTCGTCGCGGAATACTACCGGGCCGAGCATGCCAGCCATGAGTTCGTTCCAGGCGTCTCGCCCGTGCCCGTCTCGGGTCGCGTATTCGACGCCTGCGAGATCCAACACATCGTTGACGCCGGCTTGGATTTCTGGCTCACCACCGGGCGTTTCGCCGCCCAGTTCGAGAAGGAATTCGCGAAATTCTTCGGGTTGAGGAAGGCCATTCTGGTCAACTCCGGCTCCTCGGCGAACCTGGTGGCCCTCGCGGCGCTGACCTCGCCGAAGCTTGGCGACCAGCGGTTGCGGCCTGGCGACGAGGTGATTACGGTGGCCGCCGGATTTCCCACCACCGCCAACCCGATCATCCAGAACCGGCTTACGCCCGTGTTTGTCGACGTCCGCCTTCCCACCCTGCAGATCGATGCGTCGCAACTTGAGCCTGCTCTCAGCGAAAGAACCCGCGCCATCATGGTCGCCCACACCCTGGGCAATCCCTTCGAGGCCGCCGCCGTCGCCGCATTCGCCAGGAAACACGATCTGTGGCTCATCGAAGACTGCTGCGACGCCGTAGGGGCGGAGTTCGAGGGCCGGCTGGCAGGGACTTTCGGCGATCTCGCGACCGTCAGTTTCTACCCGGCGCACCACCTCACCATGGGTGAGGGCGGCTGCGTCCTGACCGGCCGGCCGCTGCTCGCAACGCTGGTGGAATCGTTTCGCGATTGGGGGCGCGACTGCTGGTGCGATCCCGGCAAAGAGAATACCTGCGGTAAGCGCTTCGATTGGGAACTGGGGCAACTTCCTTGCGGCTACGATCACAAATACACTTACTCGCACATCGGTTACAACCTGAAGCTGACGGACCCGCAGGCCGCCGTCGGCCTGGCCCAACTAGCCAAGCTGCCTGCGTTTATTGAGGCGCGCCGCCGTAACTTCCGGCTCCTTTACGAGTTGCTGAAGCCGCTGGAACACTTACTCATGCTGCCCGAAGCGACGCCCGGCTCCGCGCCAAGCTGGTTTGGTTTTCCCTTGGGCGTGCGTCCCGAGGCGCCATTCTCGCGCGACCAGCTTGTCCGCTTTCTGGAATCCAGGCGCATTGGGACGCGCCTGCTGTTTGGCGGCAACCTGATCCGCCAGCCCGCATACGAGGGCGTCGAATACCGCGTCGTTGGAGACCTCTCGCGGTCGGATTTTGTCATGCGCAACGTATTCTGGACCGGCTTGTACCCCGGCCTGACAGAGCCCATGCTCGAGTATGTGGCCGGCAGCATCCATGAGTTTGCCCGCACCTTCGCCTATGTTTGAGCTGGCGGTCTCTGAGTTGGACCAGGCGGCTGGCCAGGTTTCGCCGCATTGGGAGGCTTTGCGCGACGGTCACGTCCTGCTTACCGGCGGCACCGGATTCATCGGTTTGTGGTTGCTGGAGACCTTTCTCCGCGCCAACGCTGTCCGAAATCTTCGCGCCCGTGCCGCCGTTCTTACCCGCGACCCGGAACGCTTTCGCGCCAAGGCTCCGCACGTGGCGGGACACCCTTGCATTCGCCTGCTTCGGGGAGATGTGCGTTCGCCTGAATTCCCCCTGGAGAGCTTTTCGCACGCCATTCACGCCGCCGCCGACGCCAGCCGCTCCTCGCTCGGCCACGATCCCTTGCTCACCTTCGACACCATTGTGACCGGCACGCGCCGCGTGCTGGATTTTTGCCAGGCGTCCGGCATCCCGAAACTGCTGTTCCTCAGCTCCGGCGCCGTCTACGGGCCGCAGCCGGAGAGCGTTGAAGCCGTTTCGGAGCGCTGCTCCAGCGCCCCGCGAACCGGCGATCCAAGCTCGGCCTATGCCGAGGGGAAGCGCGCGGCCGAGTTTCTTTGCGCCGCATTTGCCGCGCGGAGCCGATTGCAGGTCAGCATCGCCCGGTGTTTTTCGTTCATCGGGCCGCACCTGCCGCTGGAGGGCCCGTTCGCCGCAGGCAATTTCATTCGCGATGCGGCGGCAGGCCGGCCCGTCGAGGTCCGCAGCGACGGGCGCGCCGTACGATCCTACCTTTACGCAGCGGACCTTGCCGCATGGCTCTGGACCATGCTGCTCAGCCCACGTTCCTCCGGGATCTGCAACGTTGGGTCCGATCAGCCGGTCACGATAGCGCAACTGGCCGGGATGATCGCCACGGCGGCGCGCGTGCCGGTCCTTTTTGCAGAATCTGGCGCGGCCGCGCCATCGCGCTACGTGCCCTGTATCGAGCGCGCGCGGACGGAACTGGGGCTGACGGTCTCCGTACCGTTGGAGGAGGCCATCCGCCGTACCCTGCACTGGCATTCGCAGGACTTACAATGGTGCGTCCCCTCCTGGGGCCACTCGACCAGATGAAAGTATCCGACTACGTTGTCAAGTTCCTTCGCCGGAAGGGCGTCAGGCACGTTTTCGAGCTGTCCGGCGGCATGATCACCCACCTGTTGGACTCGCTCTGCCTGGACGGCGGCATTCGTGTGGTCAGCGTCCACCATGAGCAGGCGGCGGCGTTTGCAGCCGATGCCACCGGACGCATGACGGGCGTCCCGGGGGTCGCCATGGCGACTAGCGGGCCCGGCGCGACGAACCTGCTCACCGGTATCGGGAGCTGCTACTTCGATTCGAGCCCAGCCGTCTTCATCACCGGGCAGGTCAACCGCCATGAGCAGAAGGGCGACCGCAGGATCCGCCAGTTGGGTTTTCAGGAAACGGATATCGTCTCGATGGCGCTTCCTATCACCAAGGCGGCGTGGCGTGTCGAGGACCCGGCGCAAGTGCCGGCGCTCCTCGAGCAGGCGTTCGCCATCGCCACCCACGGGCGCCCGGGGCCCGTGCTGGTCGACATCCCGATGGATATTCAGCGGGCGCAGATCGAGGATCCCGAGCCGGCCCAGCCGGAGCCCGAACCCTCTGCGCGTTCCGTGGCCGACTGCCAGCCCCTCCGCGACGCGCTGCTCTCGGCGCGATGTCCCTTGGTATTGGCCGGCGGCGGCCTGCGCGCCGGCCGCGCGATCGGCGAGTTCCGGCGCTTTCTCGACGCCACAGGCATCCCGGCCGTGAATTCTCTCATGGCTGTCGATGCCCTGCCGTACGGGCATCCCAGCCGGGTGGGTATGATCGGAACCTATGGCAACCGTTGGGCCAACCTCGCCCTTTGCCGGTCCGACCTCCTGTTGGTTCTCGGGAGCCGTCTGGACGTACGCCAGACCGGCGCCCGCACCGACGCCTTCAAAGCCGGCCGCGCCATCTTCCACGTCGATTGCGACGAAGGCGAGACCAACAACAGGGTCCGTGGATGCGAAATCATCATCGCCGAGCTGGCAGCGTTTCTTCCGCAATTGACCCAGACCATGGGGGCGGCCTGCCCAGACCCCGGCGCGCGTTGGACCACCTGGAGGCAGGAGATCGAGCAATTGCGCTCCGCTTGGCCGGACACGGCCGAGTTGAGCGGATGTGCCGGAATTAACCCGAACACCTTGATGCACCAGGTTTCACGCCATAGCCGGCACGCGGCCGCGTTCGTCGTCGACGTCGGGCAGCACCAGATGTGGGCGGCCCAGTCCCTCGAGATTGGCTTAAGCCAGCGTTTTCTTACCTCCGGCGGCATGGGGTCCATGGGCTTTGGCCTGCCCGCCGCCATTGGCGTGGCGCTGGCCGTCACCGGGAAGTCCGTGGTGCTCGTTGCCGGCGATGGAGGTTTTCAGTGCAATATCCAGGAACTTCAGACCGTAGCGCGCAATCGGCTTCCGCTGAAAATCCTAGTCCTCAACAACCGTTGCCACGGTATGGTACGGCAATTCCAGCAGAGCTACTGCGAGGGCAGATATCAGTCAACCTATTGGGGGTATTCCGCGCCGGATTTCGCCGCGGTCTCTTCGGCCTACGGCCTTCGCGCGGCGACCCTCGAGGAACCGGACCGGGTCGAGGACGCACTCCAATGGCTGTGGGCCGAGCCCCTCGAGCCGCAGTTGCTTCAGGTGATGATCGACCCATTCTGCAATGTGTATCCCAAGGTTGCCTTCGGCCGGCCGATCAGCGAGATGGAGCCGCAGAGCAGGCCCGTGGACATCGAGAGCACCTGACGCCATCGGCGCCACCGGGCGTTCCGCTTTCGTTTGCGCGTCTTGTTACGATGTGGGGCTCCGATTGTCAGCCGCAGGTGTCACCATTCCATGACTTGGACGGCCCTCTTCTTCGATTTCGCACTATTTTGCGCCGGCTTGCTCGTGCAGATTGTCCTGTGGAGAGCCAAACGGCCGCGCGACGACTTTCGGGCCTTGTTTGTGGGGCGTCGAGACCAGCGCTTGGGCCGGAAAGAACTACCGGGTGCGCTGGCTGCAACGCATCTCGGATTTCGAGATCCACAATCCTGGTCCGTTGGCGGACGCGACCGTCTCCATGCAACTCGGTACTTTTGGCAAACCGCACACGGCGCGCCTGGAAGTGAACGGGGCTATGGCTCGGGAGGCGCCGCGCATCACGCAGGTGTTCTGGTCTCAGGGACCGCAGAGGGTGAGCTTCCACGTGCGGCTGAAGCCGGGCGTCAATTCATGCCGCTTATTCAGCCTTGACTCTCCGGACGCCTTGCCAGACGGGCGTCAGGTGTGTTTCCTGCTCGTC
>Ga0315277_10009982_pt1 | contig 12085 bp, 3 predicted proteins | sample YL17G05_15_MG_FD_203695 | JGI IMG/M metagenome (GOLD analysis project Ga0315277, IMG submission 203695) | Sediment microbial communities from Yellowstone Lake, YNP, Wyoming, USA - YL17G05_15 | ecosystem: Environmental > Aquatic > Freshwater > Lake > Sediment | place: USA: Wyoming | collected... | reverse complement strand
AAGATCGAAGATCCAATTAATACGCTGCGGGAGCGTTGCCTAAACTGATTGATTACCTCTTTGCGGGTCACTGCTGTATTTTTACCACTCAAGTAGTCAACCCAAACACCTTGCTCTTCTAAAGCTTCTTGAAGTCTTCTGCCATGTTCTACTTGTTGAACAAGAATTAATACTTTTTCAAATCTATTATAAGCTTCTATTGTCTTGTCTAAGATTAGTTGATTTCGAGATTCATTTTCAACCATAAATTCTTTGTAAGTGTCTTGATATTTCCCTTGTTGAAATAAAGGAATACGTACAGATGGAGTTTCGAAGAAATAAACATGAGGAGCAACGAGAAACCCTCTTTCAATTAGAAAGGAGGCATCTATGTCGACTACCCTAGGTCCAGTTACTGCCGAGAGAAGGATGTCCTTTCCATCATCGCGCCAAGGAGAACCACTCAAGCCAATACGATATCTTGCATTGGTTGCATAATTAGATACTAACTGAGCAGTATCAGCACCTAAGCAATGACATTCATCAATGGTTATTGACTCACAGCTGGAGAGATACTTTTGAATTTCTTCTCTTTGTTTTTCATTTAATTTTGTGTTATCATCTTCATCATCATCATTTTCAGCTTGAAAGCTCCACTTGTCGTCAATAGCTCTTGCCACTGTAGGAATCATAGCTATAGTTAATGGTTTAATATCAACAATACCTGCACCGAGCTGACCTATCTCAATACCAAGCTCTCTTTGAAAGACCTCTATAGTTTGAGCAAGAAGCATTTGACGACGAACGAATACAATCTGATTATAGCCATGCAATTTACCTGCTAGTGAGGCCATGATGGCTGTTTTACCGCCGCCAGTTGCAATTCTAACAATGCAGTTCTTACTTTCAAGAACTTGCTTCTCAGCTTCCTTTTGATAGCCACGAAGATCATAACTTAAAAGAGGAATAGGATCTTTGATAGGATAAGAAGGACGATGATCATCTATTACATAGTCCACTCTATTCTTCTTAAGAATAGTCTCAACAATATCGAGAAGGCCTGTAGGAAAAGATTTTTGGCCTTTATGATATAGGTATTTATACTCAGCAATTTGAACATTCTTTTTATAAAATTTTCTTTTAGTAAAGGGATTATCTGCATCATTCTTATAGCGCAACTCAGTGCGAATATGATCAATGACCACTTCACTAGGAGCCTCGGAGAATTTGCAATTTACATTATTAACATGAATAGTAATAGACATAAGATGGGTATATCTCTTTGAGTAGAAAAGTCTTTTATATAAAAGTAGAAACTGTAAACGAAACTTGCAAAGCGTTTAATGGAAAAAGCGGAGAATAGCTTACAGTTAGATTGACTTGTCTTGGGTCTTTGGAATCTACAGCAATACTCGCTACTATTCCTTGACTAATTATATCAGTATGGCGGGCAAGGAACTGATTGGTGCTCCTAGTCATTGCTGCCAGTAAATCATTCGTTATATTTTGACCAATGAAACCTTTGCCGAGTGCATCTCTTAGATTGTAGCTTAAATAGTCTGTTATTCTTTGAACACTTACTTCTTGTTGAAGAATGTTTGCTCCAATATAGCTGGTAGGGCCTTGATAGATGACCCCTCCTGAGGCAGCTACTTGAATAGGCATAAACCCTTGAGAGACAGTATCGAGAAGATCTAAGCGAGGAGATTTCAAGTTACTAACTAGATTAAAGCCAGTAACATGTTTTCTAGTCAAAGGAGTTGCTACATTTCCAAAACTACTAGCTAGTCCTGCAACAGTTGCCGCAACATATGAATAATTAAGGGTTTCATTGACATTATTGATATAGCGTGTGACTGGTGCATCAAGATCTATACCTATTAAGGATAGTCTAGAGTGATTAAAATCATTTGCTTCTTGTTTATTTTGTCGTGCGGCTACTACAACACGTTCCATCCTATACTTAGTTTCAGACATTTTGATGGCGTGCTCAAAGGCAGCCAATCTGATAGTAGCATACATGCCCATATCTAGATTTGCTAATACTGGAACTAGCCAGTAGCCCTGTTGTCTCTCTAAGGCTGTCCAAGTTTGTGACCAAAAACTATCTTGATTAAAGGGAAGAGGTTGAACAGCGAGTACTCTTGTAGCTCCATTGTCAAAAGCCATCTGAGCAGCTAAAGAAAGAGGGTTATCTGTTGTGGGCTGGCCGTGCTTTGCGAACAGATTATTAAGATTACTTGAAGTATAAATTGTAGGATTATTTATATCCGATAGAGAAATGTACTGAACAGTTAGGCTTTGTCCCTGCGCTAGTGGATTATCTAGAACAAACTCTCCTGTTTGTGCTTGAAGAGTATAATACTTAGACGGGAGTACAAATTGCGCGCCACTTGTTGTAAGAAGAACAACAAAACTAGAAGCGATAACAGGAAAGCTTGCAAGCTCAAAGTGCCTGCCATCTGGGGCGGCTGCAATAAAATTTGATGCAAAACCATCAAGTCCATCGCCTAAGGCAAATGAAACTAAGGTCTCGGTGCGGTGACCGTATCCAATGATTACGACTGTTTTTGTATCTATAAAGTCATTGAAAGTAGTTTGCTTAACATATGTGCGAGGGACAAATTGTGGGCATTCTAGTGCAGCATATGTGAGTGCAAAGTCAAAAATCTTCGAGGGATTAACTACTACTGTTATCTTAGCTTTACCAATATTATTCGCATTGTCTATGGCGAAGATTGTAATTGTATTGGCACCTGTAAGTAATCCTGTAATAAGTATGCTGGAATTTGATAATGTATTATTTGTGTTAATTCTTACGCCGTTATTCACGGAGAATTGTACTTGAGTAAGATATCCACTTTCTAGCGTAATAGAATAATGCACAGGCACTGTAGTGAGATCTTGAGTAAGGCCATCGTTAGGTGACAAAATTTGTATTTGAGGCTTTAATGAATTAACATAATAGATTCCTGTTACAAGTGGACCATTTATCTGATTAACATTAGTAGCAAACGCCTTAATCTGTGTAGTTCCTTGACTATAAATTGGAACATTTGTTACAGGACTTGCTTGTACATAAGTATGTAAATTGCCTATTTGAGGAATAGATCCATCTACTGTATAATAGACTATAGAAGGTTGATCAGTTGCAATTGTAATACGTGTGAGTTGATTAAATACTCCACTAGGCGGGGTCATTGTGATTATAGGAGGATTTATGTTAGCTACTATGAATGAATGAGTAGCAGTCGCTAGATTATGAGCAGTATCACTAGCTTGGATATCGACTGTAATTGTAGATCCAATAAGATACGGCTGATTAGGGAGTACGTTAACTGTGACAGCATTTCCGTTACTGTTAAATACTTGTTGAATAGCTCCTGTAAATCCAGAAACAAATACTCCTCCATCTATCGCAAGAATGCTATTGACAATCACTGTTATTGAGGATAGGTCTACGGGGTCTCTTGTGATTAATGAAATTACTCTAAAGGTTATGGGTGTAGAAGGAGAGCTAATGTCTGTCAGTAAAGGAGTAAAGCTATCAATTGTTGGAGCGAGATTTGAAGATGTAGTAGAATATTCAAAAGTATGAGTGAAAAACGGGTAGCCTATGTAATTACTGTGCTCGTCAAGATTTTGTAAAAATAAGGTAACTCCAACATTACTGTTGAAGAAAATATTACTTATATCTGGTAGGCTTATAACGACCTCAGTTTCAGAGGCTCTAATGCTGCCAGTTTCACCAGGAATTAGTACTCCTTTAGTAATTTCATGATATGTATATCCATCAACTGTATAGTCTAAGTTTATAGTTGTAAGATCTATACTATGGTTTGTACTTAAATAAATTTGAATTGGATGATTTTGTGGATCTAATACTGATTGATTAGGAGGCGTAATGCTAACTAATTGTACAGTTAGTGGGTCGGCATGATTAATAACCCTTCTCGTATAAGAAGTAAGATTGCCATAACTATCAGAAGCAGATATATAGACTAGAACACTCTGCTGATCTCTGAATTTTTGAACAGGTCTTAAGAAAACATCCACCTCAGAAGGATAGGGTGTGCCTAGACTGCCAACAAAAGCTGAAGAGAATACTCCAGCTTGAATAGCATAAATGCCATCCAAAGATACATTGACGCTATGAATATCATTCTGTAAAATATCAACCAGTCTAAAGCCTAACTCAGAATTACGAATGGTAGTTGGAAAGTTAAACAATTGAGGAGGTACCGTATCAGTTGTTCTAAAGTTAAATACTGATCTCGAGCTGCTTCCATATCCATCTTGTACTTCAATTATAACAATAATTACACGATTGAGAGCAAAGGGAGTCAGAGGAGCAACACTTACATTTAGTGTCGAACCACTATTACTTGAAGCTATCGTTCCTTGAAATCCTCTAGCCAAAGAGCTAATTGTAGCTCCATAGGCTTCGTGAAGATTAGATACGGCGCTTGCCAACCTGATCGCATAACCTGTGCCATTATACCCATCTAAGGCGTGTATTTGGCTTGTAAAAGGTCCCTCATATGCATCAGGCAGTTGTCCAGAATAAGCATCATATAATTGAACAGATTCACCTAACTGAAAGACTGGAATTGTGGCTACAGTAACTATATTACTAGGCAGAATCGCATCAGCATTCAAAAGAGTTGAGGTAGTTTGAAGTACGCCATTAGTAATCGCTCGGACACCGTCGATCTGTACTTGTAGTGTAGATGAGTTAAGAGTGGAGTTATCAGATGTAATGGAAAAAACGATATTAGTGGTAGGCTGTACTTGCCTTTGACCATTAGTTGGAGTTGAGAGCTGTATATTAATATTCATTAGGAGACCACCGTTCCTTCGATTTCGATATATCGTCCAATAACTTCAAGCTTTGCTGGAGATCTAGTGAAATACTGATCTACATATAGGTTTTGGAAGTCTGCTGAGACTAGGTCATCTAAGGCCTTACCTGATGCGCCAAACTGAAAAATGGGATTATTAAACAAAATGGGCCTTATTAGAATAAGGGCACTATTAAAATATATAAGCAGAGATCCTCTATCTATTTCAATTTGATATAAATTATATAGAGTATTGTCAACTGGTAGAGAGCTTCTAAATAACTCCACTTCGTTTAAAACAACTCTACAACGAGAATTTACAAGATCCGTACTAACTACAGCTTCTACCTCTCCAATATAGTAGCTTAATTGTCCACTAAACTGGACAGATAAGGATGTGAAGAGACTAGTGCTGCTTATCCCAATAAATGCAGAGATAGGCATACTAAACCTAACTATCTGTCCTGTGCTGTTAAAGGTGGTATCATAGGAACCACCTATGGTACCTTCCATATAGCCATCAACCACTAAAGTTTGAGATAGTGATTGAGATGCTGAGTAAGCGTCATTAATAGTAAAGATAACATTACTGGGTGCTTGCGCTGCTAAGCCATTAAAGAAGTCGATTGTTACACTATTCAATTCTCCTAGGCTCACATTGAATAGTGTCGAGTCAATTATTATGTTAATATTGTCGGTTGGCAAATTAGTATTAACTTGAAACATTTGTACTGGAGCTTGATAAGCCGGAAGAGAAGTAGAGTAATTGATCTGCACTCCTAATCCAGTACATAGTCCTGATTGATTTAAACAAATGGCTTGCCCTGTAATTTTATCGATTATATAGTCGTCAACTATTGTAGTTGAGTTGAATATTTCAATAATAGCTCCAAGTTGATCTTGAGTAGTATCAAGCACTTGATCAATAGTAATGAGTACTAGTTGTACTATAGAAGGTCCAATCTGTTGCTGCCCTCCTGTTTGAACATTAATGATTGTAGCAGGAGTAGCTAGTAGAGGATAGGTTAGTCTACCGCCGAGAAAATTAGATATGTCTGTTTCTAAAATATTCTGAAAAGTAAGTACTGTTGAATTTATAGTGAGAAGTACATCAACGATTGGAGCTGTAAATACAATTCTAAAAGTAGGCACTTCTACTTGTGCTATGAAGCTATTAACATCTTGAGTAATATTATAATCTTTAACAATAATACCTTGAGAATGAGCGATAGAATCTAAAGTGATTAGTCCTGAATGATCTGCAGCAATGCTTGTAATTCGAGCACGTAGTAGGCTAATATTATCATAGGTAATAACGTTATCTCCCACTGAGAATAAATGAGCATTCTCTATATAGATGTTATTAGAATCTAGACTAGTAGTTATGTGGGACCTTATGAAATTACCAATTAATCCATCTTCATAGATAGACGTAACTGCCGTTGGTGTTTGAGATAGGGTCTGTGGAGTTGCATATTGAACGATTACATCATTGCCTGCAGATGCAAAGCCACTTCTATCGTTTCTGTAGATTGTATGCGTACCAATTGGAACATAATAATCGCCAACAAGTTGTGGGAGAGTAGGTAAGGTAAATATTTCGAGCTGCACATGTTCTCTAGAAATGCCAGCAAGAGAGTCTAATCTAGTAATTAACTCTATAGACTTTCTTTGTACTTTATTGGGATTATGCGCAACGTCGACATATTGCCATTCTACATATCCATTTTGAATGCTAGAATATAGATCTACACTATTAATGTAGCTTAGGGGGTTACCACTTGCATTTTTAGCCTTATACCTACTACTTGTGACTGGATGACCATCTAGCAATAATCTTGTTCTTTGATAAGCGTCTGGCTGTACTGCGGTAATAAACCTCACACGATCAACAATCAGTGGAAGCTCAGGAATTACAGTAACTTTATGAAAGTTAAGAGTGTTATTTTGATAATACGCATCATTATTTGTATCAAAGATCTTTTCAATATTGGTTGGATCAAGAGCTTGCGTAAGAGGATTGATAGACGAATCAAAACCATTAAATGTAGCAACGACACTCACTGAGGTAGCTGTAGAACTTGGGTATGAAAATACAACAAACTGTCTTGTATTAATAACAATATTAGCAACCTGACCATTAGCATCACGACCTAGAGTTGCGTTAGATGGATTAGTAACAAGAATTCTTGCTGTAGAAGCGATTATAGTTGCCTGACCTCTTATTATTGACCAGGATAGAATCTCCTGAGTACTATTTGGGAAATTTTTAATAAATTCAATCGAATAGCTATTAGATTCAAGTTTAAGCACGCTAGCTATTGGATATTGGCTACCTTCAGCAATAAGAACATCATTCAGTTGAACGCCTGCTAAGCTCTGAGAGGTTGTAAAATTATACGGATTAGCTGTTAATCTCGTGCCCGCACTTGAGGTAGTACTGTATCTGAAGTTATAATCACCAGCCTCTAGAAAGATACTAGTTGCAAATACTCCGTTTGGTTCAGCTGGAATATATTTATCTGAGTAAGGATCTAAGTTGTCAGACTTAATTATAGCTGTTGTGCTATCTAAGGGTATTCCTGTAACTGCAATTGCAAAGCTTGTTCTTATTGTTGATACAAACTTTTTATAGTAAATTGCCTTTACTATGGCAGAGCTATAAGTGTATCCATCGATTTGATCAGAGTAATCGAATTCCTTATAAATAGAATCAGTTGAAGAAGTAACTCCGAATACTCCATTTGTATTTGGATTTAACTGAGTTAACTGATCAATGTTCATCACTTCATTTGTGATAAAGTTAATTGTATCCACTATTTGCTGAGGAGGTGTAATTAGTTGAACATAACCACTATATCCATCTGTAAGCGCATTATAAGCATCGTAAGCATCGTAAGCATCGTAAGCATCGTAAGCATCTACGCCATTGACCTTAACTCTAACGTGTTCTTGAAAAAGGGCATTCTGATTAGTCAACTGTGAAGATAGAATGCTACTAGCTTTAGAGATGTATTGTTGTACCTCTAATGTGTATGTATCGTCTTGAATTCTTAAAAATGATTTAGCGCCAACTATGTTATTTATGTCTTCAGAAAGCTTCATTGTTGCATGTACTGTGAAAGATTCAAGTAAAGGACTTGTGACTGTTACTGAGGCTTCGTCAGCGAACATTTCTTCTAATTGGCTACGCCCTTCAATATGAAAATTATTACCATTAATAGTAATTTGTGGGCCGATGCCTTGTTGTAGAGATACAACCTGGTTATCCACAAAATTAATAAGAGAGTTAAGCCAAGTCTGACTACGAAGATCAGTAGTTGAAAGCTCGGAGGCTCTAACTCTAAACTTTCCTATACCTGCAGTATTGAAATTTAGACTATCAATAAAACAATCTCTACCCAAATCATGTATGTAGGTAGCTGTGCCCACTCTCTTAGTTGAGTCAAGCTCAGTTAATGCGTATCCATCTACAAGCTTAGTATTATTAAGCTTTGTTTTAATGGTGTATAATAACCCTTCTGTAAGGGCTGTACCACTCCAAGTCTCAATTTCTGGACAGTTAGAAAATATATACACTGCATTATTAGGACTTTCAGTCTCATTAAGAGTTAAGTCAAAAGCAAAATATCTGATAATACCAACAGAAGAGCTTCCTATTGTTATTGGCCCAGTGTAAATCTGTGTAGTTCCAACTGCAATAATAGGATCAGACCCATCTGTTGTATATGCGATCGAAGCTGTGACGCTGTTTGCTACTAGAGTGACCGTTAGAGTAGTGCCTACAGCCGGAAATTCTGGGATGCTTTGTGTTCTATCATATATTCCTGGCGGAGGCATAGCCACGCTAGCTAGAATTAACTGACTTGTTACCGTAAAAGTAGCAGTGGTAGTAGAAGAAACAGCATTGAATATACTAGCTGCAGATCCTGTGAGTGTAACGAATTCTCCTAGATCAAAAGGATTGTCTTTAGTAATGGTTATAGTTAATGTTGTTGGCGTTGTTGCAATTGCTAGACCACTAAATCCTGGCTGAAAACTATTATTAATAAATGCTGGTGAGCCATTAACCAATATCACAATTGATGGAATGTCTATCTCTCCTACTGCTGTATCACTCATTACATCTACAATAATTGCAGTATTGCGAGGAACATTAGTAGCTCCATTAGGGAATGGCGAGACAAAAACAATTTGCGGAGATGTAGTTGTTTCAGTTGTAAAGAAGTAGTTTGTACTTAAAACATTAAGACCATAATCTGCTGCAATGATTTGTACATTAATTGTAGCATGTGGTGAATAAAGAGTTGTAGATACAATATTGAAATCATATCCATTGGCTGTATTATTAGGATAAATATTAACAATGAAATCAGAATTGGGTAAAGCAAACCCATCTACAATTGCTTGTCTATTGTCTACTGATACTTGAACTGAGTTTAAGTTTACACCTGAACCAAAGGACTGACCTTGCTTATCAGCAAGTGTAAAGCTCACAGCTGATATAAGCGAGGCGCCGTTGGACGAGGGAAGAGGGAAAGGACTCAGTAAAGTAGGAGCTTGATCATCAGAAGTTGTGAAAGACGTTACAGAGTGTGCCGTATGTCCAGCAATGTTGGTTATATAAATATCTAAAATTGCCTTAGAAGAAAGCGCAAGAGGATTGAGAGGAATAATATTTATATTATATCCCAAACCATTTGTAGTTGCTGTTATACTAACTTGTCTTTGATCATAAACAATACTTCCTAGATAAGGGATAATAACTGCGGTCTCTAGTTGAGTTGGATCTACTGTTAGAGGTAGAAGAGAATTTCCATTAGGATCAACGGCAAAGGACGCTACTCCATATGCATCTACTTGTACATACTGGAGATTATCATATGCATCCTTAGCAACCCGTATGTCGTATCCATCAATACTGAGCTGAGTAAAGGAACTATCTACACCAGAGGTAAGTGTGACAAGACTATTTATACTTACTGATGTTTGAATGGGAGTTGTTGAAACAGTAAATGATATTTGAGCATTGCTTGCAACTCGACCTGCATTGTTAACTGGAGAAATATTTGTGATAGAAGGAGGCAGATTATCTAATGTAAAAAAAGAGTAGACAAGTGTGCTAGCTGGGTTCTGAGCAAGATCTTGTACGCTTACAGAAACTTGAACAGATTGTAGTGGCAGAAGTGCTATTTGTGGAGTTACATAAACTGTGTAGTTACTAACATCAGGGGTCTGGATATAATATCCATCAAAGTTAGCTTGTAGATTTCCATCGTGAAATACATACTGTCCATTTATAGTAACCTGAAGAGTAGACGTGTCAACTCCACTCCCAGACTCCAATGTATCATTCAACGTAAAAATAATCGTTGGAGTTACAGAGTTGTTCTTGGAAATAGGAAGAGGGGAGACTATAGATACTGTAGGATTTGTTACATCTACCATTTATACCTTCTTAGACTTACTTATTGAAGTTAGATTATCTTACGAAGAGCTAAAATAAACTGCCTTCCTTTTTTAATTGCGGATAGGCTACGGTGAGCTGCAGATTTTCCTAAGTCTTTTTTCTGCTTTTCCTCCATAGCTATCTGTTGAAATATGGCGTGATGATCTTTTCCGTTAGTACTAGCCTTTGACCAAGTAACATATTGTTCAGGAGTTAAGCCAAGAGCCTCCCGCAGACTACTAAAGTCATCAGATTCATAACCAATGAAGTCCATGAGCTCTTCTACTGGCCGACTATCTTCAATTATCTGTTGTATGAATGGTTTCATTGTTTTCATTGTTTTCCTCTTGTAAGAAGATGTTCTAACTGAACAATAGCTTGTTTGAGTTTTGCTAGACGTTTTTCTCTTTTTCCAGCTTCGATTTGTTTCATTGTTAACTTCTATTCTTACGCCTGTTAACCATTTTACCAAAAGTGGAATTGTTCTTCTTCTGTTGCTTATATTTATCAATTTCGCGATTAGTGGATTGTTGAAATACCTCCATCTTAGCGCGTGAATTGTTTTCTTTTTCTTCCATCTCTTCAACATCTTGTTGAGATTGAGCCATAAGCATATCTATGCGCTCACGAGGAAGGCCAACGCCACCAACAAGAAGATATATGACAAGACTGTCAGAAAGTCTTTCATCACCATATATTCCCTTAAAAAAATCCGCCTTGCCAAGCTCTTCATTTAACGATGCAAAGGCATAGCTGAATGTGCTTGCTGGAATTTGATCAAGATACTGAGCTTTACCTGTAACATACACTCCAAAACGAATTGCCTCTAAAACATTGAAGCCTTCTGCCAAAAGGCCATTTTGTAGATTCTGCAAAAGCAAAGCAGCTAGATCGTCTTCTGATAATAAAACTTGGCCGTTCTCCACTTGAAGAGGAATTTCTACTTTGCCATAAATAGTACAGTTTCCACTCGTCATCACCTTTGCAAAATCCATTGGATCGATTGCAGAATATTGCGTTGGTAGTGAACTTAATGTATTAAATGTATTAAAGATGTTTGCAATATCAAAGTTTGCAACCTTATATAATCCACCTAAAGAGACATTAGGATAGAGCTCTTCAATTTTTGAGTTATCAATAATAATAAGACCGTTGATCAGTTTATTAACTGAAAGTTGAGCGAGCTTATTTAAACCTTCAATTGCATTAGACTTTGTAATCGTGCCTTCGCTTGCTGTTGGTAATGTATAAAGAACGGTCACAGGAAGATTATAATCTGACAGTATTGCAATCATAGGAACGGCACTTCCAGTTCCTGTTCCACCACCACCGCCAACACAAAGAATAAAAGCATCAACCGATTGAGCATCTGGGCCAAATGTAAGCTCAAGTAGAGTTTTAATTTGTGGCTCACATTCAGTAGCTGCTGCTGCACCAATGTCCATGTCTTTACCAGCACCACCTAGTGCATAATCCATGAATAGTTTTTGGCTAGCTGGAAGATTAATATGATGAAGATCTTGTTGAGCAGTATTGGCAACACAAACTCTATAGCCAAATTGATAGAACTGCTCAGCTAGGCGTGAGCCGCCATGGCCAACGCCAACGATACCATAGCGAATTGCTTTACTATTTGTGTTACTTAAAGCACTACCTAGATCAGTTACACTACTTTCAGCAGTAGCACCAACCTTCTCTCTCATTTCTTTTCTTAGTGTTTCTGTATCTACCACTGGTGTGTTCTCCCTTACGCCTGTAAATGTTCTGTATTTATTAGTATCTCCAGTTTTTTCTGGAATGAAGGAGGAGCTACTTG
>Ga0315277_10009981_pt1 | contig 12085 bp, 8 predicted proteins | sample YL17G05_15_MG_FD_203695 | JGI IMG/M metagenome (GOLD analysis project Ga0315277, IMG submission 203695) | Sediment microbial communities from Yellowstone Lake, YNP, Wyoming, USA - YL17G05_15 | ecosystem: Environmental > Aquatic > Freshwater > Lake > Sediment | place: USA: Wyoming | collected... | reverse complement strand
AGGGGACTCTCCGACTTTGGGAGAACCGCCGGTTTCTGCTCACCGAGGGCACGCACTTCACGGTTGATTACCTCACCGGCGCCATCGAGCTACTTCAACGGTTCAGCCCCAACTCGATCCTCACGGCGGACTACTTCTACCCAGCAGATTCGATCGGGCCGGTCCCCTTCGTCTGGAATACGGCAGACTTCAAGACTCTCCCCGGCATCGTGATGGCTTTCGGGAAGCGGGCACGGGTAGGGGACAAGATCGCCATCCGAGTCTACCCAGATAGGGTTGAGGCGGCGAACGCTATCGGTGGTCGCTTCGACTTGAGCTTCGAGTTCGACGTCATCGCCCAAGACTCGATCCAGATGGAAGAGATTGCCGATCTCATCATCATGTACTTGTGGGGTCAAAAGCGCCCGGTCCTTTCGAGCGAAGGTATCGAACTCACCGACATCTCGATGGGTGGTGAGTCCGAGGAGACCTACGACGAGACGGCGGACACCTACTACTACAATGCCTCGATGACGGCGCAGCTCCAGGCGGACTGGGAAATTCACATCCCGCTGCCCCTGACGATCAGCCGAGTGGTCGCGAACACGAAGCAACAGGACCTCACGACGACCCCCACGTCTTTGGACACGGGTACGACCATCATTGGGGACGTCAAGAGCAAGCTCTTTTTCGCTACGAATCCTGTTCTTGCAGGCCGTAACAGTGCCTTCGAACGAATCAGATAAAATGAGGGATCCCAATGCCGCTGTACGCTTTTGAGTGCCAAGAGTGCCTCGTCCGCTTCGAGAGGACCCTCAAAATGGGGGACCACACGACCCATCCGTGCCCGTCTTGTAAGGACGATGCGCCTCGGATCCTCGACCAACAGGGGTTCGGGTTCGGGTTCGCGGCCTCTGCTAGTGCCGCTCCGGCCAACACTGGCGTCCACGCGGATGACTATCCGACGGCCGACAGGGCGGTCGGGAAGAGTGCCGAGTCGCGGTGGGAAGTCATCTCCGATCGTGAAAAAGTGAAGGGCGAGGCTAGAAAACAGGGGGAAACCCACGCTCTCATCCGTCACACCGGGCCCGGTTTCATCGATTATGAGCCGATGTCGGATGTGGGGCGGAATGCTCGTCGGAAGCTCGCAAAGGCCGCTGTTGACGCCGCTAAGGTGGCTCGACAGGGAGAAGTGAAGCCGCCTCGATAATGTTTCGTTCGTAAGGGCAGGTAGACGCCCAGGCTCTACTTGGCGCCATTAAGATCAGAATCGAATCACACCGTACGGTTTTCCTCTACTCGGCATGCCGAGTCAGATCCGAACGCAGATCGAATCAAGTCTAATTTCCCTGAGGAGATCCGCCAATGGCGTTGGGTCCGTTCATTACCTACGTACCGCCCGGTGTTTACACACGGACGCTCACTGAAACGAACGCCTCGAACCTCGTGGCAGGGCTTCGAATCCCCGTTCTCATTGGCGTAGGCCAGGAAGAGCTGGAGCAGGACGACCTGGAGTTGGTCCGTGGCAGTAGTTCTACTGTCGACCAGCAGATCGTCAGCGAAGATGTGTCGTTGGAGTGGGTGGTCAACGCGACCAACCCCAACAACCTCATCCTCGGCGCTCAAGACGGGACCCTCACTCAGTTGAGGGTGCGGAACTACCCGATCGTCGACGGTCAGGGGTTCGGCCGCGTCACCAACGACACGCGCACGGTCACCGTGACGGTCAACGGGACGCCGGTTGCTCTCGGCGGGGTGCAGGGCCAGAAGGGCCTTGTTACGCTCCAGGTGCCGACGCAGCCCACCGACGTCGTTCGGATCACCTACTTCTTCCATCGCGGCGACACCGCGTTCACGGATGATGTCTCGTCTCAGGTGGAGTCGCTCAACGCGTTCCTCATCACGCCAGGCGTCGAACCGTTCAACATCACGTCGGGCACGAACGATCAGTTCATCCTCACGGTGAACTCGATCTCGGCGACGATCACTCTGCCTCCGGGAGCGCTCACGGCAGCGGCCCTCAAGTCGGTCATCGACTCGGCCGCCGTCCCGAACCTCTCGACGTCGGTTTTCACCGACAATGCTGGGTTGAACCACATCCAGTTCACGACCCCGATCTCGCTCCTCGTCGGTTCGGGTTCGGCGAATGGACCCCTCGGCTTTTCGACCGGGGCCCACACGACCCGTAACCAGGCTTTTCGTGTCTTCCAGCGTCCGATCGTGGACGGTACGAGCGGCGGTATCACGACGACGGACCCCACGAAGGTCGTCGCCAAGGTCAACGGCACGCAAGTCGTCGTCCAGGCTGTCGATGGTGCCAACGGCATCGTGACCCTGCCCTTCGCCCCCGCACCAGGTTCGACGGTCACCCTCCAGTACTTCGCGAACACCTGGCAGGACACGTTCGACTACCTGCCGAACAGTCTCGTCACGACGGTCCTTCGGGCGGGTATCTCCCCCGGCCGCAACGACTACATCCAGGGTCAGGACTTCATCGTCTCGAACCCGACGCCCGATGTCAGCCTCATCAACTGGGGCACGGGTTTCGTGGTCGCGGCCTCGTCTACCTCTCCGGGTGCGACCCCGTTCGATGGATCAACGGGCTCTGGTGGGCAGATCACGTCGACCCTCGTGGACGACCAGTTCTACTTGAGTGCCTGTGTGCGTGTCACGGACACGACGACCATCCCGGCGACGGTCTCGAACACGGACTTCCTCCTTCCCGAAGTGCCGACGACCGGCAACGGGCGGAACACTCCGCTTGGCCTGCCGCTCTACCAGTCGGTCACCAACTCGCGGCAGGACCTCATCACGAACCGCCCGGACCTCATCGTGGTCCGTGTCGGTCGCACGCTCCGTGATGCCCTCGGTCGCCCCGCAGTGGCCGTCACTTCGGTGGATGGCGTCAACCGCCGTATCACCCTGAAGAACCCCGTCCCGCCGGATTGGAACGCCTACGCGACGTTCTACTACAACCGGTTCGTCGACGACACGTTCATCTTCACGTGCACGGTCCCTGGGGCCGTGGGTGCGGGTCAGTACACGGTCTTCTCGTCCGTCCGCAACACGAATCTCTTCGAGGTTCAGTTCGGTGTCAAGACGGGCTTTGCTCAGATCGTCCAGTGGCCTCGCGGCGTGGAGCAGATCCCCGACGCCTTCCACACGGGCAACGGCACGCCGGTCAGCGAGATCGTCACGATCACGTTTGGCACCTCGGCAGCGACGAACGCGTCGTTCACGAACCGGGGCGCCGAACCCTACTCGTTCTTCTCACCGTTCTCGACCTCGTGGGTCACGAACGTCAACGGCGTCAACCAGACGACACTCCTTTCGCTGGCAGCCCAGGGCTATCTCGTTGGTGGACACGTGGCGGTCATCCAGACCGGCCCTGACACCGGCAAGATCACCGTTCCAGCCTCTCCGAACAACCAGCTCAACATCGCGATCGATGGGGTCACGATCGCTACGATCGCTCTCCCGGTGGGTAACCAATTCCCGACGGCGATCGTTGCGGCTATCAATGCCGGCATCGACGCCAACGCGACGTTCATCGGAACGGCTCCCAACAACCTCGCTCGGTTCGCTCAGATCGGCGGCGCTACCGGCGACGTCTTCTTCATCATCAAGTCCTACTCGACTCCGGCGGCACTCCCCGCAGGCTTCGATGCGGCTGCGACGGTGCGAATCAACCAGGGTACCGTCGAGAGCACTCTCGGGCTCCCCACGTTCGCTCAGGTGGCGGGCACGCCCGGCGCGATCAACAAGCCGGCGACCCTCCTCGGTGGGCTTGCAGGTCCGTTCAATATCACGTCGGGTCTGAACGACCAGCTCAACGTCCGCCTGAACGGGACGGACTACCAGGTCATTCTCCCGGCCGGTGCGGCGGTCACGGCAGCAGCCGTGGTGGTGGCCATCAACCTCGTCCCAGGCCTTGCCGGCGTCGCCTCGGTGGGTACCCTCGCGAACGTCAACAAGGTCCGTCTCACTTCGACCACCAACGATGGCGGCTCCTCGCTGCTCATCCTCTTGGGGTCGGCGAACGCGGTTCTTGGGTATGTCCAGAACCAGCTCGCGTCCCAAACCAAGGTCACGGCTCAAGAAGTCGTCGATGAACTCATGGCTACGGCCGGTTTCATCACGGGCGCGGTTGCCTACGTTGATCCGCTCAACGGCAACAACTACATCACGTTCGAGTCCTTGACGACGGGCGCGGCCACGTCGAACATCGGCTTCTCGAACTCGGCGAACTCGGCGTTCAACCCGACGACAGGCATCGGCCTCGCGGTGGGTGTTGACGGCGACGTTGGTGAGGATCCGCAGAACAACTACACGGTCACGTCGACCTCGCCTCAGGGTTCGGCTGGTACGGGCATCCCCGGTCAGACGTACACGGATGCGAGGACGGGGCTCCGGTTCTCGATCCTCCCTGCTTCGACGGGAAGCTACACGCCGACGGGCAACTTCACGCTCCTGATCTCCCCGACGTTCCACGTGAACCCGAGCGTTCCGCGTTACTCGATCGGCGGTCTGGAGACCATCGTGTCCAACACGGTGGGTGTCGGGATCAACGATACCTCGACGCTTCAGACGTTCAACCCTGGTGGAGTGGAGCCGGCGAACGGCGACTTCTACTTCGTGTCGTACCGCTTCTTGAAGCAGGACTTCTCGACGCGCATCTTCCAGCAGCTCAAGACGATCGAGGCGAACTTCGGCAAGACAGCCCCGGAGAACCGGGTCACTCTCGCAGCGTTCCTCGCGATCCTCAACGGCGCGGTGCTCATCGGCATCAAGCAGGTCCTCAAGATTCCGAACACCAACCAGGCGTCGGATCAGAGCTTCAACGCGGCCATCGACGAACTGGCAACCCCGCTTCCTGGCAACGTGAAGCCGGACATTCTCGTCCCGCTCGCAACCAGCACTGCGGTCTACGCCCACCTCACGAACCACTGTGAAGTCCAGTCCAACATCCGCAATCAGTCGGAGCGGATCGGCTTCATTGGGTTCGCGTCGGGGACGTCGCCGACATCGGCGCAAACGGTGGCCAAGGGCCTCAACTCCAGCCGCATCGTCGCCTTCTACCCCGACAGCGCGGTGGTGACCCTCACGGACGAACTCGGTCAGTCCTTCGAGTCGCTCGTGGACGGCAGCTTCTTCGGAGCGGCCGTGGCGGGGGCAGTTGTGGCTCCTTCGGTGGACGTTGCGACGCCGTACACGCGCCGCCGCATCCAGGGCTTCACCCGCATTCCGAGGATCCTCGATCCGGTTGAGGCAAACCAGACGGCGGTGGCAGGCGTCACGCTCCTGGAGGACCTCGAACCCGTCGTCCGCATCCGTCAGGGGCTCACGACGAACATGTCGTCGATCCTCACCCGTCTTCCGACGGTCATCCAGATCGCTGACTTCGTCCAACAGCAGAGCCGAGCCATCCTCGACTCGTTCGTTGGTACGAAGTTCCTGGCGGCTCGTACCAACGAGGTCGTCGTCTCGATGACGGGGCTCTTCAGGAGCCTCGTCCAAGCGGAAATCGTCTCGGCCTTCACCGGGATGAGCGCGGCCATCGACCCCGATGATCCGACCATCCTCCGCTTCGAGGCGTTCTACTCGCCGGTCTTCCCGCTCCTCTACCTCGTCCTCACGTTCAACCTCCGCGCTCGCATCTGAGCAGGGGTAGGTAGTGCCCACCGAGGCCGATTTCGACTTCCCGATCGTCGAGCTGGAGGCAGACTCTCCGCAAGGCATCGGGAAGGTTGGCCTTTACGATTTCCTCATGGATGTGGGCAGCACGGGCATTCGCTTCGTGGCTGCCCTCCCTGGTCTTCTTCGGACATGGGGTCCCGAATTTACGTTGGCTGCTCAGCAGGCAGCGTATCTTCGGGCGGCGTCGACCATCGCCCAGTGGGGGGTCGTCAGCGGGGATACGTTCGGCTTTCTTGCCCAAGGGGCGGGGCTTTCGGATGCCGACCTCGCCTTGAGGTACAACGTCTCTCTTGCGACTGTCCAGGGGTGGATTGCGAACACCATCCCGGTTCCCCCATCCGTTTGGAGATGCCTGGCCTCGCTTGTGGGCAGCCTCGATGGCAGGGCGATTTCGGACTTCGCCCTCTCTCCGTCCAGCCTTCGCCCAAGGCTCATTCGGATCTTTCCGAACGCTCCGATGCCCTCGGCACCTCCTCAAAACACACCCCCCGCGTGTCCGCCCCCGCCACGTATCTGTTGATCCGGTGTAGAGAGGCGCGTGCCTCTCGATCCCGCTGTCGACTTCAAGGTTCACATCGAGCCGAATCTTCCGGCCATCATCCCTAACTCTGTTTCATTCGAGACGGGTGCAACACGGGAACAGGCGGCCGATCCCGATCTCTACGTCTACGAACACCACGGCAAAGGTTTTGGGGTTACGGACCCCGGTGCTCTCACGGCGTTCTTCGAGGACCTCATCCTCGGTCGTGCACTTCCGCTGTCGTTCGCGACGACGGGCATCCATGATGTCGATGTTCTCGTTGCGATAGCCCTGTTTCTGCAAAGGGACTTGGCGATCCACCCCGCCATGCCGGGCTTCATCGCGGCCGTGGACTTGGTCCATCGAAGAGGGTTGCCGGCGCTCGCTCACATTGACGCGGATCTGGCCCGCTTTTTGTGCATCCTGAGGGCCTACTTCCCTGAGAAGGGCCTCACCAAGCGGGAGTTCGGAGATCGCCTGACGACCTCCGTGGGGTGGGTTCGCGACTATGTGATGAACGGGCTTTTGCCGCACGCAGGATCGCCCTTGACCCCAATACGGGTCATCCAACCGGGGACCAATGGTTTCATACTAGGCGAAACGTTGGGCTCCCTCATCGACGGGTGGGTTGAGGCTTACCGTCAGGGGTACCTTAGGGGTCTGCTAGTGAGTCCCGACATCGATGGGCGACGGTTTATGCTCGGGTCTCGGAAAAGCGCCTACATCGCGTTCGACCTGCCGATGGCGGCAAGGCTCCTGAACCAGATGGAGGGGGCGATGGGCGAGCTTCCTGAGTGGAAAAGTGATGGGTTTTGGCTGGAAAGCCCTCCGGATGGGACGCTCATCCTGACTTCACACGTTGTCGAGGTCCTCATTCGGGTCTGAGAAGAATCGTTAGTCCTTTCGTGACCGGTCTATTGCGACATGGGCCGGAAGACGCTCGTAACTCTAGGCACGGATGGGCTGAGTGACTTCGTGCATCTTTCGGATGGCACGAAGTACATGCTCGGAGCCGTTTCTCCGCTGCGATTCGTTGTCGAGACGGTTTCCGGCAGTCATGCGGTGAGGAGCGCCTTGGACACGTTTCTCGCCAAGGGTCACGCCATGTTCACGGCCGACTTGGATCGGATGTGGGAGCTACTCAAGCCAAAAAGGGCCCGCTGGTCGGCCCTCACGGATCCTCTTATTCCCTCGTCGGATCGAACCTCTTTTACACCAAGGCAGGGCATGACCATGGCAGACGATCAGTGGACCAAGGAAGCGATCACCAACCAGATCGCTCGCATCGAGGGCCAAATCTCGACCCTTCAGCAGCACGCGAAGGAAGCGTCTCCTGGGTCGATCTCGTCAGACATGATGAAGAACGACATCGAGGGTCTTCGGAGCCTCGTGGCGTTGCTTCGTCGTCCGTCTCCGTACGGCAATCAGAGCCAGAACGGGACGTATTACGGTCTCAAGGGCGCGTCGGGGGCCCCCTCGTACGAGCACTTCAAGGTCAACACCCAGTCCGCTGCGGACATCATCGCGAGTGTCGATGAGGCGAACACCAAGATCGACCAGCTCGTGACGGCGGGTCGACGGTTCGACGCCCCTCGCGCCAAGCAAGACCTCCACAGGATCGCCTCGAAGACGGCGGAGATCATGCAGAACGTCGATCTCGGTCAACCGTGGGTGCAAGGTGACCTCACGGAACTCGCGAAACAGGCCAGTGACATCCACGGTCTCTTCGCGAACGCGAAGGTCTGAAGAGGAGAAGGGTTAAGCCATGCCGTCCAACGTCTCGACAGCAAACTACATCTATCGTATGGGCACCGCTCCCAACACGCGGGCGGCTGTCTCACAAAAAAACAAAATCTACGGCTATGCGACGAACGCCCAGGGGTTCCAGCAGATCGGTGTGATCTCGGAATTCGGGTTCGACGAGAGCCGTACCATCGACCCGGTCCGTGGTGTCGGCTTCGGCGATCAGATCGCCGAGCTGGTTCCGTCCGTGACCGAGCCGATGACGCTCACGCTCAACAAGACGCTCCTCTACACGGCGAATCTGTTCCAGGTTCTCGGGTACAAGGGCGGCATCGACGGGCTCGCGCGAAGCCTCCGACACCACCGCTGGCCGTTCGACATCAAGCAGGAACTCGTCTTCTCCGAGGTCGCGGTTCTCCAAGACCCCAACGGAACTGCGGTTCAAGCAAGGGTGACGACTGGGCCGACGGGTGCGGATAATCCGATCGTAGTACCCAAGGCGCTTCTCACGTTCTTCGAGGGGTGCTGGCTCAACAGCTACTCGGCGTCGTTCACTGCCGATGCGGCCATGGTTGCTGAGAACGCGTCGGTCACCGTGACCGACATCATCGACGGCATCAGCCAGTACGGCGAGTTCATCGACACGGGCCTTGCACCCATCCAGAGCAACGGCGGTCCGGGTAAGGGCTTCTCCCTCCGTTTCGCGAACAGCAGCAACAACAACACGGCCGGTCTGGCCTAACGCTATCTGATACGCGAACACCCCCATGGGTGGCGACGACTATCCAAATGTGAATGGCATCATATCGGACCATGATGGAGATTTCCGACAGCTCCGGGTTGCAAATCCGAACCCAAATGTAGATCGCCACTTCTCACATTCGATTCGTCGTCATCCTCGTTGGGGTCAAATGAAACGAGGATGCAAATGGGAACGATCTCAGCGAAGAAGATCACTGATGCGCTCGCGAAGGCGAAAAACGTAGGGATCGTCGAGGAAGATTTCACACTCGACGACTGTTCACTCACACTCCGCAACCTTCATCCTGACGAGTACACATCTGTACTCCAGGAGTGCAAGGAGCTGGAGGAACTGGACTACCTTTACGGCTACCAGAAGGGCCACGTGGCGCGTTCGGTCGTTGAGGTCAATGGCTTGAACCTACGTGACGTTGACTTCATCGAGGTCGAGGAAGAGGATCCCCAAAAGCCCGGCAAGATCAAGACGGTCAAGTTGGAGTTGCACGCCTACGTCCGTCGTACGATCATCGATACATGGTCCAAGGAGGCTGTTTTCATTGCGTACCGAAAGTTCGGTGATGTGGTGAAGAGAGCTGAGGACAAGGCTAAGGAGGGTATGACCTTCATCCTTCCTGAAGAATCTCCTGAGGAGAGATTCCGTAGGGTGCTCGGTGAGTTGAAAGAGATCGAGGAAGAGGTCCCTTCGACGTTGATCGACAAGGTTCTTGATGAACACGGCTTCATGCGGAAGTCGACGGCGGAAGACATCAAGACAGCGATGGAGAAGGTTGACCAGCTCGCTCGTGAGCAGGCGGCAGCAGCGGAGCAACCGCCGCCAGATGATGACAACGGCTCTGGGACGCCCCCGCCGGCCGCTACAGCTCCCGCAGCGCCGCCGCCTCCTCAGGCACCACCCCCGGCGGCCCCACCCGTTGCAGCGGCACCTACGAGCGAGGATCTCATGGCTCGTCGTCAGCCGCTCAATCGTGCGGCTATGCCGGTGGACCCTCACAACATTCAAGCGCGGTTGGCTCAAGCGCAGGCCCATCAGCCGCCCGCAACGACCCCTGGCGTGCTTACCAAGGCGGCTGAGTACGCCGCTCTAGAGACGGACGCCGGCCTTGCGGTTCACCCTGAGCTGACGAACCTCCCCGGCCCTGGGGAGGCGGCTATACCCGTGCAGCTACCACAACGGGAGGAAGTGGCCGAGCTGAGGGCGAGGGGCCAGGAGGCTGTCGACGCGAAGGCGTTTCATCAGATCGTCGAGAAGGGCCCGTCGGCTGGAATTAACCCACGTTATCGCCCACCTTCGAGGGCATAACGCATGGTGGCAGCCGCCGAATCGTATGCCGTTGAGCAAGAGAAGCTCTCCAAGCAATTGGAGGGCAATTCGGAAATCCACATTCAGGCCCCGAAGGAGCCTGAGGTCAACCCGGCTCTTTACCGGGATGTGGAGCCGATGCTCTTTCGCGGTTTTCTCACGCTCACGGCCCGGATCAACGGTGTCATTTTCGTGTTCAAGAGTCTCAACCAACACGAGTATGAACTCCTCGGGTTTACCGGGGGCATGCAAACCGATGCGATTGCGACTCAAAAGTTCTGGGATATCTTTCTCGCCTACGGGGTCTTTATGATTGACGGGGTGAACATCCTTCCCGAGAGGGAAAAGTTCATCCCCAAGATTGCTGAGGCGTTCGCTGAATTCCCACCCGATGCTCGTCAGCGGGTCATTCGTCATCTCAGCGAAGTCAACCGGCGAGCCAACAACGCCGTGACGATCACCGAGTGCTACTCGTCGGAAATTTACTCTCGATTCCGGTGGGCGCAGATCAAGGGTCTCGACCCGACGTCAACCGCCGTGACGGGTATACACGGGACCGAGCGTTTAGGGATGAATTGGGCTCAACACGTTTGGCGTGCGCTCAATTACTACGAGGACCGCAACGAAGAGCACGATCGCGAGTGGGAGAACGCCAAGTTCATCGGGTCCTGCATGGTCGGCAAGGGGATCCAGAAGGTCTACCACCAAGACACCGAGCGTCGGCGGAAAGAAAGGGATGAGCGTCTCGCCAGAAAAGACCGCCTTCTACGGCAGGTCTACATGGGTGAGTCCGCTGACGATAAAGCACAGCAGCTTCAAGGGGCTGTTGTGGTGGCAGCGCGTTCGGTAGACGAGCTAGCCGGACAGTTGGAGAAGGACTTGCGCGGGGAGAAGGACTGGCACGACCAGGTTGTCGAGGCTCAAGAGCAGCGTATTCGCACCAACCTGCAAGGTCGGCGTGATCATCTGGAGCAACTTGTCCAATCTCACGAACAAGAATTCGGACGGAAGACGATCACGGGCGGTACCAACATCGCCGGTCTCACAGCCATTGAAGTCCAAGAGCGAATCCTCCGCACGAAGCAACTGGAGTTCCAGGCAGCAGCTCGTGGCATGGTCCATCCCGAATTGGCAGATCCCAAGATGAACGCCTTCATCGATAAGTGGGGTATGACCGATGCTGAGGTCGGTTCTTCGCTCTCTGAGACTGACAAAGACATTTCCAACGTTGTGCCTATCATTCTTCCTCAGACCAACCCACGCGGAACCCCTTTCGGGAAGAAGTGACCCGTGCCCGAACTGACTGATCCCAAAGTGATGATGGAGATCGAGCTTGCCCTCGATGCGGGCCATGCTCTTGCGGGCTCGAAAAAAGTCGAGCAGGCAATGGGCAAGTCTATGACGTCGATTCGGAAGAAGACCGAATTGCTCGATCACCGCCTTCGCGATATGCACAAAAAGCTCCTCCCTGCTACGAAGGCATGGGAGAAGGCGACCAAAAAAGTTGAGCGAGCGGAAGTCGCTCTTGCCAAGATCGCTAACAAAGCGGGTCGTGATGGGGCAGCCCTCCGCCGGGCGCTGGTTACTGCCACCGCTGCTGAAACGATTACGATCTACCGCCAGATCGACGCTATGGAGGAGCGTTACAAGGTCGCCGTCAAAGAGCAAAAGACTCGTTTGGCGATTGCTCATATCAAGGTCGGAACGGCAGGGGCGGCCAAAGAAAAAGAAGAGGGCGGGGCGAAGGCAGTCGCGGAATTCGCAGCATACGACTTCAGCGACTCCGGTAAGGATATGTTCGAGGGGTTCAAGGACGGTATCTCTGCGCTTAGTGGTAAAGACCTCGGGGGGATGATCAAAGGGATCACGAGTGGCATCGGTGCCGGCCTCAAGGGGGTTGGTGCCGGGATCACGCGTGGGGTTGCCAAAGGCGCCGAGGGCGCTGGTCCGATGGCTGGGATGTTCAAGGCTATTGCCCCTATGCTCAAGTCGCTTGGCCCGATGCTTCAGATGCTCGGCAAGATGGGCCCCCTTCTTGGGGCCCTGAGTTCGTCCATTGTGGGTATCATCAAGTTGTTCGTTGA
>Ga0315277_10009980_pt1 | contig 12085 bp, 14 predicted proteins | sample YL17G05_15_MG_FD_203695 | JGI IMG/M metagenome (GOLD analysis project Ga0315277, IMG submission 203695) | Sediment microbial communities from Yellowstone Lake, YNP, Wyoming, USA - YL17G05_15 | ecosystem: Environmental > Aquatic > Freshwater > Lake > Sediment | place: USA: Wyoming | collected... | reverse complement strand
AGCAGCCCCATGCTACGATACGCTAACGGCTGTTTTCCGAGCATTACCGGGCCGAGCGTCTTCAATACACATGATTCTACAGCACTTGCATGATGAGTAAACCGCATAATCATAATGATCTATGGTCGGGCGTGAGCGCCAGGCATCGCTGCCGAATGTTGATTATGGTGGTACGCGGCTGCGCAATACTAAACATTATTGATGTCAGTATTAACTATTTCAACTTTACGTGAAACTTTTTCTTGACATCACGCGTCTTAAGGTTATGATGACAGGCATGATTGGATTCCGAGACACTAGAGCCGAGATGGTTGCGGTGATGGCGAACGATGCCTGTCTAGGAGTTTCTGCAAGTCAAGGACTGAACCGGGAGGTGTCTGTGAAGAAGGTGCTGGCCGCAGCAATGGTTGTGGCGCTGGTGGCGGTCACGTTAGTGGGTTTCGCCGCCCTTGTCGGGGTGAATGGTCGAGGCACTGGTACTGCCGACCGGCAGGGCACGATGCCTGAGGTGGTGGTCACTGCCGAGATGCCGAGGTTGGTTATGCCGACCGTGGAAGTGCATGCGTTCCGGACCGTGGCGATGAGTCCCTCGGTCTACAACGTAAACTAGGAGCGAGCAATGGCGCGCAAAGGACTGGTTTCCCGCTGCCCGGTGTGCGAGTCGGGTATGGCGGTGTCGGAGTTGACCTGCGAGTCGTGCGGGACTTCGGTGCGGGGTCGGTTCCAGGTTCCGGACTTGTGCCGGCTGCCGGATGACTTGTACCAGTTCCTGCTCGTCTTCATCAAGAATCGCGGGGTGATTCGGGATGTGGAAAAGGAACTCGGGATTTCCTACCCGACCGTGCGCTCGCGCCTCGACATGGTGCTCGCGGCGCTGGGGTACGGGGAGCAGGTTGCCGGCTCCGATTCAAACCAGGTAATCGAGATGCTCGAGCGCGGGGAAATTACGCCGGAAGAGGCGGAGAAGTTGCTCCGCGGCGAGCGCGACAGCGATAAGGGGCAGTCATGATTCTACCGTTTTTGGCATGGCCGGAAGAGGAAGCTGCGGCTCAGAAGGAATCGGGCCATGGCAGCAAGACCGGGACCGAGCGGACGAAGTGAGGAGCAGAAGATGAGCAACGAGAGAGATAGGATTCTGAAACTGCTGGAAGACGGCAAGATAACCGCCGACCAGGCGACGCGCCTGATTGAGGCGCTGGGCTCGGAAAGGGTGGAGAGCGATTTCTGCAGGCCGCCGCACGTGCCGTTTGGAGCACAGCGGCACATCCGGATGCGCGGCGGGCCCAGGGATTTCGACCGGATTCCCGACATTGTGGCGACTGCGGTTGCGTCGGCGATGAAGAATGGCTTTGAGCCCGGCGAGGAGCGGAGCACGGACTTCCCCGGCAAGCGTCACCTGCTCGTGAAGAGCGTGAGCGGCGACCTTGATGTCACGCGCGGGGAAGAGGGACGGGTCGGGCTCAGCTACTCAGGCGGAATGGTGAAGGTGCGTACAAGCGGCGAGCAGGTGGTTGTCCGTACCATGGCCGGCGATGTGTCGGCCACGGTTCCGGCCGACGGGCGACTGGAGCTTGAGGTCGTGTCGGGCGACGTCTCCATCAGCGAGGCCGGCGCTCGCATCGAAGTCAAGACGGTTTCCGGCGACGTCGATGTCACGCAGACGACCGGCGACGCACAGGTCAGGACCGTATCCGGCGACGTCAACCTGCACCGAGTCACCGGGAGCTTCGAAGTCGATACCCGGTCGGGGGACGTGGACCTCGTGGCTTCCGGGCCGGTCTCGGGTAGCCTGTCGTCGCTGTCCGGCGACATTGCGGTCGCGCTGCCCAGGGATGCCGACCTGGTGCTCGAGTTGTCCATTGAGGACGAGGGTGATATTGACGTGGACGTCAACCTCCCGCACGAGGTGCTGGAGGAGCGCGAAGGTTACATGAAGGTGCAGCTCGGCGCGGGCAGCCGGACTCTTAAAGTCAACACCCACAGCGCCGATATCGAGGTCCGAGAGGCGGAGGAGAAGTAGGATACGGACAATGCAGAATTCAGAAGTCAGAATTCAGAAGGCAGAACTCAGAAAGAACGGACTCAGGAGGAGAGCGTGATACGGACGATTATCTGGGGACTCGTCATCATCGCAATCGGGATGTGGATATGGCTTGCCAAGCTTGGCATCCTTACGTCAGGCATTGTGTTCAGGCGCGACTGGCCGGTCATCATCGTCATCGTCGGGTTGCTGACGGTTGGCGAAGGGATTTCGTGGATCTTCCGGCGCGGGAGGAAACGATGCGGCGGATGATTGGCTGGGGAATCTTCTTCGTCGTCCTCGGGCTGTGGATATGGCTGTCAGCGCTGGGCGTGCCGTACATCGCGTTCGCGAAGAACTGGCCGCTCCTGCTCGTGGCGTTCGGGGTGTACATCATCGTGCACCGGGTACGCCGGCACCGCCGGTGGCACCGCAAGAGCGCATCGGATGTAATCACCGACCTCGAATCCGGGAGGATAGACGCGGATAAAGCGGTCGATGAGATCAGGAGGTCGCAATGAGTGATGAGAAAGACCGGGTGCTCAAGCTGCTCGAGGAGAAGAAGATAACCGCGGAAGAGGCGGCGAAGCTGCTCGACGCCATCAAACACAGCGAAGGCGACGGAGACCGGCGCAACCGGTTCCTGAAAGTCCGCGTGTTCGACCGTGGATCGGACCGGGCCAAGGTCAACGTGACCCTGCCCATCGGCTTGGTGAAGTGGGGGATGAACTTCATCCCGGACGAGGCCAAGGCGAAGATCGAAGAGCAGGAAATCGACATGAAGCTGATTTCCGAGGCCTTGGAAAAGGGTATCACCGGCAAGATTGTGGACGTGGACGACGACGAGAAGGGCCATCACGTCGAGGTCTGGCTCGAATAGCTGAGGTCTGGTTACGAACAGTGCGGGCGCTATTTGCGCCCGCACGACGTTCAATCTGCCCGGGCTGCGCTAGCGGACTTTGACCACGCGGCGGAACGGGGCATTGTCGACTCGAATGAAGTAGATGCCCGGGCGCAGTTGGCCGCCAATCAGCGGGCCCGCGCCGGCCTCGACGGTCCTGCCGCTTGCGTCGAGCAAGGTCACCCGGCCGTGTCCGGGTAGGTTGAGTGCGTGTGCAAATACTGTCGCCGTCGCTATCCGCCAAGGGACTGAGCCGGGTGTATCCGCTACGTCGTCCGGATTGTACGGCACTGCGAGCGTTGCCAGGCAGGCCAGCGCGAGCTGGCTCGTTCGTCGCACCTGACCCATGCGCAGGTTGCCGAAGGTGTCGCCGGGCGTGTGGTAGTAAGGGTCGGAGCCGTTCCAGATGCCCCACTCCGAGTCTTCACAGGCAAACACCGCCTGGTAGCCGTGCTCCCAGAACGGCGCATTGTCGCCGGCGCAGTCTTCGTCGAGGAAGTTGACGACCTGGAGGCCGATGCCATACCATGCATTCGTGGACTCCGCAAGCGCGGCCAGGGGAAGCGAGGCGGCGTTCCTTGTTACGTAGATCAAGTTCGTGTCGTAGGCCGTGTAGCCGAACATGTCCAGGTTGTAGACGCCGGGAATGATGAGGCTCTCCGGTACGGCAGTCGAATCAACCCAGTGACCTGACCCGAGCATCCACTGCTCTTCACCGGAGAAGCAGAGGAACTTCACGCTCCAGCGGAATTGCGCCTGCTTGAGCACGCGCGCCAGCTCGAGGACTGCAGCGGTGCCGGTGCCGTCGTCGTTGGCCCCGGGTGCGCTGTCGAAATTGGTGGAGTAGGAATCGTAGTGGGCGCAGGCGATGACGATGCTTTCGGGGGCAACCATGCCGTCCAGCGTCGCCTCGACGTTGAACGACCGCGTATGGGGGCTGGGTAGATAGTAGGTGTCCAATCGTACCGCGTAGCCGAGGTCGACGAGGCGAGCGCGCAGGTAGAACGCGGCCGACTCGCACTTGAGACGGTACGAGTAGCGAGTGTGGAAGTCCTGCAGGTCACGGATGGTGCGGGCCAGGCTGTCCTGAGAAACGAGGTACGCCAGGCGCTCAATAGTCGTGTCGGCGGAGTACTGGGACAGAGTAAGTGGGGCGAGGGGCGCGGCCAGAGGATGGGGGACAAGCGGAAGTTGGATAATCGGGAAGCCCGCGGCCTTAGCCAGGCGGGCGTCAGGCTCAGGCATTCGGACGAGACGCAAGCGGTCGTTCTCCCACAGGACGCGGCCCGGGACTGAGCTCGCGGCCAGGCCGGCTTTGTAGATGACGAAGTAGCTACCCGGGGACGGGTTCGTGTCGAGAACCTCCACCTGCCAACCTCGGGACTGAAGCGATGCGAGCTGGCTTTCGGAAAGCGGCAGGATGAGTGACGTGCCGAGGTCCTTGTACACGGGCAGCGCCTCAGCGAGGAACGCGGTCCGTTGGGCCGGCTGTATGTCGAGCCTTGCCAGATAGGATGCGGGCAGAAGCGCCGCGAACAGCAGCAGAACGGCCGCAGTCCGGACCATCGCTGACTACCTTACCCCGAACTCGGCGGTGACGGTTACGGTCACGTCCTTCTGGCGGGTCGAGGTGTTGTAGATGCCGTAGTCGGTGACCTCGGTTGAGTACGGCTCAGTGATTTGGAAAACACCGGTCCGGGCTGAGCGCATCGTGCCGATGCCGGAGCCGGAGTTCTTCGCAATCTCGATGGCCCGTTGCTTCGCATCGCGAGCCGCCTCGGCCAGTAGATCCTTCTTGATGTCGGGCAGTCTTGAGAAGTAGTACTCAAGCGTGGATGACTGGAGCGCGACTCCCTTCTGGGACATCTCGTCCGGGTTGAGCGCCAGTTTCTCGATGGTCCCGATGTCTGACGATATCACATAGACGCTTTGGTTGAAGCTGTACCCGGTCATGCTACCGTTGTTGTCGTAGACCGGGTTTCGATTGATAGGTTGCACCGATATCGCGGAATCGCCGATGCCGGCTGTCCTAAGCTCCCCCATCAGGCTCTCAAAGGCCTTGCGGGTGTCGGAGTAGCCAACGCCTGCGTCACCAAGACCGGTGTTACGGCCGACCGATACCCGCCATTTCACGATATCAGAGTCGTAGCGCTTGGTGGCCGCGCCAACCACGCGAATGGTGTTCCCCTGTGCCCGGCTGCGGTAGAGGTAGTTCCCGAACACCGCGGCCCCGACGACGAAACTGATCCCGAGAATTATTGCCGTGAATCTGCGCATGGGACAATATAGCAGACGCGACGACCCTGTAAAGTCGGAGGCGGGCTGCAGTGTAGCGGGGTGAGGGGCCCGGACTAGATGCCGGAGCTGCCGCGCTGTTTCTCGAACAGGTCGAGGAACCGGTCTTCGTACAAGTGGAACAGCCCCCAGCGGTCGAGTTCCTGCTTAAGAAGGACAGCTTTTTCGCGGTCGCCGCCGGCCTCTTCGAACAGCTTCTCGACCCGCTCCATCAGGTCGGGCGGCTCGGGGCGCTCGTCGGGTTCTTCGCCCTCAGCCGGCTGTCCTTCTGAGCGCGCGCCGAGGCTGTCCTTCAACTGCTGGATGGCCTCGTTGACCTTGGCTTCAAAGTCTTTGAACATCTGGTCGGCCTGGCGCACCGCGTCGTCAATCTCGGCCATATCCACACTGGTGTTGAGAATTCGCTGGAAGACCTGGATGAGTGCGCGCGACGCCTTCGGGTTCGGCGCCTCAATTGCGTAGTGGGGCATCGTCGCGAGCAGGCAGGCGGCCGGCATTCCGCGTTGCGCAGCCAACCCGAGCAATAGCCCGTTCAGGCCCGAGATGTTACCTTCCTTGAGCGGTTTGACACCGAGCGCGGCGAATCGCGCTTTCAGGTCTTCGTCGGTGGCAGCACCGTAGATCTCGGGGCGCTGACGGAAGCTCACCGGCATGGCGTACGCCGCGCCGGTGAACACCGTCTCGGTGCCGTGCCGGTGCACGAGGTCTAGCAGTTCAGCCGCCAGCCTGAAGCCGGGCTCACCGGCCAACTGCGTGTCGCCCTCAAAGATGAACAGGGGTGGTTCGCTTGAATAGTAGAGGTCCTGTCTCGGAGGGTCAGGCATCCGGCCAAGCCCGTTCTCCACGGTCAACGAGTCGGGCTGGTGGTAGGTGCTGACGTCGATTTGAGCGAACGGGGCCGCGTCGAGCTTCCGGCGGAGGTAATCGCACGCGCCAAGGCCCACCTGGCCCATTCCCGGCCAGCCGGCGATGAGAACCGGAGCACGCGCTTCAGGGGAACCGAGCAGTTTTACAGCCATATCAAACAGTTAGACGCGGTTTGCCCCCTTCCAGTTCCCGGCCGCGTCGGGGCAACCACGGATAGACACTGATTCACACATATGGAGGACTTGGGCTCGTGTCCCGATTTCAGTCTGTGTCCATCCGTGTTGGCCTCAGCGGCCCCTGTCCGACAGTGCATCCGTGGTTCCTTTCTCTTGTTCTTGTCACGGTGACGGTCTAGCCAAGGTTCTGTGGTGTCAGGTCCGCCGGCGCAACAGCGGGGAGAGGAAATCGCGGGCCGCCTGTCTGACTTCGGTTACGCGGAACAGCAGGGCAAGGCCGTAGTAGGCCAGCACGCCGATTCCGCCGGCAGCGAATACCTGCACAACTTGATAGAGAACCCGGCGCGTCGGGAGGAAGTGTCCAATGCCACGGGCGCAGGCGTAGGCGATGGCGCCGGCCAAGAGGGACGCGGCAAGGGTGCGAAGGGTGATGGAGGCGAGGTAGCGACCTTCGAGTCCGCTGGTGCGGCGGCGCAGGATGAAAAAGAGCACGCCGAAGTTGGCGAGCTGGGTCACGGATGCGGCCAGCGGGAAGGAAAGGAACCCGATGACGCGCATCAGGACGAGATTGATGCCGATGTTGCTTGCTACTACGCCGATGGCGACAAAGGCCGGGGTGCGTGTGTCGCCGGACGAGTAGAAGCCGGCGGCGGTGTTGCGGGTGGCGGCTGCTGCCCAGATGCCGGTGCAGTAGAGCGCCAGCGCCTGGGCGGTTAGCAGCGTGTCGTGTGGAGTGAACCGGCCGTGCTGGTAGATGAGGCGCGTGACCGGAACAGCCAGCGCTATCAGTAGAATCGCGGCCGGCAGGGTGAGGACCGAAACGAGCCCCATCGAGTGGCGGAAGCGGCCTTTGAGCTGCGACACGTTGGCCCCCGCCATCTGGTGAGAGAACTCAGCAATCGCGACCGAGCCGATAGCTGCACCGAACAAGCCCGCAGGCAGATGCTGAATCCGGTACGCGTAGTTGACCCACGTCACCGAGCCCTGGGGCAGGAAGGTTAGCAGGAAAGTGTTAATCAGGAAGTTTATCTGCCAAGTAGCGAACCCGAGGATCATCGGGAGCCAGCGTCGGAAGACTTGGCGCAGTTCCGGCGAACGCAGGTCAATGACCGGCGTCCAGCGAAACCCCTGTCGCCGCAGGCTTGGCACCTGAATCAGGTACTGGGCCACCGCGCCGATGGTCACGCCCCAGGCCATGCCCAGTATCGGGTCAATGCCGCGCGTCTTCAGGAAGCCGTACGCGGCCAGCGGGACGATCGCCGAGAAGACGTTGAACGCGGCCGGTGCGACCGCCGGGATAAAGAAGGCCCCGCCGGCGTTCAGTATGCCCATCGCCCACGCCGCAACCGCAACGAACAAGAGGAAGGGAAACATGATGCGGGTGAGGGTCAGGGTGAGTTGCAGCTTGGCCGGCTGGTCGGCGAACCCGAGCGCGATGACCTTCACAATCCACGGGGCGAGGATGATGCCGAGAACCGAGAGCGCGCCGGTGACCAGCACGATTGTGTTGAGCATGTTCGACGCGAAAGCCCACGTCCGACGGCGGTCGTCGTCGTGCAGGCTCTTGACGAAAGTCGGGACGAAAGCGGCAGAGAGAGCGCTCTCGGCAAACAGATCGCGCAGCACGTTCGGTATTCGGAACGCCACGTTGAAGGCGTCGGTCGCAAATCCGGCGCCGAACAGATACGCGAATACCGACTCGCGAACGACGCCCAGAATCCGCGAAAGCAGGGTCCCGACGCTGAACGCGCCGACGCGGCGGGTGAAGCGCGCTTGGGTGTGGCTGTCGCTCAACTGGGGTTCGTTCACGGTGAGAATGATATTGCCCAGCTTACTCTAAGTAAAGCGGAGCAAGCGGACGTTGAAGGACAAAGTAGTAAGGACAAAGGACAAAGCAAGACGCGGAAGCAAAGTCCAAAGTCCGAAGTCGGACTTCGCCGTTTCCCCTTTCCACTTGCTTTGTCCTTAGTCCTTTGTCCTTCGGACTCGGCCTCGCATGTTGATTCCAAGTCGATTGTTGGTAGATTGACGCATGGCGAAGAAAGAGAAGCCGCCGGTGATTGAGGCGTGCGGCCGCAGAGTCCGGCGGATTCCGGTCAAGACCCACGTCTTGCTGGAAACCGACCCGATGGTGGAGACGGTGAAGCGCTATGCATTGCCCGCGGCGCAACCGGGGGACATCATAACGATCGCCGAGAGCCCGGTGGCGGTAATGCAGGGCCGGGCGATACCCATATCGAGAATAAAGATTGGATTCTGGGCGAGCGTGCTCTGGCGGTTCGTGAAGAAGGTCCCATACGGCATCGGGCTGCGCTCGCCGTGGTCGATGCAGTGCGCGATAGAGGAAGTCGGCGCACCGCGGATTGTCCGGGCGGCGATCGCTGGCGCATGGGGCAAGCTGCGGGGGAGAAGCGGCGACTTCTACCGGGTCGCGGGCAAGCAGGCGGCGATGATTGACGCGGCCCACACGTCGGGCGTGAAGGAGTTCTACGAGTGCGTCATCAAGGGGCCGAAAGACCCGGATGGAACCGCGCAGATGCTCTCGACAGAACTGGGCTTACCCGTCGCCATCGTTGACGCCAACGACATCTTCGGCTGCGCGGTTGTCGGCGTTCCCAATGGCCTCGACGTCAAACTGGTGCAGGAAGCGATGCGGGACAACCCCGCGGGTCAGGGCGATGAGCTGACGCCGATCATCATCCTACGGCCGGAGGACCCAGGAAAGTGACGTTATAGGCCTGCCGTGCGTGTGAGCACCGGCCGGTACAAGGGCAGGGAGCTTGAGTACCCGCGCGCAGGCCTGCGGCCGACCAAGGCTATTACCCGGCAGGCAATGTTCAACATCATCGGCTCGCGGGTGCGTCGGGCGAAGGCGTGTGACCTCTATGCGGGCGGCGGTTCGCTCGGCATCGAGGCACTATCGCGGGGCGCGGCGTCGGTCGTGTTCGTAGAGCAGCACGCGACCGTGTTCCGGTTTCTGCGGGCCAACCTGAAGGGCCTGCCTGACGCCACCATTGTCCGCGGAGACGTACTGCGCGTACTGAAGAAGCTGGCCGGCGTCGGTTTCGACCTGATTATCGCCGACCCGCCCTACATGCACGGACTGGTGCAGGCAACCATCGACCGGGCAGCCGAGTTCGGAGTCCTTGGCCCGGACGGGTGGTTCGTGGCCGAACATCACCGGCAGGAGGTGCCGTCGGCGCCGGATGGCTGGGAAACGATCAAGCAGGGAACCTATGGCGAGACCTTGGTAAGCGTGCTGAGGAGGCTGCAATGAGGCAGGCGAAATCAGAAATCAGAAATCAGAAATCAGAATGCAGAAAGCCGGAGGCCGAACGGCGGATCGCGGTATATCCCGGCAGCTTTGACCCGATAACACTCGGGCACCTGGACGTGGTCAAGCGGGCGGCGCATCTTTTCGACAAGGTCGTCGTCGGTGTGGCGAGCCGGCAGGAGAAGCACCCGTTGTTTTCCTGGTCAGAGCGCGTCCGGCTGGCAAAGGAAGTCACGAAGGGGATGGACGGAGTCACGGTGCAGGGGTTCGACTGCCTGCTGGTCGAGTTCGCTCAGCAGGAACGCGCGCAAGCCATCATCCGCGGGATGCGGGCGGTGATGGACTTCGACTACGAGTTCCAGATGGCGCTGACCAACCGGAAGCTCGCCCCGGCAGTGGAGACCATTTTCTTCGTGCCGTCAGAGCGGTATTTCTACCTCAGCTCTTCGCTGGTGCGAGAGCTCGCGGCCAAGGGCGGAGAGCTGAGCTGTTTTGTCCCGGAACCGGTCATGCGGGCACTAAGGCAGAGGCTCGGGAAGCGTTCCCGGTAACACAGCTTGCGGTTCGTTGACGAGGTCGTAATTCAGGTGCGGGCCGGGTCCGGCGGCGACGGCTGCGTTTCGTTCCGGCGGGAGAAGTTTGTGCCGAAGGGCGGCCCGGACGGCGGTGACGGCGGCGACGGCGGCTCGGTCGTGCTGTGGGGCAATCGGTTCCTGCAGACACTAGCCGACCTTGAGTACCACCGCTTCTACAAAGCAGGTGCCGGCGGTCACGGGAAGGGTGCAAACCGGCATGGTTCGAAAGGCGAAAGCGTGCGCGTGCCGGTGCCGCTGGGCACGGACGTGTTCGATGCCGGTACCAGAACGAAACTGGGCGAGATTCTTGAAGCGAACCATGAACTGGTTGTTGCGCGCGGCGGCATGGGCGGCCGCGGCAACGCGCGGTTTGCCACCTCGACCGAACAGGCGCCCCGCCGTTTCGAGCCCGGCACGCCAGCTGAGGAGCGCAAGGTCAGGCTCGTGTTGAGGCTGGTGGCCGACATCGGCATCGTCGGGCTCCCCAACGCCGGCAAGTCAACGTTGTTGTCGCGGCTGACTCGGGCCAACCCCAGGGTCGCGAGCTATCCGTTCACGACACTGACGCCGAACCTGGGAGTCCTACAGACCCGGGACACTCGGTTCACCGTTGCCGATATGCCCGGAATCATCAAGGGCGCGCACGACGGTAAAGGTCTGGGCCTCGCGTTCCTGCGGCATATCGAGCGGACGCGAATGCTCGTGTTCGTCGTTGATGTGGCAGCCGGCCATCCCAAGCGCGACTACAATGAGCTGATAGATGAAATTGGCAGCTACAATAAGGAGATTCTCGCGCGGCCCCGGGTTGTCGCCTTGAACAAGGTGGATCTTGTGACCGGGCGCAAGCCCGCTATCCGGCTTGATGCGGAGCGGGCCTGGGTGTCGGGTCTGACCGGCGATGGAATAGATGAGCTGCGGGAGTTGATTGACCGGCTCTTCCCCAAGACAACTTGAACGAGGCGTTTGTCGATATCTACGCGGTGCCGCGGATGAACGAGACGCGGCTGAAGAACCTGCTGGCCCGATTCCGAACACCGGAGCGGGTGTTCGATGCCGGCTTGAACGACCTGCTCGAGGTGAAAGGCATAGACAAGGAGCTTGCTTCCGCCGTCCGGTCGTACCGGCGGAGCGATGAGACCGGGCGGCGGCTGAAGGCGGCGCAATCGCTCGGCCTCAAGACCATCGGCTATGGCGACGAAGAGTATCCGGAAAACCTGAAGAGGCTTGCGCACATGCCGCCGGTGCTGTTCGTGCGAGGTGAGATTCGGCCGGAGGACGCGACTGCCGCGGCGGTCGTCGGTACGCGGATGCCGTCGCACTACGGCCGGCAGGTGGCGGAAAAGCTGGGACGCGACCTAGCTCAGCACGGCGTCACGGTGGTGAGCGGGCTGGCGCGGGGCGTTGACACGTTCGCGCACAAGGGCGCGCTCGACGGCGGCGGCCGGACCCTGGCTGTGCTCGGCTGCGGCATCGACGTGTGCTACCCGCCGGAGAATCGGAAGCTGTACGATGCCGTCGCCTCCCAAGGCGCGGTCCTCTCCGAATTCTCGCTCGGGGTCGAGCCGCTGGCGATGAACTTCCCGAAACGGAACCGGGTCGTGTCCGGCCTGTCTCAGGCGGTCGTGGCGGTTGAGGCCGGGGAGAAGTCGGGGGTCCTGAACACCGTTGCCTGGGCGACCGACCAGGGGAGGGTCGTGTTCGCGGTGCCGGGCAACATCACGTCGCAGCAGAGCATCGGTATCAACCGGCTGCTCAAGAACGGGGCAAGGCCGCTGCTATCGGTCGATGACGTGCTGCACGAGCTGGGTGTGGCGAAGCGAGCCGAGGAGCGGTCGAGGGTCGAGGTCGCGGCAGAGGAGAAGCCGGTGATGGAGTTTCTGACCGCGGAACCCGCGCACGTGGACGAGATCTGTGAGGGGCTGGGTATGCCGATGGCAGGCCTGTTGTCGGTTCTGATGCAACTCGAAATCAAGGGAC
>Ga0315277_10009979_pt1 | contig 12086 bp, 13 predicted proteins | sample YL17G05_15_MG_FD_203695 | JGI IMG/M metagenome (GOLD analysis project Ga0315277, IMG submission 203695) | Sediment microbial communities from Yellowstone Lake, YNP, Wyoming, USA - YL17G05_15 | ecosystem: Environmental > Aquatic > Freshwater > Lake > Sediment | place: USA: Wyoming | collected... | reverse complement strand
TTGTGCTGTAATTGTGTCTGCCAGGCATATGCATACTCAGATCTTTTACCCCAGTAACGGTCAGCCATATACATATCTGAGGTAGCATGGATCGGTTGCATAGAAGCAATCACATCCAACTCTGAAAGACGGATGAGGTCTCTTGGGTGCAGAATTTGTACGTGTTCAATCCGGTGTCGCGGGGAAGAAATACCGAGAGCGTTATCCAACCCTTTCTCAAATTCACGTAAACGAGCATATCCATTCAATACTTCGTGGTTGGCACGATCACCGATGGCATGGATGGCTAATTCTAGGCCATTCTGTACGGCTTGTATCCCATATTCGTATATTTCTTCTCCATCCATCATTAATATCCCTTTGTTATCGGGTTCGTTGTCATAAGGGCTCATCATTGCTGCTGTGTGAGGTCCCAGCGCGCCATCTGCGAAAGCCTTTACCGGACCAATTGTAAGAAAATTACTTCCGTAACCACTCCGCAGACCTAAAGTAATTGCATGGGGTAAATTTTCGAGAGGGATCCCCTTTACTACCCGTATTTTTAATCTCTGCTTTTTATCAAGGATTTGTAAAGCCGAAAAACACTTTGCGCCATCAAAATCATGGATACCCGTTAATCCCAATTTCCATAATTGGGTTTGGGCGGAATCGATTGCCTCTGTTATTTCACTAAGACTTGGTTCTGGTATCACAGTTTCAATCAATTCCATGGCAGATTCATATAGAATACCATTAGGAGAGCCATCTGTACCGCGACCGATTCGTCCATTAAGAGGATCCGGGGTGTTGCGTGTGACTCCAGCTAGGTGAAGAGCAGCACTATTCGCCCAGCCAGCATGTAATGATTTCGCAGTCAGGTATACAGGGTTTTGGGTTGTAATTGCATCCAGATCAGCACAGGTTCCAAAACCTTCTTCCCACTCGTTTTGGTTCCAACCGTGACCCAATATCCATTCACCGGCTGTAGTTATATTTGCGCGTTCTCTCACTCGTTGTAAACATTCAATACGGTTAGGCACTTCGCAATTTATTTTTTGTACTCCCAGAGCATACGATTGGATATGAATGTGAGAATCGATCAAACCAGGGATCACTGTCCGACCTTCTAAATTACAGAACTCGGTCTTCCCAAGTTTTTGATATTGTGTCACGATATCTTGATCGTTACCTACTGCTAAAAAGCGATCACCATCGATTGCGACAACATTGGCAGTAGCAAATTTAGGGTCTTGCGTATAGATGTGAGCATTATGGAGAATTTTGACCATTTATTCTTAGTTTTATCCCCCTGAGCCTAATATTATCTCTATAAGGTTATCCAATTCTTCATTTGAATAATAGTGGATAACAAGAGTTCCACCTTTCTTATATCGGTTAATCTTAACCCGTGTGCCAAGATTCTGACGCAGACGTTCCTCAATTTCCACAATCTCAGGAGGTGCAGGTTGTTTTGGGGAAGAGACTTGTTTTAAACCAGTTAATTTACTCACTAATTCTTCTGTCTGACGTACATTCAATCCTGCTTTAATAATAGTATGCAATGCAGCCTGTTGGGCTTGAGGGGTAGGGAGGGCTAGTAAGGTGCGTGCATGCCCTTCACTGATGAGTTCATCTGCTAAAGCTTGTTTTACAAAAGCGGGTAACTTTAATAAACGCAGTGTATTAGTTATCGAAGTACGGCTTTTTCCAACCCGGCTGGCAACTTCCTCATGTGAAAGAGAAAATTCTTCCGTAAGCTGGCGGAAAGCTTCAGCTGATTCTAAGGGATTTAAATCCTTTCGTTGTACATTTTCGACTAATGCTAATTCCACTAACTGTTGGTCACTGGCTTCTCTTAAGATTGCTGGGACAGAAGCAAGTTCAGCCCGTTGGGCTGCCAACCAGCGTCTCTCACCAGCGATCAGGATATAACTATCCGGATTTGAGCCTCTGGTGACAATCAAAGGTTGGAGTACACCATATTCTCGGATTGAGGTCGCCAGTTCAGATAATGATTCCTCATCCAAGTGGCTACGTGGTTGTCGTGGATTGGGTGAAATATTACGAATAGGGATTTGAAATATGCCACCGGAGGGTATGTCACTTTCTCCGCCGGGTATCAAAGCATCTAATCCTCGTCCAAGACCGGTTTTTTTAGTCATAATTTTTCTTCTAAAATTTATTCCATGGGTATGTGGAAGCCATCTCCCTCTAGTAGTTCGCGTGCTAATGCCGAGTAAGCCTGGGCGCCATGAGATGCGGGCATATAGACCGAGATTGGTTGTCCGTAGGAAGGCGCTTCTGCCAATCGTACACTACGCGGGATCACAGTCTTAAAAACTTGTAATGGGAAGAATTTCCTGACTTCAGCTACGACATCCTGTGCTAATTTCGTCCTTCCATCGTACATGGTTAAGACAACCCCTCGGATTATTAACTCTGGGAATAACGCATTTCGAACTCGGTTGAGTGTCTGGTTCAGTTGAGTGATCCCCTCTAAAGCCAGATATTCACATTGAACCGGAATGATAACTCCATTATAGGCAGCAACTATTCCATTTAAAGTTAGTAAACCAAGAGATGGCGGGCAATCGACCAGAATATAGTCATATCGGTCGTTGATCGGTGCTAATGCTTTTTTTAAGCGGCTTTCCCGCGCCAATTCACTAACTAATTCCACTTCAGCTCCCGCCAACGCAAGAGAGGAAGGTAACAAGGATATTTTTAACCGAGGATTATGTAATATATGACTGGCAGCTGGACTCGCTCCTATTAGCGTTTCGTATACTCCACCTTTGACTGTTCGTTTATCCACTCCTAGGCAGGAGGTAGCATTTGCCTGTGGATCTATATCGACCAATAACACACGTTGTCCATAATATGCTAAATAAGCCCCGAGATTAATTGCAGAGGTAGTTTTACCCACTCCTCCTTTTTGATTAACCAATGTATAAGTACGACCCATGGTTTACAGTACCTCTACCAGGCATTCTTCGACTTCTTGAGAGGTGGGGATCCCTGCCAAGCCAGGTCGTGATACTGAAAAAGCGGATAATTGGGTAGCAAAACGCGCAGCTTCCCATGGATCGCGAGTAGCGTGTAAACGGGTAAAAAAAGCTGCCGCATATATATCACCGGCTCCGGTCGCATCAGCTTCAATAAAAGAAGGTGGGCGAAATCGGCGTACATCTCCGTTCCAATACAGTCGCGATCCCTCATCTGCTTCTGTGACTGCTAATATCCTGCTGGCAGATGCCATTTCTTCAATACGTCCCTCGTCTCCTCCCACATCCTCAACACTGATAACTACTGCCCCTGCTTGTTGGAGCATAAATGTGGCTTCCGGCCATTCGGTAACGTGGACCTGCCCGTTCTTATCCCACGATCGTAACCATCCCTGGGGTGTCAAGCAGAGCAGCGCGGAGGGGAAGTGGCGGATTAGGTCAGGTTCTACCTCTTGTGCAATTGGTCCTAAATGGATGATGGGAGTGTTCCTCCATATTTCGGGGATTAATTGGTAATTAAGGCTAGGTGCAATATTATGGATAAATTGTAAACGTCCCTGATCGGTGGGTATATTCTCGAATGTCGTGCTACGATCTGTAGCGTAATTAATAATTTGTATATTCTTTAGGAGATTACTTTGGATTTCTTGCCCCCACGAGGTTACTACACCGACCCGTAACCCTAACGATTGGGCAGTTAATGAGGAATACGCGGCGGTGCCTCCTAATCGAGGACCTTCTGGTGTAAGATCAACGGTCAAATGACCAATGACTAGGTAATCAATGGGATCGAGAGTAGTAATGGAATGCCTATCTATGTTACTTTGCATGATATCGATTATAAAGGAAAAACGAGGCTTTGCGTAACTAATGCACAGGCAAAACCTTATCCACATTTACTCTAATTTAATGATTATTTACTCTTTTGGAATAATTGTGACTTTACGGCGCGGTTCTTCTCCGACGCTTTCTGTCTTAACAGATGGATTATCGCGTAATTCTATATGGACAATCCGTCTTTCACTTGCAGGCATTGGTTCGAGGATTTGTCGGCGTCCAGTCTTAATCGCTTGGTCAGCCATTCGCCGCGCTAAAACCTTTAGTTGCCCTTCGCGCCTAGATCGATAACCTTCCACATCAATGACCAGCGACACAGGTTCACCAAGTTCCTTACTAACAATTAATCCCGTTATATATTGCAAAGCATTTAAGGTTTCAGCACGACGTCCAATCAAAATACTGAGGTCATCTCCAGTAATATCTACCTTTATGGGTATCCGATTCCTGTCCTCATCAACTTTATTATATTGCGCAGTTACGTGTGCTTGAACTTTCATTTTCTCTAATAAATCTATAACTGTTTCACGAGCGATCCGAACTTCGTTGCTTTCTTCCATTTGGGTTATTGGCGAAGTTTGGATAATTTCACTGCCTATTACCGGTTCTGGGATGGTCAATTCGATTGGTGCTTCTACAGGAGTGTTTATGTTCGACGAAGCGCTTTTCACCAATAAACGAATTCTTGCATGACGCGATCCTATCCCAAATAAACCACGGGTTCCTTGATCTAATATTTCAACTTCAACAGCCTCTTCAGGTAAGTTAAGATCTGCTAAACCCTTAGTGATCGCTTCCTCCACCGTTGGGGCAATTACTTCTAGTGTTGCACGTGACTTGTTCATAATTTCCCTCTAATAAATCATCTTAATAAAAAAAGGTCGTAATAGCCACTTAAAATGGACCAGGAATATTAGTTCGGTAAAAGAAACTTTGGAAGTACAGCTCGCCAGTTTAATTTACCCATGGCAGCATATTGCACGATATATATAATATTCCCAACTAAGAAATAAAGTGCTAAACCTGATGAGTACAAATAGGCTATATAGCCCATAAAAAGTGGCATCATTAAGGTCATGCTTTGTGCCATTGCAGCACTTTGATCGCCTGGAGTGGAAGAAGGAGGTGTCATCATCTTTGATTGCAGATACGTAGTGATGACAACCAGGATCGCCAAAACAGGAATGCCAACACCAAATATTTTCACCCGTTCAGGTTGAGAAAGATCCATCCACAGGAAACGGTTATTGATAGGGATAAGTGAGGAGGCGCTAATAAAAGGATAAATGTGACGGACGAAATTAAGTAATTGTCCAGGAGTAACTGACATCAACCACATAATGGCTTGGTAAAGACCGATCATTATAGGGAATTGAATCAAGGTGGGTAAACAGGAGGCTAAAGGATTGATGCCTAACTCCTGGTACAGTTTCATCGTTTCCTGCTGAAGTTTTTCTTTATCGTCTTTGAATTTCTTTTGTAGGTCTTGAAATTTCTTAGATTTCTGGAGATCGGCCATGGCTTGAGAGCCCTTAAGTTGTTGGACAGTCAACGGGTGTGTTACAAGCCGGATGAGTATTGTAAACACAATAATTGCCAGGCCAAAATTATGCCATAGAATGCTATAAATCCAGAGCAGAAGGTTCATCATCGGGTCAATTATTATTGTATTCCACATAGGAGTAATACCTTGCTTTCATTATTTCTTAGCGGGGGTGTAAGACCATTTTTGGGAGCCATTTAAATTAAGAGCAACCAGGAGACTGTCACCCCCCTGAGGGGTTATCAGGATCACATCACCGGCTAAAATGGGTGATGAATATATTGTACCCTTGATAGATTGATTCCACATGGGTTTTCCATCGCGATCAACTGCATAAACCGTTCCAGCTTCAGTGGTTAAGAAAATACTCGATTCTGTTACTAATGGAGAACTTGTGATTGGTCCGTCAGGTTGAAGACTCCACGTGGTTGTACCATCGGTTTTCATCGCATAGAATTTACCTGATAAATCCCCAAAATAGAGTGTTTCCTTATCCAGTATTGGACCAGCCCATACCCAGCCGTCGATCGCAGATTGCCAAAGGATATTTCTATCCTGCGAATTTATGGCTATCATCTGTTTATCAAATGTGCCTATATATAAGATACCATCCTGACTTAAGGCCGGCGTACCTAATAGGGCACTGCCTAGATCTTTTGACCACAACAATTCATTAGTTTGGGTATCCAATGCGTAAATTTTATGATCCATGGAAGTAAAGTATAGGGTTTTATTCTCACTGTCCGTTATAGGAGTTGTCCAAAGAGGACCTCCTGCATTAATTTCCTTTATTTTTGTACCCTTAAGATCGATGACATATAAATTACTATCTGCGCAAGGAGCATATATTGTTTTCCCAACCACCAATGGGCTACTGATAAAATGATTATTTGAGGCGAACGTCCAATTTTCTAAACCAGTACTAGGATTTAAGCTGATTAGTTTATTTCCATAGCTACTCACCAATAATTGCCCATCATCCGTTAATACTGGTGGCGAAAAGAAGGTCGTTTTTGCGTCCGGTTTTACAGGATAACGCCATTTTTCCACACCATCAGCTATATTAATCGCGTAAATGTACTGACTATATGCGAGGTAAGCATTTTCGTGGTCCACACGAAGACCAGCCCAACCACTAGGAATAAACGCTGCTCCTGAACAGGCGGTGAGTAAGCTGGAAGTTATTATTAATATGAAGATAAGTGGTATTAGTATCTTTTTCATCGGTTCCTAAGGTACCGGATCAAATCCTCCGGGGTTGAATGGATTACACCGCAACACCCGCCAAATAGCCATCAGAGTGCCTTTTATTGCACCGTGTTTGTAAATCGCCTGGTATCCGTAATGAGAACAGGTAGGGTAAAAACGGCATGTGTTGGCAGGGAGAGCGAGTGATATGGTGTTTTGATAAAGACGAATAAGCGTTAAGAGAGGAAAGGAGGGTATATTTCGCCATGTAACCGGTAAATCGCGTAGGCGTGGCTCAATATCATGTTCATCATTGTAGGTACTATCGATCTGGACGCCATCGCGTCGATTCCCCTCAAGTTGCTGGTTAATCATTATTAACATAGAGTAATTGAGCACGTTGCAAGAGTTCTGTTAAAGCCATCTGGGTATCCTGGAAGGAGGCACTGACCTGAAGTGGACGGGCTATTAATATGATATCCCATCCAGTTGTTATGGAGTGAATTATGGGTCGGATTGCCTCACGCAGCATTCGCTTGGCTCGGTTACGCTGAACAGCCTTCCCGACTGAACGTCCCGCCGATACGGCAAAGCGGGATCGTCCAAGCTCATTAGGCATTATTATCAGTACCATCAGCGGGTGGGCATAGGATTTACCCGATCGCCTTATCCGCTTGATTTCCATGGTACTGGTTAGTCGGAAAATGCGTTTCACCCCTGCGTCTTTTTGTTTGTTAAATTTCAAAATTCTGATGGTTTATTGGATAATTAACTCTTCCAATTGATATGCTTAGAATGATTGTTCATTTTTGGCGTCAGATGGTAACGACCGCGTAATCTCCGTCGTTTAAGGACCTTCTTTCCATCTGAAGAGGCCATACGCTTTCTAAAGCCATGGACACGTAAACGACGATGGATATGAGGTTGATAAGTTCGCTTTGGCATAATCCTTCCTTACCTTTTATAAAAATACAATAGTGCTGATGTCCTTTAGTCGCATCAGCACTTATATTCTTCCAATGAAGTGCCGCACGATTATACCTTATGGGATTGATTTGGTCAAATCGACTTTTGTCCTCCCAACCATCTGAACGCGATCATTCCTATTAGTAATGGAAGCCAGAAAGTAAAAGTCCGGTAAGTCAATGTGATCACCGCGGCTGCTTCTAATGGGACATACATAGATTTTAATAAAAAAGGTAGTGTTGATTCGACAAATCCGACTCCTGATGGAGTAGGTGATACGATCAAAATTAAATAACTGATACTATATCCTGCGATTACCGTACCTGGAGAGACGGGTATTTCAAATGCTAAGAAACTTAACCATAAGATCAAGATTGATATTCCTTGTTTCGATAAGGCATATACCAGGGGAAATGTCAGTTTCTTTGGTTCCATTAATAATTCACGTAATCCCCCAGCTGCTTCTTCAGCGAATTTAATTGCTCTCTGTTCTGAAAGATACTCACGATGGAGAAACGGTCGTAAAATACGGTTTATTAGTTTCGACGCCCAAGCTAAAAGTTGTCCAAGTTGATCCGCTGAATGGATACCCAGGTATATTAAAAAGGATATCAACATCGCAATTGCTATTAATATCACTGCCGCGAATATCTCGCCTATATTTAAGTCGTTACGTCGAATTAAGACGATAAAGCCTAGTGTTAGGACAAAGAGAAAGGCTATATAATCAAATAAAACATACAGAGCGCCTCCAACGGCTGCTCGTCCGGAAGAATAATTCCTCCTGCGAGCTTCAGCAAATAAAATCGCCATTCCACTCATGCCTGCAGTAGGTGCAACGACGTTAAGGAAGAATCCAGCTGCTGCCATGGGTATTAGATTGATAACCTTTTCTTCTATACCAATGGCTTTATAGATAACTTGAAAGCATAAGGCAATATTGACTAACCAAAAACCGACCGCGAAAACAGAAAGCAATAGGAAATCCCATCTTCCCCTTTGTAATGTGTTTAGTATTTTTTGAACTTCAGCGAGTCTGATAATAATAAAATATACACCCAGGAATAAGATCAGAGCTACGATGAATTTGCGCATAGTTTGATTATAACGGATTAAAAGGAACAGCCAAGTATATTGATTTACTTGGCTGTTCTGTATTTGTCATATGTATATTTATCTTCTCCGACGTCCCATGCCCGTAACAATCGACGCCCAATAAAGTAATTGTAGTACAGCAGTTACCAACGCAGCGACATAAGTAAGTGCAGCTGCATTTAATACAGTATTTACACCCCGCTGTTCATCTTCTCCATAAATAAGACCTGATTCAGTTAGCAAACGCCGAGCCCTTGCTGAAGCATTTAATTCGACTGGTAGTGTAGCAAGGGCAAAAATAGCGCCTCCGGAGAAAACCAGTAGTCCTAACCAGGCGATATTCGTTGCCCGAAGTAACATCCCGATAAAAATTAATATCCATCCTAAGTAGGAACCAATGTTAACCGCAGGAACCAGGGCGGCGCGCAACCTCAGGGGGAAGTAACCCTCTTGATCCTGCATGGCATGTCCCAATTCATGGGCTGCAATAGCCAATGCTGCCACGGATTGACTCTGGTATACACCTTCCGACAATCTAAGACGTTTTGAGCGTGGATCGTAATGATCTGTCAAGTTACCGCGGACACCTTCAACTTGAACATCATATAAGCCACTATGCATGATCAATTTCTGGGCAGCCTGTGAGGCTGACATTCGGCTGTTTGATGTGATCCGGCTCCACTTTTTATACGCAGAATTAACGTAAAGCTGTGTTAGAAGCATCAAGATGAAAGCCGGTGCCATGAAAAGTAAATAAGTTGGGTCATAGAAAAGGAATGGCATAACAATCTCCTTATTATTGTTTAATCATATTGAGTAAAACTTCAATCGCTTTATCTAATTGCGGGTCACGTCCGGCTTTAATATCGTCTTCTGTCAATGTGACTTCATAATCAGGTTTTAGACCGACTTCATTGATCTGGCGTTCCTTAGGAGTTATCCAACGAGCGATAGTCACTCGCACTGCGCCTTGGTCATTTTCGAGAGCGATCCAGCGTTGGACTGAACCCTTTCCGTAGGTAGTTACACCTACAAGGGGAGCACGTCCATAATCCTGGATTGCACCAGCAAGGATTTCAGATGCTGAGGCAGAACCTTCATTAACCAATAAGACCAATGGTATCTTGGTAGCGATTCCATTACCGTTTGACTCGTAGCTGGTACGGGTTCCATCTCCATACACCTCATACATGATCACGCCCTTATCTATGAATTCCGAGGCAATGTCAATAGCTGTTTGAAGATACCCACCCCCATTATTACGTAGGTCCAGGATGATACCGACTGGTTGTTGAGCTATTAAATCCTGGATCGTTTTCCGTAATTCTTGATCGGTATTCTCAGCAAATTGGAAGAGCTGTATATATGCAATCTTGTTTTCCAGCATTTTGCCGGATACGCTTGGAATAGTAATTTTCGCCCGCATAATAGAAACATCGAATGGATCTGGGGTTCCTTCACGGCGTATAGTGAGCGTAACCTGAGTGCCGGCAGGACCTAATACTTTGCGTAAAGTCAGGCTCGGATCGATACCAGTCATATCTTCTCCATCAACCTTTATAATTTCATCACCTGGCTTTAACCCGGCCTTCTCTGCTGGAGAACCAGGCATCGGACTGACAACTGTTAAATATTCACCAGTCGTATCTACCCATGCCCCGATACCTTCATATTCCTGTACAAGAGGGATATTCGCTTGTCTATATTGATCGGGATCCATATAGGAGGTATGTTTATCGTTTAGTGCTGCCAGCATTCCACTGATCGCACCACGCATCAATGCGACATCATCAACAGGTTGATCCACATACATCTGGTGAACAATATCCCAGGCTTCCCAGAATGGTTTAAATAATGTATTCCGGTCTGTAGGAGGCGTGCTTGTTGTTACAGCTGTTGCACTTTGAGTATTATTTGGGGTTGTAACCTCAGTAGAGCTCTGAGTATCGGTAGACTTACTTTTCACTAACCCCGGCATATCTGTAGAAATCCCAGTTTGGGCAGGGATTGGGCTTGCGTTACGTCCAAACATATAACCGGTCGTACATGCCAGGGACGTAAAGATAATAATCGCCAGTACGATGCTGGCTGTTGTCAAGGTTTTCGATTTCATCAATTTATCTCCTAAGACCAATAAATAAAAGAGAGAGATAAAAGCAACTATAAATCTCTATCAATTATCAGTTTAATGTTATTATGCCAGTAAATAGTATAAAGGTTATCACAATTTGATTAGAAGATGATAAATAAATCCTGGTAAAACAATCACCTGAGATGGTTTGTAAGGTAAGTAGTAAAAGAAGCTGGATCACTGACCTGTTCAGTATATGCTAGGATTGCCTCTCCATCCATTGGGTAAAAGGGATGGCAAGAGGAGGGTGTTGCACCTCCAGGGGCATGCACAACTGCATGGACAAATGGCGCCGCCAGGTCTGCTTTTGTTAACTCAGGTACTATTTCCTCAGCTGTGACGATTACCAGTCCGGATGCTAAGGTTAGATCTTCATCGACTGCTTTATTATCCCCAATCTTAGAATTTCCATCCGGATCAGCAGAAAGCGCATGGATAATTGCGACATCAGGTTTAATCGCTGGAAATGCCACCAGCTCCTCATCAGTATATGGATCATGAATGGTTTTTACATCTGGTCTTAAACGAAGAAGATCTGTTCCTATCCAGGCTCGTCCTGGCATGAAGCCAATCCTGGCGATAGCTGCTCGCAAACCTAAAGCCAGACTGGCTTCACTTTCTTCTAGAATATCTAACTCACCACGGTTGGCATAATAGGTGAACATAGGAGCCAGGCCAAATATCTCTAAACCAAAGTAACATGTTCGTACACGCTTAATTAATCCCGCTCCTATCAGAATGTCGCTTTCATAGGACGCAGTATAGGTCACGAGGGTTAGATCCTTCGGATGCCCTTCGCTTTGGAACTGTTTTATTAGTGCTTTAACAAATGCAATCGGACGCCGGTAGAGTGTCATACCACCTAAAGCAATCATGCTACCAGAAGATATAAAGCCTACTGCCTGTTCCAATGTGATTAATTTATCCATAATAACTCAAATAATCAGTTAATTCTAAACTTTATAAACAATCCTCTTGATTTGATAAGCAGGATAATCAAGGATAAGATAGGATGGCATACCTAATTGGCTCCAAAAAGAGAAAGGTTCCTGACAGCAAACATGCCATACATATAGACTGATCACAGTCCCGTGAGTGACAATGCCAACACAATCGTTGTTATTAGCTAAAGCTTCATTTACCACTTTATCGACTGCTTTTGAAAAACGTTCATAAGCTGCATCGGCAGTTTCACTCCCAAAAACAAGTTGACCAGGCTGGGTAAATAAGTCGGCAATACTAGCGATAAATTGCTCGTGGTCCTGGTTGCCAATTTGTGGTCTTTCATGTTCGTGTAAACCCTCAACAACCTTATTGGATATATTTAAAATTGTAGCGATTA
>Ga0315277_10009976_pt1 | contig 12087 bp, 10 predicted proteins | sample YL17G05_15_MG_FD_203695 | JGI IMG/M metagenome (GOLD analysis project Ga0315277, IMG submission 203695) | Sediment microbial communities from Yellowstone Lake, YNP, Wyoming, USA - YL17G05_15 | ecosystem: Environmental > Aquatic > Freshwater > Lake > Sediment | place: USA: Wyoming | collected... | reverse complement strand
GGAGCGGTTGAACAGATCCTCATATGTGATTTGACTTTGCGCGAGGCAAGTGAAGAGAACAGGCGGTTGATTGATGAAGCGATTCGAGATGTCGAGAACAAGGGTGGAAAGGTGCTGGTGATTAGCTGCGAGCACGAAGGAGGTGCGAAACTGAACGCGTTGGGAGGAATAGCAGCACTACTGAGGTACGCAAAGCACCGTTAGAATGTTTCCTGACAAAGGTATTCTATGACCTTTTCCTGGAAAGGTATTCTCGTCGTACGGCCGGATTGGATTCGATGATTCTCTTCAAGGCTTCCTCGAATTGCTCTGCTTCGGAGAGATGCTCAACTAGGAATACTCCGGTTCGACCGATTCTGTCCCTTCGAGTGAGAACTCTGACTCTCTCTTTGACTATGTCCGGACTGACACCTACGATCCTTGCCACTTCTGACTCTCGGCCGGCTACCTGAGACTCGATATGCCCTTTCTCCGTTGGCTCTATCAATGTCAGCCTCTTCGTGACTCCTGGCACGCGTTTGGCAAGGCGTATGGCTTCTAGGTCGATCATTCCGCCGAACTTGTAGAATTCGTATTCAAGCCTCTTGAATTTCAGGAGTGGGAAAGTCACAGAGGCGGTTTCTTCAGGGTTTAGGTAGATGTGGCCTTTAGGGGAGTGGCTTGGTGTCGCCTGCGTAACCATTCGCGAAAACAACGTGTAGCCATACTTGCCAAGAGAGAGTTCAAGCTGATATGAAGGAACTAGTTGGGGAACCAAGACATCAACGTCACTATCTTCTTGCACATCTCCTCTTGCAACGCTTCCATGAATTGCACAGGGAAGGCTTGAGGCCTCCAATGCCCCCATGATCTGCTCCGCTATCCTTCGTTTCTCTTCCAGAAGTCTCCATCTCTGACTACTGTAAATGTGTTCGGTTCTGTCGGCCTTAGTGACTGTTTTCTCAGCCAATCTCGACCACGTCCGAAGCTACTTTTTCAATCGCTTCAGTCTTCTAAGAGACTCATGGCCTCCGGCCATTCATCGCTGCGAAGAGCGCCGATTCCCTTCTCGATCCCTTTCCAACCCTCAGATTCAATTTCTCCTCCTGTAGGTTGCCGTTCTGATTTTTCAACTTGACCCCCTCATGCACTAGGTCGGTTTGTGAGAAGCTGACGTATAGGGGTAGCTACCCGTGGGAAAAAAGCACTGGTGATCCCCATCTGAAGCAGGAATCCAGTTTTCCCGACAGGATTTCCGAAACATAATTAAGATGAGTCTCCTAAACTCTGCGGAAACAGGTATATCAGGACGTCGCTGCAATTTGGTTGAAGAGACACTGTCGTGGATACAGATAGCGGTTGGGTTAAGCCTATACTTTGTAGGTTGGGGCGTACTCTACCTTCTCGCTAGGCACTTCAATCTTGAAAAGAAAGGCCTGAAGGTCGGGCCGCTCTACTTCGTCTACAAGACCACTCTATTGAACCGGACTCTGGAACGTCTTGCGAAGATTCTTCGCCGTCCCTCGCGGGTCTTCTTCAGCATAGGAGCCGCGGTCGGAGTGGGGATGCTTTCGCTCATAATCTACCAGCTCCTGAAGAACGCCTTCAATCTGGCGTATAGAACGCAAGAGGCGGGACCTGTTCAGGTTTTGCTTCCGATACCTGGGCTTACGATGAAATGGGAGAACTTTCCCTATGTCATCATTGCCCTCTGCATTCTACTCATCTCTCATGAGGGAGCACATGCGATAGCGAGTCTCATCGAAGGTGTCCGATTGAAGTCCTCCGGGGTTTTCTTGGCCGCTGTCATACCTGGAGGTTTAGTTGAGTTGGACGACGAGAAGCTGGACAAGAGCTCTTGCTCGACTCAGCTCAGGGTCTTTGCAGCTGGATCCTCCGCGAACATGGCTGTGTCCCTGATCTGCCTCATACTCCTATCCAATTTCGCCTTGACGATCAGTCCATTCTACACGATCGTTCCGTCAGGCGTTCATGTTGGCGGAATAACGAGAGAGTATCCCGCGGAGATGGCAGGCATAAAGCCCGGCGACATCATTCAGGGAATAAATGAGACTAGAGTCGATGACCTTGTAGGCCTGAGGGCGTACATGGCACAGATCCAACCCGGCGCCCCTCTTACCGTGCTCACCCTCAGGGGAAGATTCGAACTTGTCACGGCGCGCGACCCTGGAAACAGCACGCACGCCGTTCTCGGAGTCACTCAGCTCACGGACCATGTGACTTATTCGCCAAAGATCGGGTTGCTTTCTCCAGACTTTCCGAAACAGCTGTTCAATGTTGAGTTTTGGGTCTACTTTGTGACCTTGAATGTGGCTCTGATCAACATGCTTCCACTGTTTCCCCTTGACGGAGACAGGTTCCTTCTTGCACTGTTGGGAGCACTAGGAATACGGAACGTTAAGTGGGTCAGGTCGACGATGAGCGCATTCTCATTCACGATCCTGGCGATGAATCTGCTCCTTTCGTATTCGATGTTTGGATTTCTGAAGCTTTGAAGGTATCACTGTTGAGATGTAGCCGCTGTGGACGCACGGCCATCTACAGGCGGCCGTATGAGGGAGTAGCTCTCTGTAAGGCCTGCTTTCTCAGGGACATTGAGGAGAGAATCCGCAGAACCATCTCCAAGTATGACATGCTGAAGTTTGACGACCATATAGCCGTGGCGGTTTCAGGCGGCAAGGACAGCCTCACACTTCTCAGAATCTTAAGAAAAATGGAAAGGAGATTTCCCAAGTCGAAACTTACGGCCGTTACGGTGGATGAAGGCATCAGAGGTTACAGGGCTGAGGCCGTCAAGCTTGCGAGAGAGTATTGTAGGGAACTGAATGTAGATCATGTTGTTGTTTCTTTTCGTGAACTCTTTGGAAGAACGCTCGATCAGATAGTGCGTTCAAAGAAGGAGCTTTCCCCATGCTCCTACTGCGGAGTTCTCAGGCGGAGAGCCATTCACATTGCCGCCCGAGAAGCGAAAGCCAACAAGATCGCGACAGCCCACAACCTAGATGATGAGGTTCAGACCATTCTGATCAACATCTTCCATGGAGACGCGAAGAGGATAGCGAGAGTTGAGCCTGTGCTCGTGGATCCCGCCGGCCGATTCGCGGAAAGGATTAAGCCTGTGTGCGAGACACCGGAGAAAGAAGTTGCTCTGTACGCGTATCTTACAGGAACGAAGTTCCAGACAACTCCCTGTCCCTACCTGACAACGGCCCTCAGGAACGACGTCAGAGAGATGCTGAACCGAATCGAAGAGAAACACACGGGAACGAAGTTCACAATCTTCAGATCAATGGAACGGCTGCGGAATTACCTGAAGCTGTCAATAGGCGCTGCGAAATTGAGGAACTGTAGAGGATGCGGTGAGCCAACCACTCAAGAGCTTTGCGAGGTCTGCAAGACATTGGGTACAACTCTTCGAAGAGGATCAGTATGATTCAGAGCAAGTCAAGACTCTGTGGACACTGAATCATTCCGTTTGAGCAAGAGGGCCATTACGTCTCCGCGGATTCTCTCAAATTGGCTTAATCGAGAGGGTGTTGTTCTGGAGGCGACTGCTGAAAGAGAGTTTAATATTGGACATTTGATTCAATTGATTCTTGGCGGTGGTGAGGGATCGGGGAGATAGCCGTTCCCTGTTGCCTGAAATCGGCTACATGCAGGGATCCGCTAACTCGCAGGAGTGGCACCACCAAACGGATGCAGCCCTCAGTTGCTGACAATGACACCTTGCCCTGTCAGGCCAGTGGAGAAGAGGTTTCTTTCGAAGGAAAGAAGCTACCTTCTTACTGCTGAATCCGATCAGGCTCGGAAGAGAGCAGTCGTAAAGCAGACACCTCGGCGCTGGCAGGACCACAGGGTGTAGGAGGCTGCTGAGCCAGCTTCGCCGTGAGGAGTGCCTATCCTGTGGGGAGGTCGCCACCGCTATTTCTCTTCCCTAAACGCTTATTTGAGGCGCGAAGCCATCATAGGAAGCCAAATTGAGAATGACAGGTGCCACACTGTTTGAGTAGAGAAGCGAAGAAAGCCCTGCCTGACATCAAGCTGTTTGAAAGATGGAGTGCGCAGGGGGTTGAGGTTGGGGATCTTGGCCTTCAGCGATACGTTTCCTTGAAGGCGATCGTGACTCCTCACACGGGTGGACGTCACGAACATAAGAGGTTCATGAAGTCGTCGCTCAACATCGTTGAGCGCGTGGCCAACAATATGATGAGGCATGGTAAAGCGGGGGGAAAGAAGGCGAAGGCCATTGGCATAGTGAGAAACGCTCTGGACATCATAAGTCTGAAGACTGGGAAGAACCCGTTGGAGGTACTTGTCAAGGCGATTGAGAACTCGTCCCCCTGCGAAGGAACGACCAGAGTCAGCTACGGTGGCATAGTCTATCATCAAGCAGTGGACATAGCGCCTCAACGTAGACTCGATCTCGCTCTCAGATTCATCACGGATGGAGCCAGACAGAAGGCATTCAGCAACCCCAAGACCGTTGATGAATGCTTGGCAGACGAGATCATTGCGGCAGGTCAAAGGGACGGCAAGAGCTTCGCCATCCAAAAGAGAGATGAAATGGAGCGAGTTGCCCTCTCATCGCGTTAGAGTGTAGCTAATTTTCTTTTTTCGTTCTTCTTATGGTCCGATTCTTGAGTCAAAGGTTAAATATCTCAGGACTGATTTAAACTAGCGATCATTGAAATCCGGAGGAAGTATGTTCACTTGAGTGGATCAGAGAAACCCCACTTGAATCTTGTCGTGATTGGACACGTGGATCATGGCAAGAGCACAATGACAGGCCACTTGCTGTTCCTAACAGGCTACGTTGACCAGAAGACGATTGACTCTTATGCGAAGGAATCTGAAAAGACAGGTGCAGGAGAGACTTTCAAGTTCGCTTGGGTGCTGGACAGCCTGAAGGAAGAGAGAGAAAGAGGAGTCACGATAGATCTCAGCTTCAGGAAGTTCGAGACACCAAAGGTGTTCTACACAATCATCGACTGCCCTGGCCACAAGGACTTCATCAAGAACATGATCACAGGCACGAGCCAAGCCGACGCTGCGATACTGGTTATCTCCATGAAGACAGGAGAGTTCGAGGTGGCGGTAGGGCCCGGTGGACAGGCTAGGGAGCACGCCTTCCTTGCGAGAACCCTAGGCGTCTCGCAGCTCATTGTAGCTATGAACAAGATTGATGACCAGACAGTCAATTACTCCCAGGAAAGGATTGAGGCATGCAAGAAGGAGATTGAAGGCCTGCTCAAGGTGGTTGGTTTTGACACATCCAAGATGAACTTCATTCCTGTTTCCGGCTGGAACGGCGATAACCTTGTGAAGTTGAGCGACAAGACGCCGTGGTACAAGGGACCGACTGTTGTCGATGTTCTGGATGCTTTCACTGCACCTCCAAAGCCCACAGATAAGCCTCTCAGAATCCCTGTCCAAGACGTGTACACTATCACTGGAGTTGGCACAGTGCCGGTGGGCCGTGTTGAGACAGGTGTCCTGAAGACCAATGACGTGCTGATCTTCAATCCGACAGGAGCAACTGGAGAATGCAAGACCATTGAGACCCACCACGTAGTGATCCCACAAGCGGTGCCGGGCGACAACATCGGGTTCAACGTAAAGGGCGTTGCAAGGCAGGACCTTCACAGAGGAGATGTGGCTGGGCACACAGACAAGCCACCGACAATAGTCAAAGAGTTCATTGGACGAGTGATAGTGATTCAGCACCCAACGGCGATCGCAGCAGGCTACACACCAGTCCTGCACGCACACACAGCCACAATGGCGGTGACTTTCACGGAACTCCTGCAGAAGATCGACGCCAGAAGCGGACAAGTGACCGAAGAGAAACCGTCGTTCCTCAAGACAGGCGACAGCGCTCTGGTAAAGATGAGGCCGGTAAGGCCAATGGTCATCGAGAGCTATTCGGAGCTTCCACAACTCGGAAGATTCGCTGTAAGGGACATGGGATCGACGATCGCAGTCGGAGTGGTCCAGCAGATCACTGAGAAGACCGATAAGGCGTAGACCCCTTCCCTCAACACTTTTAAACGACTCTCTTCTACTAGTTGGCCCCGTTCGGTTAGGGTGGAGTGTAAAATTTCGCGATGGTCAGCAAGGCGAGGATCAGATTGTCTAGTACAGATCCGGGGGATCTTAACTCGATATGCGATGAGATCGGTAAGATAGCGGAGCGAACCGGTGTCAAGCTCAGAGGCCCGATTCCCCTTCCGACGAAGAGGCTGGTTATTCCGACAAGAAAAAGCCCATGTGGACAGGGAACCCACACATGGGACAAGTTTGAGACGAGAATCCACAAGCGTCTGGTGGATGTGGACCCTAACGAGAGATTCCTGAAGCGCTTGATGAGGATAAAGACGCCTGAATCAGTTTTCGTCGAGATCGAACTGGTCTAGAGACTGACGGCGGCTCCGGGCTAAGCCGCTCTTTCTGCCACATAGTTTGCTTCGATTCTCTAAGTTACGCTTATCTACGAGACTCCAAGAGTTCTCGTAACCTTCAATCACAGACGGCGTACCTCATGGAAATCTCCATCGAATCCCGCAACGTTTCACGCACGTTCAAGACTGGAAGAAATAGTGAAACCGGAGGTATTCTGAAGGCGCTCGACGATGTCAGCATCGGGATTAGGCGGGGAGAGTTGTTTGGGCTCCTCGGCCCGAACGGGGCCGGAAAGACGACCTTGATCAAGATTTTTTGTACCCTGCTCCTTCCGACAAAGGGATCTGCCTATGTCAGTGGGCATGACGTGGTGAAGGAGGCAGACTCTGTTCGCAGGATCATCAGTATGATCTCAGGTGGAGAAACGCCGGGCTACGGCCTTCTTACAGTTGCAGAGAACCTCTGGTTCTTCTCCCAACTGTATGGTATCAGGGGAGATATTGCGAAAAGCAGGGTGAAGGAACTCCTCGGGGCAGTCAGCCTATCCGACCAAGAGAAGACTAGGATGAATAGGCTGTCTTCAGGAATGAGGCAGAGGTTGAACGTGGCTCGAGGATTCATGAACGATCCTGAAGTCCTCTTCTTGGATGAGCCGACTCTCGGATTGGATGTCATTTCTGCGAAGCAGATACGTGGATACGTCCGAAATTGGGTGAACACACATCCCGAGAAGACCGTTCTTCTGACCACTCACTACATGGCTGAGGCCGATGAACTCTGTGATCGAGTAGGCATCATTCATGAGGGAAGAATAGTCGCTTGCGACAGCCCCTCAAACCTGAAGGCTATGATCAGGAACAGAAAGGTGTTTCAGTTTCAGGTTGCTGGGGCCGGAGACCATGCGAAGCTTAACGCGGTCAAAGGAGTTGTGGGTCTCTCGTGGACGCATCGCATTGAGAGCGATGTCTCAACCCTGAAAGTTGTCCTGTCGGATGATGCCGCTGTCTCGGAGGTGGAATCCTCGCTGAAGGCCTCGGGTTCAAGGATCCTGTCAACCGAGACACCTGAACCGACCTTGGAGGACGTGTTCATACATCTGGTCGGAAAGGGATTGGAGTGAACCGAATCACGCTCTCAGGAGATCTTGAGAGAAATCTCCGAACCATCATGGCCAGAACCTATGTTCGAATCGTCGGAGCGTTCAGAGAGCCCAGCTGGCTCATCTGGGACACCGTCCTTCCAATAATCAACCTGAGCGCATACGTCTACGTCTACAAGGTCATGAACGCTCCACCGGAATTCACTGGTTTTGTGATCCTGGGGGGCGCGATGATCGCGTTCTGGCTAAACGTTCTCTGGGACATGGCAGCCCAGTTCTACTGGGAGAAGGAGACAGGCAACTTGGAACCGTTTCTCATCGCCCCCATATCTAGGATGGCGATGCTCATGGGGATGGCGATCGGCGGAGTCTTCAACACAACAATTCGCGCCTCGGGCATTCTGCTGGCAGGAGTCTTCATCTTTCACGTGACCTTCCACATCAGCGACCCCGTTGCCGCACTCCTAGCGTTCGGCCTTACGATCACCTCGCTGTATTCTCTGGGCATGGTATTTGCTTCGCTTTTCCTGATGTACGGAAGAGAGGTTTGGCACATGTCTCATCTCTTTCAGGAGCCCATCTACTTCCTCTCAGGATTCTATTTCCCGGTGAAGTTTCTGCCGTTCTGGCTTCAGGTCCTTGCCTCCGCGATTCCGGTCACGTTCGGGCTAGACGCGATCAGGAAAATCCTGATCCTTGGTGCGGGCCTCCAAGACGTTTCAGTCAACATCGTTGCATTAGCGTTCTTCTCGCTGGTCCTCTTTCTTATGGCGCGGTGGGCGTTGAGATACATGGAGGACATGGGGCGGAGGGAGGGGAGGTTGACTTTGAGATGGCAGTGAGAGACCTGGCCCGGGCGTTCAAGGACGCGGTCTGGCTGGGTTGGAAGATTGACGCCAACTGGACCGAGCCATGGCTTTTCGCGATCTATTCGGTGATCAGACCAATCGCGGGTATGCTCATAGTCATCTATCTGTTCCTTGTCGGCAGCCAGGTGGGCGAGGTGAATGACCCGAAGTACCTGTCATATGTCTTCGTGGGAAACACGTTCTTCATTCTCGTGACTGAGATGATGCTCTCGATGGGCTGGGTGATCCATGAGGATCGCGAGCACTACGAGGTCCTAAAATACATCTACATCTCACCGGTCAGCATCTATGTCTACTTGCTGGGAAGGGCTTGTAGTACTGCGTTGATCGCGTTGATGTCTGTCGCGATCTCGCTTCTGTTTGGTGTGGCTGTTTTGGGAATGCCAATTGATTTGCTTGCCATCAACTACCCGACTCTTGCACTCTCCATCATTATCGGGCTTGTAGCCATTGCATCATTCGGTCTGATCTTGGCGAGTGTGGCATTGCTTACAGCAAGGCATGGAGGAGGGATGATCGGTCAGGCGGTTGCGGGAATCTTCTATCTGTTCTGCGGCATCATATTTCCAGTCTCGGCTTTGCCGTCGTGGGCGCAAGCAGTCTCAAAGGTCCTGCCTCTCACGTACTGGATGAACATGGTTAGAGACTCGATGTTCGGCGTAAGACCTGCAGAGATTTTGGACGACTTGTTGGTGTTGATTGGGTTCACTGCAGTCTTCTATCTTGTGGCTCTCGGAGTTCTCAAGCTGGCAGATTTCCTAGCAAGAGACAAAGGCTTGATCGACATTACAACAGAGCACTAAGCCAGCCATGCAATCTGAAAGCCTGAACCGAAGCAACTGCGGCTACGATTCACCATGATAGATAGGCCCCGATGTGAGTAAAATGCCGTACCAGTATCGCTGTCCCAAGTGTCGCCGCATTCACAGCGAACAGGAATACAGGGAAAGAAGGTTCTGCCGAAAATGTGGAACATATCTGCCTGTCAAGAGCAAGATCTGGAAAGCAGAACCCGAGGGACGTGGCAGAGATGTTCGGCGCGATGCTAAGGGACTCTTTCCTTACCGCCCCTATTCAGAGCAACTTGAGTTCATGAGGGATATTGAGGAAATTGTGGGTTCCGGCAGAGTGTTGGTGTCTGAGGCCTGCAATGGCTTCGGCAAGACCGTGTGCGCCCTCTCAGCTCTTCTTCCGTTGGAGCGAAGAATTGTTTACGCAACTAGAACCCATGAGCAGGTTCGTCAGGTCCTCGAAGAGATGGAACGAATCAACGGCAAATCTGGTCGAGAATTCTTGGCGGTAAACTTGGCGAGCCGGAGTCACCTCTGCCTGGATCGACGATGCAGTACACTTTCAGCGGGGGAGGGGTTGGAGGCGTGCAGAATCCTCAGGGAGGAGGAGAGGTGTCGTTACAAATGGGATCTTGAGGGCTATGAACCGGTTCTCTCTCCTGTGCTTTCGATAGCTGAGCTGCGCAGGTATGGTGAGGCAGAGAACGTTTGTCCCTACTTCTTGGCGAGGAAGATGGCTGAGAAGTCTCATGTGGTTGTGGCGCCATATCAGTATGTCTTTGATCCCATGATAAGGCAGAGGATGGGCCTTGAGCTGAGTGACAAGGTTCTGGTTTTTGACGAGGCGCACAACGCTGACTCGATTGGGATCGAGGTTCTGAGTGACACTTTGTCGGAGAGGGCTTTGATGTCGGCGAGACAGGAGCTTGACTGGGTTAAGAAGAAGTCTGGATTCATTGCGAGGCTGGAAGAGTATCTGGGGGAGAGTGTTTCAGATCATGAGGCTGTCGCTCGGCCTGGAATCGAGCTTCATGAGGATCTTTCTCGCGTGTTAGGCGGCGGTTCGATCGGTTCAGTTGTTGAGTTGTACTCTGTGGTTGTGGATGAGATTCGGGCTAGGAGAATGGGGGAGGGGCAGTCTCCGGTATGTTATTTGAGCGGTGTCTTGAGATTTCTCTCGTTGGTGAATTCTGATCCTAAGGACTGTTATGTGGCTGTTTACAGGAAGACGACTCAAGGCTTGAGATTGATAGAGTACAGGTGCCTCGATCCTAGCCTAGCCATCAGGCCTGTGGTTGATCAGGTTCAAGGAACTTTGATTATGTCTGGGACACTTGCGCCTATGAAGCTGTGCACTGAGGTCATGGGCATTCCTGAAGCGGAGATCCGGACCTACTCTGCTATCGCCAAACCTGAGAACATTCAGCTCACTGTTGATCCTTCTGTCACGACTAGGTTCTCGGAAAGAGGCGAGGCCATGACGATTCGGTACGGAGAGAAGATTGCGGGGATTGTGGAGTCGATTCCGAATGGGGTGTTGATCTTCTTTCCTCAGCGGAGGTTCATGTTGAGGGTGCTCAGCGAATGGAATAGAGGAGGGATAGCGAGACATGATGGGTCGTCGATGTTTCTGGGAGGGAAGAGGTTATTCTTGGAGGGTCAGGATGCGGCTGAGAACAGACGGGTGGTCGAGGAATACAAACGTACAGCAGAAAGCGTCGGCGCTGTTCTTTGCTGTGTCTTCAGAGGCAGGAACGCTGAGGGCTCCAATTTCCCGGACGAGCAGGCGAGAGGCGTGATACTGGTCGGTATCCCGTACGCTAACATAAGCGATCCGGTCGTGAGGGCGAGGATTGGATACCTGAATCGGAAGCGTGAAGGGCTGGGCGAGAAATGGTATCAGATGGATGCCTTTAAGGCCGCCAACCAAGCCATAGGCAGAGGAATCCGACATAAGGACGACTGGTGCCGCTTCTTCCTGATGGATCAGCGATACAAGACTTCACTGAACTTGCTCTCAAGCTGGGTCCTCTCCGGCAGCGTCAACGAAACCTCACCTGATGGTCCGAAGCTGTGCGAAGATTCTGCTTCTCAGAAGGACTCTCCGTACCACAGACTTTCACACGACCCGATCGTTTGACCGAGTAACGAGCCAGAAAGCAGACCAGATCCAAGGTCCGACCCAGCGGCTCGTTGAAGCATGTTCAGCAGAATCTATTTTGTCGGGATTCGGATCGTTTCGAGCCCATAGTATCGGCCTCTAGTGATCTTGGCAAGCTCTATGAGAAAGGCGGTAGGCTTCAACTCCACATGCCTCCCGAAGACGAACGGAAGCTTCTCGTTCTCTCGGTGATCTGTGTTTATGATGACCGTTCTTATGTTGGCGCTTGCCAGCTTTCGAGCAAGATCTACGGCGTCTCCTTGAGCCGAGTTCATGAAGGTCTTCCGGCTTCGCAGCGAGATCGGCTCATCCAACGGGACGTTCACTATGCCATCCGTAATCACTATCAGGACTGGGACAAGGTCTCGGTTTCGACGAACCTGCTCAGCCAGCAAGTCTAGCGCCTTTCTCATGCCGGCGGGCAGAGGTGTGAAGTTGCTTGCTCCCACGGTGAACAACCTGCTTATCACGAGGTTCAGGTTGGTGGTTGGTTTTTGTAGAACCACCGCCTTCGATCCCTTGAAGACCACTAGCCCAACTCTGTCGCGTCTACGGTATGCGCTCTTGTGGAGACTAAGTATCGCTCTCGCCACATTGTCGAGCGAGGAGATCATGGACTCACTCATGTCCAAGAGAACGACCACTGAAAGTGGAGACCGGTACTCTTTCACTTTCACTTGAACGTCTTCGGCCAGGATCTCAACCGCGACCCCGGGTTTTCTTCGCAATCCAGAGTGAAGAGCCGCGGCCCTGATTGTCGGCGATATG
>Ga0315277_10009975_pt1 | contig 12087 bp, 7 predicted proteins | sample YL17G05_15_MG_FD_203695 | JGI IMG/M metagenome (GOLD analysis project Ga0315277, IMG submission 203695) | Sediment microbial communities from Yellowstone Lake, YNP, Wyoming, USA - YL17G05_15 | ecosystem: Environmental > Aquatic > Freshwater > Lake > Sediment | place: USA: Wyoming | collected... | reverse complement strand
TTCAAATTCATTGTCCATGTCGTTGACGGCCCTAGCCCGCGCCTCACTGAGGACCTGTTTGGCCACCGCCGGGTCCGGCCGGCAGGCGGGAAGTTCATGATGACTGCCGCCTTCTATCGCCAAATCGTTCCAAGTTTTTTGCCCCCGCTCGTCACACGGCGGAAGGTTTTCGAGCGTCTTCTCGAGGAACAGGTCAACCTCCGGATGAAGGAGGGCTTCCTTGAGCGGCCGGAGGTCGATGACGATCGGCCTGGGCCTTCTCTCGCCCCTGAGGACGCGGCCGACCTGCTTCAGCGAATCGGACAGCTCTCCCCCCATCCACTCGAGGAGACCCGTCTTTTCCATCAGCTCCCGCGGCGATATGCCGGTCTTGGCGGCCGCCTGAAACCAGGCCCGCGTGGCGCTATCGCCTATATACTCCTCGTCCTGGGCCTCCCGGAAGATTTCATCCGCCGTCTGCGGAATGTCGGAGAGGATCTTGCGGGGAAGGTCGGTGAGGAACTCGGCCGAGACCGAGGCCTTGATCATCCCCACGGCCCAGATGATCCCGAACAGCGTGGGAAGGCCGAAAAAGACGATCAGAATGAGCCCGATGAGTCGTCTGGCGATATGCATTTTGCCCTCCATCCTCGAAACTTAAGACTATCATATTGAATATACGTATACAAAGACAAGAAGTTCAGGCTCTCTCCCGGCTCGCTAACTGAATAATCAGCCCAACCTCGGGGGGATTCTGCTATAATGGACGCTTCCGGGAATTGAACCATCCCCGGTTCGATTTCGTATATCCCTGAAAAAGGAGGTGCGCATGCGCAAGAATTCGGCTCTCTTCCTATCTGTCTTGATCGTCCTGTTTCTCTTTGGCCCAACCTTTTCCTGTCTCCAAGCGCAAACCATTGACATCCCCTACCAGAAATTTGTCTTGTCGAACGGACTTACGGTCATAATCCACGAGGACCATAAGGCCCCGATCGTCGCCGTCAACGTCTGGTACCATGTGGGTTCGAAGAATGAGAAGCCGGGCAAGACCGGGTTCGCCCACGTGTTCGAGCACCTGATGTTCAACGGCAGCGAGAACTACGACAAGGATTACTTCGTGCCCATGGAGAACGTTGGCGCGACCGATATCAACGGCACGACCAACGAGGACCGGACCAACTATTTCGAGAATGTGCCGGTCTCGGCCTTCGACCTGGTTCTGTGGATGGAATCCGACCGGATGGGCCATCTCATCGGCGCCATAACTCAGGCCAAGCTGGACGAGCAGCGCGGCGTCGTCCAGAACGAAAAGCGGCAATACGAAAACGAGCCCTATTCCGTCACCTCCGAGCTCATCGCGCAGAACACCTTCCCCAAAGGTCATCCCTATTCCTGGACCGTGATCGGTGCGATGGAAGACCTCAGTGCCGCCGCGCTCGCTGACGTTCAGGAATGGTTCAAAACCTACTACGGCGCGGCCAATGCCGTCGTCGCCATCGCCGGGGATATAAAGACGGGAGAAGCTCTGGAAAAGGTCAAGAAGTACTTCGGCGACATCCCTTCCGGGCCGCCGATTGCCAAGCACGAGGCTTATACTGCCAAGCGGTCGGGCATCCAGCGTCAGGTCGTACAGGACCGTGTCCCCCAGGCACGTGTCTATAAGATCTGGAATGTCCCCCAGTGGGGCTCTTCCGAAAGCGGCTATCTCAACCTGGTGAGCGATGTCCTGGCGTCGGGGAAAACCTCCCGGCTTTACAAACGGCTGGTCTATGAAGACCAGATCGCCACAGACGTGTCCGCCTATATCGATCAGCGCGAGATTGCCGGGCAGTTCACAATCATCGCCACGGCCAAGCCCGGTGAGGAACTGGCCAAGGTCGAAAAGGCCCTGGACGAAGAGTTGGCCCGTTTCCTTGCCGCAGGTCCCACAGAAGAAGAACTCAAGCGCGTCAAGACGCAGTATGTCGCCCAGTTCATCCGCGGCAGCGAGCGGATCGGCGGATTCGGCGGGAAGTCCGACATCCTGGCCACCAGCCAGGTTTTCGGCGGCTCGCCCGACGCCTATAAGACGTCTCTCCGAACAACCCAGGAAGCTACGGCCAAAGACCTCCACGAGGCGGCGAAAAAGTGGCTCTCCGACGGCGTCTATATCTTGGAAGTTCATCCTTTTCCTTCTTATACAACCACGGCCTCCCAGGTTGATCGCTCCAAGCTCCCGGAGCCAGCGACGCCTCCCGCAGCCAAGTTTCCCGAATGGCAGCGGGACAGCCTCTCCAATGGATTAAAAATCATCTTGGTCGACCGGCCGACCATCCCCACCGTGGATTTCTATCTCTTGGTCGATGCCGGCTACGCCGCTGACCAGTTCGGCGCCCCGGGAACTGCCTCTTTGACAATGAACATGCTGGACGAGGGGACAAAAACGCGTTCCGCGCTGCAGATCAGCGAGGAGCTGGCGCAGCTCGGCGCCCAACTCGGAGCGGGGTCACAACTGGATGTGTCGACCGTCTACCTTTCTGCGCTCAAGGCCAACCTCGATCCGTCGCTCGATATTTTTGCCGATGTCATCCTTAATCCCTCGTTCCCGGAGAATGAGTTCAACCGGCTGCAAAAGCAGACTCTGGCCTCCATCCAGCAGGAAAAGGCTTCTCCCCTGATGCTGGCGCTCCGCGTTTTCCCCGGATTTCTCTACGGCCCAGGCCACGCCTATGGAAATCCCCTGACGGGATCTGGAACCGAGCAGTCGGTGTCGGCGCTTACTCAGAAGGACCTGGCGGAATTTCACCGCACCTGGTTCAAGCCAAACAACGCCACCCTGATCATCATCGGCGCCGCTAACGTGGCCGAGGTTAAGCCCAGGCTGGAGAAACTCTTCGGTGGCTGGAAGAAAGGGGGGGTTCCCAAGAAAAACATCAGCGCCGTCAAGCTCCCCGCCCAATCATCCCTGTACCTTATCGACAAGCCTCAGGCGCCATCGTCCATCATCCTGGCCGGGCACGTGGCTCCACCCAAGGCCAACCCCGATGAGATTGCCATCGAGGCCATGAACAATATCCTCGGCGGCTCGTTCACCTCCCGGATCAACATGAACCTCAGGGAAGACAAACACTGGTCCTACGGAGCGGGAAGCGTCCTCATCTCGGCCCGCGGGCAGCGGCCATTCATTGCCTATGGGGTTGTCGAAGGGACCAAGACGGCGGAATCAGTGGCCGAAGTGATGAAGGAGCTGCGCGAGATCCTGGGCACCCGGCCCCCGACGGCCGAGGAGCTGGACAAGATCAAGAAAAACCAGATCCTCAGCATGCCCGGCCAGTGGGAAACCAACAGCGCCGTGGCCGGGTCGATTATGGAAATGATCACTTACGGCTTGCCCGACAACTATTTCCAGACCTATCCGCAAAAGGTCCGCGACCTGAACCTTGCCGGCGTGTCCAAGGCGGCCAAGGATGTGATCCGACCCGACAACATCGTCTGGATCGTGGTCGGTGACCGGGCCAAGGTCGAGGAGGGAATCCGCAAACTGGGCTTTGCCTCGATTAACCTGATCGACGCCGACGGCAACCCGGTGAAATAGGTGATTAATAAAAAATACGCCCTCCCGTCCCGCTGGGAGGGGGTGTTTTTCTCTCGTAAATAAATCAGGCTAGAACTGGAACTTGATCCCTAGCTGGAACCTCCTCGGATAGGGGATCCACGCCGGCACCTGGAAGGTGTCCCTCCATACGCTGTATGACCTCCACCTGGTGACGGTGTCGTCGTTGAGCAGGTTGAAGACGTCGCCCATGACGCTGAGCCTAGCCGTCTTGTACAGGCTGAATGTTTTTTCTACCCTGAGGTTAAGGAGGTTCTGGTCCTTGAACCGCTCTTTTCCTTTGGGCTCCGCCTGGATGATCACCTGGAATGGCTGATCGAGGTCCGGGATCCGGACGGACTTCAGCGTCGGCCGGCCGCTCTGGTAGAGATAGTTGGCACTGAGCAAAATATCCCAGGGGAGGTTGTAGCCGAAGGAAACCTTGACCTGCCAGCGCTTGTCCAGGTTCAGGGGACCCCTGGCGTTGATCAGGTCATTGGGGTCGGACCCGAACTTGCCCGTATACCAGGTCAGGGATTGGCTCATGCCGTAGCTCCCGGATGCCCGGGCACTCAGGTTCAGGCCCTCCGCTTTGGACCAGGTCACCGAGGCATTCATCAGCCAATTGTTGGCGTACCTCTTGTTAAGCTCGACGATGACCGCATGGTAATTCTGGCCCCAGTCTTTGGGGTTGGTCAGCCAGTGGTCGCGTTCCCCTCCGACTAAGTTCCAGACCTGGTAGGTTTGTCCGTTGTCCTCGGAGACCCGGGTCACCTGCTCATAGATGCCGCCCCGATCTTCATAGCCAAAGGGGTTTTTCCCGGACTTGTAAATATAGGTCGTTCCCAGGGAGAAATTGGCCGCTAGCTCCCGCTCGAGGCCGACCGAGAACTGGTTATAGTAGGGATTCTTGATTTCCGGGTCCATGGTGAAGCTGGCTGCACCGGACAGGACATCCACCAGCTCCCAATCCGAGCCGTTCCACCAATAGGTGGTAAAGTCGGGGGCGTTCACGCCCGGCCACTCCCAGTTGGCGATGTAAGGGTAGACATAGTAGCGGCCGAAGGAAGCCTTGAACAGGGTCTTCTGGTCCGAAGTCAACTGGTAGGCAAACCCGATCCGGGGGGAGAGAGAATTCCACAGGAACAGGTCGTCGACTCCCTTGCCCATCTTGCCCGTTTTTTCGAAATTGCTCATCAGCGGGAAAGACGGGATCGAGGAATCGTGATGGTCATAGCGCAGACCCAGGTTGACGGTCAGCCGGTCGCCGATCTTCCAAGAGTCGTCGAAGAACCCGCCGATGTTGACGACCGTTCCGCCGTAGCGGTTGGTATCCTGGACATAGAGGTAGTAGGGCTCTCCGGCATAATCGTAGTAGCTTTTCCCTCCTCCGTAGCCGCCGTAGGTGTCGCTGGTGCCGCGGTTGAACTGGACCCCGACTTTGAACTCGTGGTTACCGCCCAGAAAATCGTCGGCAAAATGGGTGAAGGTGGCGTTAACCTGGTGGCGGGTGACCCAGTAGAACCAGGGCCAGGCAGGCCCGCCGGACGAAACCCCCGTCGCTCCATCGTAGTGGTAGGGCTGGTGGATGTCGCCGTCAAAAGCCGGGAGGTAGTCGTTGGGGCTGTAGTAGCCCGAATACTTGGACTCGAAGAAGGTGTTATTGCTGATGAGCCAGGTCCACATGCCGGTCCAGATGTGCACCAGGTCGGTTTCGGCCAGGATCGTGGACGGCAGGTTATAGGGGTCGGCCGCGCCGGCGCCGTAATCTCTCTGGCGGTTGTACATGAGGACCATCTTATGGGCCTTCCCGGGCTGGGCGGAGAGCTTGATGAACTGCTCGTTGTGAGTGGACCTGTAGGGAAAGTTGGGATCGTCGCCGAAATCAGACGCCCTATCCGAGTTGCTGTTGTAGATGCCGAAAAACCAGACCTTATCTTTGAGAATAGGACCGCCCAGCGTGAAGGCATAGTCATACCATTTCACCCGGTTGAAGGAATAGTAGCCCTCCCCCGTCTGCTCATTATAAGGAACCGGGTTGTTGTCGCCGGTCAGGCTCTTATACTGGCCGTAATAGCTGGCGCTTCCCGAGAAGCGGTTCCCTCCTGACTTGGTGACGATGTTCACTACCGCTCCCGCGAAATTCCCGTACTCCGCCTGGGCCCCAATACCGGAGATCTCGATCTCCTCGAACATGTCGGGGACGGGCCAGGACCAAGCCGTCCCGATCTCCGGGTTGCTCAGGTCCACGCCGTCTACGTACATAGCGTTCTCTTCCGAGTTCGAGCCATAGGCCGTGAACCGGGAGGACGACTCGCCGTGGCTGGTCGCGAAGCCCGCCGTCTGGTTGACGATGTCGAAGTAGGTGGAGCGGTTGAAGGGGAGCTTTTCGAGCTGGTCCTTGGCGTAGGTTGTGGAGATCGCAGACTTCGTCACATCGACGACAGGAGTTGCTGCCGTCACCGTCACCTGTTCCTCGAGGGTGGTCTGCTTGAGCGAGATGTCTTGCGTCACCGTACTATTCAGGCTGACGATGAGGCTGGGTTGCTTGACTGTCTGGAAGCCTTCGAGCTTAAAGACGATCTGGTAAGTGCCTGGAGGCAGGTTGATGAATCGATAGCGGCCATCCCCGGCCGTAACCTGCGAGTGGACGCCGCCCATTAGGACGGGGCTCGAAATCTCCACCGTGACGCCCGGCAGCGGCGTACCCTGTTCATCCGTGACGACGCCGGTGACCTTCCCGGTCAGGCGCTGGGCCTGGAGGAAGCCGGCGGCCAGAATGAGACAGGCCGCTGCCAGAAAAACCCGTTTCAGAATGTGGTTGTTGAAATGCATCTGCCCTCCTTAATTAGAATTAGGATAGATTAAGATTGCCGTTTTCCCCGACGATGCCAAGACGCATCAAACAATCCAAGAGAGTATTAAAGATAATTATAGGCTAATTTTTTTCCTTAATTGCCTTGATTGTCAAGCTTTTTATGATTCATTCTGTCTTGCTTTTATTCGCCGATCGTTCTATCGTAAGATATCCATCCGGAACAGCCGAAGAATCCGATTGTCCGCAACCTGAATATGAGCAAGAGAGTGGAAGGAACAGAACGGAAAAAACCAAGGAGAACGCCATGGGCAAACGCTTCCTCATTGCTGCAGCCATAATCGGCGCCGTCTTTTATTTGGGCGCTGGACAAGAAGATATGGGACGGGGACGAATCACGGGCACCGTCGTCGATGAAAACGGGGCGCCTATCGAGGGGGCGTTGGTCGTGGCCCAAAGCCTGCGCAGCGAGACCAAACTTGAAGGGCGGTCGGACAGCAAAGGCAAGTTTGCGATCGCGGGCTTGGGCACGGGAAATTGGCGAATCACCGCCTCCAAGGACGGCTATGGGAGCGCGAGCCTGGAGATGAACGTCCGCCAGTTGGCCGGAAATCCGCCCATCGCCTTCACCCTTAAGAAGGTCAGCGGCACGGCTGCTTTTGCTTCGAACCAAGAGGCCCTGGCCATGCTCGACCAGGGCAATGTTCTCCTTAACCAGGAAAATTATGATCAGGCGCTTCAGGTCTTCGGGGAATTTCAAGGAAAATACCCCGAAATCTACCAGGTCCATCTCAACATCGGAACGTGCTATTTGAGGAAGGGGGACCTGGACAAAGCGGAGGCCGAGTTCAAGCTCGTCCTGGACAAGACGCTGGAAACGTACGGTGACCTGAAGAAAGAAGCCGAGGTATCGCTCCGGGCCAGTACGGGGTTGGGTGAGGTCTCTCTGCGCCGGGGCGACTTCGATGCTGCCCAGAAGCATTTCGCCCAGGCATTGGATATATCGCCCCAGGATGAAGCCGCCGCCTACAACGTCGGCGAGCTGCTGTTTTCGAACCAGAAGATCGATGAGGCCATCCGTTACCTTGAACTGGCCATCCAAATTAAGAAGGACTGGCCGAAACCCTATCTGAAATTGGGTTATGTCTACCTGAACAAAGGGGATTTCGCCAAGTCTCTGGAGAATTTCAACGCCTTCATCAAGCTCGACCCGGAGAACCCGGAAGTCCCCCAGGTCAAGAATATGATCGAGACGATCGAAAAGATGAAAAAGTGAGGTCGATCGTGAAAAATCCAGCCTGCATCTCCCGGAGATCGGCGGTCCGGAGAATCGGCTCGATCGGTGCGGCCTCCGCCTTGGGTGCGATTGTGCCGGCTCGCCCTGCCATCGCCGCCGGCCGCAAAGCCGACGCTTTTGCTCTCATCGGCGACCGTTTCCACAACTTCGATTACATCCGGACTGCGCTCCACAGGACACTGGTCAAGGAGTCGGGCGTCACCGTCACTTTCACTCCCGATTACACGCTGCTCAACCTGGACACCTTGAAGGCTCACCGGCTGCTCATCATGCTCTGCGACGGCCTGTCTTTTCCAGGGGGATATACCACTCCCTATGTCTTCTATGACCCGGAGAAGATGAAGATCACAAGCGACCCGCCCCTCCCTGAATTCGATGAAAAAGCGGAGATGTGGATTACGCCGGAACAGGGGAAGGCGATCCGCCGTTTTGTGGAGGAAGGAGGTTCAGCCTGGTTCTTTCATAACGCCAGCTATATCTCCGGGGCAAACACAGACTTCCGGGATGTCGAGGGTGCGCTATTCACAGGGCACACGCCGTTCCGCCCCTATAAGATGAAGATCGTCAACCCCGATCACCCGATTACGCGGGGGGTGAAAGATTTTGTAGTGACCGAGGAACAGCACTATCTCATTTACGATAAGGATCCCAAGTCCGTGCTGATCCGGAGTATCAACGAGGAAGGACTGGAGTACTCGACGCCCCAATACGGAAACCAGGGTGCGACGTGTGAAGCCTGCTGGGCCTACGATTACGGCCGAGGCCGGGTCTGTTTCATGGCGTCGGGGCATACCATCCCCAGCCTCTGGAACCCGGAGTATGTGAAGCTGCAGAAAAACGCCCTGAGGTGGCTACTGAAGATGTGAAGTTAGCCATGCCGGATCGTGATACGGAGCGATGGAAGGACCTAGCCAGATCCCTTCAGGCAGGTGACGCCGCTTCTGAAAATGAGCTGGCGAGACTCTTCTATCCCCACCTGCTGGCGATGGCCGCCGGGCGGCTGCACGACCGGGAAAAGGCCCGCGAGATTGCCCAGGAGGCGCTGCTGGCTATCCTCTCGGCTCTCCGGGAAGGCCGGCTGCGGGAACCCGAAAAGCTGCCGGCGTTTGTGGTCGGAACGGCGCGCAATCTGATCAATAGTCATGTGCGGAGACAAGTCCAGCGCCCGGATGCCCTTCCCCTTGGCCCCAGAGAGGCGATCATTCCCGACCCGGATCCACGCTCCGGCCAGCTTCTTTTCGAGGAAGAAGAGAAGAGAGACATGGTACTCGTCGTTCTCCAAAAACTTAAGCCGGCAGACCGACGGATCCTGTATCTCACCCTCTCGGAGGGCCTGAATCCGCGTGAGATCGCTATCGAGATGGGGCTGAAGCCGGAAATCATCCGGGTCCGCAAATCGCGGGCTCTAAAGTTCGTCCGTCGAAAATTAGAAAAAATGATACGAAAAGGACTGTTGGACCACACATGAGAGTGGAGTCGGAATATGGAATGTGACCGGATTGAGCGGGAAGAGATAATCGAGAAGTACCTGACGGGAAGGCTCGACCGAGCTGAACAGGAGAAGTTTGAAACCCACTATTTCAGCTGTTCGAAATGCATGCAAAAATTGCAGGTCAGTCGGATACTGCAGGAAAAACTGTGGGAACAGGGCGATAAAATCCTGTCTCAAAAGCAAAAGCCGGCTCGCGTCCGGATCAGGCGTAGGGCGTGGGTTTACTCCACCGCTGCCGTGGTACTCATCGTCGCCGCCGCAGCACTGTGGTGGCAGTTCATGGGGCCGGGCCGACCGTCGGCAGGGACGAAAGGGACTCCCTCTTCACTGATCATGCTCGCCCGCATCGAGCCTCCGTTATATGTCCCTCTTGCCCTTCGCGGGGCGGAGGATGAAGCCGCCGAGCGCTTTCGAATGGGGATGAAGCAGTACCAGGATGGCCATTATGGGGTGGCTATTCCTGACCTTCAGGCGGCTGCCAAGCTCAATCCCCAGGCTACTCATGTCCACTTTTTCCTCGGCATATGTTTTCTGCTTACCGGGCCTGCGGACCCTGGAATCGAAGAGCTCCAGAAAACTATCGCGCTCGGGGATTCGGTTTATCTGGAAGAAGCCCACTTTTACCTGGCTAAGGCTTGGATGCGCAAAGGGGATATCGGCGGCGCGAAAGATGAACTCAAATGGGTCTTGGAGAGTGGCAGCAACTTGAAGCAACAAGCTGCCGATATCTTAGCTCAGCTTCGATAAAATCCCTTAACAAATCCTGAAACGTTTTTGACCTGCCGACCACTGTCTTTATACGTACGCATAATTTTCCTATAGATGGGCGGACTTTCCGCCAGACGACTGGAAAGGAGGTCAATATGTCAGGAAAAATCAGAATTTTTGGTTTGGTGTGTGCGGTAGCCCTAACCGTTCTGGCGGCGGGCATCTTTTTCGGACAGGGGGCGCCCGGGGACCCCTGCGGCGGTCACTATGCCGGCGAAGGGCTTAAAGCCATGTTTTTGACCCCGTACGATGCGGCCACCTGCAATGAGGGCAATTGCAACATCCTAAATGATATAGAGGGAGCCTACTACAAGTACCAAGTACCAGGCGGAGACTGCGTCTTCCTTTTCAAGGCGGGTCATGTCATTGTCGGCATCGGCAATAGCGGCCGCCATGTAAACATCAATTTTGATCAGATTATCGCTGGGCCCCCTGAATGTCCTTCCATGCCTTATTCAAGTTGCAGCACCCAAGAATTTCAGCTGAGGACAGATGTCGGATTCACACCATCACGGGGCTATGATGGCGATCCAAACGTTCTTGTCCTCACGAGCACGAATGCTCGCCTCAATTTCGGAGGCATGACGCCTGGGAAGACCTACTACTGCCAAACTTCGATCAAATTTCGGGTCGCGGGCGACCCCGCTGAATATCAACATCACTTTCAGGCCAAGGTCTTTTATGGCTATGTGGGCGGAGTTCTCAAATGGGTCATTACGCCCATCGACGAGCCCTATTGGGTTTACACAGTAACAAGAGTAGGGAAAAAGCTCATACCTGTTGATCCACCCACTTGGCATGAAAGCTCGGTGTACGCCGAAATCGGTTCTGCCACCTGCGCCTATGGGACGTATTGCCTCCCGTTCAAGTTGATCCTCGAGCGGCTGCCGTAGGGCGCCTTGAAACGGCCTGAGGAGCCTCGGCTTCAGAAATGGATTCCATTTTTCAGGGAGGCCAAGGCGATCAGGGGGATTAGAAAAAACGGGTGCCGGGTTTCGCAACCGGCGCCCAGAGTCCCAAGAAAGGGAGGCGGGTGGGAGGCATGCAGGCTGCAGCGAGCGGTGTGCCGGGGGCAGAATCCAGCCGTTTCCAAGCCGCATTTTTCTTGACTTCGAATTCGAACAGACCTAGAATTCCTGTTGCCAGAGGGAAACCCCCAGCGCTTAAAAGAGAACGCTTTTCTTATTGAGCCGAGGATTGCGCCCTCAGGCCGTTGGCCGCGGGATGGCGTCATGAGGATAAGCGTCTGCGTCTTTTCGAGCACCTTAGTATCCATTGTTGCCTTCCTGTTGCCCGGCGATTTGCCCAGCCTAAATGCCGCTCCAGCCCAATCCGGTTCGTTTTCGGCCCGGCTGGATGAGGCGTTGCGGCAAGCCGACTCCGAACGGGCGCGCGAGCTTGTCCTTGACGACCTGGACGGAGCCGATCAGCTCTTCCTTAGGTATCTTGAGGAGACCATTACCCAGGACCAGCCGAAGGACCAGGAGACCCTTCGCCTCGAAAAAGCCCGTCGCCTGGCCGATGTCTTTTTTCGTATCTATGAGTTTGACTTCGAGCGCGGTATTGTCTCTTACTGGGAAAAAGCGACTTTGGCCCAGAAACAGGACCTGATGCCTATCCTCCGCGATCATTTCGCGGCCTACCAGGAGGCGCGGAGAATAAGCCGGCAGATGCCGCAGCCAATCGAAGCAAAAACCCGGCTTGGGGACACATGTCTGGCTCTCGCCGGCCGCTACCGGAAGGTGTCATTCGGCAAGGGCGAGCTCCAAGCGATGCTGTGGGCGGACAGCCTTGGCTCCGGCAATTCTTGGAAGGCATGGCAGTTGGCTAAGAGCCTTCGCGATGACGTAGGCGAAGCCTGGGGAGCCTATTATTTCGGGTCCTGGGCCGGCGAAGGCCAGGCCGAGTTTGCCGCTCAGCACGCCGTTGAGGCGGCCGAGCGGCTCCACCTGCCGAAACTTCTTCAATTCGCTCTAGCCCGCCTGGCCTGGCGCGCCCTTGGCCGGGACGACTACGAAGCTCACCTCGATTATCTCCGCAGGGGGCTCGAGACCGTTCGGACGATCCCCGTCCGCCAAAGCATGGTCAGCAAGTCGAGCTGCGATTTCTACCCTGGGGAAGCCTGGTATCTCAAAACCCTCTGGAGGGCCTACAAATTGAAAGAT
>Ga0315277_10009973_pt1 | contig 12089 bp, 15 predicted proteins | sample YL17G05_15_MG_FD_203695 | JGI IMG/M metagenome (GOLD analysis project Ga0315277, IMG submission 203695) | Sediment microbial communities from Yellowstone Lake, YNP, Wyoming, USA - YL17G05_15 | ecosystem: Environmental > Aquatic > Freshwater > Lake > Sediment | place: USA: Wyoming | collected... | reverse complement strand
CATCATGGAACTGTTTGGATGATGGAAGAGTAAAGTTCGTCTGTAGGAAGCCCCACTCCGCCACAGCGGATTTTTTGCCGCAGCAAAAAACCTTTAGGGTGGGGAGGACATCACATTCCGATGTTCAACGAAATTTCTAATTCTCCTATCTTCTCAAGAACAATAGCTAAAATCTCTCTTAGCCATCCCCCGACCACCCGCCCCAGATACGAGGGGTTTCCGCGAGTCGCTTACGCGACAGATAGCAAAACCTCCGGTTTTGAATTATTTACTTGCTATTTTCCACAAATACAAAAAATATGCTCGATTTTCCTCTGCAATTAGTCTATTTTGAATTTCTATAACCTGCGGATTTCCACTTATTGTAAAAAGGTAGGCGATATATTCCCCATATATAACCAATGTTGCTAAAGTAGGAATTTCTTTAAGAAATCTGTCCTCACCTAATCCAGAAAAAAGTTTTAACAAATCACTTCTCTTAAACTTTTCATTCCATATGCCTTTATATTCCATTTTTTTAGAAGACTTTTGTTTTTTTAATTCTTTAAGTAATCTTTCCATAAATAGTTTAGAGGTTAAATCTTCTTCATCTTTCTTTTCAGGATTTACCTCTTTTGAAGGTCCCCCGCTGAGGAGACAAAATTCTTTTATATTTCCGCTATTTATTTGATTGAATAAATTAAAACTAAATTGCTTCTGACTTTCCTTACTCTCAAAAACACGTACTCTAGATATTCCTTCCTCTTTTATTTTTTCAAATTCTGGGATAAGAGATAAGAGCAGAGATTCTTTTTCTTTTATTTTTGAAGCTATTTTGCTTATTTCTATTGCAGAATAAAAGGTTTTTCCATCTTTTTGAATCTCGCTAATAAAACCTTTAATTAATAACCTTTCAAGTATAGCGTAAGTTGTAGACCTATGAATACCTGTAATTTTAGCTAAGGCATAAGCATTTAGTTCACCTTTTTCGACTAAACTTATATAAACTTTAGTTTCTTTATCATCTAGTCCATACTCTTGCAATATTGTTGTTATTATGCTTTCCATATTGCAATATGAGTTTAATTTCTTTATAAATTTAACTATTTAGTCGATATCTATGGACTACTTAGCTTAATAAATTAGTCTATGTTTACAAAGTTACAATAGATGGAGAAAAATAGAATGACGCTAAAAAATAAAATTTTAGGAGCAGTAGTTCCAGCTTATCTAGGAGCAGTATTAGGTGGAACTATTTTAGGCAGTTACTTAACTAATAATTTTAATTATTCTAAAGAAATGAATGGTGGAGCAATTGTTAAGGTAGATGCTAGAAGGGGAAAAGAAAAACTTGTTCCAGAAAAAATAACTCTTGCTCAAGGAAGTTCTTCTTTAATCGGGAGAGATGGTGATAATGATGGAAGTCTCGATAAGATTGTTCTTAACATAAAATCTGAAGATGCCAGAGAGTCTCTTTTGCATTTAGCAACAGAGGAAAGATTAACTCAAATTTATAGAGAAATAATTGATAGTAAAGAATATCTTGAGACAATCAAAAAAAGACAAGAGTTTGGTTATTCTTTGATAGGTTATTCTTCTCTTTTAGGTGTAATTGGTCTTTTAGCATCAAGTGGATACAAATATTCTAATGCAACTCCAGAACAGCTCGCCCACCCATTTTTCAATTGTCGTTAATGAAAATAGCATCTTCTTTTTCAAAAAAAGAAGCAAAAATTTACGCGGAAACCCCTCACTATTACGAGGACGGCAAACTTTCCCACCTAAACTAAGAGAGATTTTAGAGATATTAATAATAGAGAATTAGAAACTCACTCCTTTTAGTCGTGTCACATTGCATTCTCGCCCTGATGGGCTCGGGTCGCTGAACAGGCATTAACAGGTTCAGACTTGCAGTCTCCAACCCAAATTTCTTAACAGAAACTTCTGTTAATGCCGATGTTATCAGCAATAGCGATGGCTTATTTATACCTCTGCCCAGACGGAAGTGCGCTTAGGATAATTTAATAAATAGCCAAATTCTTTTATGATTATGGAGCTAAAAATTGAATTCGGAATTGATTTTGAATTGAAAAGGGTAAGCTATGCTCTCAAGAAATTAGAATGGTATGACTCTAAGGGATATCATCCAAAATTGCCTGAAGGAATAAATAAACAATCTTCTGAAAAGGAAATTAAAAATCAAATCATAAAAGAATTTGAAGAAAAAAAGTTTAAAGAAGTGGCTAATCAGATTAGTTCTGATTTTTCAACAATAAAAGAGAAACTCTCTAAAAAACTAAATGAGATTTTAAATAAAAATGTTCCAGAAACATTTTTTGTTTATCTGACAGATTATGGTACGGATGGCTCTTATACTTTTCCAAATATAGTTATATTTAATATTAACAATAAAAAAGGTTTCAAAACAATAGTTCATGAAATTATTCATTTACTTATTGAAAATTATATTCAAAAATATAAAATCCAGCATGAGGAAAAAGAAAGAATCGTTGATTTAATTCTTAATTCAGAAGAATTTAGTTTTTTAGAGTATAATTTTTGGCAAGATAGTTACAACGGTGTTGAAAAATATATTGATGAATTATTCAATATGCACTTCTTTAAAGATTCTGAAAGATTTTTTTCAAAAATAGAAGATGCACGTGCTTCTATCTCTCGCCCTTAAAATTTGTGCCATCGCTACTTGCTCTTTTCAGTAGCACCACGCCCTGCGGGCTCTCGGCTGATGCCTCGGGGCTGATAACAGCTGCTTATCTGGAAAATCCTTGCAGGATTTTGCCCAAATTCTTTTCTTTATACTATTTTTACAAATGGAAAAGAACTTCAGATAAGCGCTTATGTTAACTTTTTTCTTTCATCGGCTGCATGACAAATTCTGGCCTTGCTATAATATCTCCTTCGTTTGTTTTCCTTGCAACCTCTATGAATTTATCCTCATAAAATATTACAAATTTTTCAGGAACTTCCTCTTCCTCAATATCTTTTTTAAAAACTGGCTTTCCTGTCCAAAGGCTTTCTGTTGCCTCTTTTTTAGCATGGATAACAGGCAAAACTTCTGATATGATTTCAGCAGGAATCAGCATTTTTCTTAATTTTTCTTCATTTCCTTTTTTATAATCTTCAACAGCTTCTTTAAACTCATAAAGGTTGACAAAATTGCCATCATCTTCACTAAAAATACCTGCTTTTGTTCTTCTTAATTCAGTCATGTGCGCCCCGCCAATTTTTTCTCCTAAATCACTTATAAGTTTTCTGATATAAGTCCCTGCCTGGACTTCTGTTAAAAATAAAATATCTTTGCCTTGTTTTTCAAGAATATCAAATTTTTTCACCTCTCTTTCTCTTTCTTGTCTTTTAACTTTAGACCTTCTTGGCGGCAGCTGAGTTATTTTTCCTGTAAACTCTCTGTCAATAATCTCCTGCAGAATTTTTAGTTTTACATCTTTATGAGTGTGTAATATTCCAACATAAGTCTTGTCGTGCCCGATAAAATACCCTAAAAGCTTACACGCCCGGCTAAGCGAGATAGGCAAAACTCCTGTTACTTTGGGATTTCCCTGGTATATTATTACTCTAGAGTCCCAAAGTGACTTGTCTTGTCTAACCCTAACTGCTCTTTGACAAATAAGTCTATCTGAAAACTTGTTGGTCCTGCTGGCTTATCCACATTTACAATGGAAAAATCCAAGAGCTCCTTTATTGTTTTTCTATTCTTTATCTTTTCCAAGTCCATTTTTTTCCAAAACTTTATTTATAATGTTTGTAGTTGAAAATCCATCTTCTAATTCAAAATTTTTAAATTTCCCGCCCCATTTTGCAAGAAGCTCTTTTTCTTCTTTAATTCTTTCTTCTACAAAAGTTCCCCCTTTGGTATGAACATCCGGCCTTATAGCCTCTAATAGTTTCAGGGGTTTATCTTCATTAAAAATTACAACATAATCCACGCATTCTAGTGCAGCAAGCATCCTGGCTCTTTCTTCTTGGGGGATAATCGGCCTTTCCTGCCCTTTATAGCTTTTTATTGAAGCATCTGAATTCAACAATACAATCAATCTATCTCCCTGATTTTTTGCCTCTTCTAATATTTTTATATGAGCATAATGAAGAATATCAAATGCGCCATTGGTTGTAACAACTATCTTGCCTGCTTCTTTCAGCTCTTTGGCTATTTTTTCTATTTCAGAATAGCTTTTTATTTTATGTTCACTTGTATTAGCCATGTTGAATGCTATCTTATTAATTATATAAATGCTTTTAAATATATTTTTACATTCTTTTATATGGGATCAAGAAGGAAGTTTTTAGCAAATTCTATAGGGGCGTCCTTAAGTGGCTTGACAGTAATCTTAGCTGCTGGATGCGAGCAAAAAGTAGATACGCCAAGGGACAAGGCAATAAGGCACCTGCAGGAATCTGCGAGCCCTCTTGTAAAATATGTTCACGGAGAGGGCTATGTTTATGATGTGAGTGTCGGTGATGATAAGGTTCATGTAAACTTAAGCCAAGTTAAATTTACTTATCATAGAAATAAGTTAAAATACTCTATTGGAGATACAGATGTAAGAGTCTATGCGGGGGGAGAAATAGAAGTATGGTCTAAAGACGCCCGTGTAAATGACCCTGAAATGATCGCCGGCTATCAACAAAAGACCGACCAAGTTCTTGAGGCAGTTGCTGATGAAAATAGGAGATTATTTAAATTGATGCTAAAAAGCACGGGGCGGCCTATTGATACGAATCATCTTGTAAGATAGTCTTTTCTTTTTTCTTCATCAAATTTTTCAATAGCATATCTCAACATTGTTCTTGGCATTTCTTTGTAATTTTTATTTAAAAATCTTATTAAGCAATCCTCGTCTCTTTTTCCAATCTCCCTTAGCATCCATCCTACTGCTTTATGTATTAAGTCATGCTTATCTTTTAAAAGAATTTCAGAAATTTTTATTGTATCTTCAAAATCATTATTTCTTATGAATGCAGCAGTAGATATAATAGAAATTCTTTTTTCCCATAGATTGTCAGATTTTGCAAGCCCATATAAAACTTTTCTTTCTTTGTCAAGAAGGAAAGTTCCAATAATGTTTGGAGCAGATAAATCCACCAAATCCCAGTTGTTTATTTTTTCAGCATTTTTCAAATAAAATTCAAATATATCTTTTTTTTCAGTTTCATCTGCTTTTTTAAACTTCTCAACTAATACAAATAAAGCTATCTGTCTTTTTTCATGTACTTTAGAATTGAGGAGCTCCTGAACTTCACTTATCTTAAGCTCTTTAAACTTCTTAGCTATTTGTCTTTGATTTTTGCTTGTTATTCCTAAAAAAACATCCCCTTCGCCATACTCTCCCTTACCTGTTTTGAAATATCTCTGGCAAAGTGCGGCTCTTTCTTTATCGGCCAGCAAATTTAATTCCTTTTCTAATTCTTGTAGCATAATGAATCTTAGAAATCTGGGATTAAAAATCTTGCTTATTTATTTCTGCAGTGCCATTCTGTGGGCTTTTGGCTGCTTTTGCTTGCTGGTAACATGCTCCATATGCTTAGCTTCCTGCTTTGCTTGCATTAATCCCGATTCTACAACAGATTCTTTTTTCTCTTCTTTGTCTTTTATTTTATCTTCTTTTTCTTCTTCCTTTTTCTCTTCCTTGGTTTCTTCCTTTTTCTCTGCTTTCTTCTTCTCCTTTTCTTTCTTTCCTGCTTCTTTCTGCTTTCTTTCTCTTTCAATTTTGTACTTTATAGCAGGAGGTATTTCCGCAAGCTCGACTCTAACAATGCCATTATCATATTTTTTTGCCTTAATCTTAATTTTAATTGGCGGTTTTCTCATTCCCCTGAATCTTACTTCATTGTTAAGCATTATGTCAATTTTTACTTTATTTAAGTCTCTATCATAAACTTTCATATGCCTTACTATAAACTGCCTTATCGCTTTAACAGCTTTATTCGCTCTTTTATACTCTGGAACTTTCAGCCACTCTCTTCTAAGGGGGATTATATATTCTCTTTCAAGCACAATTTTTGGTTCCTTTTCTTTTGCCATTTTAACCTAGATGACGCTTCCTAAGCTTTCTCGGCTTGATTTTTAATTTATTCCTTCTCCAGCTTCTTCTTATAGAAGTCATTCGACTAGGATGGACTCTTTTTCCAGTGCCATATTTTTTTATAACTGCCCAAAAAGGCGCCCATTTTGTTCTTCTTCCGTGCACACCTAGCTTAATCTTCTTCTGGTATCTTTTTCTTCTTGTGTTGGGCATTTTATTCTCCTTTTATAGACTCTAAGAACTCTTTTCCTTTCTCAGTGAGTCTCCTTCCGGCTTTTTTATCTTTAACTTTCTCAGCAAGTCCTGCTTTTTCAGCTTGTTGTAAAATGACTCTTATTATCTTTCCAGATGCCTTTCTGAACTCTTCAGGTTTCATTCCCCTGTTTTTTCTTCCCCCATACCTTGTCCTTAATCTGCCAACTCCTACTACCCCGTGGATATAAAGTTGCCTTAAAATAGAAGCTGCTCTTTTAAACCAGAAATCTTCATCTATAGGGGGCCTTTCTTTAGACACACTCGATTTAACGAAAAAAGCCCACTCAGGAATTTTAAATTCAGGATTTTTTTTCAGCGCTTCAGCTAATTTTTTATTATATAAATCCGCAGGTATTTCATAAATGGACATTTTAAACAAAATGGCCGTATCTTGCGATACTAGAATGGCAGTTTTTATTTTGCCATTTAGCCTGAAAATACACTAAAATAAGAGTTTATAAAGTTTTTGTATCCAGTATAATCCGGCCTTTAGACGGTTAAGGATTGCAATATTTTGGTTTCTTGTTTCAATTTCATTTTCACTGACTATTTTCTCTTCATACGTTTCTTCTTGTTCTCCCCTAAGATAAACTGCTTCTTTACCAGGAGTTTCAATACTCATTGTGTAGTCAATTTCATCAATGTCTCTAGTGCCAACTGCCCTGCCAGTTATAGAAGGAACTTGCTCTTTACCTCCAACAATTATCTTATCTTTTATCTCATCATATCTTGATTCTCCAATAGGCACAGTTACTTTAATCTCTTTTTTTAATTCTTTTCTTACCTCTCCAGTTAGAGTTTCATTGATAAAGTAATCCACAAATAGGTAGTCATAATCGTCGAAACGCTGGCTAAATACCTGGTTTCCAGCAGTAATTTTCAATTCATGAAGGCCTTCGCTTTCTTTAACCCCGCTATTAAACTTTACGGGCTTCATTTCCTTTATTTTATAGAAGTTTTCTCCTTCAGGAATTAATACAACTTCTATAGCCCCTCCAGGAGGCTCGTCTAAAGAAGTTCCGGTGTAACCTCCTAGAAATTCTGTTATTCTCCTGCCATTGACCATGCCCAACAGGAAATTTCTTGTCCTCATAACAGAGGTTGTTGTAGGTCTATAATTGCCTAAAACATAAGAGCATCCATCATAGTAACCTACTGTCAATCCTTCTGACACCTGCCCCTCTAAACTTCCCCACCAGCTTGTTGCTTGAGCTATGCTATCTGCACAATTAGGCTGTCCAGGAGAATCAGTGGCTCCTTCTATATACTCATCTAGAAGTCTTGGGAATTGATGTTGAAACTCATGTTCAAATGAAAAAGGCCAGTCGTTACCATAATTTACTGAATTAAAGGCATTGCCGCCCATATAAGCGCAGCTTCTAAAAGAGCTGTTGCAGAAATTAACCTGGTATTTATTGGAAAGGTTAGTGCAATAGGTAAGAGATGTTGAATTGTAGCAGTTTGTGCAGCTTGTGGAAGGGTTTCCTTGGGGCGCGAATATTTTATCGACATACCAAAAATTAAATTTATCTTTGTTGTCTTTATAATACTGGAGTTCCATCAGCCCAGGGCCATATGCAGTGACATTGGCGTTTAAATCCACTGCCTGAAGTATATGTTTTATAAAATAAGAGAAGTTTTCATACTGGTATCCCACAAACACTATATTGACTCGGTCTGCACCAGCATCGTTATGTCCCGGGTATAACTCCTTGCATCCGGTAGGCGTAGAGCATATGCCTGTTAAACACGAGCCAGAGGCACAGTCTGAATTAATATTGCAAGTTTTTCCTAATACACAGCTTCCGCAGCTCCCCCCACAATCTACATCGCTTTCATCGCCATCTTTGATGCCGTTTTTGCAGCCGCATCCATCGTCCATTGCGTCTCTAAGCCCATCGCAGTCGTTATCGAGTCCATCTTTGCAATTATTATTTGTTCTGTTCTCTTCTTTTTTATATCCTCCACAGCTACAGGAGCAGTCAGAACAATTGTCTGTTCTATTTCCACAACCTTTAGAATTGTTTATGCAGTAATAGTCTGTAAGGATAGTCCCAACACATTTATCTTTGCTGTCACAATTCTCACAAGAAGGATAGAGCCCACAACTGATGTTTGTTTCATCACAAACAGGAGTTGGTATGCACTTGCTGTCATTCCAGGTGCAGCCATGTTCATAAATATTGCATATATCAGTACCGCATTCACATTGGTCATAATCTGAGCAAGAAGATATCCTTTGAGAGCATAAAACTTCTTTTGTTACGCAGTCTTCGCCTCCAGCAAGAGGATCGTAGTAGCATGTGGGGCAATCATTTTTGCATTTGTTGCAATCACAGCCAATTCCCCAGAAATACTCGCATTCAGAACAAGCAGAACACATTCTTTCTATGCATCCTGTCACGTTATCACAATACTGCCATAATTCACATAAAGAATTGTTTGCTATATGCGAACATACTCCTGACATGCAGGTATCATTTGTGCATCTGATTGTATCTAAACTGCATCCGATACCATCACTTTTGTTTATATTTGCAGGGCAACTAGCGTCACTTCCAGTACACATTTCAGCTATATCACATTCAAAAGCAGATGCTCTGCACATAGTAGATGAAGAGTTAAATAAATTAGTAGGGCATGTTATAGAACTTCCAGTACATGTTTCGCTTATATCACACACCCCATTTGATGCCCTACATATTGTTCCTGCAGGATTAAAAGCGTCAGCAGGGCAGTTATTGTTTATACCATCACAAGATTCAGCCATATCACAAACTCCTGCAGAAGCCATGCAGATAGATGTAGACTTAGAATCAGAAGGGCATGCTGCGCTTGAACCTGTGCATGTCTCTTGCACATCACAAACTCCAGAAGCCCCTCTGCATATATCAGATGATAAATTATAAGCATTGATTGGACAATTATTAGTTAATCCATTGCATTTTTCAGCAATATCACATACTCCTATTGATACCCTGCATATATTCCCGCTTAAATTTGTATCAATAGGACAAGCAGCTGAATTACCTGTGCAATATTCAGCTCTTCCACAAGTTCCAGAAGCTTCACTGCAGATATTTGTTGTTTGATTGAATCTCACTTCACATCTTTTAGTTGAATTGCATATTCCATAAGAACAAGCATTATCTAAGCTGTTGCAGTCACTATCAAAATTGCATTGAGGTATTTCTTCACATCCACTTCCAACAATACACTGCCACCCAACTGCGCAAGCTACTAAATTAGCTCTGTCCAAACAACCATCTCCTCCTTTTGCACAATTGTAAGGGATGTTTCCAGAACAAAATAAGCCTTCTTTAGAGCATCCACTATCATTTGTGCATAAAATGCACTTTCCAGTCTGACAAGTTCCCCCAGTGCAAGAGCTACCATCTGTTTTATTTGCATTTATGGGGCATATTCCAGAAATACCCGTGCACTTTTCTTCAATATCACACTCTCCACTCGCCGCCCTGCATACAGTTGAAGATAAATTAAAAGAATCAGTTGGACACGCAGCAGAACTTCCAGTACACTTCTCGGTTATATCGCATACTCCAGGAGATGCCCTACAGACATTTGTTGTTTGATTAAATCTCATCTCGCATTTTTGGCTTGCATTACATATTCCATATGAGCATTTACTTATCATGTGAGAACAATTGAGATTAGAAGTGCAGTCAATTATCTCTAAGCATCCGCTTCCATTAATGCACTGCCATCCAGATGAACAGACAGTCAAGTTTACTCTGTCCAAACAAATATCTCCGTCTATATTCTTGCTGCAGTTGTAAGGAATATCACTAGAGCATAACAATTCTTCTGAAGAACATCCAGTATCATTTGTGCATGGAATTAAAGAACATGAAAAAGTAGAGTTGCACTCGTATCCAAAACCACACCCAGGCGGACAAGTGCCACTGCATCCATTATCCCCGCATTGTTTTCCTGCGCAGTTTGGAGTGCATGAAGGAGTAGGATTTTCTCCGCCACCTCCCCCACCTCCTCCATCATCAGGCCTTCTGCAGTCCTTAGGGCAGCTGGTATAATCTTCTTTTCCATTACATTTTCCATCGCCGCATACATAGGTTATAGGGCCCAATGTATCATTAATTTTAGAATCATTAATTGGAGTTGTGTCATTAACATAAGAATAATTTTGTTCTGTTTCATTTGGCTCAATTTTCTGGCTAAAATAATTATAGCCTAAATAGGCTAAAACCAACATTATTAGCAACAACAGTACAGCTATAATTATAATCCAAGTTAAGTTATTGTTCTGTTTCTTAGTCAGCTGAATCTCCCCAAACGCCTCTTTTTGCATTAATAACTATATCGAAATATCTTTATAAACTTATTTAAGAAATTCTACGTTCTAAGTGTTGCTCTCTTTTTCTTTTCTCCACTTCTTCAGAAAAATTGTAAATCCAACAATTTTATAGGTATAATTTTTTCCAAGCTCTGCCTGTATTTTTTCAGCTATTTCCTTGGTATTCTCCCTATCATGCCCTGCGCTTTTTAGCAAAACAACCCTGACACTCTCTCTTTTTTTGAAGTGTATTTTTATTGTTTCAAAAAATTCAGGCGTTAATCCGTTTTTGCCTATTTGCAGAGTGGATTGAGGCAGATTCATTTTATAAATACGCTCTTTATTATTTTAAAGATGTGTATGGCTAGATGTTTAAAGTTAAGAATAAAATATCCTCCATTTTTACAGAGTATTGGGCTTATTTTTATATTTTTACCTATTTTTATTTCATTTAATGCATTTCCCAATTCATTTAAACAATGAGCATCAACAGCAGATATTTTTAGCAGCCCGGGATTTCTTGCAGCGAGTTCCTGCGCTTTTTTATTCTGAGAATTTAATGCGCTTGCATTATGAACTTCAATCCCATTAACATATTTAATTAAAAATTCTATATTATTATGCCTTACAAATGGGTGTGGCAAAATTAGCCAACCTTTTTGTTTTTTTGTTTCTTTAACAACTTCCTCAAATTTTCTCGTTTTTATCTCTTTTTTAATGAAACACGGAATAATATCCCCATACTCGGTTGTAATTTCCATTCCTTTTATTAGATGGGTTTTATTTTTGTACTCTTTTCTCTTAAGAATTTTTTCTATAATCTTGCAAGCCTTAAAGTCCTGGTGGTCTGTAACGCAAAAATAATCTATTTTATTCTTGATAACATAATCTATCAGTTTAGGTATCTTTATATTTGCATCAAAGGATTTTTCAGTATGTATGTGAAATAAAAGAGTTTTCATCTTATTTTTCCTTCAAAAATCCTTCTATTTCTTTCTTTTTTACAGTAACTTCTTTATATTTTTTAACACCGAAAGTTCCTGTTTTCATATCTTTTTCTTTATGGATATCCTTCCCTTTAAAATAATGAACAACAACATCTTTTTTATTATCTCTCCAATCCTGGCTGTATCTTGCACAAAAAACAGCAGCTTCCTTAATGTCTTTTTTAGTTGCTTCTCCTTTAATATTAACAAAAGGGCTTCCAGGAGCTTTTGTATGCAGGACAATTTCGTCTGGCTCAATCTGCTTTATAAGTTCTTCGTTGTTTTCAGCGCTCTTGCCTCCAAGAACTAATTTTCCTGATGAAGTTGTAAATTGCCTGAAATTTACCATGAAACTAAATAGAAAAAGAATTATTAAATGTTACCATTTAAGGAGCAGAAAGAAATCAGAAAGATGAAAACTATCAACAGCCGCGTATAAATTAATCAGGCAATTAAAATAATGGTGATTAGGGCATTTTCGCACCAAAAAGGCTT
>Ga0315277_10009970_pt1 | contig 12090 bp, 8 predicted proteins | sample YL17G05_15_MG_FD_203695 | JGI IMG/M metagenome (GOLD analysis project Ga0315277, IMG submission 203695) | Sediment microbial communities from Yellowstone Lake, YNP, Wyoming, USA - YL17G05_15 | ecosystem: Environmental > Aquatic > Freshwater > Lake > Sediment | place: USA: Wyoming | collected... | reverse complement strand
GACGGGTGGCGAGGCTGAAACGCTTTTCCATGAACTCGGGAACCGTGACAATGCCTGTTTTACGCCACCTTTCCGCCCAGAGGAGAGCCCCGACGAACCAGGCGAAGGCCATAGCATAAAGTATATGGTAAAGAGGGGCTATGCCCACCTCGTAAATCTCCGAGGCCAGGCCGACAAACACGTAAGCGCTGAAAGCGCTCATCCAGCTCGAGATGCCGGAAAGCCACCAGGGGATCTTCCTCCCTCCGGCGAAATAACTCAGTCCCTGCCTGGCATAGCGGATACAATAGAACCCGATAACCAGCATAAGAAAGCTGTATATCAGGATCATTATCCAGTCGCCCAGACGAAGATTCTCCATCATGATCCCTCTCCTCCGGCAGATTGTCTAAAAATTGTTACCGGCGGTAATTGAAAAGGCAATCTATATAATCGAACAGGCTCGCGCAAGGAAACGATCCTGAAAAATCCGGGCGGAAAGTTGATCTTGCGCATCAATGCCCACGCCATTAGATTCGACTTTCAAGACGGCTTGAATGATCTTGATCCGGAACTGTTCCGCAAGCGGGGGATAGTATGAAGTGCGAAAATTTTCAAAGCAATATGTCCGGGTGTAATTGCAGCTACGAACCATGCAGCCGCAAGGGCAGGTGCTGCGAGTGTCTTGCCTATCACCGCAGAAGCGGCGAGCTGCCGGCCTGTTATTTCACGGACAAAGAGGAGCGCACCTATAACCGCTCGATCAGTTACTTTATCAAGTGCAATAGCTGAAATTTGCCAGAAATTCAGGAGGAGATTCTTTGAAAAAACTGCGTATCGGGGTGGTGGGCGCCGGCTATATCAGCCGTAACTACCATTGCCCGGCCCTGAAAAGGCTGATCCGGAAATTCCCCCAGCTCGAGCTGGCCGCTATCTGCGATATCAGGGAGGAGTGCGCCCGGGAGCTGGCTCAAATTTTCGGTTTCAGCTCCTACTATGTATCGGTGGCGGATATGCTGGCCAGGGAAGCTCTGGATGGGGCTTACCTCCTGGTTGAATATACATTCATGAAAGATGTCGCCCTGGAGTTTATAGATCACGGCGGCATACCCCTTTTCCTTGAAAAACCCCCCGGGAAAAGCAGCGCCGAGGTGCGCGAGCTTATCGCCCAGGCCTCCGCTCACGGAACAACCTGCATGGTGGCCTTGAACCGCAGATTTATTCCTCTGGCTAAAAGGATGAAAAGCCTGATCGGGGAGCTGGACGGGCCGCCGCAGATTATCGAAGTACAGATGTTCCGCACGCGCCGCGTGGAAGAAGCCTTCGCTTACGGAACAGCCGTACATGCTGTAGATCTCATGCGCTATCTCGGAGGAGAAGTGAGCGAAGTGAGAGTGGAAAAGCTTTCCCTCCCCGGCAACAGCTCTTTTTCCTATCAGGTAGGATTTACCTTTAAATCCGGGCTTCTGGGAAGGCTATCCATATTGCCCGAGGTCGGATTCGAGGCCGAACGGTACACGATTCACGGCCACAACTCCACTATCCAGCTCGAGGCTCCGCTGGAATGGACAATCGATTATCCAGGCCGGATTCTTTTCTTCAAAGGCCGTGACATCCATTTCATCCAGGATAACCGGATTCTACCGGAAACGATGCGCGACAGCCTGGAGATAACCGGATTTCTGGGTGAAAGCTTCCATTTCCTGGAGAGCCTGACCACGGGCCGCAAACCCGGACCTTCTCTCGAGGAATGTCTCCAGTCGATAGAGATTGTCGAGGCCATTCAGGAAGGGAAAAATATCAGGCCCGAGTAAAATAAAACGAATCTCTCAGCAAGATTCCAAGATTGCGCTGATTATTTTAATCGATTTCACCAATAAAAAGGCCGGTTTCCCGGGTTTAACATTTTCCCGGAGAACCGGCCTTTTTTGGCCAAGCCTCTGTTCTGTCAATTCCGGTTCGAAGACCCGAAATGTACCTCTTTAATCTCCGAGGATTCGCATTTCTTGTCCGAACATTTAAGCGGCCCCATGTTCAGAAAATCGGTCTGGTCCACGGGAACCAGCCTGCCGCAGGAGGAGCACTGCCAGCTATTGGAAAAGCCGTTTCTGAGGATATTTTTGACAAAACGTACGAATATCTCCAAAGTAAAAACTTTGGGCAAGAAGCCTACCGCTCCGAGCTTGATCCCCAGTTCCACATTTTCCGCGGTATTTTGCTGGCTGACTAAAGCTAATGGGATACCGCCTTTCTTCAAGGCTTCGATAATATTCCCCACCGAATGCCCATCCACCGAAGGTACTTCCAGATCCAAAAGCACCAATCCTATTCTGCCTTCATTGCGGGGATTGGTTATATAATTCAGCGCCCGGCTGAGACCCGTGAAGCCCATGGGATTGAACCCGGAGATATAGTTGACTATGCCCATGGACTCCATTTCCACATAGGCCGGGTCACTATCCACCAGAACCACCATATTGGCCTTGGAGTGACGGGTGTTCCCTTTCTGCCCCTGGGCCTCCTTTGCCCCTTCCGGGTTGCCGCCGCGGTTCTGCGAATCGTTACGGCTGCGGTTCTCCGAACTGCTGTCACTCCTGCCGGAACCTCTTCTTCTCCTTCTTCTACTCATTTTCCTCTATTACCTCTGTACTGGTATCAATTGTTCAGAACTCCATTTTGAATGCCTTGTAAGGCGAAACTTTATGGACAATCTGGGCGAAAATTTTCTCCGTGACCGGATGTTCAGTCTGGAGAACAGTTATGGAATTTCCTTCTTTGTCAGTGGTGAAACGGATATTGAGAATGTTGATTCCCCCTTTGGAAAGGGTCGAGCTGATGTCGTTAATCAATCCCAGGCGGTCTTTCTGATAAGTGAAAAGCATATACCCGCTGGGGATGAGATCCAGGTTTACAAAAAAATCGATACGGTTGATTTTCAATTCGCTATCCGGAGTAATAGTTCCCCGGATACTGGTTTCCCGGTAACCCTCCTTTTTGGAAAGAATATCAATGGTTATCGACTCGCCGTATCCTTTGCTGTCATCGGGAAGGCGTTTGACCACATTTATTCCGTTCTCCGCAGCCCTTCCGGCGGCTTCGCTCGGAGAAAGGACTTCCATCTGGTAAATATCCATCAGGCCCTTGAGCAGATAGCCGGTGAGAATATCGGTATGCTTGTAAAGCCTGCCGTAGCAAGTGATCTTCACTTCGTGCGGCTGGTATCCACCGATATTGTAATAAGCCACTTCGCCGATAAGGCGGGTCAGCTCGAGGAAACGCGGGTTTAAATCCGGCGGGATTTCGAGGTTGTTCACCGGCCAGCGCACCATGCGTTTAACCAGGAAATCGCGCACCGCCTCAGCAGCGGATATCGCCGCCCGCCGGTTGGCTTCATGGGTGCTGGCACCCAGATGAGGAGTGGCGACCAGGCGGTTGCTGAAACGGGCCAGATCTTTCTCGCCCTCTTTGTCTCCCTCAAAGAATATATCGGTTCCCAGAATCAAATCTTCTCTCTTCTCCAAAAGCCCGAGCAGTGCGGCGCGATCAATAACCTCTGCCCTGGCGGTGTTGATCAGCATGGCCCCTTTTTTCAGGGAGTTCAAAAGCTCGGCCCCGATCATTCCCCGGGTCTTGTCGTTCAGCGGCACATGCAGGGTGATAAAATCAGCCTGAGTGAATATTTCCCCAAGCGGCTTGATCTTCACCCCTATCTCTGCCGCCCGGGCTTCCGAGACCACCGGATCGAATCCGATCACTTCCATACAGAATCCCCTGGCTTTTTCGGCAACCAGAGAGCCGATATTTCCCAGACCTATAATACCTAGAACTTTTCCTTGCAGCTCACGGCCCATAAACTTCGTTTTCTCCCACTGGCCTTTCTTGACCGAGATGTCGGCGTCAACCAGCCGGCGCGAGGCAGCGAGCATGAAGCAGAAAACCAATTCAGCCACCGAGTTGCTATTCGCTCCAGGCGTGTTCATTACCTGGATATTCCTGGTAGTGGCATACTGCACATCGATGGTGTTGACCCCGGTACCGGCCCTCACTACAGCTTTCAGGTCGACCCCTGCATCCAATATGGCTCGGGTAACCTTCTCACTGCGCACAACGAGACCCCCGAATCCCGGTATGGCCGCGGCTAGAGAACCCTCATCCAATCCCGGCCTCATCTGAACCTCAATTCCCGCTTCTTCCAGTATATCCTTAGCCACAGCGTCCAGCTTGGTAGCGATCAACACCCGAGGCATCTACTCCTCCTTCCCGCAAAGGATTAATACGTTATTTAAGCAGCACCATCTTGCGCACCTGACAATTCTCACCGACCCGAAGGCGGTAGAAATATACGCCGGAGGTCATGTTCCGGCCTCTGTCATCTTTGCCATCCCAAATCACTGAATAAACCCCTTTGCCGAGTTCACCTTCCTGTAAAATTTTAATCAGTGCCCCCCGTAAATCATAGACCGTGAGCGTAACTTTGACTGGTTTTTCCAGGCCCCCCAGCTCAAAGCGTACTGTTGTCGAGGGATTGAACGGATTGGGCATGTTCTGCTCAAGACGGAATCCCCTGGGCAGACTCGAAACAGGGCCGCCCGCGGAAGAAAGATCGGCCAACACGCCTAATTCCACGGTATCGGCATCGGTACTTTTCAGGGTAAATAAGGCGCGCTCGAGCTGCAAATTCTGTCCGGCGGAGCTAAGCCTCATGATATAGTCACCCTCGGTAAGGTTCCGGAAACAGAAAGCCCCGCCATTTCCCACTTCCACGGAATCATTGACATTCCCCGACAGGTGTACGAAAAGCGGCTCGCCCCAGGTTCGCCCGGAAGCCAGGGCTACGCTGCCCAGAACCGTATGGAGATTAAGCTCGATCACCTGGGCCATAATCCGCACTTGTCCCTCGACCGTATCCTGCCAGGCCAGGGCGATGCGGTCAATTCCCAGGATACTCACCACCGGCAGGGTGGATACTTTTACTCCCGGCACCTTGAAGATACTGCCCAGAGCAGCCCCGAGGGAATCCATTTTCAATCCTACCAGATTGGCCAATCCGCCGGTTATCTTTTCGACCCAGAGAGCCAGGTGGTCTCCCCGCTCATCGACTGCCAGGGTGGGATTTGTCTGGCTTATTTGCAGGCTGCTGCCTTTTTCCAATGTATCGAATTGCTGCCGATACTGTCCGCCAGAGAGAGCCAGGCTGTCTCCGGAACTGTTATAGAACCGGTAGTAGAGACGCTGCCGCTCGGAAAAAAACTCCTGCCAGAGGACAATGAAGTTATCGGTTAAAGGGGAAATGGCCACAACGGGACGGCCCAGGCTGCCGAGATAATGGTAGCCCTCGGCGCTGATTTGTATTTCCTGGCGGATGATCTCCCCCCGTGGACCGAAAAGACTGCCCTGAATACGGGCATTTATCCCGTTAAAGCCTCCATGCCGCCAGACTACCATGTACCGGCCGTCCTTTCCCGCGGCGACAGAGGCAAAAGTCCCGCCACCGGCAGCAGAGGGATAAACCACCTGTGGAAATCCATCGGCCCGGCCAAGACTGTCGAGGCGCTGACAGACGAGGTCAGGAAAAACCGCGAGGGGCGACCATCGCTCCCAGACCAGATAACCTTCACCCTGTTCGCTGATCGCTGCGGCGACATCGCCCAGATAATTCCTCCCCGATTCCTCGACTGTCAATACATTCCCCAGCAGGACGCCCCCAGGCGAAAAAAGCATCGCACAAACTCTGTAAGCGGCGCTCCCCTTTTCCTGCCAGGCCACCAGATATTTTCCCTGGTGGTTCTGGGCGGCCACAGGTTTTCTCTGGAACCAGCCACTCGGCTGAAGTTGTTGGGCCGGTTCATTAACCCGGCCGTCATAATCAAAACTTATTTTTTCAATTACAGCAATTGAGTCTGTAGTTTCTGATGAGCTTTCAAGAACCTTCTCCCAAAATATCGTAAAACCGGAATCCGGACTGCCGACAAGTGCAGCATAACGTGATATAGCCTGGGGATCTTCAACCGGAGATATATATACCGGTTCTTCTACAATGCCGCTCAGGTCAAAACTCTGCATGCGTAAATCGGCATCAGGTCCGCTCCAGTCTTCCCAGACTGTTATAAAACTGCTGTCTGGACGGGCTGCGGCAACCGGATTAGCCGCCGGGGAGCCGAACCCGCTCACTGGCCGTGAAACCTGCTGGATAATCCGGCCGCTATAACCTTCATCAATCAGGAAATTCAGGACAAAAGCCTCGGCCACACCACCAATAATCTTAGTCCAGGTGACAGTGACATTACCTCCTTCCCGGCCTGAGACTGAAGGTCTCAGGAGGGTGAGCGAAGAGCTGGAATCGATAATTCCGGGATTCGGGTCCTGAGAAAAAGTATACGGCACGCTCCAGAGAAACAGGCTCACTTTTTCCAAATAAAGTGTTCTTAGTCCAAGGGTGTCCTCTTCCACCCAACTGACCAGGAAATGGCTGGAATCAAGGGAGAAACCGGCAATGCTCACGCTCGGTGGTGAAACATCACGCGCCGGCATAGACCGCCCAGGGGGGAGAAGTGCTTCGCCGAGAGCTATTCCCTGGTGGGAGAAAGCCCTGACCCGGATTCCCAGACTGTCCGGCTGGCTGTCTTTCCAGGCTACTACGAAATTGCCCTGCCGGTCGGCGGCTACGGCTGGAAATACCTGATCACCCTCAAGTGCCTGGTTTATCCTCACCTCATCGATCCAGGCAAAAACCGTGGAGTCTTTATTGGCAGTCCCCACGCTGTCTAAAGCGGCGATCCAGGTGCCGAATATGTCGTAATTGCCGTTTCTATTGCTCTGCCAGACCAGAATTATATTTCCTACTGAATCCTCAGCCACAGAAGGAAATCCGCCGCTGATTATCCATTCCCCGAGAGGGGGCATGATCAAGCTGCTGGAGGGGACTCCGGTAACTTCCAGGCGGCGGAAATGGATCCGCCAGGCACCTGCCCCCCCCTCACTCCAGGCGGCGACAGCCGTACCGGCGAAATTTATGGCCAGCGCTGGAGTAGTTGCTTTCCTGAATTCGATATAGTTCAAGGCCGATACTGTAAAAATTCTGCCGCCGCGCCGATCAAAACCCTGGGCCAGGATACGGTCGCCGTTTGATGAACTGTCGTGCCAGATTACAAGCAAGTTATTCTTCCAATCCGCCGTAGCAGCCGGCTGAATCTGGCAGCCACCGGAATCGAGGGCTACGGTCACAGGAACCGGCACGGGTTCCTGACCGCCTGTCGATACAGGCAATAGGAAAACGGCAATCGCTAGACCAAGGCTGCCAAGACCTACCCAATCACCAGCCTTCAGTTTTCCATTTAAAGAAGACACCAGCATCTCCTTAGATTTCAGGACACTCTACTGATCCAGATCATGGACGACTCACGCGGTTCAGGGAAGTCGCACAATCCGGAATCCGACATCGATTTCCCTGTTGTCTGGATTTAGAGCTCCACGGTTGCGGCAGGTGGCCTGGGTGAGCGGCTCAAGCCAGCTCCCTCCGCGGATGACTTTGTACAACTGATGTTCCAGGTCTGTCGATCCCTGGGGGTCCACCCAGGGTCCTTCCCGGCGGTAATATTCAGGGTCATACCAATCCACGCACCATTCCCACACATTGCCGGCCATGTTGAACGGCCCGAACTTGCTCGCCCCGTCCGGGAAAGCATCCACAGGCGCAGTGTAAGTATATCCATCACCTCCCTGGCGTGTATTGGCCAAAGCGCCTGTTCCCAGTTTCGACCTGACTGTATCACTGGACCAGGGGTAAATATTTGCACTATCTCCTCCCGCAGCCACGTATTCCCATTGGGCCTCAGTGGGCAGGGTGTAGCGATCCCCGGTACGCAGGCTGAGCCACTGGCAGAAAGACATTGCATCCTTCCAGTTCACCCCGATTACAGGGTGATTGGGATTTTTGAATGCTAGATAAGGCCAATAGCCGATATCCGATGTATCCCTGGGGGTGTGTCCTGTCGAGTCCTCCATCCAGAACTCATAGTATTGCATATTGGTCACCTCGTAGCGGCCGATAAAAAAGTCGCTCAAAGTGACCTGATGAGCCGGCCACTCATCCTGGTACTGGAAGTCCGCGCTGGCAGAAGCCGAATCAATGCCCATTAGAAAATTGCCCCCGGGAATGAAAACAAGATCCATATCCAGGTAGAACCCCTGTCCAACCCCGGAAAGCTTAAGCAAATCTATTCCTAGAGTATCCGCCATTGTCTTCAGGCTGTCCAGCCAGACGAAAGTCACCAGATAAAGGTAACCCAGATAAACCGTGCCGGGTTTTTCAGGCTGGAAAGTGATACTGATGGTCTTTTTTTTATTTTGCTTGGAGAAATGTATTGTATCGGCTGGCACTGTAAATATATCGGAGGCCGAGGCATATCTTGAATCTAGAGAATCAGTCAGGCTGGTCGGGTCTTGCGAGTCTTTAGCCCGGATGATCATATCTGTCTTGATCGTATCGCCGTATTCGACATCTATCTGACGCACCCTGGTCTCGCCGACAAAGGTCGGATCAAAGGTAATCGAGTGAATTTTTGTTCCCTTTTCCAGTATTACTATCCCTGCCCCGCTGTAAGGGCTTTTTTCCGGCTCAATAGGAAGATCGCTGCTGCAGGCAGCGACAGTCAGAACCAATAAAAAAAACGCCGGCCGGAGAAACCGGACCGGCCATTTATCAAGTTTTATAAGTGTTCGGCCCGACATAGGTTACAATCCACTTTGCTTTAAATTTCCCTGCTCAAACTCTGCTGCTGTCTAATTCTTCAATAAAAGGGTATTGAATTTTAAAAGAAAAAAATAATCTTTTTACTGCTTTTCAGTCAAGGGAAGATTAATTATCGACTGTAAAATATGGTTAAAAAAGCGCTGCCTAAATGAACGAGAAGCATTAAGAAGCCGTCAGCCACCATTATCAAAGCAGAGAGTCACAGCCTGTCCAAAAGTTTATTTACTTGTAACTGTAAGATCTTCGCCAAAAGGAGAGAAATACTCTTTGCCGGAGATACCGGCTGAATGGAGCGCAATAAGCGTGGAGAATTGATATAAATCCGGAAGAGAATCCTAAATTTTCCTGTTTAACAGTTATCCAGCAGGTATTCGATAGTCAACAAATTAGCCAGGCACTCCATCATCTCCTCAGGGGTCTGGCCGCATTTGCGTTGGCACTCTTCCTGGCACCTATGCCTTAATTGTTCCTGGTACTTGAGAAAATTTTCGCTTACCAGGTCAAAATACTCCTGCTCCACCTTTAAACTCCCAAACTACATGGTTTGTTGATACAGGCCCAAACAACAATTAATGATGCTTTCGCCGCGCGGAGAGTATACGATCTTTCTCCTCTGGGGCTGGCGATAAGATGAAGAATCACAGCCATTGAAATTTTCCAAACCCTGGATCGGGAAGGAAAAAACATTTTTAAATAAATAAATATATAACATAAGTGCTCATAATACAATACCTAATCCGAATAATTTCTAAACCGATAGAATAAAAGAAGGTTCGTACCATTGGCAAAGCATTTGCTGGAAGCTCAATCAAGAAGTCAGTAGTCAGCTTTAAAATTCAAGCTCAGCTTAAACTTTCCACGAGAGGCTGGATATCCCGCACCTGGGCTTTTCTCCGGTTGAGCGGGCCTTCCCTGAGGAAAGAAATATTATCGGTCATTGTGGGGCGATCCGTCCGGTAAATAACTCCTATCGGGAAGCGATCCTCCCATTCCAGGGGAATTAAAATCCTTCTTTAGAGCCGGGGGTGATATAAACCGCCTGGCTCTTATTGAGCTGGCGGCCTTCCTGGAAAAGCAAAAGCCTGCAGAATATAAGGCCCGGAGATGGGGGGAATTGGAAAGGGTGAAGATGCCGGATGATACTTTCCGCTGGCTGTGTAAGGAGCACAGGGATAAACTAAATAGAAAGCGCGGCGCATAAGGGAAATTTGCCTCTCTCCCGACACTCTCAATGTATCAAAGAGCGCAATCCGGTTTCGAGAGGAGAAATTTTATACACTCTTTTACACCCTGGCCTTATGCCTGAAGAAAAAAAGGATGCCGGCCCGCTTAACGCCTTTCCCGACTTAAAAAAGCTAATGCACAAGCCTTAGGGTGACGATATATTGATAACCAGGAGATAAATCAAGGTATTGTTCACCGGCTAAACTTTTACAATGAACCTTGATTATCCTTGGAGAGTATAGTATAAATAGAAGAAAGTAATAACGTATCTGCCAACGGAGATTCTGCCACCAAACTGCTTTGTCCGTATCTGATTGTTACAGCGCTTCCCCCCTCCAATTTACTATTTCTTGTTATCTGATTTTTTCTACTCGTGCCTGAAAAGGCATAGTGGACATTCTGTCGACTTTCCGATAGACAAGGAGGCATACCTGGCGCAAAGTGCTTTGTCGACCACTCTTTATAACGGCTTATTTTATTAGCCTAATTTTTCCTCAAAACGAGGAGGAGGTCATGCAAAGCAATTTGCAGCAAAGATCAGCATTTCTATGCCTCTGCTTTTTTACCATTGCTTTCTCTGGATGCAGCGATAAGTCCGCCAGTATCGTAAATCCAGGGGAAGAAATCTCCCAGGAACACTGGTGGGATAACTATCTCGACCAGGAGCGAAACCCTTTAACCCTGCCCTCGGGTTTCAAACTGGCAGCGGTTAACGGCACACAGCGCCAGGCCGCGCTCCTTTCTTCCCAGAGCGGAGGAATCAGGCTCAACTTCGCTATCGACCCCTTTTGGCGCTCGAACCTGGGCTATATTTTCCGCGGCAACGACCAGAACAATGCCAATCTTGAGAACCAGGCCGGGGCAGTGGAATTTATCAAACAGTCCGGCTGGCTCATATACCGTGAGACATTCGACTGGGAGGGCCTGAAAGAAGATCCCCCTGGCTCTTTCAAATTCGTCAGAGTCAACCGCTTCACCAAGCTCCAGATCCGTACCACTTTCCTGGGAGTAGCCACAGACCTCATGCAGACCCTGCTCGGCAAGCCCTATATCGGCTATCCCGCGGACACGACAAAAACCTGGAATGGAATGCCGGTGCAGGTATCAGACGGCAGCGGGAGAGAGTTCCAGGAGATTCTCTCTTACCGCATCCGCTACCTGGGAACAAAATCTCTGGTCGAAGGCAGCGGGAAGAACCTGGCTACTTTCGATGACGTAATTTTAATCCAGGGCAGGGCAAACCAGGGTGAGGGCCGGGTGGATGCCTACCTGGCCCCGGATGCAGGCATAATTTATTACTACCTGGTAACCGCTTTCGGACAACCGGCAGCCGGCGCTCTTGTAGGCTACAGCTGCGAAAACCTGGACTCCGGCGGCTCACCGGTCAAGGACTATTTCCCCACAGCACCCGGCAACCACTGGATCTACGAGTTCGCCCCGGATAACGCAGTGGAAGCTTTCCGTTTCAGCGTGAGATGAAAATTCTCCACGGCTTGAGCTGCCGGGATTGGGAGTGAAAAATAATACCCACTTCACCGGGGAAAAGGGAATAAGAGCTGAAAAAAGCCCCCGTTTATTGCCGCGGGGGCTTTTTTTGGTATTTATTTCATCTACTTTATTTTATCAGGCTTTTTTTATCAGCTCGAATATAGAGACTATCGACTCCAGGCTTGCCGAATAACGGCTGCCGTCCGGCCCGTTGTAATGGGTCTCCAGGCTCATTGTCCCGCGGAACCCATCGCGAAGGAGTGCACCGAACTGCCCGATCCAGTCGATTTCCCCTGTGCCGACCCGCACCCCGCGGTACTTTCCGGTAGCCTTATCCATCGCCGCATCCTTTACATGGACATGGAAAATACGCACCTTGTCCAGCTTATTATACTCATCGGGATAGGGTCTTGTACCGGCAATCAGAGAGTTCTGCGGGTCCCAGATAAAACCGAGATAGGGATTGGCAATGCGCTGCCCTAAGAGTGCCAACTCAGTTCCGGTACCGGTATGGCACGAATATTCATTCTCCACCAGAAGGCGCACGCCTGCCGGACGGGCAATCTCTATAGCCCGCATCAGATGCTGGCATACATCGTCCATAATGGATTTCTGCTCCCGGCAGCGCCAGAAATCGAAAATTCTCA
>Ga0315277_10009969_pt1 | contig 12091 bp, 8 predicted proteins | sample YL17G05_15_MG_FD_203695 | JGI IMG/M metagenome (GOLD analysis project Ga0315277, IMG submission 203695) | Sediment microbial communities from Yellowstone Lake, YNP, Wyoming, USA - YL17G05_15 | ecosystem: Environmental > Aquatic > Freshwater > Lake > Sediment | place: USA: Wyoming | collected... | reverse complement strand
CCGTCGCCCGCGGCAATCACCAGCAATTCGGCGCCCTGGCGCACCATCTGCTGGACGGTGGCAATCGTGTCCTGGCGCGAGCGAGTCTGATTCTCTCCGACAACGTCGACGTTCTTCCCGCGGCACACTACTTCGCCCATGTCGCCCGGGGCCACCAAGACTTTCGCCACTTGCGGGCCGAGGCATTCGAAGGCCTGGCGGGTGAGTTCATGGATGCGCGGGAGCCCGCTTCCGGCGGTCGGATTGCACAAGATGCCGATGCACTCTGCGTTCAAAGTGATCTCCCTTGTCTGCGCGTCCCGCGGCGCGCGGTGAGATCGGCGCTGCGGATTGCCTGGGCGCGGCGCACAAAGGCCGCCACCCGTTCGCGCGGGGTGTCCAGCGGCAAGGGGCTGCCGGTGCTGAAGACAAAGCCCAGCGCGGCCTGGCCCGCATCATACTGAACATGGAGTTCAACGCCGAGGTCCTGGTCATCCCAGTCCTTGATGCGCGTGGCATCCAGATTGCCAAACACGGCAAAGCGTTGGCCGATGGCCGCAGCGATCTCGCCCAGATCGAGACGGTAGCCTTTCTTGGGTTCTTCAACGGCCAAGGCGGTCGGCGCGACCTGGACCACGTGCGGGAGGCGTGGCAGGACGTCCCCCGTCATGTAGAGGATGACGGGTTTGCCCGAGGCGCGGATGCGCTCGACGAGGAACGAGGTCGAGGGGAGCACAAATCGCTCGTACAGATCCGTGGAGATGAGATCCGCCGAGGTAAAGGACTCCTCGACAAAAACACCGTCCACTCCAAGACGCAGGAAGGCTTCGGCCCGAGCTAGGGCGGCCGCCTGCATGCGCCCGAGCAGATGCATGAAGAGCTTGGGGTTCTCGATCGGCATGAGCATCAGCCCTTGAAACCCAAGCAGGGCATAGCATTCGGGAAATGGAGTGCCCATCCCCGCCGCAACAAAGGTCGTCGGCCCGAGCCGCTCCAGGAGTCCCGCGAGCACCGCCAGCTGTCCACTGGACAGGAGCTGCTCGGCCTCCAGCACCGGGGCGAGCCGATCCACCTCCTCGGGCGTGGACGGAAGCGGGCGATCCCATGCGTCGGCACCAAAGGGATTGGGGTCGGCGTGCGGATCCAGCCGCTCGCGCTGGCCGCTGGGTGGATGGACCCTCCACAAGGCCTCCCCCTGCGTTTCGAGAACGCATTCGCCAAGCCATGCCGTGGGGGGAAGCTCCGGCATCCAACACAGCCAGTCCGGGAGAGCGCCGAGGTCGTGGAAGGCATCCACCACCGCCTGGGTCCACACCTCGACGTGCTGGGTAGGATCCAGCGGGAGAGAGCCTCGACCGCGCAGGAGGGGCAGATAGTGTTCGGTCACGCGGCGTCGGACCTCCCCCTGCAGATAGAGGTCGAGATACAGCGGCGCCACCGGCGGGCGATCGACTGGGCGGCCGAACATCGCCGCGAGCATGCGTTCCCTGGAATTCATCGTGTACCCCGCCTGCCTCGCTGCCTCGGGCATTCTGCGTGCGTTGTTGGCGAACGGGCCACTCGTGGCGTGCGCCGCCAGCCTGCGCTAGAGAGGTCGCCCAGCCCACTCCTAGTCGGGCGCCGCATTGGACATGGCCTTGTCGGCCACGGCTTTGATACGCGCTTCGACCTCGGCCGGCAGCACAGACTGCGGCTCTTCGGCCAGGATTTCCACCACCCGGGCTCTGGCCCTCTCACGCAAGGTCGTTCCGCCCTTGGCCATCCAGGCCGTGAAGTTCTGTAAGTCGATCAGGCGCGGGTGCCAGTCCTCGCGGACGTGACTTAGGGTGTGCTCTGTCCCCAGGAAATCCCCGCTCAGGGCATGCTCGTGAATGAGCTCGAGGGCCAGAGTCTCCTCGTCGATGACGATCGGTTGCGTCGCACTCTTGATGAGCGAGACGACCTCATCGCAAATCGTGAGCAGCTCGAGCGAACCCGTCAACCCGGACTCCAGGTAGCCCATGTCGTGCACCATATTGCCGCCGCTGAGCATCGCGGTGTACAGGGTGAAGGTCACCTCCAGGATCGCCTGTTCATCGAGCACTTTCGAGTCGCTCGCGCCGCCGTAGTTGAAGGCGGGCAAATGATAGTAGTGATTGAGTTCGAGAAAGTTCCCGTTCGACATCATCAGGTAGGGCGTGGTCATGGTCTTCATGTCGAGGGTCGTCGGCATGGCGGTATTGAGAATGATCGGGGCGCCCTCACTCACCAGCTGCGAGAGGACCAGGCCCACCAGCTGACCTGCGTTCATACACGCCATCGCGCCGGCGAAGGTGATCGGGCAGGTCAGCCCCCGCTGGACGTCGGGCACGTAAACCGCCGGAACATGCTTCTCCGCGCAGTACATGAGCTTGCGCAGCGAGCCGGCGTTGTGGCGAAAAGCGGACGTGACGTTGATGTAAATGATCGTGGTGGGATTGATGCGGTGGGCCTGCGCACCCCCCATGGCGATTTCCGCCATCTCGATGTTCTCGGCCGTGCCTTCCCACTCGTAGGTCACGAAGCAAATGGGCTTGGTGCTGTGCAGCAGCATGGCCTCCATCTGCTTCACTTCTTTGGCGGCCGGCACATCGTTGGGCAGGAACATCGACATCAGGAAATCGACGTTGGGTAGGGCCTCGCCCATACGGGCCCCGTCGACCACATCCTGTAAGGTCGAGGGCCGCTTCTCGCCGGTGCGGTGATCCAGAACATTGAGGCAGTCGGACCCGGTGCCGCACACCGAGATGCGCCCGCCAATGGGCATACTGGGGCGACCGTGGCGGTCGTACACCAGGATGTAGCTGGGGGCACTGCGCAGCGCCCACTCCACCCGCCCAGTCGGGATGCGCACCCGGTTGCCGTCGACGGCGCAGCCGGCCCGCTGCAGGAGCTCGAGGGCCGGCGGATAGTCGATCACAATTCCTGTCCGCTGCAAGACCTCCAGCGACGCGAAGTGGATCTGCTGGCACTGCTCATCGGTCATCGCCCGGTAGAAGGGTGCCGCGTGCTGCACCAGGTTTGTTTGAAAATGCCTCATCCTGACCTCCGTCTCATCCGCGGATAGCGTTGGTTCGGCTTGAAGGAAAACCTGTGGCCGGGCCCCATGAGCCCTGCGGCACGATCGCCCACCAGGGACGCGCGGCGACTTTCTCGGACGGCAGCCGTCACTCCGCCCACCCGGAGATCTCGGCCGCGAGCGATTGCAGGAGTGCACCCGACTGGATCAGGTCGCTCAGCGCTCCTATATCGGGCGACAGGGGCCGGTCGTGCACGAGCACGGCCGCCTTCTCGCGCACCTTGCGGTAGGCAATCCGCGTCCCCTGCCCGAGCGAGTCGGGGCCGTGCGGGCGCAGGTCGACGGCCTGGGCCGCCGTCAAGAGCTCGATGGCCAGTACGATGCGCACATTCTCAAGAATCGTGCGCGCGTGCAATGCCGCATTGGCCCCCATGCTGACGTGGTCCTCCTGATTGGCGCTGGTGGGAATGGAGTCCACGCTGTCCGGGTGAGCCAGGGTCTTGTTCTCCGAGACCAGGGCCGCGGCCGTGTATTGAGGCATCATCAATCCGCTATCCAGGCCGCTGGTGCGGACCAGCATCGAGGGCAGCCCGTCGCTGAGTTCCGGTGTGAGCAGCCGGAAGGTGCGGCGTTCCGCCAGGCTGGCCACCTCCGCCATGGCAATTCCGAGATAGTCGAGCCACAGCGCAAGGCCTTCGCCATGGAAGTTACCGCCGGAGAGGGCCCGGCCCTCGCCCTCATCCGTCAGGCGAGCGAAAACGAGAGGGTTGTCTGCCGCCGCGTTGATCGCCGCGGTGACTCGGGCCCGCAAGAACTCCAGGATGTCGTCAATCGGGCCGAGGACTTGCGGGGTACAGCGCACGCTGTAGGCATCCTGGACTCGTTCGGGGGAGGAGTCGATAAGCTGCGAACCCTCCAGCAATCGGCGGAGGTTCGCGGCACAGCGCACCTGCCCCGGCTGGTTGTTACTCTCGTGCAGCGCGGGGTGAAAGGCCGCCGACAGTGCGCGCAAACCTTCCATGCTCAGGGCCGCGGCCACTTCGGCGTGACGCACCAGATGGTGGGCGTCGCAGACCGCCAAGGCCGCGGCGGCGGCCATGAACGACGTGCCGTTGGTCAGGGCGAAACCCTCCTTGGGTTCACTCACCAGGCGCTCCACTCCGGCGCGGCGCATGGCCTCTTCCCCGCTCATCAGCTCGCCGCGGACCCAGGCCTGCCCGCTAATTCCATCTCCTCCGCCCGCGGAGCGGGTGAGAACGACCGCCATGTGAGCCAGGGGCGCCAGGTCGCCACTCGCACCCACCGATCCCTTGGCGGGGACCCACGGCACCACCCCGGCGTTGAGCATGTCGATCAGGGTTTCCACGACCTTCGGCCGCACCCCGGAGAGCCCCTTGGCCAAGGTGTTGGCACGAACGAGCATCATCCCGCGCACGAGATCGGGCGGAAGCGGTTCACCCACGCCCACCATGCACGTCAGCACCAGATTGCGCGAGAGCTGACGGGCCTGGTCGGCCGGGATGTGTTGCTTTGCCAGAGGCCCATAGCCCGTGTTCACGCCATAGACCACACGCCCGCCATCGGCCATCGCCCGTTGAACCCAGTCGTAACTCTCCATCATTCTGGACTTGACCTCGGCCCCCAGGGGCGCCACTTTCGCACCGCTGCGGGCAACCAAGGCCAGCTCCTCGATCGAGAGGGTCTCTCCGGTTACCTGCACCATGCGCATCAGGCTCCTTTCGCCATGCTCGCCGTGAGCCCACAGTCCCTTTTGCGGGTCGAACCCCCGCGCCAGGCCTCGCCCCGCGTCCGCGGGCCGGCCTCCATCCCAGATGCTTGTCAGCCGGGCTCGCGAGACCCAACGACTCTTCCGCGTTTGATAACGACCTCGACCGGGTTGTTCCCGAGCCGGTAGATCACGTCGTCCACGCTCGGCACGTCCCACACTTGGAGATCCGCCAGCTTGCCCGCCTCCAGCGTGCCGCGATCTTCGAGCAGGCCAAGCGCTCGAGCGCCACCGGCCGTCGCCGCGAAGAGCGCCTCGTCGGGTGAGAGCTGGTACAGGCGACAGGCGAGCTGCAATACGAACGGCATGGACTCCACCCAGCAGGCAGGGCACAGGTCCGACGCCAAGGCGAGCGGCAATCCAGCCTCCAGCATGGCCCGCGCCGGGAAGGGTCGCGGATGGGCCACCGCGAAATCCAAGGCGGGCATCCCAACCGCCGTCGCACCGGCCTGCGCCAACCGAGTCATGGCCCGGCGATCGGTGTAGTTGAGATGATCGGCCGAGACCACCCCGAGTTCGGCGGCCATCTCCGCCCCGCCCAGCGCGGTATAGGCGTCGACGTGGATCTTGGGTCGCAGCCCCGCCTGCAGGCCGGCGGTCAACACGCGGCGCGACTCCTCGACGCTGTAGTAGCCCTCATCGCAGTAAACGTCGCAGAACACGGCCAACCCGGACGCCCCCACGCGGGGGATCATCTCTTCGATCAGGGTGTCGAGGTACTTGTGTCTCGGCACATCGCGCGGAAAGGCATGCGCGCCGAGAAATGTGCTGACAATGTCCGCCGGCTGGCAGGCGGCGAGCCCGCGGTTGACCTCCAAGAGCTTCATCTCATCGGCCAGGCTGAGGCCGTAGCCGCTCTTGCTTTCGACCGTGGTCGTGCCATGGCGCAGCATGCGTCCCAGCCGGCGGCGGGCACTCGCGAGCAGTGTGCTCTCGTCTTCTGCCCGCGTCATCTCGACCGTCGCCAAAATGCCGGACGGGATGCCCAGCGCCGCGAGGTCTTCGAGCGGGTGGGTCATCCGCGCCGCATACTCCCGCGAGCGCGATCCGCCAAAAACCAGGTGGGTGTGGCTGTCGACGAACCCCGGCGCCACAATCCGCCCCGCGACAGACAACACGCGAGCTCCGCCGGTCTCGAATTGCTGGTCCAGTTGCGCCGGCGGGGCGATGCCCAGAATGCGCTCGCCGGAGACGGCCACCCACTCGCCCCTCCGGCGCCCCAACAGGTCGCCGCCTGAGGGAACGCAGGTCACGACCTCCAGCGCATCCGCGATCAAGAGGTCGACGCGCGGTCGAGGGCGGTCGGGCGCCGTCTCAGGCATCGCGGGTGTGCGGACCGAGTCGGTCGGCCGTGCCGGCCTCCGGCCCGAAGGTGGCGGTCGGGGTCCACCACAACGGGACGTGAATCCGCTCCGTGGTCAGGGGGCCCTTGCCGTCGGCTACCAGGCGCGCCAGTTCGTATCCGGCCTGTGCGTGGCGCACCACGCCGATGCCCGAGTCGGTGGTCAGGCAGGCCTCCAGGCGCAGATCCGCCTCCTGGCTGCCGTCCGCGATCATGGTCACACCGGTGTGCACCGCCTCGCCCATCGAATAATTGGCCTGGATCGCCACCAGGTCGGCCATGCCGGCCGTGTTGAGCAACGCGTTCAGGTAGGGCCAGTCGGAAATGAGGTCCCCGCCGTCCTTCATCCCTTCCGACTCGAAGGTCGGATTGACGATGGACCCCGAGTCCAGATTATCTCGCGAGAAGGCCACCGGCCCCGCAAGTTTCCCGCTGCGCACGAACTCGTTGATCCGCAGGCCGAAGGCCTTGCGCTCTCCAAAGCCCAGGTAGCACACCCGGGCCGGCAGGGCCTCGATCGGCAAGTGCTTGCGCGCGAGAGCGATCCAGGTCGAGGTGGTCTTGTCGTGAGGGAACATGTCCAGGACCAGGTCGTCCGTGACCGCCAGGTCGCTCGCTTCGCCCGACAGACAGGTCCAACGGAATGGGCCTCGCCCAAGCAGGAAGAGCGGGCGGATGTAGGCCGCCACAAATCCCGGAATGCGCATGGCGATCTCGGCCGGCATGCCCGCATCGCGGCATTCCTTGCGAATGCTGGTCCCGTACTCGAACACCGCAACACCCCGCTCGGAAAAGGCGATCATCGCCGCGAGCTGGCGCTTCATAGACTCGCGCGCGAGTTCCAGGTAGGCCTGGCGGTCGCGGGCGCGCAGGTCGGCCGCCTCCTGCGGGCTGAGCCCGGCGGGCACGTAGGAAAAGGGATCATGGCACGGGCACATCTCGGACACGATATCCGGTTTCCACCCCAACTCGAGCGCACGCGGAAAGACCTCGGCCGCATTGCCGTGCAGGCCGATGCCCAGCGGGCGCTTCTCGCGCTTGGCCGCCTCGGCCAGTTGGATCGCCTCCTCCAGGGAAGCCGCCTTCACATCCAGAAAGCCGCGGGCGATCGTCTTATCGATGATCTCCTCGTTGGCGTCGACATCGACGCACACCCCTCCGTGCATCGTCATGGCCCGCGGCTGATTGCGTCCCATGCCGCCCAGGCCCGCGGTGAAGTAGATGCGTCCGATGAGCGAGCCCGCAAAGTGCTGGTCGCCCACCGCACCCAGGGTTTCGAAGGTCCCCTGGATGACTCCCTGGGTGCCGATGTACTCCCAGGGCCCGGCCGTGTATTGGGCGAACATGGTCAGGTTCTTGTCCTGCAGATCGTAGAAGATCGGCCACGTGGCCTTCATGATGTTGGTATTGGCCATCACCACGCGCGGCGCCAGGCGGTGGGTGCGAAAGACGGCTACCGGCATCCCGGACTGGATGGCCAGCGTCTCATCGTTTTCGAGATTCAGGAGCGAGTCCACGATGGCATGATAGCTTTCCCAATTGCGGGCGCACTTGCCGATGCCGCCGTAGATGACCAGCCGCTCGGGGGCCTCGGCATTCTCCATGTTGTTCTCGAGCATACGCAATAACCCCTCCTGCTTCCACCCTTTGCAGCGCAGCAGGGATCCGCGTTGGGCCTTGACCGAGTAGAGAATATCTGACTTGGGCATGACTCACCTTTCCGTGGGTCGGCTAGGATGGGCACGGCGCAGGGTCGCCCGGTCCGCTCTCGAGCAGTACGGTTTCGACAACCTGGCTCATCGAGAACTTGTGTGCCTGCAGGTAATGCCGAACGATTTCTTCCAGGGCGGCCAGTGGCACAGGACCAACCAGTTCGGTGCCGGCCACGCTCACGCCGTAGCGGGCCGCTTCGGCGCGCACGGTCTCGAAGACTCGCGGGATCGGAGTGAGCGTGTAGTTCGTGAGATTCATCGAGACTTGCACCATGCCCTCGGCTTCGAGGGCCAGGCCCAGGGCCCGCACGTGACGGTAGCCTCCGCTGCTATGGCGCACGGCCCGCGCAATGCGCTGCGCCACCGCCAGGTCTCGGGTGCGCAGATTGACATTGAAAGCGACCAGCGGAAAGCGCACCCCGGTGACCACCGCTCCGGACTTCGCGTTGAAGGTCGCCGGTCCCTCATCCGGGAGCCAGTGCGGGTCTTTCAGTTTCTCAGACAGTCCTTCGTACTCGCCGCGGCGAATGTCGGGCAAGAGGCTGCGTCCCGGGTGCAGGGCGGCCTCTTCATAGTAATAGACCGGTACCCCGCGGCGGCCCATGAAGCGCCCGAAGGCGCGCGCCACCTCCACCGCCTCGGCCACGCCCATGCCCCGCACCGGAACAAAAGGAACGACATCCACCGCCCCCAGCCGGGGATGGGAGCCCTTGTGTCGCGACATGTCGATCAGGTCGAGGGCCGTGGCCGCCAAGGCCTGGGTGGCCTCCAAGACGTGCTGGGGTTCGCCGAGATAGGTGAGCACCGTACGGTTGTGGTCGGCGTCGGACGCGACTTCGAGAATGCGCAGGTCGGGAAAGCGGCGGATCGCCTCCGCCACGCGGCTCACCAGGGCCGCGTCCCTGCCTTCACTGATGTTCACCTCGGTCAAGAGAACCTGCTTCATGGGTTGACCCCGCGCGCATCCGCCGGTGAGAGGGGGCACGTCTCAGAGTCGTCCTGGGGCAGGGCCTGGGTCCAGGCCTGCAGCATGCGCGCTCGGGCGGAGAGGTCCGCTGCGCAGGCGGCGTCCTTCACATGCGGCAGGTTGATCGCCACATTGGCCAGGCATCCGAGGAGTCCCGCGCGCGCCAGGAGCAGGGCGCAGGAGAGGTCCGAGGCCGTTTGCGGATTGGAGTGCCCGCGCAGGCGCGTGCCGCAGGCGAGCACGTGGCGACAGCCATCGGCATTGGCCAGGGGCACTTCGGTCGCGTGCTGCCACGCCTCGTCGATCGCCGCCCGCCGGGTCGCCTGGTCGCGCTCGGTGGCCCTCGGCATGTGCAGCGCCCGGCCAACGGATTCGAAAGCCTGACCGTCTTGGGTTGCGCCCAAGAGCAAATCGCGCGAAAGGTTCTCGGCGGTCTTCCCCAGCGCTGCGTAGTCTGGCAGGTCTTCAGCCCGCGCCCTGTCCGCCGACAAGCGGCACACCATGCCGACCAGGGCGGCCGCCATCGCCCCGGCCAGCGCCGCCGCCGACCCACCGCCGGTCGTGCTGTCCGCGGGGTCTAGCAGTTTGAGCATCGTTGCCTGATATTCATCCACAGCTGTTGTCCTCGCCGTCTCGGCCATCCCCTGCCCATGAAGCCACGCCCTCAGGTGTTTCAGCGGGCCCCCGGGTCGGGCCGTACGCCAAACCAGTACGTGCCGGCGAACAATCCGCGATACCACACGGCTGGCCGATTGGGGGCCGTAAAGGTCAGCCGCTCCACCGCGACGATCGGGGTCCCCGCCGCCAGCTGTAGCAGTTGCGCCTCCTCACTGTTGGCGTTATGCGATTCCACCTTGAACTCCGCCCGCAGCAGGGGAAGGTCCGACAGCTGCACCAGCAGTCCGTGGATTGGACGGCGGGAAAGGTCGCTGGTCGCGACCGCCGGCGCAAGCGACTCGGGCAGGTAGCGCAGTGTATGCGCCACGATGCGCTCCTTGACCAGCCGCAGCCGCTCCAGATGAATGACGGGGGTGTTCGGCTCGACCATGAGCCGCTCGGCCACGGCCAGCGGCGCCGGGATCACCTGCTGGGCCAGCACTCTGTAGGTGAAGCGCTGGGGGCTGGGCTTCTCCCCGTTGCGCTCATCGATGAAGCGGAAGGGGATGGTGTTGGTCGAGGCGGCTTCGACGAATGACCCCACGCCTTGGACGATATGCACCAACCCTTCCGCCTCGAGTTGGGCGAGGGCCTTCATCACCGTGCCGCGGCTGACGCCGAAGGTCTTGGAGAGCTCCTCCGCAGTTGGCAGACGCGCGCCGGAACCGAGTTCTCCAGAATGAATGCTGTTGCGTAGCATCTGCAGCAACTGGCGATACTTCGGAACCACGCCCCCCACCAGAGGGCCCGCCGGATGCCATCCGTTGGTCGACATGTTCACCCCCCACCTCTTCCGTGAATCGGCGCCTCTCGGCGAACGGCTCTCTCCGCTTCAGGCATGTCTCCCCCTCGCTCCATGCGCGATGGGCCGGGTCGCAGCTGCACTCTCTCGCCGCGAGGCTCGGCCCCGAAGGCGGCCTTTGGCCTCAGCGCGTGCGGATCGGCCGCGCCTGCGGCCGGGGTCTTAGGCGTGCGCTCGCTATACATGGTCACGGGGCACGCCAAAGGCACGGGTCGTGGCAAACACCCGCACGCCGCTTTCAAATGCCTCGAGTTCACATGTGACCAAGAAACGGTCATGATCGGCGGTCATCTTGCTGGAGGCCGCAATGCGCGTCTGCCAGGCGCCGCGGCCGATGCGGATGTCCCATTCGCACTCGACCGTGGCGGACAGCGGATCGCCCCGCACGATGGTATGCCGGTCGGTGTGCGATTCCTCGTACTCGAGGCCGCTACCCACAAAGCGTTCCCGTCCGCTGTCCAGTCGGAAGACCAGTTCGGACTTTCCCCTGAGCTGGTCGTGCTGGCTGGAGCGCACGCGCGAGGGTGCCCTGACGACCTCCAAGGGCAACGGGGGCGACCATTCTGCCTCGCCAAAGGCAGGCAACGCCTCGTCCTCAGGACGCGAGCTGCGGACGGGCAGGTCGAGACAGGAGGTCTCACCCGTGAAGAGACTCAGGGTCACCGGTTCGGGGGATGGCCAGGCATGGGGCCAGTAGGTCGGCGACACCCCCACTCGCCAGCGGTGACCGGCAAGAATGCGGTGCCCCACAGCATTCAGCCGCACCTGCACCACGTAGCGCCTCCCGGGATCCAGGGGCGTGGGGCTCTCGTGGCTGTCACGATGGGTGAGATTGAGCAAACCCCAGGAGACCAGCGTGGAGGCGCCCTCCGGAGCGACATCACACAAACGCACGGCAACCAGCGCATTGGGTCGGTCGGCCGCCAGCTCCAGCGCAACCCGTGGGTAGCCCAGGATGTCGACCGGCATGCCGAGCGGCTCCGAGGTGAAGGTCAACGACTGTCCGTCGACGGCTCGCTGGTCACCCGGCAATTCGCCCTCGCCGCCATACGGGCACCACACCCCCGCCTCCAACCCCGTCCGCTGCTCGCCGCGAATCTCAAGCCGACCGTGCGGTTGCGGCTCCTGTTTCAGGGAGTGTGGGTTCAGGAAGAAGCGCGCGTCGCGAACGTTGGTCGAGGGCCAGCTGGGCTCGGCCACCCACCGCCCGGGTCGCTCGCTGTAAAACCCCTGCGGCTCGGCGCTCTCCTGGATCCACGCCCGTAGCATGGGCTCCTGCATGACGCCGGTCTCAATGCCCTTGAGCCAGTAGTCCCACCAGCGCAGGCATTCCTGCAAGAAACCAATGGCCGGTCCGGGGCTCCCCAGCTCGGGATAGTTGTGCGACCAGGGCCCAATGAGCCCCTTGCGCGGCACACGGAGTCCGGCCAACAGTTGTGGGATGGCGTTGACGTAGGGATCAGCCCATCCGCCCACGGCGAAGACCGGGCAGCGGATGGCCGAATAGTCGGTGCTCACCGACCCGTGCTTCCAGAAACCATCCTGGCGTTGGTGGCTGAGCCAGGCTTCGATGAACGGAGGAGTCTGCTCGAGCCGCTCCAGCCACATACGGCGCCAGGCCTCGCCGACAAATCGCGGGTCGGGCGGGCGCGCATTGTAGGCGAGCATGTAGGAGGCCCACGACAGCATGTCGGATCCCAGCAGGCAGCCGCCCATGTAGTGGCAGTCGTTGTTGTAGCGGTCGTCGGTCGAGCACAGGCTGATCACCGCCGCCAGGGCGGGCGGACGGCGGGCCGCCACCTGCAATCC
>Ga0315277_10009967_pt1 | contig 12092 bp, 11 predicted proteins | sample YL17G05_15_MG_FD_203695 | JGI IMG/M metagenome (GOLD analysis project Ga0315277, IMG submission 203695) | Sediment microbial communities from Yellowstone Lake, YNP, Wyoming, USA - YL17G05_15 | ecosystem: Environmental > Aquatic > Freshwater > Lake > Sediment | place: USA: Wyoming | collected... | reverse complement strand
ATGAAATACAAAGTATTTGCACTAACCGTGCTCGTGACCTTGCTGCTCGCAGCCTGTGGCCCATCCGCAACGCCTCCAGCCACGACCGCGCCCGCAACGCAACCTCCTGCCGTTGCCACCCAGCCTCAAGGCGCTGTCAGCGAAAACACAGTCGAAGTCAAGATCACTGGTTTCTCCTTCGACCCGGCTACGATTACCATCAAAGTTGGTTCAACCATAAAATGGATCAACATGGACAGCGCAGCGCACACCGTCGTCTCAGACGATAATTCCTGGACATCGGCCCGTCTGAAACAAGGTGATACATATACCCATACCTTCGATCAGGCTGGGACATACCCTTATCATTGCGGCCTTCATAGCAGCATGCTGGCGACCATTATTGTCCAACCATAAACAACTGCTAAACCCAATACTGTTTAGATAAGGCCGTAGAAGCGGCTCCTCACGAAGCACCCTGTGGGCACGCCTCTGGGCATGGGAGCCCGACCCACTAATTAAAAAAGTAATGCTGCTAAACCCTTTGGGATTTGTCGTGTTGCGGCGGCAAATGTGAGACAGATTGCCAATTTGTTCTTCGCCTTGCCAGCATAGGTGGTGTCTAGCACGACAATTCTCAGAAAGCCGCCAGGAAGAGGCGGCGAACATGGGGGTTTTGTGTTAGAATAAGCGCACTTGCAGTAGGATTTGCGTGTGTATTTGACGCCAGACCTGATCGTAAGGCTGGCGGCTTTTTCGTCCGACTGCCGGATACTTTTCAAGGAGATAAGGAAATGGAAAAGAAGTTGTACGTTGGAAACCTGTCCTACGCCACCACCGAGGACGAGCTTCGCACCTTGTTCGCCCAGGCGGGCACGGTCGAGTCAGTGGCATTGATCAAAGACCGCGATACCGGCAGTTCCAAAGGTTTTGCGTTCGTGGAAATGAGCAACCAGAGCGAAGCCGAGAAAGCCATCAGCATGTTCAACGGCTACAACATGGCCGACCGCGCACTCAAGGTCAATATGGCACGCCCACGCGAGGAACGCGGTGGTTACGGTGATCGCCGCGGTGGATTTGGCGGCGGTGGCGGCTATGGTAATAATCGCAACCGCCGTGACCGCGGCAGCGGCCAACGCCGATATTAGGATGACACTAAGAACCCGTTTTCTCAGAGAAAACGGGTTCCTTTCTCCATTCAACCGATCAGGACGACGCGCGCTGGCGCGCCGTCAGATTTGGCCAATTTCAAGGGCAGGCAATACAGGTCATAGCGTCCCGGCTGGACCTCAGACAGGTTCACCCCTTCGAGCAACACAATTCCCCTCCGCAGCAACGTCTGGTGCGTGACTACCGCGTCTCCAAACGGCGCAACGGATAAGTAATCCATGCCAATCAAGCGCAGGTCGCGCTTGGCCAGCCATTCCGCTCCATCCGCCGTAATGGCAACAAATCCTTCCTGGAAGGTCCGTTCACGCCCCCAGAAGGCTGAGTTGCGCGTCTTGAACAGGACGCGCTCCGCACCGTCGGGAATTTCGGCCTGGGCGAGAACCTCGGCGGTCAACCTGTCCACCGCGTCATGGACTTGGATCACGTAGGCCGGGCCGACCAGGACTTCCAGCGGCAAAGCCTCCACCGTCTTGCCTTCGTTCAGGAAATGATACGGCGCGTCCACGTGCGTGCCGGTGTGGACGCTCATGGCGACGTGCGAGATGTTGCAACTATCGCCTTTAGGGATGAAAGTAACCTGTTTCATCTCTACCGATGGATCGCCCGGCCAGACAGGCAGATCGGGGGAAATGGTAAGAGAGATGTCGTAGATCTTCATGGCGGCCTCCAACTAAAAAGAATTTTAGATAACGAATATGTCCGCCCTGAGCGGAGCGAAGTCGAAGGGCATTTTCAACCATGATTGCGCTTCGACTGCGGCTCCTCGCCTTCGCTCGGAGCCTCCGCTCAGCGAAAATCACCAACCGCTGGCCGAGAAAATATCCTGCAAAAACTGCTCTCGCTCGGTTTCGGTCATCGGGCGCGGACGGGCGTAATCCTCCAGCATGGCGGTCAATAACTCGGTGCTGATGTACTTGCCATTATAAAAAACGTGCCGGTCAATGAACTCGCGGCGCGTCCCGGTCACAGGCGTATCCATCTGGTCGAAGAACAGGTTGCCCAGCCCATAGTGGATGAACGCGCCAGCGTATAATTCCATCGCCTGTGGCAGGTGCGCCTGGCTGCCGCTAACGATCAGTGCGCCGGCCTCCGCCATGCCGCGAAAAGTGGTGATTTGCTGGTCGGTTGGAATCGGTGTGTAATACTCGAAATATTGGAAAGTGATGATGGGTAGGTAGCCCTCCGAGCGCAGCCGGGTGATCTCCATGTGCATCCAGCCGTAATCACAAGGAGCTGCGCCGGGACGCGAATCGGTCGCCCATGCGCCCGGCGGGCCGGCGGGATTGCAGCCGATAAAGGCTAACTTGTTGCCGTTGTGCGCCAGCGTGATGGCCTTGGTTGCATCCTGTAAGTCCGCCCCGCCGCCATAGAATTGCCAGCCGCGCTGCTTGTACAGTTCCAGCGTGTACAGGGTCGCCTCCGAGCCATGATCCTGGAAATGGTTGCCGGTCAACTCGACGATGTCTGTGCCCACATCTTCCAGCAGGGCAATGTAGCGCGGGTCGCTGCAGAAGATGAGCGTCGGCTGGTTTGGATCCGGGTACGGGCAGCCCTTCGCAAATGCCACCTCGTTGCTGATGTGCGTTAGGTCGGCGCTGCGCAGGAGATCGCCAATGTCCCGCGCCGGATAGGTCACGCCCCGCTGCTCCATGCGGAAAGCCGTCGCCCGCACCAGGGCAGTGACGCCGGTCATGATGAGCGTGGTCAATTTAGATAGTTCGCGGTTTGTGGTTGGAAGGTTGAAAGTTGCAGGTTGCAAGTTGAAGGTGGCAACCAACGGATAATTTGACGGATCGAAATCTTTGTGGATGGGCGACTGGCCGTCTACAGCCAACACCTTCCAGCGTGGTTCGAGGGATTCGAAGGGGATGATCCCCCAGGCAGGCTCCTCGCCCCAGGTCGCATCCAGCAACTGGTCTGTGGGTGCGATGCGCACGGAACGGGGGCCTGGTTCGCCCCAAAGCGCACCGAACGCGGCCAGGGTGGATTCGGTCATCCATAACAGCTGACCGGCGAAAGGTCCGGCCAGTTCATCCGTCCAGGCGCTGCGCAGCTCGTCCGCGCTGACGCCGTCCGCCACGGTTGGGAAGGGAGCGACGAGGGCGTAAATCCATACCGATTGCGGATTTTGGATTGACGATTGCAGATTGATGTCGAGCTGAACCGTCGCGTCTTCGGGAGCAGAAACGAGCGGCAGGTCGTATGCCTGGGCAGACAGGCGTAGAGCATCTGGAACAGCAGGGCTGATCCACAACGAAGCGGTCCCAGACGGAGGAACGGATGGGGTCGCAAGGGGGAGGGTCGCAGTTGGAGGCAGCGTTGGGGGAACAGGCGGAGTTACGCCGAGCGGCTGGAAGGGCGTGGAAGTTTCAGTCGAATCCTGCGGCGCGACGATCATCACTGTCGGCGCGTAGGTGAGCGGGCCGGGAATCCCCCACAGTGAGCCGCAACTGGCCAGCAACAGTGAGCACGCCAGGGCTGCAAAGAAACTACGCTTGACCATGAGCCATTAGGTTGATCTCCGCCCGGCTATACTTCCTCACCGCGGCCGGATCGAGCGTCACGCCCAGACCAAGCCCAGTTGGAATGTCAATAGTGCTATCCGCGTTGAGCACAAATCGCTCGTTGGTGATATCTTGAGCATAGTAGCGCTCGGAGGCGGAGATGTCGCCGGGCAGGCTGAAGTTGGGCAGCGAGGCCAGCGCCAGGTTGGAGGCGCGCCCGACGCCCGTCTCCAGCATCCCGCCGCACCAGACGGGCAGGCCGCGTTCCAGGCACAAGTCATGGATGGCAATCGCTTCACCCAAGCCGCCGACACGCCCGGCCTTGATGTTGATGATGCGGCAGGCATCCATTTCAATGGCATATCGAGCGTGACGGGCTGAGAGGATACTTTCATCCAAGCAGAGCGGCGTGCGGAGCTGCTGCTGCAGCTTGTGGTGCTCCCATATGTCATCCTCGAAGAGCGGCTGCTCGATGAGCAATAGGTTCAATTGATCCAGTGGTTTTAGAGACTGAGCCGCTTCCAAGGTGTAAGACGAGTTGGCATCCACTTGCAGTTTGATTTCGGGGAACGTCTTGCGGACACCGGACGCGTCGCCCACGTCGCGGCCCGGCTTGATCTTGATCTTGACCCGCCGGTAGCCATTCGCCAAGTATTTCTCCACCGCCTGAACGAGTGCTTCGGGCGATTCCTGTAATCCCACTGAGACTCCCACCGCGACCTTCTCGCGCTGGCCATTGAACAACTCGCGCAGCGATTTGCCTTCGCGCTTTCCGAGCAAGTCCCAAAACGCCATCTCGACCCCGGCCTTGGCCAGGTGATGGCCGCGGATGCCAGACACGCGCTGCTGGAAATCCGCCGCATCTTTTACATCCTGCCCAAGGATCATCGGCGCGATGAAATCCTTGAGGATGTGCCAGGCCGTGCCAGCCGTCTCGTAAGAATAGCCGGGGTCGCGATCGGCGACACACTCGCCGTAACCGGTCAGCCCCTCGGATTGGATGGTGATGAGGATGCACTCGCGGTCGGTCGTCCGCCCGAAGGAGGTCTCGAAGGGGGAGACGAGGGGCATGGAGATGTGGGTGAGGGTAATGTAGTCAATTTTCATCATCTTCTTCCCCCATCCTTACATCTCTCAGCGCTTCTTCCATCGTCACGCCTTCTTTTCTCATCCCTGGCGCGGGCGTGCCGCAATAGGGACAGATGTTCCAGGGCAGATCCATTAGCTTACCGCACTGGTGACAGGGTTTCTTGAGCTTGGTCTGGCAGATCGGACAGACCAGCCAGTTGTCCTTAATGCGCCGTTCGCAGCCGGGACAGATGGCCTGGTCCTCGATGGCCTGCAAGAGAGCTTCCTCTTCAAGGGTTTTCTGGTATTCATCTTCGAGCGTGTGCTGCGGGCGCAGGATCAGGTAGACGAGCACGCCGGGCAACGAGAGCAGCGCCACTAAAGCCGCCGCGAGGATGTGCACCAACCGGTCACGGGCGCGGCTCTTGATGTCGCGATAGGTCCATACGACCAACGCCACCCACAGCGCGGCGATGAAGGCGCCGCTGAAACCGGTCAACACCAGGGTGAAGTTGCTCAGAAAAGTAGGGTCGAATGTCATGGGCTTTCTCCTGAAATATACATGCCTACAAGTCTATCACAGGTTCTGAACTCACAGCTCGCATTTAATTATACACTCGTAAGAGAGCATTCGATAACTATCATCGCGCCCATCTCCCCTACCCTCCTTCCCTCCGGGAAGGGGGAAATAGGTGAAATTGGGGATTTGCGAGCGCGAAGTGCTCGCCATCTCCAATTTCACCATCTTCTCCCCGCCCCTGTGCGAAGCCCCCCCGAAGCGCAGCGGAGGGGGTGGGGGACGGGGCCGGGGGAGTGGAAAAAACCGAAAAAGAAAACCCCCGATCTCTTTTGGAAACCGGGGGTTCGTTTGCCACGCAGCCTAATCTTTGGCGCTGTAACCTGGGCCGCTCTTGAAGTACTCGTAATTCGCCTGGGTGTCAGCGGTCAGGTCCACCTTCTCGCCAGCTTGTAATTGCTGGACGCAGTCGAGCACGACCGGCTGGCCGTGATGGTTTTTGCCCTCGTAATGGCCGGTCAGACCGATCTTGCTGACGTATTCCCCGCCCTTGGCGGTGTAAGCCGCGGGGACTTCGTCCTGGGGGAAAATAGCCCCATACGGGCATTCCGGGATACAGGCCCCGCAGTCAATGCAGGTGTCGGGGTCAATGTAGAACCACGGCCACTGCTCCTGCGGCTTGCCAGGGATGATGCACTCCACCGGGCAGACATCCACGCAACCGCTGTCGCGCAGGCACAGGCTTGTAATGATATGAGTCATGGCAAGTTCCTCCTTTAGTTTGAGTCAAAAAGCCGGATATATTATATCCGGCTTGGCGAAATTGTGCAATTCAAAAAGGTTCGCAGCAGGTCTGAGACCCGCCGCGAACAAATCCAATGATCACTTCGCAGCATACTTGCCAGCCACCGCCTCCCAGTTGACAACATTCCAGAAACTGGAGACGTACTCGGCTCGGCGGTTTTGATACTTTAGATAGTAAGCATGCTCCCAGACATCCAGCGCCAGGATGGGAGTCAGGCCATCGGAAAGGGGCGTATCCTGATTGGCGGTCGAGACAATAGCCAGATCACTGCCCTTCTTGACCAGCCAGGCCCAACCAGATCCAAAACGACCGATCGCAGCCTTTTCGAATTCAGTTCTGAAATTGGCTATGCTGCCAAATGCCGCCTCAATCGCCTGGGCCAGTTTACCTTTGGGTTCACCACCGGCCTTGGGGCCTATAATCTCCCAGTAGATATTGTGGTTCCACACACCGCCGCCTTGATTGCGGATTGGGGTGCGGATATCCTCTGGAAGAGCGTTAATATTGCCGAGCAGTTCCTCCAGCGATTTGCCGGCCAGTTCAGGATGTTTCTCGATGATCCCATTCAGGTTGTTGATATATGTGGCATGATGCTTGTCATGGTGAATCTGCATGGTTAAAGTGTCAATGTACGGTTCCAGTGCATCGTACGCGTACGGAAGGGATTGAAGTTGGAATGCCATTTTCGTTCTCCTTTTGTTGGTCCTCTATAATTATTAGATGCAAAGTATTACAGGAAGTTGCAATAATTATGATATTTATCATCTAAATTATATGCTACAGGTGGAGCGCTGTCAAGAACGTCGCAAGGTTTCTAACATATCGTTTATACTTTGCTCAGGAGATGCTCCATGGACAACTCACGTCTGCACCTGACTCTCCCCCTAGCCATCCTGGGGGCTATCCTGGCAGTCTCGACCGCCTCGATCTTCATCCGCTTTGCGCAACGGGAAGCCCCCTCTCTGGTCATCGCTGCCTTCCGCCTGACATTCGCCAGCCTGATCCTGGCGCCCATCGCCCTGACAAGTCACCGCGCCGAATTGCGCGGCCTGACACGGCGCGAGTTATTGCTTGCCCTGCTCTCAGGCGTATTCCTCGCCCTGCACTTCGCCACCTGGATCTCATCCCTGGAATACACCACCGTGGCCAGCTCGGTGGTGCTGGTCAGCACATCGCCGTTGTGGGTCGCGCTGTTATCACCCCTCGTCCTGCACGAGCGACTGACCAGACCGGTGCTGATCGGTATGCTCCTGGCGTTGACCGGGGGCGTGGTCATCGCTTTAAGCGACGCCTGTGTATGGCAAAATGGACTGGCCTGCCCCTCACTGGCGGAATTCATTAAAGGGGAGGCATTCTTCGGAAATTTCCTGGCGCTGGCCGGCGCGTGGATGGTGGCTGGATACTTGCTGATCGGTCGCAGACTGCGGGCGAAGATGTCGCTCGTTCCATACATCTTCGTCGTTTATAGCATCGCCGCCGTGGCGCTGATCGTCATCATGTTCGCATCCGGCGAGACGCCCCTCGGCTACTCTCCGATAACCTACGTCTGGATGCTGCTGCTGGCGCTCATCCCGCAACTCATCGGACACTCCACCTACAATTGGGCGCTGCGCTACATGCCGGCCGCCCTGGTAGCCGTGACCACGCTCGGCGAACCCATCGGCTCGACCATCCTGGCCTATTTCATCTTGCGTGAAGTCCCCACCTGGATCAAGCTCGGCGGGGCGGCATTGATCCTGGTGGGAATTTGTCTGGCCAGCCAGCAGGGAGGCAAGCGGCAAGCCTGACGGGGAACAGAGCACTTTCTGGGTTTTGAGGCTTGGCAAGCGGTTTGGAAATGTTGTAAAGTAGTGACAGTGAAATTTTTCACCAGCTTATCCATTTGACCATAATTGATGTGAAGGCGTAGTGAACCGGAGCCTCGACTTTCGCTCTTCCCACCACATCAATCCTTAATCGTTAGAGAACGTCGTCTACTCGAGAATTCTTTAATTCAATGTAGATTCTATAACTTTGAATCACCACAATCAATGTTGAGCCACCAAGGAGGAGCAATATGTTTGACCATGAGCATTCAAATCAAAGACAACACCCGGCCAGGCTATCTGCAAAACGATTGATGTTGATGTTCTGCCTTGTTCTCTCTATGAGCTTCCTAGTTGGATGCGGAACAAAGACCGTGCCAACCGAGGCGCCCCTGCAGCCCACTGCCTCCATCACACCCATACCTGTTACCACGGCACCGACCCCCACTCCCACCTCGACGCCGATTCCTTGCAACCCGCCGGCTGCAACCCTTAATAGCATTGAATGGGATTACGTGGTTGTGGGCGATTCGATCGTGTATGGTTTTCTCACGCAGCCTCCCCTTTCCGGTTATATCGGGTATCTCGAGCAAGATCTAGGCATAGAGGTGAAAATTAATAATTGGGAGAGGGATTCCTGGAGTGGCACAGGCATGTTAATCGCTTTGCGCACCGACGTCGAATTACGGCAAGCTGTGTGCGATGCAGAGGTTGTGATATTCGAAGTCCCTCGTAAAGCATTCGAAAGTCCGGGGCAAGTATATACGGCCGGAAATCCCGGAGCCTGCGGCGGAACTGACAATCAGGATTGCTTGCGGAAAGCGCTGAAGATGTATCAAGAGCACGTGGACGCGATCATCGCCGAGATCGTTTCATTGCGGAGTCCATCCGACGCGTTGATCCGAACGTTTGACGCGCATACCTACTGGCCTGTGGCAGAGACGAAAGCGAACGGCACTTTCGAGGGAATGAATTACTACTGGCAAGCCGCCAATGATTATCTCATCCAGGTGGCAACCGAGTATCAAATCCCTGTTGCGCGGGTGAATGAAGCTTTCAACGGCCCGAACGGCGATGAGGATCCTTTTGAGAATGGGTACGTGGAAGACGACTTCACCCATCCCAGCAGAAAAGGCGAGGAGCTCATGGCCGAACTCTTGCGCGGACTGGGGTATGAGTACGCGCCATAGAGATACGAAAACCGGTAGATAAAATCTCTCGAATGATGACAAGGGTTGGGGTAGCACTCTACCCCAACCCCATCAAACATGCTGCTCCCTTGCTTTACCGGCTGTAGATAAAATTCAATTTCCTCAACTTTTCATTCAATTCCCCTGTCAATTTCCCCTTTTCCATCCGCCACTCCCAATTGCCTCCCAAACGGGAGGGATAGTTCATGCGCGCTTCCGTGCCCAGGTTGAGCAAATCCTGCATCGGGGCAAGGGCGAACACGGCCACGGATGCCCAGACGGCGCGGATCAATTCCCAGGCAAAGTAAGATTGCGCAGTCTCCCTGGCCTGTCGGCCAGGATAGACTGACTGCGCGCTCCGTTCGCAGCCCAGGTAGCGCAAGGCAAAATTGCGCTCTTCCTCCGGCGCGGACGCGTACCAGCCGCGCACCGTGTCGTTATCGTGTGTGCCGGTATAGGCCACGCAATGGTGCGGGTAATGATGCGGGAGGAAGGGATTATCCGGCCCGGAAAAGGCGAATTGCACGATTTTCATGCCAGGTAGATTGAAGCCTTCGCGCAGCTCGATCACGTCAGGTGTAATCAAACCCAGGTCCTCGGCGATGATGGGCAACCCTTCGTCTTCGCCTGCGGCTCCGCTCAGGGAGGATCGAACCGCGTCGAAGAAATCCGCGCCGGGGCCGGGCACCCACCGACCGATCTCAGCCGTCGGGTTGCCGGCCGGGACTTCCCAATAACCAGCAAAGCCGCGGAAATGATCCAGGCGGACGATGTCCACCATCTTCAGGATGGCGCGGAAACGCTCCAGCCACCAGGTATAACCACTTGCCTTGTGAACATCCCAGCGGTAGAGTGGGTTGCCCCACAATTGGCCGGTGGGCGAGAAGTAATCCGGCGGGACGCCCGCCACCACGGTCGGTTGGCCCTCGTCGTCCAGGTAGAACAGCTCCGGGTGCGCCCACACGTCGGCACTGTCATAGGCCACGAAGACGGGGATATCGCCGATGATCTGGATGCCGCGTTCGTTGGCGTAGGTTTTGAGGGCTTGCCATTGGCGGAAGAAGAGGAATTGGCAAAAAGAAAAGCGTAAAACGTGAAGCGCGAGGGACACTCGCGCCTCGGCGAGGGCTTTCGGCTCGCGGCGACGAAGTGACGCAGGCCAGCCGTCCCACGAGCCGCCGCCGTGAGCTTCCTTGAGCGCCATGAAGAGGGCGTAATCGTCCAGCCAGGAGGAGTTTTCGGCGCAGAAAGAGTTGAGAGTTTTTTGCAGCGCAGGCTGAGGGTCCGAAGAGAAGCGGATGAAAGCCCGTTCGAGCAGGTTCAACTTCCAGGGAATGAGCACACCAAAGTCGACGCGCCCGGCCGGGAAGTTCGTCTTTTCCACCAGGTCGTTCGGATGGAGCAAGTCATCCCGAAGTAAAAATTCCGGGCTGATGAGATAGGGGTTGCCGGCAAAGGCTGAGAAACACTGGTAAGGTGAATCGCCATAACCGGTTGGGCCGAGGGGCAGCACCTGCCACAGCTTGCAGCCGGACCCGGCCAGGAAATCCACCCATGCGTATGCTTGGGGGCCGAGATCGCCGATGCCGTAGGGACTAGGCAGGCTGGTGGGGTGGAGGAGAATGCCGGACGCCCGTTTAAATTTCATAAGGTTGCCTCTTGGTTTCGATGGTTTCGCCCGATTTGACCACCGGGCTGGAATAATCGGTTTCGACGACGTCTGTCCCAACGGTCGCACCCGGCTCGACGACCATGCCGGATGGAACGACGCTGTTCTTGCCGACCAGCGCCAGGAGGATATTGGGATCGGCGATGCCTCCGCCGATGCGTGCATTCGCTCCCACATGTACGCCTTTATCTAGGATGGCGCGTTCCACCACTGCGCCACTTTCGATTACGCTGTCCGTCAACACAATGGATTCGCGCACCACCGCTCCCGGGCGCACGATCACACCCGGTGAGAGGACGCTACTTTCGACGCGCGCCCCTTCCTGAATGTAACAACCATCCGAGATCATGCTGGCGTAGATACTGGCGTTTTCCGGGAAGCGGACCGGGGCGCGCTCTTCCGTGCGGGTGTGAATGATCCAACTGCGATCGTAAAGTTTCAGCCGCGGGTCCGGAGAAAGCAGGTCCATGTGCGCCTGCCAATAGGAAAGAACCGTGCCCACATCCATCCAATAACCCGTGTAAGGGAAGGCAAAAACGCGCGTCTTGTTCTTCACCAGGCTCGGCAGGATATCCTTGCCGAAATCGTGCGAGGAGTCTTCACGCAGGTGATCTTCCCACAAAACGCGGTCGAGCAACTCGCGATTGAACAGATAAACACCCATGTTGATCAGGTTGGAAGATGGTTTCTTCGGCTTTTCCACAAAGCCAGTGACACGATACTTTTTGTCAATGCTCAGGATACCAAAGCGAGAGGCCTCCTCCATCGGGACGCGGATGGTGGCGATGGTCAGGTCGGCGTGTTGATCCATGTGAAAAGTAATCATCGTGTCATAGTCCATCGTATAGATATGATCCCCGGAAAGGATGAGCACCAGGTCAGGAGAACCTCGCTTGATAAAAGCGAAGTTCTGCTGGACAGCGTCGGCGGTGCCCACGTACCAATCTCCGCTGGTGCGCGCTTTGAAAGGCGTGTACATGCGCACGCCGCCAGTGAAATCGCGGTTGAGGTCCCAGGGGCCGCCCGCGCCGATGTGCTCGATGAGCGAGTGCGGACGGTATTGCGCCAGGATCATGACATCGAAAATGCCAGAGTTCGTGCAATTCGAGAGGGTAAAGTCAATGATGCGGTACTTCCCGGCAAACGGGACGGCAGGCTTGGTGCGTTTGACGGTCAGCACGCTCAGACGAGAACCTTCTCCCCCAGCCATGATGACGGCACGAGTTTTCATGGTAAACCTCCTCAGACACCCGTTGTTTCGAAGACACCGGGTGTCTCATCCTGTCAGAGATTGGTAAACCATCCGGTATCGCTGCGCGGATTTCGTCCACGAGAAATCCTGTGCCATGCCATTGCGTTGAAGCTTTTGCCATTTCGCCTGTTCT
>Ga0315277_10009966_pt1 | contig 12092 bp, 12 predicted proteins | sample YL17G05_15_MG_FD_203695 | JGI IMG/M metagenome (GOLD analysis project Ga0315277, IMG submission 203695) | Sediment microbial communities from Yellowstone Lake, YNP, Wyoming, USA - YL17G05_15 | ecosystem: Environmental > Aquatic > Freshwater > Lake > Sediment | place: USA: Wyoming | collected... | reverse complement strand
GAATGATTTGTTCTCGGACTAAATATTTAAAAAAAGAGCGCAGCGTCGAAATCTTCCTCGCAATAGAACTCTTTTTATTCTTCCGGTGTAGGAAGCTCAAATATTTTCGGATAGCTATCCGATCCACTTTTTCTATCTTTACATCGCCCGTTGGGGTGAGAACCATTCCTGAGTTTTTCAAAAAATCCTCAAATCCTTCTAAATCCCTCCGATAACACCGACAGGTATGAGGTGAGGCATTCTTCTCGACAGATAAATAATGAATAAATTGATGGATTAAACCACGCTTTTCATCAGTTCGAGAAGCCATCTATCCCCTCATTTATCATTCTTTTAAACATAACGTAAGTTATGAAAATATTATCAAATTTAAATTTTATAACACAATCCTTAAATTTATCAATATTTTTCTCATTGACATTCTTTAGGATTTTTATATAGACTTATAATAACCATACCCAATTTATGAAAAGGAGGTGATGAGAATGACAGAACCCAGAGTCGCGAGGGTAACTGAAATTATTGCAGGTTCTTCAAAGGGTTTTGAAGATGCCATTAAGGTTGGCTTCGCAAGAGCAACAAAGACCTTAAGGGGTGTCACCGGATTACGTGTTGTGGAATTCAGGGTGGCAGTGGAAAATTCTAAGATTATAGAATACAGGGTCAGGTTGGAAATCATTTTCGTACTCGAAACATAATGACCTATCTGTCTTTCACCTGCCAATCGTAGGGGGGATAAAAAATTAAAGGCCCTATCCTCAATTCTGAGGAAGGGCCTTTTTGTTCCTTCGGACTTTTTTTAGGAAATCATAACTCCAAAACTTAAAAATTGAAGACTAAGTTTCCTTCTTTATCGCTTCAATGAGGTCCTCTCGGGTGGCGGTTGCTGTTCCCATTTTTCCAACCACAACCCCTGCTGCATAGTTTGCTAACTTTACAGCTTCCTTCACACTAACACGGGTCCCTGTTCCCAAGGCAAGGGCCAACGTTCCAATCACTGTATCTCCTGCACCGGTCACGTCGTAAACTTCTCTCACCTCAGTGCGGACATAGATAGGCTTCCGGTGGGGTTCAAAGATAGCCATTCCCTCTTCACCTCGTGTGATGACCAAGGCTCTGCATTTCAGTTCTTTTAACAACTTGCCTCCTATCTTTTCTATTGATGACCCATCAACCATAGGAACTCTCGATGCCTCACTCGCCTCTTTAGTATTGGGAGTAACCACTGTCGCCCCCTTGTAAAATTTAAAATTTCTTAGCTTCGGGTCAACCATAATAAGCTTCTTCGCCTTCCTCGCTTTTCGAATGATTGCCCGAATCAATGTCCCCGTCAGAAGACCTTTTCCATAATCGGAAATAATGATTCCATCAAAATCTTCAATTTTCTCCATTACAAAGTTTGAAAGATCTCGCAGAATAGAGACCTTTGGGTGGTCAACCGTTTCACGGTCAATTCGGACCACTTGCTGCTGGTTGGCAAAAATTCGGGTTTTTACGGTGGACTGCCTCCCTTCTTCAGTGAATATCTTATGTTCAATTCCTTTCTCAGTTAGCTGTCCCCTTATTTTCTTGCCCATCTCATCATGACCCACGATACCACAAAGCAAAACTTTTCCTCCCAGCGAATGAATATTGTTTGCGACATTGGCAGCCCCTCCAAGGCCAAAAGTTTCAGATTCATCACTATTATCCACCAAAACCACAGGGACCGGGGCCTCTGGCGATATTCGGGAAACTTTCCCCCAAATAAATCGATCCATCATGATATCGCCGACGACCAGAATCTTAACCTTTGGAAACCTATCCACTATTTTTTGAAGTGTCGGCTGTCCCTTCATCTTATTCAATTCCTCCCATCTCTCTTTTTACCCCGTTAGAAATTATGTGCCGCTGCCCTGCAATAAGGTTACATTATTAAATAATTCCAACGGCGTTTAATGCTCTGCTGGAATTTCTAACGGGGTTTATCGCATTGCTTCCCGAAAAAATTCAACCGTCTTTTTCAGTCCCACCTCTATTCCAATTTTTGGCTCATAGTTTAAAATTTCTTTTCCCTTGCGGATATCTGCCAAAGAGTGCTTCACATCTCCTTGCCGAGGTTCTTGATGAATAGGGGACTGCTTTGATCCAAGGATCTCTTTCAGGATATTCAATAATTGGTTTAGCGAGGTTCTTTTCCCACATGCAATATTAATGGCTTCTCCATGAAGGTGTTCTGCGGACATGGCGAGAAGATTGGCCTGGACCACATTCTCAATATAGGTAAAATCTCGAGACTGCTCTCCATCTCCAAAGATGGTCGGAGCACGACCCTGAAGCAGAGCACCGATAAACTTCGGGATGACCGCAGAGTAGAGGGAGTTCGGGTCTTGTTTTGGGCCAAAGATATTGAAATATCTCAGAGAGATGGTATCGAGTCCGTAAAGTTGATAAAAAAGTTTGCAATATCGCTCTCCAATATATTTTTGTAAGGCATAGGGTGATAAAGGATCGGGCGGCATTTCCTCGTGTTTTGGTAAAGTGGGGGTATCCCCGTAGACGGAAGAAGAGGAGGCATAGATCACTCTTTTCACTTTCTCCTCCCTCGCGGCAAGAAGAATATTTAGAGTCCCACCTACATTGATGGCATTGGACATCTCTGGGTCCTCTATGGACCGTTGGACCGATGGGAGGGCAGCCTGGTGAAATACATATTCAATTCTATCCATCGCTTTTCGACAGGAACTGAAGTCACGAATATCTCCCTCAATAATCTCCAGTGAAGGGTATGCTTTATCAAAAATTAGGTTCTCCCTTTTCCCAGTTGAAAAATCATCGAGGACTCGAACAAAGTGATCCCTTTGGAGCAAGGCCTCCGTCAGGTTTGACCCGATAAAACCCGCCCCTCCCGTGACTAATACATTTACCATCTCGATCTCCCGTTGCTTCTTTTTAACAAAATGATCTTGGTTTATCAAGGAATAATATCCAAAGAGGTAAAGAATTATGTTAGAAATGAATGCAAGATCGTCGTCGGGTAATCATTCTTTAAAGAAAGAAATCATCGTTTATCCCTCTTGATTAACTTAATCGTAAAATCCGCTGCCAAGTGAACGCCTTTTGGATTCCAATGGCTATCATCGAGAAAATAGAGTAACGTTGAATGGTTCTGGTATTCGTCCTCGAAGGCTCTTTGAGTGTCTACTGTTTCAATATTTCTACTTTTCAACTCCTGAATCAGCTGTTCTAAAAAAATGGGCCTTCGGGAGTTTGGCAGGTATTCATGATAGATATTTTCTTTATTGGGGATTGGAAGAAAGATAAAGCGGATTCCTTTCTTTTTTAAAACATAATCGTAACCCTCTATGGTTTTGACCGTTTTACGAAAATCCTCATCAGATACTTCTCTGTTGGCTTCCTCTCCCATAAAAAAGAGCATAGGGCCAAATCTTGATGGAAATTGGGAAAAACCCCTGATAGCCATATAGCCTATTCTTGCTCGAGCATAGTTTAGCATATTCATTTTGGAAAGCCTATCGAGCAGCACACCCATAGATTGAACCCATCTTTTTTGCTTTATTTTATCCCTCCATTCATAAAGAGAAAGAAGCCACTCCCTCTTTTGGGGTAGTTTTGGAAAAGGCAAATGAAGGATATGTCCCTCGAAGACTGAAATAATAACTATCTTAGGAGGATCTTTTTTAAATCGCAAATCCTTTAAGAAGGTATTGATCGAACCCACCGGGGCATAAGGATAGACAGGGACCTTTAATTGGTCTTCTAATACTTCGGAGAGCATCTCTTCTTGTGTCAGTCCTTGGCCAGCAATATTCGAATCGCCGACGATGACCACCTGTGGTTTTATCCCTTCCGAATCCTTTTTCCGGTAGCCATGGCGATCCGTCATCCATTTCACCTTCTTTGGGATGGCAAAAGGAGTATGATGAGCCAAGTCCCCGCCTGTCTCCAATTTTGTTATTTCCATCCGTGGATAAAAATGTCCAGGCAGAATCGAGTGAAATTCTTTAATGATCAAAGCCTCCCAAACTCGAAAGGCAAAAAAGTCAATGGGCAAAACGAATAGTTCAATACAGACCATCATAAGGAAGGGAGATAGGAAGAGGAGAGATTTTAAAAAAAATCTTTTCATAAATCTTACTTAAAATTGGAAATAGATAAACTGTTTTGATCCAAAATTACCAAACAATAGAATCGATAATATGATGGAATAATAAACCGACCACCTCAACCAAATAGGTTTTTCTGAAAACCAATCGATGATGTTCTCTCGCCTCTCTATGAGATGGACGACCAATAAAATACCAATAGCAAAAAGAGATACCACCAATTCAAATTTCAATGATTCTACAAATGGCATTTTTTCAAACGCTTCAAAAGTAAGGCCCCTTCCCCATCCGGAAAATAAATTTGAAATGATATAAATGGCATCTGAAATTGTATTTGCCCTGAAAAATATCCAAGCAAAACTCACTAAAAAAAATGTTACCATCACTTTCAAATAGCTGTGAAGTCTCGGGAATTTGTTCAAACCAATCGTTTGGGCAACTTTATACCTAATACCTTGTGTGATCCTTGAAAAGGCAAGATAAAATCCATGCAAGCCTCCCCAAACAATAAATGTCCAATTGGCTCCATGCCAAAACCCGCATATCAACATCACAATGAATAAATTGAAATACCATCTTGGAATGGAAACACGATTCCCTCCTAAAGGAATATACAAATAATCCCGAAACCATGTGGAGAGCGAAATATGCCATCTCCTCCAAAATTCGGGAATGGATTTAGAAAAATAAGGACGGTTAAAATTATCCATGGTTTTGATCTCAAAGACTTGGGCTGCTCCAATTGCGATATCGGAATAACCTGAAAAATCGCAATAAATTTGGAAGGCGAAGAAAAAAGTGGCCAGGATGAGGCTAATCCCTTGATGATGGGATGGATCGCTATAAACAGAATCCACCAAGGGGGCTAAGTTGTCTGCGATCACCATTTTTTGAAAAAGTCCCCAGAGCATCAATTTTAGCCCCCTGGTCACTCTCGGATAATCAAAATCATATTTTTCATACAACTGGGGTAAGAACCTTGTTGCCCTTTCAATAGGTCCGGCGAGCAATTGAGGGAAAAAAGACACATAGAGAGCAAAGAAGCCCAAATGTCTTTCGGGGGCTTTATCTCCCCGATAAACATCGATCGTATAACTCAAGCTCTTAAAGATGTAGAAGGAAATCCCCAGAGGGAGGATAAGATTGAATGAGGGGATTCTATAAAACAGATGGTATTCTTGGAGGAGGGTCCTCAATGAATCATTAAAGAAATTATAATATTTGAATACAAACAGAAGTCCGAGATTGGATAGCAAACTGAAAAATAAAAACTTCTTTCGCCTCGATCTCAAATCGGTTTGGCCCATTCGAATGGCCGTATAATAGGTAATAAGGGTAGTGATCACAATTAAAAAGATATAAAGGGGCTTCCACGACATGTAGAAATAGTAACTTGCACCGAGAAGCCATATCCATCGAACACGATGAGGAATGGAAAAATAGATCGTGATCACAATAACGAAAAAAAACAAAAATTTAACAGAATTGAAAACCATCCTTTTTTCCCATTCAAAGGGTCACAAAATGATCTCAAACATTAATTGGGGAAGCCTGGGCTGGGGGGAAACCATTTTTCTTTAACTCATTGAGTTCCAATGCAAGAAGGGCATACTGCTGGGCCAGGTCCTTATTTTGACCGGTTAACTTAGAAATCACCACAGAGAAATGAAAAACGATAAGGAGGAGAAAGAAAAAGGCGATTAAAACCACCGCGGACAGATAGAATATACCAGTAATTCTAACAAAAAACTGGGAGAGGAGAAACTCAGGCCATAGACTAAACACCAATACCACTATTCCTGTAAAAAGCCAGAGGATGGCATATTCTTCCCGAAGCTTTTTTTTTCTAATCAGTTCGAAGGTGATCAAGAGTAAAATAATACTGAGTACACCAACAATGATTTGAATCTTGATTAACATCGCTATCTCTCCTGTTCTAATAAGGGTGGTTTTTTAAAACAATCTACAAAAATCGCTAATAGAACCTTCACCATGTAATAGATAGACCTGATTTTCGTAATCGACGACTCCCCGGAATATCTCTCACTCATACCGACCGGAACTTCTTCCATCTTTAAATGACATTGATGGAGCAAGATCACTACTTCCGGTTCCGGATAATCCTGTGGATAATCCGATGCAAATAATTGAATCGTTTTTCGATTCGATGCCCTAAAGCCAGAAGTTGGGTCTGTAATCCTCTGTCCCACAATCATTGAAATCACCTGGGAGAAGATGGAAATCCCAATCCTTCTCATCGTCGATGATTTATATCCCAAATCTCCGATAAAACGCGAACCAATGACCATATCCATCTTCTTCTCTTGCAAAGCCTTGAGGAGTTTGTCAATCTCTTTCGGATCATGTTGACCATCGCCATCGACCTGTATCGCAATATCGTAGCCTTTCTCATTGGCGTATTGGTATCCAGCCTGCATGGCCCCACCGATCCCCAGATTAAACGGGAGATTCAGAACAATGGCTCCCTTAGACCTGGCTATTTCCGAAGTGAGATCAGTGGATCCATCATTTACGACCAGGACAGCGGCTTGAGGAAGATGAGTGCTAACTTCCTCAATCACTTTCCCCAGAGAGCCCTCTTCATTGTAGGCAGGGATAATAACCAGAATCCTTTTCTTTAATTCCATCAAAATGTCCCTTCTTGTTTGGCACGCCACCTTTATCAGAAACGACCACTTTTATCAACAGGAGCAGGATGAGAGGTAATCTTTTTGGCAATCACTATTAACTTTAAGCGGTTTCGGCTGAAATGAGTAAATAAGAGTGATAACGGGAATTTAAAAGGGAAAGATAATACGGAGGACTCCAGCCACCCGGGGAAGCACAAATATTCCCACTCCACCATTGTGAATCCACTCTTTTCCAGCAGCGTTCGCATCCGATCCAGATTATATCCATTCCGATAATGACTCCCACCCTCCCCTATACAGACATAGGTTCCATTCTTCGTCACGCAAGCTCCCAGGGGTTCGCTATATTCCTCTACCCTTTCCGCGTAAGGCACAGAGATGATAACAGTTCCACCATCCTTAAGGACTCTGCGGAATTCCTGAATAACGCGGTCATCCTCCTTGATATGTTCTAATGCTTCAAACATGATAATCACATCAAATATCTTATTCGGAAAATCATTGGATAGTATATCCATATGATGAAAGGTGATGTTTTTGAACCCCAACGAATCCCTGATCTTATCTCCCACACTTATGCTTTCTTTATTAACATCGATACCCACGACCGTGTATCCCCCTTTCGCCAATTCGAAGTCGAAAGCGCCATGGGAACAGCCTACATCTAATAGTAGTCCCTTTCTATCTTTATCTAAGGCCTTTAGAGCTTTTCTTGCCAGAATACGACTTGCCGTGCTAAAGGGATAACCAAACAACTTAATATAAATGGATCCGTACTTCTTCCCGATATTCCTCATCTGGCTCGACAAACCAAATTGTGCAGCTGTATGGCCTAACATTGCTTCACATATCTTTCTCTTCCCTAAAAAACTGTTATAAACCATGTTGAAAGCCAATCTATTGTTCTTCCTTGGCAAATATATTTTATCTTCAATCAGCCTTAGGATCAGGAGTTGGATTTAGGTATTTCTGCTTCTGTTTTGTAGTTCTAATAGCCTAATATCGGCTGCTTCAAAAAAGTAATAATTGCTGATATAAACTATAACTTCTCACTTTTTCATCCCGAACATGAACCAACCACTACAAAACCTTCTAAACTTCAAAAAAAATAGGTATTTCCTAAATACGGGGCCAAATTCTGGCGACTCTTCAGTAATCTTAAATTCTTTTTGAAAAAGTTCTCTCGCTGTCCGAATGCTAAACCTCCAATGATGCTCAAATATGGCATCTTCGTAACTCTGAATGTTAGAGAATAAATCTACGAAAATCCTATTTAGACCTTTATCATTCGGCAGCGAGACGAGAACAGAACCATTATCTTTTAATACCCTTTTTATTTCCTTTAGTATTTCCAAAGGATAAAAAAGATGCTCTAAGACATCACTACAATTTACTGCATCAAATTGTTTACTTTTAAACGGTAATATTTTACTATTGAGATCAACACGAATGTAGTTCTCAAAGTTATTGATTAAAGCATCAGCACCATAATATTCCAGCCCGCCATGAAGATATTTTCTAAGTCCGCCCCTACAGCAGCCTACATCTAAAAATTTCCCTTTAGTATTCTTAAAAAAATTTCCTATAAATGTATATCTTTTAGCTTCATAATTATACATTGCTAAAGACCAGGACATAGTATCTTTTGCTTCCATTAAATTTCCTCCATCCCATTCTTGGCATTCATATTTTACAATTTGTGTTAGATCTCTTTGCCAAGATATTTTTCCTTGCTTAGGTTTCCATAAAATAGGTTCTTCATTATCAAATCTTAGTTCAAAGAATTGAAAGGTAATTCTTTCTCCCTCGGTGAATATCCCTTTGCAACCCTGTAATAAGTAATCCCGACCCCCAAAATATGAATTAGAAGCTAAGCCTACAATCATCATTACGCTGAAAAGGTTTTGATAGGTTTAAATTTCGTTAAGAAACTCTCGCCCGCAGAGATTAATTCAAATATGAATTGCCCCATGGTCATAGATGATCACGCCTTTGTCTCGAATCATAAAATCCTGATCCCTGATTCTTGAACATCTTTCTAAGACTCCCCCTCTCGAATTCTATAGAATCCTTTTTCTATTTTCCAGTTTTAATAAATAAAAGCCATAATATAGGTTAGGTTTCTGATCCGAATAATCTCATTTCCCTCTACAAGAGATTTGTTTTCACACCATTCTTTTTGAAAGAATTTCTGCTTTTCCATGCTTCTTCTATTTATCCCTCAATCCCGAAGAGAAATTTCATTTGCTTTAATTCCAAATCGTTTAAACCAACTGAAGATCTCCCTGTACGAAACTTTTTTCAAACGTCTCAGCCTTTCTCTTTTCTTCCACATTCGAGGCAGGTAACGAAACCCTGACCCATAAGCCACGAACAAAATTCCCACCAATCTCAATGGAGAATATTTTTCTGTAAATTTTCCGGCAGCTCCTCGGTGAACAAGGGCCCCATAGGCCTGAAGGGCAAACCGATAAAATGTAAAAAAGAGACTGAGGAATAATAGAGGTAAAGGAAAGTATTTGATTGTAATCCAGAAGCGATTTCTCTCAACATAAAATGCCTTGAAAGGGGAATGTTGCCCTCCTGTTCCTGAGTTTTTATGATAGAGGACGGCCCTTGGAACATAGACACATTTCCAACCTGCCAATCGAGCACGAATTCCAATCTCGGCATCATCCCCATAGGCAAAGAAATCTTCATCAAAAAGGCCAATTTCCTCAAAGAGGACCTTGCGGTACATTCCGCCACATCCGGGCGGGAAAAAAATTTCTTCCATTTCCTCATACTGGCCCCGTTCCTGCTCATATTGCCCTCGAGACCGACTCAATCCATCCCAGTAAATGAGTTCGCCCACCGCCTCAATTTGATTCCTCTTGTAATAGGAATAGACTTTCGACGCCCACATCCCAATCGGACGATCTAAGGAAGTGGCTTTGGCCAATTCCTCGAGCCAGGTGGGTTCTACCCACGTGTCGTTATTCAAGAGGACAATATACCCCCCTCTTGCGGCTTCAATACCGACATTATTTCCTCCAGTAAAGCCGAGGTTCTTTTTATTCCGAATGATTCGAATAAAGTCACCGTATCGTTCTTCGGCAAACTCAACAGAACCATCTGTCGATCCATTATCGACCAGAATTGTTTCGAAATCGCGGAACGTCTGCTCTTTTAATGAATCAATGCATTCGGCCAAGAAATGTTTACCGTTCCAGTTAGGAATGATTACAGATATCAACGAAGGTGAACTCATCTTTCCCTACTCTAATCCAAGGATATGATCGACCCTTGCAAATTTAAAGTGTTCCAATAAGAATTCCAATTTTTTTAATGCTGAAGAAGCACCGTAGTAAGAAATGATCCGATTGTAAAAAGGGAGTTTAAATCGGGGCGTCTTGTCATAGCCTTCCCAAGGGTGAAAATAGACCAGGAAGGGTTGGGATCGATTGATTCTTCTTAATCCCCAGTACAGAAAAAAGGTCGGCAAAGCTCTCAGGTAGAATCCTCCCGAGATGGGAATCTTCAACCTCCCGATCATCAATGGGCACAAAGGAAACTCCATGAGGGGACTTTGGGGATCCTCCTTTCTTACATCTTCAAAAGAGATACGGTAAGGTCGAGTGGGTGCTCCACTTACTCCATAAAGAGGATTTATTTTTAAAGGAAAAATGCTTGCATCATATTGGTACCCAAAATCCAAAAGAACTTTGAGGGCCCATTTGTTGCGGTTATCAATGGAAAAACAGGGGGCGCGAAACCCTTTAATCTTAACCTTTCCCAGAATCTTTTCCATGACAGATTGAAACCGTTTTAGTTCGTCCTGGAAGAGGCTTTCATCCAAATTCCACACAAGTTTGTGAGAGAAGGTATGACAACCAATCTCATGCCCTCTCTCGAAGATGGACTGAATGAGACGAGGATTGTGCTCCGCTACCTCCCCCACAATAAAGAAGGAGGCTTTCGTTTGATATCGGTCCAACAGGTCAAGAATGGGTATCGTAGCTTCTTCGACCTGCGAGAAAGAAGATCTTCTTCCTTCCACCAGTTCGGAGTGGTACCATTCTTCTAAATCAATCGACAATGCATTAATGATGTCCATCCTTTCTTTAGCCCCTTTCGTCATGCTTTTGACCCTCCAGAACGATCCACTTTGCGGGGACAAAGATCTTCGGTACCTTTAGAAAGGGGAGGCTCATAAAGAGAGTGATCCATTCCCATGGTTTTTTCTCTTCTGGATTCACCTCATAACACTTTACCTCTCCGTATCCACAGTCCTTCATTATTTTTCCTAATGTCTCTTCTGAGAAGAGGAGGGCTTCGGGCTGTCCTGTTAAGAAAGAAAAGATTTTAAGAAATTGAAAAGACAACCTCTCCATTGTTTCAAAGAAAAGAGGAAGGCAAGATTCGATGATCAGGGCATTTCCCTCTTCGTCAAGGCATCGATGCGCCTCACGGAGCGCTGCCTTCACCCTCAGGATCGTATCCTTCACCTTTCTCCCGGTCAGGTGGTGGAGTATGCTACTATAAAGGACAGTGTTGAAAACCTGCTTTTTAAAAGGAAGGGATAATGCATCTCCACAAACCAAGTGAATGTTCCCCCCTTTTGCCTTTCTTAACATCTCCAAAGAAAGGTCAAGGCCAACATAAAAGTCCGCTCGGGATGAAAGGAATACATCCACTCCTCCGTTGCCAATGTCCAGCACCTTCTTGCCCTCTCGCGGCAAAACAATGGGTTTCATCTCACGGTAGAGAACGTCAGCGGTTGCCTTTTCTCGGTAACCTTCAGAGAACTTATCAAAAAATCGATGACTTCGACTGATCATAGGATGATATGATTTTGAATGATTTTCGCTTCTCGAACTTTATTCTTAACCTATCCTCTGCGATATCTACCCGGGCAATGTGCAGGTAGCATGATATTCAAAGCAGTTTAACTCTTTTTCCTCCGAGGGACAACCCTTCAAGTTTATGGCGAGGACAGGGGCTTTAGATAACATCGGTATCCCCCCAGTTCACATACCATTTCTCCGGAGAAAGAATCATTTCCTTATCAGAATTGGGATAGACCATAAAGAGAAATTTTTTAAAGCTTGGAAGAAACCCCATCTTCCTTAAGATCTTATAATAAAGATGACCTTGTGGGACGATCAAGCCAACGAGATCCACCCCTTCTTGTTGGCTATGTTGAATCCCTCTTTTCACCAAAGCTGAAAGGGCCGCTTCATCCAGTGCCAATAAATCGACGATGACAGCACTATTGAAGTTGAGAAGCTCAACTTTTCTTAAAACAATATACCCTCTCATCTCCCCATTTCTTATCGCTCGATAAATAACATAG
>Ga0315277_10009965_pt1 | contig 12093 bp, 15 predicted proteins | sample YL17G05_15_MG_FD_203695 | JGI IMG/M metagenome (GOLD analysis project Ga0315277, IMG submission 203695) | Sediment microbial communities from Yellowstone Lake, YNP, Wyoming, USA - YL17G05_15 | ecosystem: Environmental > Aquatic > Freshwater > Lake > Sediment | place: USA: Wyoming | collected... | reverse complement strand
GGCATGTTATCCTTTTCAAAGCCATTGGCGAGTTCCTTTTTCTTAAGATCAAAGAAGCTGCTTGTCATCGCATATTCTAGTTTGAATTTCCTGTAAACCCAGTCTGCATAGTGATAGTTCATTTTATTAGTTTGTGAACTCTAAGACTACAATGTGCTTGTTTTTGGTTTCGATTCTGAAATTTCAGAATTTTCTTTCTTTTTCAAGGAACAATAAATACATCTATATAGAAGGTTCAGAGGGACTAGACAGTTTGCTTTTAACGTGTTTTTCCAGTGCTTCTTTGCCTAAAGCAGTCAAATCGTACTTGTAATATGAGGCTTCGCCCTGTCTTGCCGGAACAATCAAGCCTCTTGACTTCAATCGCATGACAGCTTGTTTTCCTTCTGGACCGTATTCCTCGACTATGTGCTGATGTATCTGTCCTCTATCATCTATGAGCTGAAGGATCTCAAAGTCAATAGGCTTACACAGTCTAAGGACCGTTCCAATATGTGTAGTGGTCAAAGCGTCCTCTATGCGCTGAAACACCTCATCGGCAAGCTCCATACGGCTCTCATCATACTTCTTATACACCCAGTCAGGCCAGGGATCAAACGTGTTCTCTTCAATGAATATTTTCTTTGTGCGTGTCTTCCAACCTCTAAAATCCTGTTGCCACTCAACCATATCGTACTTGTAATGCCCTTTGGCTTTCACTTCGATCTCATGCGTGTATTTGCTTTGAATCTGAAAGGTCGGCTCTAACGGATCAACCATTGTGGCAATTAGGACCGCGATCTTTGTTCCTAAAACATCGAAGCCGCCTTTGAAATGGTCCCAGGCTTCATCTCGCTGCGTGACTGCCTTGTTTGAGTAGGCTCCGAAATCGTCCCAGTTCAAAGCTGGGACTCTCATGTGTAGTCCGTTCTTCGTGGGCCATCTTTCAGGTTTTCCCTCTTTGATTTTGAAGATGAGCTGAGGAAGATTGAAGACTGTTGCGTCTAAGACTTTGTTCCAATCCTTGTATAGCGAATAGAGAATCCAACCTGCAAGAGTGGTTTTTGATGCGCGTGGCGGTCCCCAAACTACGATCCACTGGTATGAGTCCTCGTAAACCGAATTGTAAGCGTCATCGAATAGTTGTATCTTACCCAATGATTATTCTCCTATGTGGTCGGGTGTTGGGTTTCTCGGTTTGACTCCGCGCATTTCCCTGAATATTGTGGCGTTCAGATAAGTTAAGAGGTCGCTGAAGACATGCTCAATTTGAGCGTATGACTTTATCAAATTCCTGTTGTACTCACAATCGTAGAACAGTTGGATTTCCTTGCTAAACTTGTTTTTTGCTGTTTCGTCTAAGAGAGCGAATAAACCGCGCATGGAATAGACCATTGAGTTTGAGCCTTGACGCGAACCGTTGAAAATGGTTTCTTCACATATTTTGATTTGCCAAATGATCGTGTTGAGCCAGTTTTTCTGTGGGTCCGCGTTGAAATCGAATTTTCCATAGTCGCTCATGTTTTCACCTCTTAAATCGTGTAATCTTTCCAATGGTTCCTTTCATGGATCTGCTTGTCCATTTCGTAACGCGCATGAATAACCTCAAGCAGAATCTTGCCCCTGGCTAGCTCTACAGTCAGAAGCTTATCTGAAGTGTCACGCCTCGGCTTGGGTCTACGCTTTTTGCGCAAATTCTTAAACCATTTTCTTATCATGTTTCGTCTTCCTCGTCAGGAACGTCCAAGTACAGACTTTCATAGCAACTGGCGTGGTAGAGCCTTCTGGATTTTTGGCCTCTGCCCTTCTTGATGATAGTGTCACCTATCATTATTGGCAGTTCGCATCGTCGGCAAGTAAGGGCTATGCCTAACGTCTGGAGATAGTGCTTGCCACCCTTAGTCAAAACATAACATGAAGTCGGCAAATTCAATGAGCCTCAGGTCCTTCGTTTTTCCGGCTTCTCAATTCGCGTGCTAAGCGTTCACACTTCAAAGTTACCCATCGCTGCGACTGCCTACGTCCATCACCCAAGGGTTCTATGATAGGTTCCTCTTCAGCCATGACTACCTTACCTCACATAATCGGAAGTGTGGACAAATGTAGACAAATCGCGTTTGTCGGTTTTATTGGGTTCTATTGCGGTTTCTGACGTAGATTCTGGCTTATCGAGATGTGGACACAAATCGGTACTGTTTACAGTGAAATTGTTTTTCAGAATCAGAGCTCTGAGGTCCGCATGGCTTAATCCTTCCGTGTTTCCTACTTTAGCTTCCGCATTTTTGCATTTGTGAAAGCTGATATTTTGTCCACATCTCTTTAGCCATGAATCGAAGCCGTTTTCCAGTTTCGACATCAAATCTAAAGCCTTTTGCGAATTGTCTAGTTTTGTCTGCTTTTCAGGTTGAAGCTTTAGAGGCACAAACAGGTTAAGCCGTTTATCAGGTTTTTCGCCTTCTGTGTTTGGTCTTCTATCCATGTAACCTATATCTTCAAGTCTCTGACATAGGCGATCTATTGATTTGCTGCTGAGTTTCTTCGGTGCTGTCTTGTTGTGTTCTTCTGTCAAAACTTGGAGATATGTTCCTTCCTTATGCTTAACGACTATGTTCCAGTAGAAATCTAAAGTCCTCTTGTCCGTTCCGGTCCTAGTAGTCTCGAACACTTCCTTATAGATTCCGTAAGCAACCTTCACGTCTTCTGCAGTCGCCAGCAAATATTCAGTTTCATCAACTCTCATAAATGGCCGTTGGAAGTAATAGAGGACAGCTAGGGCCTTTATCAGTTGAGTGAAATGCTGAAAGTCTCTCATGTCTCTAGGGATCTCATGCGGAAAGAGCTCATACAAATTTGGGAAGGGAATAACGAATCTTATCGGTTTCTCAGAAATATCAACAGTCAGCTTCAATCTTCGAATCAATCCCTTAAGGGTTTTCATAGCGTCAGTTTCTTTGCTGAAGGACCAGGGTTCAGAAACTTTGTCGTTTGTCAACACGTTTGCAGCTTCCAGCTTTTCAGGGGTATCTTCCGGCGTTGCTGTGAATCCTCTTGTCGCCAATTCCTCAACGTATCTTGTGTCTATAGAAAGGAAAACTGTCGCTGGCCATCCAACTAGCTTAACAATTTGTGTTCGCATGGGACCGCTTTTCGTTGTCTTGTCAACGAACCTATAGATCATCTCTTCCTTGTCGTGGCTTAGGATTGGCCGTAACGCCATGAAGGTTTCATAATCTGGATTTTCCAAGAAAACAAGAACCTTATGCCACAAGTTCACTTCGACATAACTGCCTTTCAATTCCTCTTTTTTGGCTTTCAAGTCAGTCTGGTAGTTTTGCATTGCTTCTTTGAAGCTGCTTGGATCTGGGTAGTCTCTGCTTCTTGGTTTCAGTGGCCAGTTATCTTGGTCTATCGGTTCGCCCTGGCTGTTCTTCAATATGCCATAGTCATGCTGAAGGCTCTTCCGACTCATACCGCCTAAGAACCAAACCGTATCCTCAGACCAATATTTGAGAGATTGAACAGTATTGTAGGTTTTGCCTACGCTACTCATGCCCTTCAAAAACAAGTTTATGGGCTCGTCAGTGAACGCGCTTAATCCAGTGGCAAGCACTGACGTTTTCGTTGGCTTGTCATACTTCACTCTCAAATCAAGGTCTTTCATGGCATAGTCTAATAGGTTCGCACTCTGCCAGATCTGGCGTGAGACGATATCCGTTTCTGGCAATTCCTCAGTCATGTCTTATACGCTCCTGGAAGAAGAACAAGATAAGCGTGTTTGAAACGACCTTTTCCTTGTGTTTTAACGCGAACAAACGGTTTCAGGACCTCGAGCAAATACTTAGGGTGCTGTGCTTCTAATCCCCATGAGCTGAATGAATCTTGTGCTGTTCTACGGTATGGTTCTGGAACTGGACTCCATATCGGAAGAGGACAGATGAGATCTATCTGTAACCATCCTTCTATGTGTCGCATCATTGGTATTCTTGAATGGCACAGCTTAATTTTCTCAGCTAACGTGAGATTCTGTTCCATGGTTGTTTGAATAGTCCTCATGGTTCAGCCTCACACGTTGTTACTTTGGAATCGTGAAATGTGAGCTAGCACCGGCACTAACGTATCTTCCACCAAGACCGTTCACGATACGCGCTAACTCTGCGAAGTTTGAAGTCTCCAGGAATTGTCGTGGCTTGACTTGCCAGTGATCGCCCTGATCAGAGATAGTGACCATTTCGCGGTATGGCTCTGGAATCATTGGAGGTTTAGTTTCGCCTTTTAAAATGGCTTTGGCTTCTGCCAGCTCTGTCGCGATTTTATCTAGGATCTCATGGATCTTGTTGAGTTTTGCCTGCGCCTCGCTCATTCTGCCGGAACGACCTCTTTCTTGATGGGTTCTAGAATAATGCGCTGTCGGCTGTCGAGTTTAAGCACAAAAAGGTCCGTGTTTCTTTCACCGAGTCGTCTTCTTAAGGCACGTGGAATTACGACAACTTTTGAAGAGTCGCTCAGGTAAGCCTTACACGTGGTTATGATTTCTTCGGTCAAGTTGCACACCTTCATTTTCTCTAACTTATATAGAAGTGCCTTTATACGTTAGGTAGTGTGGTGCCACACCAAAACACCATATGGTAAAAACAAGAGGATAATACCACAACGTTAAACCATAAGAATCTTGGAAAAACTCAGCTTAAAATTCTTGAATATTTAGGTGAACATCCCGACTCATTGAAGCTTCCTATGGCCAAAAGTATCAAGTCAGATCAGAAAAACGTGCATAACAATGTGAAAGTCTTGGTCAAATATGGTCTGGTTGAAACTTTAAAGAAAATTCAATCTGTCCAGGGAGGCACTTATTCTGCTTATCGCTTAACGTCGAAAGGTGCTGCCTACGTTTATACTCAAGGAAACGAGAAAGCCGTCTTCAAAACTCTTGACAATTACAAGACAGGTCGTGACACTGTGTTGACTAGAGTTTTCATAGAGTTGATACATATGCTTTCTCGGTCTACTGCAGTCAAACTAATGCGTGGCATAGGACGCGCAAATTTAGAGTATGGAGACAAGATTTGGCAAGAAGAGAATTTTACTCATGCTATCATGTTATGTCGAACCAACTTTTCTAATTCAGAAATGAGAGAGTTGAAAAGGGCAGTTATAAACATACAAGAATTCCAAGAGATGGTTGTCAATACGTTTGAAGCTGCTAAGGATGAATTTTTGAGTAGTGATCTGAGCGAAACCAACAGTTAACGTCTAGCATTCCGTTTTCTTGCATGGTTATTACGAGTTTGACGGTTCGATCCCCATAGATTCACTGGCAAAACAACATTTCCCTTTCTGCCCATGCCACCCATGCCAAAGTTTGTTTTTAGAAGTTGCTTTGGCTGCCGGACTGGCCATCCCCTGAACACTTGGCCAAAATCTAGGAAGCTTCCCCCTCTTCGCTTTTTGTATCTTGGCAAATCTAGGAAGCTTCCGCGTCTACCATAATCTGAACCTAGAATGGTTCGTTGTGGCATGAAACGTCCAACTTGAATAGGTTGCTGAATCTGAATCACCTTTGTCTTCTGAACTGGAATCTGCATTTCACTTTGAGACAAACCTGGAACGGTCAATTCATGCAAGCCTAACACCATTGCTGGCACTTGCTTCTCAGACTGTTTGTATAAGGGTTCAATCTTTGGTATGAAGGGCATGGCTTTAGGTTGGCTTGGCTTAAGCGGGACTCTAATGTTTGGGATAAGGAGTCCTAGATCCTTGTTTGAGTCGGACAGTTCCTTGGGACTGAAAGGCAATTTCGGATTAGCAGCTCGCTCAAGTTGTTCTTGGACTGAAGAATAAGCTAATCCACCGCTTACCGTCTTGAACAGATGTTCTTTTACCCATGAAGCACCAAGCTTTTCAGATGGCATTTCGCTGAACAGTACAGCACTTGACCTAGACGATTCAGCTATGCGCCACCCTGCTTGCTCTGCCTGAAGGCTTGCTAGGCTTACGGCTTCAGGAGTTGGGACGCTCACGATTTGAGGGGCCAGGTAGGGTTTAGCTCCAGTGATTCCACTCACGATCCTTTCGCCTAGACTAGCAGATTCCAACGGTCCACGCTCAATCGCCTTCGAAGTTAACCATTCACTGGCTTTCCCCGCGATTCTCTCCGTGATTGGGCTAGTGAATGGACTTAACGCCTTGCCCAAGCCATAGCTAACAAAAGCTTCCCCGATCAAGCTGCCAACCATATACTCAGGACCATATTCCATGGTGAAAGAGGGGATTCTAGGCGTTTTGAATCCAAACATTTGCCCTAAAGAATAGGTCAAGGCTTCGCCACGAGCGATAACACCCCCAAAACTGCCAAGATTTTCAGCTCTATGCGGAAGGCCAACCGTTTCTGTAACGGCTTTCTGTGTTTCCGTTGCTTGTTTCCCAATGATAAGTTCTGAGGTTTTGCCGGCGAGATCCAAAGTTGGAAGCTTTGTTCTTCCAAGCGTTTCGCCTATGCCTATTTCTGGAATAGGCAAAGTGTTTTCCCAATCAACAATCGGATTCGGTGGTGGTGTCGCTACAGGTCGTTGAGCTTCATACCGCCTTTCGCTTGGACCTTCATGTTGCGGTGGCGTGCGAGTGAGTTCAGCGTATGTTGGGCCCATCACTGGAATAGGTTGAGGTGGTGATGGAGTCGGTGGCGGTGATATAGGCGGTGGCTGAACTGGCGTTTGCGTTGGTCTTCCTGGCAAGGGTGCATGTTCGCCCTGTTCATGTTGGCTTTGGCTTGACATAAAAGGTTACTCCGTGTCCTCTACTTTTGGATTCTTTCTTCTACGCACTCCAAAAGCCAAAGATATGGTTAATCCTATAATGAAACCAGCAACACCCACCACCAAGCCAGTGTTAGATGAGGAACTACTAGCTATCACTGTTGCGACTAGCGCTATATCCCAATAGGTTTTTGATGTGAACGTATAGATTTTCGTGTAATTGCCATAGCTTGATGTTATGTTTAGCGTGAAGGGTGCATAATCATACATTGTGTTTCCCCCTGTCGCGTTGTAGAATCCTCTGCTTACCGTCTGAGTTGCTAGTTGACCAGAGCTATTTGTCAACTGGGAAAAAACAACCGTAGAATACACATCATATAAAGTGACATTGGCATTCATGAAAGATGTATCATTAGGATAGGTCACTCTTAGATCGAGCGTGTATTGACGATAAATCTTGTTTGTTGGATTGTTGTTCCATGTGAAGGACCAAGAATCGACGTCGAAGTTGACTAGGTGACGCGAACCTGAACCTCCGTCTTGAAGGAAGAATTTTGTTATGCAGTTGCGAACCGCAAAATTCGTCATGATGTCACCGACATTTTGATAGCCGTAGACAGCATATCTGCATCCAAAAATGTACGCTATGTTTGTGGATGCGCTTAAGCTGTTTAGACCGTAATAGCCGTTTGTTATTTGAAGGTTGTATAGGTCGGAAGCTGAACCCATACCCTTTAAGGCTGCTCTATCCAAGATGCTGTTGTACACAAAGACGACGGCTAAACCGCTGTTATCTTCTATGTATGGTGCTGTTCCTCCAGAAACCACGTTTGGACTTTCCAAGACGCTACTGAATAGATAGAGTTTTGCTGTGGAGTCTCCAGCGTAAACTTGAATCGGGTATGACCAACCAGAAGCCGCAAAGATGAAATGGCAGCCGTTATGACTCGTCTTCTTAACTGAATCATCCAACGTACCAAAGGTTGTGGTCGTATTCTTTTTGAGAGTAATGTAGACGACAGCGGTCGTAATAGCGAAATAGGCTTGTTTTCCAGTGTCATTTAGAAAAGTGCCAGTGGTTCCGTCTCCGATACATAGTTTGCAGTCAAACTCGTATTGAGTGTTAGTATTATTGTTATTCCATACGACTCCCCATCCGTTGACGTTTGAGGCGTTCCATACATCCCAGAAGGCACATGGTACCGCGGCAGTGAATCCAGTGACGGTGATTGTGGGAGCTGAGTAAGTGATAGGGTCCAGGAGCAAAGACGTTTTTCCCTTCACTTTAAGGACTGATATGCCTAAGTCTGAGGAAATGTTCAAGTCGAAACCAGCTTGTTGCAAGTCGTCAAACCTGAAAGCTAGATTCAATGTTGGAATAGAGAAATCGCTCACGTTCGCGTTTGTAAGTGGATCTATATCCCACGAGTATTCTATCTTCTCTGAAGTGTCAATCTTGAATCGGATATCATCGAGAGCGTTAGCCACTACTAGAGGCAGATTCGTTATGTTCAAGCCATAATGAATCTTGTCTGTTTCCCTCACTAGAATACTGTTGAATTTGACATTAGCATTGACGCTTACCTTGCTGAAGGTGCTTAGTGGACTTCGTACTCCACCACTCAAAAAGCTGATTGACACGTTGACTTTAGGTCCAAAACTCCAGATACCATTGCTGTAGGAAACACTCAATGTAGGAATCTGATTGGGCATAAAGCCTATTTTGCCGTTAGTTGGAGATGGTCCAACGACTGGAGCGTAAATCGGTAGGGTAAACCCCGAAGCCACTGTCACCATTATGAAAAATGTGAAGAAAGATAACGATTTTGACTGTCTCTTCATGTGTTCATTTCCTCACATACTCCAGCTACGAAAGTGAGTGCATCCGCGACATGAATGAACGTCAGGTCCGTTACAGTCCAACATGCCCTTATGCGCCAATCTTCCGCCCCAGTGGAAAGTTACACTGGTAAACACAGATGGCAGAGTATACTAGACCATAGCACCATAAGCCAATTTCGAAGTAAAGCAGCCAGGTGTTAGGTTCAACAAGAATCAGTTTTCCGAACACTGCTATAGACGTTAGGAAAAGCAGCGTTAGGAACACTGATCCGACAGCAACACCGAATCCTATCACGTTAACTACTTGTTTCTTCCATTCATTCATCTTTTGCCCTTCTTTTTGGCTTTCTGTTCTCTCCAATATCTCCTAATTTCCGCATTTGATCGTCCCCAAAGTTTAGCCATGATTTCACGCTTTTACATTCGAGTGTAGTTGAACTACACAGCTATGTAGAATATAGCACATCGTTTGATATTTAAAACTTTCCAAGACTCTCGGAAAACATAGGACAGAAAAAAGAGAGGTCTATTCGTTCTTTTCTTTCATGGCTTTGATTTTTCTGAATTCAGAAACAAGGTCTTTTAGGATTTGGGTTTTTTCTTCGTTGCTCATTGGCTCATTCATAACTATTCCTTCTTTTCGTTTTCCACTAGCTTCGCAAGTGCATACTCGAGGGCGTGTGATCTGTTCCTGAACCGGAAGCTCTCGATCTGCTTGTCGGTCCAATCGAGAAGTCGCTTTTCAATGGTGACTGTGACTTTCTGTTTCGGCATACTTTCCATTCAATCACCTTCCTTTTTAGGTTTTACCTTACATCTTCTTACAATGGCAAACCTTATAAGCTTTTAGCATACAATACCTTATAACTGCTGAAAAGGAGAAAGAGAAAATGAAGCTGAACGTAACCCTGAACCATGAAGGCACCATTAAGCGATTTCAGAAAATCAAAAAACACTATGACCTCAAATACAACAAAAGTCTAGTGGAGCTACTACTGTCAAATGAAGCTAAGAGAATCCGGAAAGAAGACTGTTGAGCATGCAAAAAACCAAAACAGAACAGATCGAATATGAAACCGTCACCGTGAGAGTCCCTAAGAAGCTCATGGATTGGCTGAAGATTATGCCTCAAACTAGCGGAGGAACGCCTCAACAGGAACTTGAATATCTCATTGTGGATGAGATCAGGGCAGACATTGAGGGCAGAACTGGGCTAGAGCTGATAGAAAGCCTGGGGTTAGGCCCAATATTCTACGAGTTGCTTAAAGACGAAAGATTCAAAGATTGCTGAAGCCTCAATCATTCCCTCTTTTTTCTATCTCATTCAGGCTTAAGCAAAAGTGAAGCAAAAAGCCTAGCCTAAACTCTTAACAAATACCCTATCGTGACCATGCCATCATGCAAAAGAAAAAGGGAATGTGTATCGCGCGCGATACACTTTTTGGTTAGGCTTCTGTTATTTTCTTCAATTTCTCTTCTGCTGCTTTCCTCAATTCTTCTTCCAAGCGTAGGGCGAGGGGGTTTTCCATGAGTACAGCGAGGGAATATTTCAAGTCTTGAATCAGCTTCTCTATGTTTTCAAACTTCTGTTCGGTCTTTGTGATCCTCTGCTTCATCTCTTCAAGTGTAGCGCGCAGCTCGAAGTTTTCTCGGTAAACAGTGTTCATTTCCTTCCGCAACGTCTGAGCGTCACCTGACAATTCCCCAAACACCAAGAGCGCGTGTTCGCCTTCAGCGTACATCCTCAGCATGTCCTTCTCACTGTACTTGCGATAAACCGCCGTCAAACCTTCCTCATGGCCTAACAGTGCTTCGACAACGTCTGAGCTTATGACGCTGCCAAGCTTGGTTCTGAAGAATTTTCTGAGGACATGAAGATGCGTGAGCTTTCGGTTTGTGCTTTGATCTCGCTCAGTCATGCCGGTCTTCTTAAGAGCGTTGGCCCATATCCAATACGCTGTTTGTTGGTGAAAGGGGAAAACTCTGTCTTCATTCTCTAGGGCCTTATGGTAAAAGTGGCTTTTCCCTACCGCGCTTTTAATGTATTGTTCTCGGACTTTGAACCATTCGTCTAGGGCTTCTTTTGTTTCTCTGCTTGCGAACGTGATTCTTGAATTTCCACTCTTAGTTATGCCGCCTGGAATCTGTATCCTGAGCAAGTCTCCGACAGCCGTAACATTTGATAGCTTAAGGCCCATTGCTTCGCCTATTCTCATGCCACTGCTTGACAGCATGAGGACCAGGGTTTTGCCGTGAATGGGCAAGTGTGACACGATCTTTCTGAGGTCCGAGTTTTCTGGAACCTTGTCTATCGTTAAGGCCCTAGAGCCTCGAATGTGCTTCTGTACTCTTCGCCAGAATATCGGGGAAAGCTCTATGCCAGCGTCTAACAGAAACATCTTCACTGCCGTGAGCTTGAGCCTTGAGCTTTTAGGAGCCAGCTTTGTCATGGCGGTGACAAAACCGTTTATGTCATCTTCGAGCGTGCGCTTCTCAGAAAGATATTCGGCTGCTTTCTGCTTGGCCCATTCTCTCCGTTGGCTTGCGTCTGCCAGTTTGGGATCTCCGTAGACCGCGTGGAAGAAATCGTATAGTGCAGCCTGATAGTTTCTTCTTGTGTTTGGACTGGCGAAAACGTCTAGGAACTTGTCTATTGGGTTCTTGGTTTCTACTTGTTCGTTCATGGTCTATTCCTTCATTTGCTCTGAGGGGTTTTCTTCACTCGTATCCCTGTAGAACACCAATTGCCCTCAACTCTGCCTCTAGTTCTTGCCTGGAAAATTTCTTGCCTTCATGGACTTCTAATCCATATTTCTTCGCTAACTTCAATGGCGTTTCTATTTCTATTTTTACCATGTCTGTTCCTTCTGTTCCAACATTCAGAATCTAAGGCGTTTGTAGTATTAATAGTTATCTCTAAGCTAATTCATTTTATCAACTAGCACGTAATCCACCTTTCCGCTCAACTGCTCTGCTAGACCTTCAGCGTTCGGAAGTAATGGCGCAATCATGGCGAAAGTTCTGATGCCTGCAGATCGAAGGCTCAGCAATGTTTCAATCCTTTCTTTGATAGATGATGCATTGGGTTCAAACATCTCTCTAACCCTCTCGTCAGCTGTAGTAATGGTAAGTCCAACCTCAACACCGTTGATTTTTCTCAGCAAATCCACATCGCGGTTCACGAGTGAAGATTTTGTCTGAATGATAACAGGCCAAGCGTGTTTTGAAAGAGTTTCCAGGCATTTTCTCGTTAGTTCGTATTTCTTTTCGAGAGGTTGATAGGGATCACATGTTCCGCTTATCCAGATTCTAGCCGCCTTTTTTATTTCTATTTCCCGTTGCAGCAAGCTGGGAGCGTTGATCTTAACGTCAACAAATTCTCCCCATTCCTCTTTATGACCAGTGTACCTTTTCATGAATCGCGCATAGCAATAAGTACAACTGTGCTGACAACCAATGTAAGGGTTAATGGTGTAGTCGAAAACCTTTGATTTAGACAGAATGGTCTTTGAACGAATTT
>Ga0315277_10009964_pt1 | contig 12094 bp, 8 predicted proteins | sample YL17G05_15_MG_FD_203695 | JGI IMG/M metagenome (GOLD analysis project Ga0315277, IMG submission 203695) | Sediment microbial communities from Yellowstone Lake, YNP, Wyoming, USA - YL17G05_15 | ecosystem: Environmental > Aquatic > Freshwater > Lake > Sediment | place: USA: Wyoming | collected... | reverse complement strand
CTCCTATCAAAAGATCGGAATCGGAAACATCGCTGCTGGATTTGAGCCTTACGCACTGGGCCAGATTGTCGGATTCGCGCCGAAAGGCGACCCAAAGGCTGCCCTGAACGGGATCATCCGCTCGGAAGTCACTCCCATGCTGTCCTACAATTCAACGAACAGCTTCTTCAACCCTACGCGGGGTTCGAGCTTGAACATGTCGGTTGCGGTATCGGGCGGTGTTCTCGGTGGAGATTTCAATATGCTCAAGCCCGCGATCGAATATCGGCACTTTTTCCCCGACAAGTGGATCAGCCGTGGGCGAAACACCATTGGCTTCCGATTCCTTGGGGAGTATATTCAGGCTTACGGCGGCAACACAGCCGTCCCCTTCTTCGACCGCTTCTTCATCGGCGGTGAGACTACAATTCGCGGATTCGACATTAGATCGATCAGCCCTTTGGCGATCTCCTCGACTGCACAGTACGACAGCAACGGCAAGCCGCTTGTCGACCTAAGAACCGGACTGCCCCGCATCGACCGGACATTCATTTCCATCGGGGGCGATACCATGGCGATCTTCAACGGAGAGTACCGCATTCCGATCGCCGGCCCCCTGTCTGTGTCGGCCTTCTATGACCTAGGACTATCCCGTATCACAAATAGAGAAACGATCAAGAGTTTTGGCAACAGCACAATAGACATGATCGGTTCCACAAATGACATTATCCGTGGCTCGACTGGAGTGGAAATACAGTTCCTGCTCCCGGTGGTGAGCGCACCGTTCCGCCTGATCTTTGCTTATAATCCGCAGACTTACCATGGCACCGTTCACTTAGGTACGGTTCCCGTTCCCTTGCGGGAGCCCCGCCACGATATTAAGTTCACAATTGGTCGCAGCTTCTAATTCCTTTTTGCCTATTGTCGCAAAGTATAGTAAATTTAGTGATTTCGCAGATCTGTCATCATAGGTCCTGAGCGATTCGATGGAATCAATACGGGCCGCAGCGTGTCGGCCCTGAACTCAAAAGATCAAAGGAGATTAAACTCGATGAGTCGATTAATTCCCAGCCTCTTGTTTGGCGCCATGTTGGTGACCATGTTCGGCCTGGCGCAGAATCCCCCCGCCACGCAGCCGACAGCACCTGCTCAAGCTGCCGCACAACCGGCAGCGCCGGCTCAACCCGCCGTCATTGGCCCCGCCAAGGTAGCCTGGCTGAATCTGGAACAGGCCATTTTCAACTGCGAAGAGGGAAAGATACAGTTCGGCGAGGTTCAGAAGTTCGTGGATAAGAAGAACTCTGAGCTTGGAGCGCTGAAAAAAACGAGCGACGCGCTCAAGAACCAACTCGAGGTACAGGGCCCCAAACTGACCGACGAGGCGCGCGCCGATCTCGAGGAGCAGATCGAAACCACAGACACAAGCCTACAGCGCTTCCAGCAGGACACCCAGAAGGAGATCGACAGCCGGCGGATGAAAGCCACCAATTACATCGGACGAAAAATGCTTCCTGTGATTGAGAAGATCGCAAAGGAGAAGGGCTTGAGCGCGGTTGTATACCTCAACCCCTCCCGCGACGCCTGGGTGGATTCGTCACTGATTATCACCGATGAAGTGATCAAGGGTTACAACGCGGCTTATCCGCCCGGTGCCCTGAAGGCTCCCGCAGTCCCGGCAAAGAAGCCATAACTTTTTTGGTTCCGATTTCGGGGGATGGCGTCACGGGCCATCCCCTTTTTTGTGTGCTCCACCAGACACTTTCCGAGGAAGCTATGGAAAGCCGCCCGAATCTGAAGATCAGCGACATTCAGGATATCCTTAAGGTGTTGCCTCATCGATACCCTTTCCTCCTGGTGGATCGCATCGTCGAGTTTGATGGGACCGCCGGCCGGATTGTCGGGCTCAAGAACGTCACCTATAACGAATCATTCTTTCAGGGACACTTCCCCGACCACCCGGTAATGCCGGGAGTCTTGCTGGTGGAGGCGCTGGCTCAGGTTGGAGTAATTCTCCTTTTCTCAGTAAGGGCCAACAAAGATACAAAGCTTGCTTATTTCTCCGGCATCGATCACTGCCGTTTTCGCCAACCCGTCTTTCCCGGAGACCAGCTTCGACTCGCCGTGACCCTTATCAAGGAGCGCGGGCGATTCTACAAAATGAGGGGTGAAGCTGTGGTAAACGACAAGCTGGCGGCCGAAGCAGAGCTTTCCTGCACAATGATCGACCGCCCTGACGCTTTCAATTGACGATTGAGGATTGACCATCGACGATTTAAAAGCCTGTGGGGCTTTTAAATCGTCAATCGCAAATCGCCAATTCTGGCCGAGATGAAATAGAGCAGCCCCTTTTTAATAACGTCACGGAAATGAACATTCATCCCACAGCCATCATCGACCCATCCGCCGAGATCGGCTCCGGCGTCACCATAGGTCCATTTTGCATCATTGGTCCCGGTGTCAAAATCGGGGCCGACACGACTCTCGATTCACACGTCACCGTGCAGGCGTGGACAACTATCGGCGAAAGGTGCCACTTTTACAGCCACGTCTCGGCGGGCACCGATCCGCAAGATCTCAAGTACAAAGGAGAAGTAACTTACCTGCAGATAGGAAACGGGAACATTTTCCGGGAATTTTCGACGCTGAACCGCGGCACAGCAGGCGGCGGAGGAATCACCACAATCGGGAACAACAACTTGTTCATGGCGTACAGCCATGTGGCGCACGATGCGCACATGGGCAGTGACATCATCATGGCGAACGCGGCCACTTTGGCGGGGCACGTCACCGCCGCCGATTGTGCCACCGTCGGCGCGTTCTCGGCGGTCATTCAGTTCTGTCGCGTCGGTCCCCACGCTTTCATTGGGGGATTCTCCGTCGTGACTCGGGATGCCCTTCCGTATATTAAGACCGTAGGCGATCGCAATCAGGCGAAAATCTACGGCATCAACACGATAGGGCTTCAGCGAAGGGGAATTCCCGAGAGTTCCATTGAGGAACTGAAGCGGGTCTACCGGATTCTGTTCCGCTCCAATTTGAACACCAGCGAGGCTTTGAAACAGGTTCGTGAAAAAGAATGGAAGGCACCGGAAGTCGCGACTCTCATTCAGTTCATTGAAACATCGGAACACGGCTTCATCCGCTAAAGGATTGACGATTTACGATTTAAAAACACCGCCGATTTTTCAATCGTAAATCGTAAATTGTCGCATAGTGGTTTTTATAAGCCACCTGGGTCAGCGATACGTAAGGGTATATGAGTAACGGATTGGACAAATACGGGCTGATCGCAGGCAACGGCAAGTTTCCTTTCATGATTCTGCAGTCTGCGCGCGCGCAGGGCATCGACGTAGTCGTTGCGGCAATAAAGGAAGAAACCTTTCCGGAGATAGAGTCTTTCGGGTATCCCGTTCACTGGCTTGGTCTCGGCCAGCTCGGCAAGCTGATCAAGTTGTTCAAGCAGGCGGGTGTGCGCCAAGCTATCATGGCCGGGCAGGTCAAGCACATCCAGATCTTCAGCTCTTCTCTGCCGGATCTCACGATGATCCGAATGCTTGCGAGCGTGAGGCAGAAAAACACCGACTCGATCATCGGCGCAGTCGCCAGGGTGCTGCAGGAATCCGGCATCTCCCTGGTGGATTCCACGGCGCTGCTGAAGCCACACATGGCGGCCGAGGGAGCCATGACGCTGCGCGGGCTGAGCGGCCACGAGAAGTCCGACGTCGATTACGGCCGTCCGATAGCGCATCGCATAGCCGCCATGGACATCGGGCAGACCATCGTGGTGCGCGGCCGGGCGATCGTGGCGGTCGAAGCGATGGAGGGCACCGACGCAGTAATCCGGCGCGCCGGCAAGCTTGCCAACCAAAAAAAGCTGACGGTCGTGAAGGTAAGCAAGCCCAAGCAGGACATGCGCTTCGACGTGCCCGTCGTCGGCGTTCCCACGATCGAGAATATGGTCGCCGCGGGAGCAACCGCGTTGATTCTTGACGCCCATCGCACGCTGATTCTCGACAAGCAGAAATTCTTGGAGCTCGCCGACCGAAATGACATTGCCGTGGTTGGATTGCCTCCACTCGAGTAGAGCGAAGGGGACATTCCGGTTTTCCGGTTCTTCCGATCTGCCATCGTAAGTTACATTCGGCCTGTCGGTATGGGACACTTGGGAAGACAAGAGTGGAAAACCGGAATGTTCCCTTTTTCGACAGAGAAGGATTAGGGCTGTGAGCACGGTCAGGGTTGGAGTTATCGGAGTTGGTGCTCTGGGTCAGCATCATGCCAGGGTCTACGCGACCATGCCGGGCGTCGAACTCGTGGGCGTCGTGGATACCCGTCCCGGCCGTGCTGAGGAAATTGCGCGCCCGCTTTCCACCAAGGCTTACGCCGATTATCGGGACCTCATCGGCAGAGTGGACGCAGTCAGTATTGCAACGCCGACTGTGCTGCATGCGGAAATAGGGGAACAGTTTCTGGAGCAGGGCGTCAATGTGCTCGTGGAGAAACCGATAAGCCACTCGCTCGAGGCCGCGGATAGGCTGATTCTCGCGGCCTGGAAGAGCGGGCGTACGCTGCAGGTGGGACACAGCGAGCGCTTCAACCCGGCGGTGAAGGCCCTGCGTGAGATCGTCCATCGGCCGCGCTTCTTCGAGACCCATCGCATGGGACTTTTTGCTCCGCGCAGCCTCGATATCGATGTTGTTCTTGACCTGATGATTCACGATCTCGACATCATCTCACTTCTCGTAGGCTCGCCTGTGGCCCAGATCAACGCAGTCGGCATTGCTATTCTGACCAAGAGAATTGATATTGCCAATGCTCGGATCCAATTCGCCGATGGTTGTGTCGCGAACGTTACCGCCAGCCGTGTTTCTATGGAGAAGATACGGAAGCTGAGATTGTTCCAGCTCGCAGAATATATCTCCCTTGATTACACAAGACAGGACGTCGCGGTTTTCAGCCTGGGCAGTCCGGGGCCTTCAGGAACACCCCAGGTCGTCAGTCGCAGGCTCACTCCGCCGCGGCAGGAGCCGCTCGAAGAAGAGCTTCGTGCTTTCCTGAAGGCAACCCGCGGGGAAGGCCCCGTGGAATGTACCGGAGAGGAAGGCAGAAGGGCTCTTGAACTCGCCTTGCGCATTCTTGTCCAGGCCGAAGCGGCGCAGGCACTTGAGTTTGACAGACATTAGACCTGTTACCTATACTTTAGGCGCGGCCAGGTGCGCTGAAATCCATGTTTGACTTTGCCATATCCCAGTATGAGAAGCACCCGCCTTCCAGGCGTTTTTTTGCGGCCTGGATAGCGAGCTGCACCCTTCATGTCATCGCAGTCCTGCTTCTCATCGAGTATCCCGAGCTTTTATCGCCCGGACTGAACCGCTGGCTCCGGCAGCCTTCACTGCTGACTTCCATCTTTTCGCCCAGTTCCAATCAGCGAGGACAGGACTCAAACTGGAGAACCGTGGCCATCCTTGGAAAATCCTCCAACAACAGAATGGTGACGCCTTCGGCGGAAACACTCCGGAAGTACATGTACGACTGGAGTAAGAACGGATATGGAACGCCTCCCGTTCGTGTTCGCTGGGGAAATGAAAAACTGGGAGCTGCGGAAGCTGCCGAGTCTGCGTCGAAGTCTCGGCCCGTGCCGGGCACCCAGGAACCCAAGCCGGTTGACGTTGCCGCTGAGAAGGCAGCCGCTGCCGCTCAGGCGAACGAGCTCGCAAAGCCCGGCGGAGAAGCGCCTGCAGGGGGCAGCTCGGGAGCTCAGGTTGCCGCCGTGGATCCTGCCGCCGGCAAAGGAACCGTATATCTTCCAGCTGCGCAGCCGCCTGGCGACAAGGCAGTTAAAAAAACGGCCGAGACCTCTCCTAGCACAGCGCCAACCTCCATTCCAACTGGGATCAATCCTCCGCCTGCGCCTTTGACAGCCCCCTCGGCGAAGCCCACCAATCCAGCCCAGGCAAAAACTGAGACCAAGGTCTTCGAGGATCAGCAGAAGGCGATTCGTACCGAGGGGAGTGGCCTGTTCGGCACGAAGGGATTTCCTCTGGGAGAATATGCCCACGCGATCATCGAGCGCGTCAAAGAAAACTGGATGATCCCCTCCAACTTGCGCAACTCGCAGGGACGCACAACAGTTATCTTCTACATCGACCGGGATGGCCGCTTTACCGACGCCAGAATCATCACTTCGTCCGGCAGCAGTTCACTGGATCTGGCAGCGTTGAACGCCGTGATCGAATCCAACCCGTTCCCTCCACTGCCGAGAGGCTTTCCGGGAGATCGCGTCGGCGCCAAGTTTGTGTTCTCCTATAACGAGCATCAGTAGCTCTACTGATCCGTAATTTCATCACTTCCTGGCAAGGGTTTTTGGTGCCGTCAGAGATTAGGATTGGCAGCAGGCAGGCAGCAGGCAGCAGGCAGCAGGCAGCAAAAGCCCGGTATGAAAGAGCATCTGAGCTCGAGGCTGCCTGCCGCCAGCTGCCTACTGCATACTTGAGGCTATGGGCAGGAGTCTCCTCAAGACTGGATACGTGCGGCCACTTCTGGTTTCGGCCGCCGGGCCGCGCATCGTGGGGCGTGCTGGGTCTGATTGCTTTGATGCTGCTTGCGGCCGCATGTGGTCACAAGGCAAAGATGCAGCCGCCGAAAACCGCCGGCGCGGCTTCCACTACCGCACCTAGCACCCCGACCGTTCCTTCGGAGGCTCCAGCTTCGAAGGTCCAGCCGGCTCCGCCCGGCCCGGAAACCAAGCCGACTCCTGCTTCAAAACCAGCTGCTACTGCATTGCCGGCACCAGTCAATTTATCGGATAGCCCGCCAATACGAATCGGATTGGACACATCCGCCCGCGAGGTGCGAATCTCGTCTTCAGGTGAGTTTTATCTACTCGAAAAGATTCCCGAAGCCACTCGACAATCCGTGCAGGGAGATGTGCAGGTGCGCGTGGAGCGGGAGACGAAAGAATCCGCGACAAAATACCGCATCCAGGTTGCGTCGTTCTCCAAACCCGAGGCGGCGGAAGCATTACGCAGGAAATTGGCTAACAAGACCTCTACACCGGTGGCCGTGAATGAAAATCAGGAAATGGGTAAGCATCAGGTCCGTGTAGGAGAATTCGCCACCCGCGAGGAAGCTATGGTGTTCGCAGCGGATACGCTCCGCCGGCTTGGATATCGCGACTATCTCATCGTGAAGGAAAATGTCGCTGCCGGAAGCGGAGAGCTTATCTTGGCAATGCGGGGACCAGAGGGCCTCTTTCGGGTAAACAAAATGGGATTCCTCTTCTTTCCCGCCTCAATCACGAACCTGCTCCGACTGAACGGCAAGCCTTACCGGGGATTCTTCGAGCTGAGCCTGAACAAATCCGGCCGGATCACGGTTGTCAACCAGCTCGCTCTCGAGGAGTATCTTCTGAGCGTCGTGCCTGCAGAGTTCAGCCCCAACTCCTACCCGGAGTTGGCGGCTCTCGCGGCCCAATCCATCGCCGCCCGGACTTACGCGCTGAAAAACATGGGACGCTTTCGATCCGAAGGATTCGATCTGACGGCCGATGTTCGGACACAGGTCTACCCCGGCGCCACAGGGGAAAAAGACCTCACAGATGAAGCTGTCCGCCGCACCTTCGGCCTGGCGATCTATTATCAAGATCAGCTCATCAACGCCATGTATTCCTCCACGTGCGGAGGCCGAACTGAGGACTACTCCAACGTTTTCGATGGTCCTCCAGTTCCTTACTTGATAGGCGTCGTGTGCGCCACCGAACCCGTGCCTGAACAAAAAGCCAAAGTAAGTTTGAAGGGCATGCACAACTTGGCCAAGCCGGTCTATTCGGATGACGGTAGTGTGGCAAACCGAAGCCTGGAACTGGCTTATGTCCTCGGCTTAAGTGGTTTAAACTCCGTCACGGATGCGTACCTCACCGATCCTCCGTTGAGAGAGGAAACCTCGAAGTGGATCGAGAAGGCCCGGCGCATTGCCGGAAAAACTTCGGGGAAAATCCCGTCCGCCGGCCGTGATTTACGCACTCGCGCCGATTTCCTCCGCAATGCGGCAGAATCTTTTTTCGGCGCCCATGAAATCGAGCGCCGTATATCGAGCGCTGATGCTGATCATTACCTGGCGCACCTGAAGGATGGAGACTCCGTGCCTCGGTCCGCGCGGAAGGCGATCACGTATCTCATGCAGCAGCATCTCTGGCGTTCCGACCCGGAGAATCAGATCCGGCCAAACGAATCCCTCCGCCGTGCGGACGCTCTTTCTCTCATCCTCCGTTGGATTGAGTCCGTTCATCCCCAGATACTGCGAAGAGGAGTCTTCATGGGTCGAGCTGAGAGCGGGGTATCGGGGCCTGGCATATCGATCATGTCTGGAAACAAGATCCAGCAGTTTCCGCTGGCGAGCGACGTCCGTCTCTTCCTTGTGGTCAAAGGCGCGAGTACTCCCGCCGACGGCATCAAGATGATCGGGAACGAAAAGGTAACCTTTCATCTGGCGGATAACGGACACATCGATTTCCTCGAGGTGGAACCAAATCCCACCGGGGCCTCGAGCGATCGCTTCTCTCCCGCCACGACCTGGAACGTAACCATGACAAAGTCAGCACTGGCAGAGAAACTCCGTCCGCTGACGAATGGGATCGGCGAATTTCGAGATCTGAAACCATGGAAACTGGGGACATCCGGCAGGGCCGTCCAGATTCAGATCATCGGAAGCCGGCGCAGCGTGGTAATGAATGGGTACAAAGTCAGGAGCGCACTGGGTTTGAGGGATACACTGTTCAAGATTTCACGTGCAGTCAGTGCCGATGGAAACATCAAGAGCTTCACATTTCATGGCCGCGGCTGGGGACACGGCGTTGGGTTCTGCCAGGTAGGAGCATTCGGAATGGCGCGCGCCGGGTGTTCCGATGAGGAGATCCTCAAAACTTATTATCAGGGTGTCGAAATTCGCAAGGCTTACTGATCTCGTTACTGGGGGTCAAGGATAAGGGGCGCGGGCCAGGGACCAGGGGTCGAGAACTTGGACCTGAACTCGAAAAGGGCGTTGCAGGAGGGTAAGGCAGTCAAAAGCGAGCCATAACCATTTGGATCTCCAACTCCAAGTCTCGAATCCCCGGCCCCTGACCCCTGTTACGATATGGATAGACGGCGGTCGCAGATTCTGGGAATTATCATGCTGGCTATACTCCTCCTGGCAATCGCGTGCCTGCGCTACTATCTTAAACTGGGCTAAAACAAAGTTCGTAGTTCACAGTTCGCTGTTCGCAGCAGTTCACAGCCCTGCGGTTCAGCCGGTTTTTTTGCGAACTGCGAACCGCAAACTTGTCACCTGAAACTCCACCTCCTCGAGGCGAAGAATTTCGTCCAAAAGAACAAGATATTTGGATTTGTAATATGTCCGCATCCGATTATCCGGGTGTTGTCATACTCGGACCAACCGCATCAGGCAAGACTGGCCTGGGCATGGCACTTGCAGCACGATTTCACGGGGAAATCATCAGCTGTGATGCACTGCAGGTCTACCGGTTCATGGATATCGGCACGGCCAAGGCGACTCCCGCCGAACGGGACAGAGTGCCTCACCACATGCTGGATCTGAGGGATCCTGGAGAAGACTTCTCGGCAGGAGAATACCAACGCAGCGCACGCCAATCCCTGGACGCAGTACGCGGGCGAGGAAAGCTCCCCCTCGTAGTTGGAGGAACGGGCTTCTATCTGCGCGCGTTGATCGACGGACTTTTCGAGGGCCCGGGGCGCTCTGACGAGCTGAGGGTCCGCATGCGCCGAATCATCGAACTGCGTGGGCCCGGCTGCCTTTACCGGGCCCTGCGCCGCGTCGACCCCGAGACCTCTGCACGCATTGCACCGGCAGATTCCGCAAGGATCATCCGAGCCTACGAAGTCTACTTGCTGACAGGCAAACCTATGAGCTGGTGGCAAGGCCGGCCCAGAGACACGCTTCTCGGCTATTGCTGGCTCAAGCTCGGAATCGAGACGCCGCGTCCGCTGCTTTACGACAGAATCAACGCACGCGTCACAGACATGTTCGACAAGGGATTCATAGAGGAGGTTCGGGGATTGCTTGAGCGGTTCCCAAGGGACTGCCAGGCGTTCAAGGCCATCGGTTACAGGGAGGCTACGGCCTACCTGGAAGGCAAGCTTTCGTTGGAACGGGCAATGGAGCAAACCCAGCAGGAGAGCCGCCGTTATGCAAAGCGGCAGATGACCTGGTTCCGATCAGATTCAAGCGTTTTTTGGCTGGACGGCGCGCTCGTTCCAGAGACTCTCGAAGCCGAAGCCGCGCGCCTCGTCGCGGATTTCCTGGCGAAGGACCAATGGCGATAGCCTTCACATTAGCGTTGGCAGCGCCGCCGGGTTAGTGTCCGGCAGAACGATTCCTTTGCCCTGTCTTCCTCAAGTTCCCATCGCCTTCTCTTTCCCGGCAGCGCTTTCGCACTGGGAGGTGCACTATCCATACCAATACCCTCCTCCGCTCTAAGACCCCGCCATCCCACTGAATTCAGAGGGCTTACCTGTCTTGGGATCCGATCGGGCGATAGTGACCTTCGGAAAAAGTAATCAGAAATGCTCACTTTCTGACGAGGATTTCGATGACTTCTTACTGGCCATGAGGAGTCGCGTTCGTCTTCGATTCCGAAGTTGCCGGTTGCTCAAGGTCATCAGCTTCCGGACCTGTCTGATATGCCACTCCTGGAAAAAGAACTCCTGAGTGCAAGAGCCCTGATGTGATCAAGCCGGAAGGTTGGCGCTCGTCAATCCCAAATCATCAATCATCAATCGTCAATTTGTTACCCTCCCCTCATTCGCTATAATGGCTATTCCTTACTCAGCGCCCAGGAGGGCCTAAATGGAATTTGAACCGGTCATAGGGCTCGAGGTGCACGCGCAGCTCCTCACTCGCAGCAAGCTGTTCTGCGGATGCAGCACTCAGTTCGGCGCGCCGCCCAATGCGAACACTTGTCCCGTTTGTCTCGGGCTCCCGGGAGCATTGCCTGTTCTGAACCGCGAGGCCGTGACCATGGCCGTGCGAGCAGCTCTGGCTCTCGGGTGCACCGTGAACCCCGTGTCCATATTCGCACGAAAGAACTACTTCTATCCCGACCTGCCCAAGGGCTACCAGATATCGCAGTACGACCGTCCTCTCGGCGAGCACGGATCGGTGACGGTCTTCTCGGGTGATCGAACGGAAAAGGGTCAGATCGTCAACCGGCGCGAGAAAGCCTTCAATATCACCCGGCTCCACATGGAGGAGGACGCGGGCAAATCAATTCATGAGGGCCTGCCGGAAGCGGAAACGAAATCGTACGTAAATTTGAATCGCAGCGGCGTTCCGCTGGTCGAGATCGTTAGCGAGCCGGACTTCCGCAGTAGTCAGGAGGCTTATGACTATCTGACACACCTGCGCAAGACACTGCTCTACCTTGGGGTCTGCGACGGGAACATGGAGGAGGGGAGCCTGCGCTGTGATGCCAACGTCTCTGTACGCCCCGCCGCTTCACAGGAATTCGGGACCAAGGTCGAAATCAAGAATCTGAACTCCTTCCGCTTCCTACAGAAGGCGCTCGACTACGAAATCGAGCGCCAGAAGCGCGTTCTTGCCGAAGGGGGACGCATTGTCCAGGAGACGCGCCTCTGGGATGAGGGCCGAGCCTGTACTTTTCCGATGCGCAGCAAGGAAGAAGCACACGACTACCGTTACTTCGCTGAGCCCGATCTCCCCCCTCTGAAATTGGCTTCCCCGTGGATCGAGGAAATGAAAAGGACGCTCCCGGAGTTGCCGCACGAAAAGATGAAGCGCTTCACGTCCGAGTATCAGCTGACGAGCGACGATGCATTGCTTTTGACCTCCACCCGCACACAGGCGGAGTACTTCGAAGAATGCTCGAGGCTCTCCGGCAATCCTCGCAGCAGCGCCAACTGGATCATGGGCGACCTGAGCTACGCGTTGAAGAACTCCGGCAAAGAGATCGAGAACTGCCCTGTCCCGCCCGGCCACCTGGCCGCCCTGATTCGAACGGTCGACTCTGGAGAGATCTCAGGGAAGATCGGAAAGACCGTGTTTGAAGAGATGTACAGAACCGGCGAGGAATCAGCCGCTG
>Ga0315277_10009963_pt1 | contig 12097 bp, 5 predicted proteins | sample YL17G05_15_MG_FD_203695 | JGI IMG/M metagenome (GOLD analysis project Ga0315277, IMG submission 203695) | Sediment microbial communities from Yellowstone Lake, YNP, Wyoming, USA - YL17G05_15 | ecosystem: Environmental > Aquatic > Freshwater > Lake > Sediment | place: USA: Wyoming | collected... | reverse complement strand
CCCCCCAAAAAAAAAATTTGTAAGGAACTGGTCGCCGGGGGGGCAGCCGGTGCCATCGCCAAGACCTGCGTCGCCCCCCTCGAGCGAGTGAAGATCCTGTTCCAGACGGGGAGGATGAGGTCGAGCGCAGCAGCTGGAGGAAGCAAAAGCAGCATCTCGGGCACGCTGGCGTCGATCGCGAGGACCGAGGGCCCCCGCGGTCTCTTCAAGGGGAACGGGGCCTCGGTGCTCCGGATCGTCCCCTACTCCGCGCTGCACTTCGGAGCCTACGAGCAGTACCGCGCGTGGCTGGTCAGGGCGCTGGCGCTCGACGGCGGAGCGGGCGCCGGCGGCGCCGCGAGCGGACGCCGGGCGGGCGAGGCGCGGCGGCGGGTCCCCGCCTGGGTCGACCTGCTGGCCGGCTCCGGCGCCGGGGCGACGGCGGTGCTCGCGACATACCCCCTGGACCTGGCCAGGACGCGGCTGGCGTACGACATGGAGGGCGGCGTTGCCGAGGCGGGAGAGAGCCCGGGGAAGGAGAAGGCGGGCTCGCCGGCAAAGGCGACCGTGCGGTCGGTGCTGCGCGCGACCGTCGCCAGGCACGGCCTCCGCGGGCTCTACTGCGGGATCGGCCCCACGCTGGCCGGGATCCTGCCGTACGCGGGCTTGAAGTTTTACGTCTATCAGTCGGCGAAGCACGCGCACTTGAGCTCGAGCGCGGCGGCGTCGAGCGACGGAGGAGGAGGACCACAAGGAGGAAACGAGGGAGGACGACAAGGAGGAAACGAGGGAGGACGACAAGGAGGAAACGAAGGAGGACGACAAGGAGGAAACGAGGGAGGACGACAAGGAGGAAACGAGGGAGGAAAAGGAGGGGCGGGAGCGGAGAGCTCGTCTTCGTCATCGTCACCTCGGGGCCGGCCCTCCGTCGCGGTCACGCTGGCATTCGGCGCGGCCGCGGGCCTGGTGGCGCAGACGGCGACCTACCCCCTGGACGTGGTGCGGAGGCAGATGCAGGTGGCGGGCTTGGCGCAGGCGCAGGCGGCGCGGGTCGGAGGAGGAGGGAGTGCCGGCGGTGGTGGAGGTGGCGGCGGAGTCGGAGGTGGCGGTGGAGGAGCCGGAGGAGCAACAGCGACAGCTTCTTTGGCCCCTTCTTCTCCAACGACGACCAAAGCGATGCCCCGCTCCACCTGGGCAGGACTCCGCAGCGTCTGGGCGTCCGGGGGCCTCCGCGCGGCCTTCGCCGGAGTGTCGATCAATTATTTGAAAGTGGTGCCGTCGACGGCAATCGGGTTTTCGACGTACGACTTCCTGAAGAGTTACCTGGGGCTGAGCCACAATCTGTAAATCAATTTAGAAACGAGCCTTGGTTCACTCGAACAGAGAAAGACATTGCGACTGGCGTTGAGGTCGAGAGACTGGGGACAGATTTCATGGCAAAACGAGCTCTTTTCCTTTCATCACGTTTTTAACAAAAGCTGGCACCGCTTCTCTCTCTCTCTCTCTCCCCTCGTTCCCTCACTCGACATCGACCATCAACGCCGCCACCTCCCTCGCCAAAGAGTGCAGCGGCAGCCCCACGACGTTGAAATAGCACCCCTGGATCCCTTCCACGAAGGCTCCGGCGGGGCCCTGGATCCCGTACCCGCCGGCCTTGCCCAGGTTCTCCCCGCTGGCCACGTAGGCGTCGATCTCCGAGTCGGGCAAGTCTGCGAAGCGCACGACCGTGGTCTCGGAGAAGGACTTCGAGGAGGTCGCGCTCTCTTCCTCTCCTCGTCCTGCTTTTCGGACCAAGACAAGTGCGACCCCCGTGCTGACCGAATGCTTCCTGCCAGAGAGCCTCCGTAGCATCTCCGTCCCTTCGAGCCCACCGTCGGTCTCCGACGGCTTCTCCAAGATCAGGGAGTCGACCTCGACGACGGTGTCTGCTGCGATGACGAGGACGTTTCTTGGGTCGTCGCTCGCTTCGGCCTCTTCCTCGACGACCAGGGCCGCAACTTCTTTTGCTTTCGCCCACGCTGTCGCCCTCGCGTACGTAGCCCCGTCGGTGGTCTTGGGCAGGTCTTCCGCGAACGAGCTGGGCCTGACTTCGAACTTCGTTATGCCCAGCTGCCTCAGGAGCTCTGCCCGGCGCGGCGAGGCCGAGGCCAGGACGATCCTGGTCGAGGCCGCGAGGCGAGGCAGGGCGTCGAGGATCATGAGAGAGGCAAGGTGCCGACTGATGGTTTTGTTTTGTTTTGTTTTCCTTTTTCCCCCTCTCTGTTTAGCTTCTCTCGGCTCTGCGTGCACGATTTGCTCGCCTGGATCACGCGAGAGCAACAAACTCGACCTGCAGCTACGTGCTTGAGAACTCAATCGAATTGCGTACGCGCAGTGCTTTGAGCTCCCTTTGATGCGAGAGAGAAAAACCAATGCCGTACAGATCAGTGGCGAATAGTGACGGGTGCCGTCATTCGAGAGAGCAGCTCTCCCCATTCTCTCTCACTTTTCATTCTTTTTGAAGCTGCGGCGGAGAGGCGCGCTCTGTTTGAAAGCAGACAGCAGCAGTCCCCCAGCAGCACGTGCATCGCCTCAGACTTTTCTACATGGAGGACGACGACAACGGAGGAGGAGCAGAGGCCGCTGCCGCTGCTGCTGCTGCTCCCGCTGCCGCTGCTGCTGCGGCGGCGGACGATGCTGCTCGATCGCCAGAGGTCGTCGATGCGCCGGCTCCTGCTGCTGCCGCTGCCGGTGACGCCGCTGACGCCCCTGTCGCTGCACCGCCCTCGCTCCCCGACTGGCTGGGTCCCTCGTCAATGGCGTACCTCACGACTGAAGCGCTCGCGTCTCTGCGCGCTGGTGGAGAGACGGTGAGTGGAAAAGAGAACGAGTCATTTGGCGGCCTCGAGGGGAAAAAAACGCCGACCTCCTCCCTCTCCTTTCCTTGTTTCTCACCTCCCTTTCTTCCAACCCTCCCCTCTCCAAATTCTGCAGCCCTCGGCGATCCAAGCCCCGAACGACGCCGCGTCGGGATCGGCGTTCGCCTACGAGCTCGTCTGGGCAGTCGCCAGGGAGAAGCTTGCCGCTGCGAAACCTCCACCGCCGAAGAAGCGGAGGTCGCTCATCGGCGCTGCTGCTTCGACCTCTGCTGCTGCTACCGAGGCCGGAGCCGAAGCCGCTGCTGCTGCTGCTGTCGCCGCCGCTGCCGCCGCCTCTGTCGTCACGGCCCTCGACGCCCTCAAGGCGGCGGGCTTGCTGGGCGGCGGGTCAGCTGCCGAAACGGCAGCGAAGGAGGGCGACGGGGCCGTGCCCGCCGCCGACGCCGGCGCTGCGGTTGAGGGGGGCGACGACCGGGAGAAGGGTTCCCTCCGGCCGCCGCCGCCGAGCTGGCTCTCTCCGGCCCTCGCCGACGCCCTGTGGCTCGCCTGGCAGGAGCTCGGGGAGGCAGGGGCGGCAGCGGCAGCGGCAGCGAGCGCGAAAGGCCCTGCAGCCGCCGCTTCCTCGGAGGACCCCTCGCCGCTGCAGGCCGCCCGCCTTCACGTTGCGGCCCTCGCCCGCGTTCTGATGCTCCCGCCTCCGTCCTGCGATGCCGCTGGAAACCGACCTCTCTTTCTTCCTCCTCTCTTGAGGGCAGACCTGATGCGCTCTGGCGACGGGGACCTCCTCGCGGCCTCGCTTGCCCTGCCCCTCCGAGGCGCCGCCGCGCAGTCGGCAGACGCTCCTCCTCCTCCCGCCCCCGCTCCCGCGGCCGTCGCGCTCGCCGCCGACGCCCTGCGAAAGCGCGAGGTCAGGCTCAACACGCGAGCCCTTTACACCCAGCACAAGTTCAACCTGATGCGCGAGGAGGCCGAGGGCTACTCGAAGCTGCTGGCGCTGCTGCACGGGGTGTTTGGGGAGGCGGCGGCGCTTTCTTTGCGGTCGAGGTCGAGCTCCGCTTCTTCTTCTTCTTCTTCTTCTTCTTCTTCTTCTTCTTTGAGCTCATCGTCGTCTCAGAACTTCGCCGCCGCCGTCTCATCCGCGGCCGAGGACCTCGCGTCGCTCATCGGCGTGTTCGACCTCGACCCCAACCGCGTGGCGGACGCAATCATCGAGGCGGCACAGGAGGGGGCCTTTGTCGCCTCTGTTTCTTCTTCGGGCTCGAGCTCGAGCTTGAGCTCGAGCAGCAGCAGCATCGCTTCTTCTTCTCCTGCCGCCTCGGCGGTCTCGTTCGTCGTCGCCGGGGGGCCCATCGACGACGCTCTCGAAGCTCTGCTCGCACCCTTTGCGAAGGAGACGATCGCGCAGGTTCTCGGGGCGAGGTGCCAGCGGGCGGCCGCCGCCGTGCGAGCGGCGGCGACCTCTTCGTCGCCGGGGGAGGGCCTCGCCGGCGGCGGCGCCGGGGCAGCCTCGCCGAAACCTTCTTCCTCCTCCTCTGCCTCGCCTCCGCCTCCTCCTCCTCCTCCTCCTTCCGACGCGGCCCTGTGGCCCGTCGCGGCTGCGCTGTTATCTTCCAGCCTCGTCTCCCTCGAGGAGCTCCTCCCGCACCTGAGCCCTTCCTCCTCCTGGTCCCCTACCTCCGAGGAAGGCGGGGGCGAAGGAGGAGGCGGCGACGAGCTCGCGGCGGCGGCCCGGGCCGGAAGGGCCGCAGCGACGGCCGCGGCCGCCGCCGTCGGGAAGATCTCCCTGACTTCCTCGAAGTCCGAGGGCGGCGGCAACGCGAGCGCCCTCTCGGGCCTCGACGCCGCCGCGGCCGGGGCCCCCGCGGCCGGGCTGTCGGCGGCGGGGCTCGAGCTCGACGCGCGCCCGCTCGCGGCGCTGCCCGTCGGCGGCGCCGCCGGGGCCGCGGCCAACCAGCCCCTGCTCCTGCTGGAGGCGCTCCTCCGCTGCGGGAGCAGGAGCGGGGACGAGGAGCACGCGAATGCGAGGAAGCGGGAGAACGCCGCGGCGCTCTATTCCGCGCTCGTCGCCAAGGGGATGGACCCGGCCGCTTCCCCGGGGGTCGCCGCCGCGCTCGCGGCGTCGGCGCTGGCGTCGCTGGAGAGGGCGATGATGCCCTCGTCTCCCTCCCCCCCTCCTCCTCCTCCTGCTCCTCCTCCTCCTCCTCACCCTCTCCCGCTGCTGCTCCCCCCGTCGCCTCCTCTGTCCGACTTCCCAGAGCGCGCCCTCGAGGACCTCTTGGCCCTCGGGCAGCACGCCTTCGTCTCCCCCCCGCTCCTCTCCCTGGCCTGCAGGGCCTGGCGCTCTGTCGTCGAGACGAGCCTGCAAAGGCTCGACGGCGACGGCGGCGACGGCGGGGAAGAGGGCGGCGACGGAGGGGCCGCCCTGGCGCGCTCCGCTCTGTCCCGCGCCGAGGGCCTCTTCACCTCGGTCATCTTTCCCGCCACGTCCCTGCTCCCTGGGTCCGCCGCAGCCGCCTCCCTGGCCTGGTCGTGCCTGGAACTGCTACCCTACGAGCAGCGCTACCGCCTCTACGCGGCGCACCGCGAGGTCGTCGCCGCCGCCTCGGCGTCGTCCTCCCCGCTGCTGTCGGCCGCCTCGAAAATGGCGGTGGTCGCCGCCCGGAAGGTCATGCGCAGGCTGCACGCTCCCGCGAGGGCCCTGTCCTCTGCGGCGCAGCGGGAGAGGGCAGCGGCGCAGGCGCCGTTCGCGCGCATGATGGCCAAGGCCTCGCACGCGGCGCCGCTGGCCGTCGCGCAGGCCGTCGCCGCGCAGGCCGAGGCCTACCCCAACATGACCGACCCCTGCGTCGAGGCGCTCAAGTACTGCTCCCCGCTCACGATGGACGCGCTGGGCTTCGTGCTGCTCGACCGCCTCGCGTCGTCGCGCAGGCCCAAGCTCAAGGACGACGGCGTCAACATCGCGGACTGGCTCGCGGCGCTCGCCGGCTTCGCGGGCTGCCTCTGCCGGCGCTGGCCCGAGCGCGTCGCCGCGCGGCCAATCGTGCAGTACGTCGCCAACACCCTCAGGGAGTCGGACCCCTACGACCTGCTCGTCCTCAAGGAGCTGCTGACGACGATGGGGGGGGTGCCGACGGTGGCGGACCTGTCCGAGGGGCAGGTCGAGGCGCTGGCGGGCGGGAGCGTGCTGCGGGAGCTGGCGCTCAATGTCGGGGGGGACTCGTCTTCCTCTTCCGGCGGCGGCGGCGGCGGCGGAGGAGGAGGAGGAGGAGGAGGCGCTCCCGCTCTCGCTCCCGGGTCTTCCTCTTCGTCCTCCTCTGCGGCGACGCTGCTGGCCGCGGAGAAGGCCAAGGCGCGCGTGGCCGCGAGGCTGGCCGCGGCGCTCTCCGAGGACGGGAGCGGAAAGGGAGGAGACGGAGCCGTCGTCGCCGTCGGCGACAAGGGCAGCAAGGGCAGCGGCGGCGACAACTCGCTCACCCTGCCTCTGCTGATCCTCCTGGCTCAGCAGCGCAAGGCCGTCGCCGCGACCACCTCGAGCCCGCACGTCAAGCTCATCGCCGAGCTCTACGATAAGACGCACGAGACCTGCCTCCAGTACGTTGAGTTCCTGCGGAGGTCGCTGAGCCCGCGGGCGCTGGCGGCGGCGCTGGCGCCGGCCCCCTTGGGCGCGGCGAGCTCGGAGTTTGGCGTAGACGCGCCCGTGGCCTTTGACGCGTGGAGGAGCCTGCTGCCGCTGGTGTCGCCCGCAGCGGTCGAGGCGGCGGTCCAGAGGTCTGGGGACGCCGCCGAGAGGGAGGAAGACGAGGCCAAGGAGGAGAAGAAGAAGAAGGCGGAAGAAAAAGAGGCAAAGAAGGCGGCGTCGGCGGCGTCGGCGGAGAAAGCCAACGGAGCCGCCGAAGAGGGCGAAGCGCCCAAAGAGCCCGAAAATGCCACCGCCGCTGCTGCTGACGAAGACGACGGCAAGGAGGAAGGAGAAGAGGGCGAGCTCGAGGACGCGCAAGAAGAGGGAGAGACGACCTTGACCCCCGCCGGCCCTGCCGCTCTGATGGCGGAAGCGGAAGCCGCAGCCGGAGAGAACAACACCGGCGGCGGCGCTGTCGTCGCCGCCGCCGCCCCTTTGAGCGCGCGCGCCGCGGCAGAGGCCAAGGCCCGCGAGCTCCTCTCCCCTCTGCTTCCTCTCGCCGACTCAAGCAGCGGCGGCGGCAGCAGCAGCAGCGGAAGCGGTACCAAACACCTCGTCCCCTTCCCGACGCTCATCGCCGAGGCCACCGCGATGCAGCCGCCCTCCACCTGGCGCGCGCTGACGCCGCAGCTCTATTCCGCGTTCTGGCGCTTACAGCTGGGCGACCTCGTGGTCCCCGAGGAGGCGTACGCCGTCGAGCGCAGGCGCGCCGTGGCCGAGGGCGCGCAGGCGAAGAGGCGGCTGGCCGACGTGGAGAGGGACAAGGCCGCAAAGGAGCGCGCGGCCGCTTCGTGGCGAGGGGGCGGCGGCATGATCACTCAAGGCGCCTGGGGCATGCAGCAGCAGACTTACCAGATGCAGCAGCAGGGGCAGCAGCTCGCCGCCTCTCCCGAGGAGCTCCGCGCCCTCGACGAGGACGCGCGCGCCCTGCGCCTCGACGTCTCCAGGGCCTCGGACGCCGTCGCGAGGCTCGACGAGGAGCTCGCGGGGAGGCGGAGGCACGTCGCGGCGGTGCTGGCCGCGGTCGAGGCCGAGGCGCTGGTGCTCGACTTCTCCTCGGACCCGAGCGGGAGGGTAGCTGCGGCGCCCCGCGCTCCTTCTCCATCTGGCTCTTCGGCTTCGAAAGATACCATCGGCTGGCTGGGCGGCGTGAGGGGCCGCGTCGCGGCCTCCGCGACCGTCGAGGCGTTTGTCGAGCGCTGCGCGCTGCCGCGCCTGCTGCACTCCCCCGGGGATGCCGCCTACGTCGCCGCCTTCGTCGAGGTGCTGCTGCAGCAGAGGCTGCGCCTCCCGGGGTTCTCGACGCTGCTCTACTACGACCGCGTGATGAAGGAGGTGGTGGGGGGCGCCCTGCTGTCCGCGACGGACAGGGAGGCCGGGAACCTTGGGATCTTCCTGAGGCACACGCTGCGCGCGCTGGAGAGGTGAAGAAGAGTTTTTTTTCTCTTTCAGAGAGGGAGGGGGGCGAGAGAGAGGGGATTCCGGGGGAAAAAAACTCACTCCCCGTCCCTCCCCCCCCCTCTCTCCGCTCTCAACGACAAAACAGGTGGAGGACCGACGAGCAGGCCTTCTCCCGAGAGTGCGTCGGCAGCCCGGGATTCGCGCTGCTCTCGTCGTTCGACCCGGGCTACGCCGCCGCTTCGGCGGCCGCGGCGGCTTCGGCGGCGGCGGCGTCGAGCGGCGGCGGCGGCGGCGGCGGCCCCGTCCCGTCGCCTTTCCCGGCGGAGACGATCGCGACCGCGCGCGCCAACTTCAACAAGCTGTGCCACAAGCTGCAGGCCAAGGCCTGTAAGCTGCTCGCGGGAGGGTGCCTGTCTTCGGGTGAGAGAGTGAAAGAGAGAGAGTTTTTTTTTCTTCTTCTTTCTTCACTTTTTTTTTGTTTTCGACGGAGAAGAGAAAATCCAAAAAACTCACTCGAATCGACTCTCTTCCAAAAACAACCAACAAGGCTCCTACATCCGCGCCCGCAACGCCCTGCTCGCCCTCAACGCCTCCGTCCGCACCTTCCCCTCGCTCGCCACGCTCGCCACGTCGCTGTCGAGAGCGGCCCAGGCCCTGAAACAAGACGACCCGCGCGAGGACGTCAGGACCCTGGCGAACATGTACGTCCTGGCCCTGACTCGAGAAAAGAGCAGCGGGAGGATGCTGAGCGCCGAGGCGTTCGCGAAAGGAGCGGCGGCCGGGGCGCAGCAGGCGGAGCAGAGGGCCGCTGCCGCGGCGAGGAGGGAGAGGGAGGAAAGGGAGGCTGCCGCTGCTGCCGCTGCCGCCGCTGCTGCTGCCGCCGCCGCCGCGAAAAAGGCGCTCTCTCCGAGCGCTGTGCCTTTCGTTCCGAAAACCGGAGGAGGAGGAGGGGGAGGAGGAGGAGGAGAAGGGGGAGGAGCCGCTCTCCGCGCCTCGGCAAAGGAGTTCAGGCCCTCTGCCCCCGCTGCTCCTGCCCCGCCGCCGCCGCTGCCGCAGAAGCACTCTTCGGGGGGGCCGCCGCCGCCGCTGCGCTCCTCTGGTGCCGCTGCCGCCGCCGCCGCCGCCGCCGCCGCCGCCGCTTCGGCAAGGCCTCCGCCGCCGCCGCCTCTCGCGAGCCGCGGCGGCGGCGGCGGCGGAGGTGGAGGAGGCCGAAGCAGCAACAACAACAACAATGGAATTGGCCTCGACCCTGACAGGGCCAGCCGCGACTGGAGGCGCCGGGACGATCCCGCGGAGGCGAACGCTTCTCGAGGCGGCCGCAGCGGCGGCCGCGGCGACGACAGCGACCGGCCGTCGAAGCGAGCCCGCGGCGGCGGAGGCGACGAAGCTCGCCCTGGAGGAGGAGGAGGAGGGGGCCCGCCGCCGCCTCTCGCCACTTCTTCTTCAGCTGCTGCTGCTGCCGCTTCTGACGACAAGAGGAGCAGCGGCAGACACTCAAAGCGCTCCCGCGACGACGACGAGAAGAAAGGAGGAGGGGGAGGGGGCGAGAGGGATCGAGGCGAGAGGGAGCGAGGGGGAGGAGGCGAGAGGGAGCGAGGGCGCAGCGACGGCGTCAAGAACGATGACGGCGCGCCTGCTGCTGCTGCTGATGCTGCTGCTTCTCGCTCTTCCAAGCGCAGCAGGAGGGCCTCCCCGCTGGCGCCGCAGCAGCCCTCTGATCGGGACCGCGGCGGTGGCGGAAGCGACCGCTCGCGCCGCGGCGTCGGAGGAGAAAAGTCTGCTGCTGCTGCTCCTGCTGCTCCGCCGCCCCCGCTTCCTCGCGGCGGCGGCGGGCCGCCGCCGCCGCTGCAGCAGTCAGGAGAGCCGTTCCAGTTTTCTGCCGCCGCTTCCTCCAAGGATGACAAGGCGAGCAGGAGCCGCGGCCGCGCGGGAGGAGGAGGAGGAGGCAGCGGCGGCGGGAAGGGGGGCGGTGGTGCAGGAGGAGGGGGAGGAGGTCGAGACCGCGGAGGTGGAGGGAGCTCTCGGAGCGGCGGCGGCAGGAGGTAGAGAGAGAGAGAGAGAGAACTGAATGCAAAACAATTTGGAACGAGAACCGCACATTCAAGTTTTTGTTTCTTCGTAATGACATTCTCCAGAACAAAACTCAAAAGGAGGAAGGTGAAAAGAAAAGAAAGAACTAGGCGCTGCGCTCGTTGTTTTGGTAAATAGTGCTTTTTTTTGGCCCCCTCCCCCCCCCCCCCGAACGTTTCCTCTCAACTCCTCAAAACTCTCATCGAATCAAAACAAATCAAGTTTCCGGTTCCGATTCCCTCCCTCTCCCTCTCTCTCAAACTCTCCTTCTCTTACGCCAGATACTTGTACACAGTCGCCGCCGTGGGGTCCCGCTCCAGATACTCCCTCTCGATCAGGGACTCGATCTGCTTCTTGATCACCTTGGGGTCGGGCTGGAAGAGCCGCGCGAGCTGCGGCGTGACCTCGAGCAGCAGCTCGCGGTGTGAGAGCCGCTTGCGCGCCTTCATCACTCGCACGATCGCCGCGTCGATCGCGTTGCAGCGGTCGCGGGCGACGTCCTCGACGACCTTGCGCTTCTCCTCGGACGAGACCTGTGGCAGCGGGATCTTGACGCGGCGCATGCGGTCGGTGAAGGCGGCGTTGACGACAAAGACGTCGGTCGGCGAGATCTTGCGCGAGGCCTTGGCCGAGGCAGCGGCTGCGGCTGAAGAGCCCGCTCCCGATCCGTCTCTCTTCAGCAGCACCCTGTGCTTGAGCACCGACAGCGACGCCAGCACGCGCTGGGCGTCCTCGTCGGGCATCCTCAGCCTCTCGCGCAGCTCCGAGTAGCCCAGCGTCTCCTGGGGAGCGTCGTTGAACATCATCAGCGCCGCGGCCTGCGTCGTCGCCAGCACCAGCTCGAGAGGGCGCGGCCCGAAGTTGCCGCGCAGGTGGCACGAGCCGATGGTGTACTGCCACGTCAGCTTGCGGTGCAGGTTGGCCGTCTCGTAGAACTCGGAGAAGGCCGCGACCCCCGCCTCGAGCTCGGCGGGCAGCTGCAGGTCGAAGCTCGGGTACTTGGGCCAGAACCCCGTCGTCAGCACCGTGACCGAGAGGTCGACCGGCGGCGGTGGCGGCGGCGCCGCCCCGGCGGCCGGGGCGCGGGCCCCGAGCCGGGCCGCGCGGCCCTTCTTCCAGTCGTCGAACTGGTTCTGCTTCTCCCGGGCCAGGGTCAGGTCCGTCAGCATCCCCTCCATCTTGGACGTGAACTGCGAGCCGCACTGCTGCTTGAGCCTCGCGAGCACCGAGCGCTCGGCGTCGTCGTTGGAGGCGCCGGACCCGAAGAGCAGGCGGCGGCCGAGCTTCTTCTTGTAGAACTCGGAGAAGAGGTCCTTCTCGGAGACGTAGGGCAGGAGCTCGATGACTTTCTCCAAGGCGAGGTCGACGTTGTCCTCTCCGGCCGCGGTCGCGTCTGCGGCCGCGGCGGCGGCCGCCTCGGCCGCGGCGGCGGCGGCGGCGGAGGCGCCGGCACCCGGGGAGGGGGCCTCGCCATCGGCGGCGTCGGCAGCAGCTTTTGCGGCGGCGGCGGCGGCGGCGCCTCCCCCACCCCCCCGGCGGCCCGACGCACCCGCGGCGGTTCCTCCCCCTCCGGCGGCGGCCGCGGCGGCCCCGACCCCGCTCGACCCCTTGCGCAGCAGCGCGTCGCAGTAGTTGGCCATCAGCTCCGAGAGCTGCGACCCCCCCACGGACTTGTTGCAGAAGGCCTCGAAGGCCTCCTTCAGCGCCTTGTGGAAGTGGCTCGAGTTCTGGAAGCACTCGGCGACGAACGAGAGGTACTTGTCGTGGAGCGCGACGGCGTCGCGGACGAACTGGTGCTCGGCCGCGGCGCCGGCGGTCTTCTCGGCGGCCTTTTCGGCGGCGGAGGAAGAGGCAGAAGCGGCGGCAGCGCCGGCGGCGGCGGCTGCAGCCTCGGCCTTCTCGCGCCTCGCCGCGGCGGCGTCCTCGGCCCTGCGCAGGAGGGCGTTGCCCTCGCCTGTTGTTGTTTGTTTTTGGAAGGAGGCGATGATGGCGGAAGAGGGAGAAGAAGAAGAATTAGTTTTGGAGGAAAAAAAGGGAAAAAAAACTCACCTCGCTCTCTCGCGCTCAAAAATCGGCGCCGGCGCGCGCGGGGGGGTGGGGGGGGGGCGCC
>Ga0315277_10009962_pt1 | contig 12097 bp, 9 predicted proteins | sample YL17G05_15_MG_FD_203695 | JGI IMG/M metagenome (GOLD analysis project Ga0315277, IMG submission 203695) | Sediment microbial communities from Yellowstone Lake, YNP, Wyoming, USA - YL17G05_15 | ecosystem: Environmental > Aquatic > Freshwater > Lake > Sediment | place: USA: Wyoming | collected... | reverse complement strand
CACCAACCGTAGCCTTTTTTCCCGTCCAAGAGCACAAACACCAGCCAACGGGTTTCGTCGGCCTGATGGAATCCGCCGAGCCGATTCCGCTTAAGGAGCGCCTCGTAGATCGGACGCAACATCGGCTCGATCCGCCGCAGCCCGTCGTTCACCGTGCCTGCCGGCAAGTCCAGATCATACTGTTCGAGTTGCCCCAATAACCGCTCCGTGGGCCGATACGACGAATACTTGACTAGCTATCTTCCGGGACAGAAACTAATGACGCCCCATGGCATCCGGGGCCGAAAACTGGCAGAATGCCCTTTCTGCACAAGGAAAACCCCAAGGGGCCATCCCGGGATGAAACTGGCCTATCTCGACTGTGCCAGCGGTATCAGCGGCGACATGATGCTCGGCGCCCTGGTCGACGCCGGCGTCGATCTGGGCGAGCTCAGCGCGGCGGTCGAATCGCTGGGCCTACCCGGCTGCCGCCTGAGCGCGCAGGAAGTCAAGAGGCAGGGTTTTCGAGCGACGCAGGTCACGGTGGAGTACGAGCCGGAAGCCTCCCACCGGCACCTGGAGCAGATCCTGGGGCTGATCGACCGGGGCGGGCTTTCGCCCCGGCAGAGGGATCTGGCACGGCGGATCTTCACCCGCCTGGCCGAGGCCGAGGCCAAGGTGCACGGGACGACCATCGAGCAGGTCCACTTCCACGAGGTGGGGGCGGCCGATTCGATCGCCGACGTCGTGGGGACGGCGGTCGGTTGGGACCTGCTGGGGGTGGATCAGACCGTGGCCTCTCCGGTGCCGGTGGGCAGCGGCAAGGTCGAGATCGCCCACGGCCAGTGCAGCATTCCGGCCCCGGCCACGGCTGAGCTATTGCGGGGGATCCCGCTGGCGGAATCCTCGGTTCCGTTCGAGTTGACCACTCCCACCGGGGCCGCGATCCTGGCCACGCTGGTCGACTGTTTCGGCCCGCTGCCGGCGATGACCATCCAGAGGATCGGCTGCGGCTCGGGCCAACGGGATCTCAGGCAGCAGCCCAACGTCCTGCGGCTGCTGGTAGGTGAGGCGGTCGGCGCGGGCGCCGGCGAGCAGGTTTGGGTGTTGGAGACGAACCTGGACGACATCAGCGGCGAGATGATCGGCTACTGCACCACCCGGCTCTGGGAGGCCGGCGCGTTGGACGTCTACACCACGGCCATCCAGATGAAGAAGAATCGTCCCGGGGTGAAGCTTTCGGTCCTCTGCCGCGCCGGCGACGTCGAGCCGATCGAGTCGATCCTGTTTACGGAGACGACCACGCTGGGGGTGCGTCGCTGGACGGTCGGCCGCCACGTGCTCTGGCGGCAGTCGCACTGCGTCGAGACCCCCTGGGGCCCGGTCGAGGGCAAAGTCGGTTGGCTGGGCGACGGCTGGCCGCGTTTTGCCCCCGAGTTCGAGTCCTGCCGCCGCATTGCGGCCGAGCGCGGCGTGCCCTTGCGGGCGGTCTACGAGGCAGCCCAGAAGGCGTTCGACGCAGGTGAAGTGACAAGGGATTAGTGGGCAGTAGGCAGTAGGCAGTAGGCAGTAGGCAGTAGGCAGTGGGTAGTGTGGAGTGGGATCAGATTGGGGGTGGCAATTCATTGCCACCCAGTTCCCAGGCCAGACCTGAGCAGGCAGGCGGCAGGCAGGGCGCGATCGGTGGCGGGCAAATGAGACTGTGCGTGACGCACAAGCGATGAACCCTCCACCCTCAACTCTCAACCCTCAACTCTCAACCTTCACATGACTCTGCTCGCGCAATCCGGCGTGGTGACGGGCCTGATGCTCGGGGCGCTGGTATTAGTGATCGGCTGGCTGCTGTTGAGGACGCACCGCCATTTGTCGCGGCAGCGGCGGGACGATTCGCCGCCGGAGGGGCTGCACCGGGACGTGCAGATGCACGAGACGGCCCGCGAGTTGTCGGCCCAACTCGACAGCAAAATGGGGGCGTTGCAGAGCCTGATTGCGGAGGCCGACCGGGCGGCGGCGCGGTTGGAGGCGGCCGCAGCGAGACTGCCCGACGCCGTCCGACAGCCGGCCCCAGCCGATCGCCAGCCGACCACCCAAGCTGAGGCCCTGCGAGCTTCCGGCCCGCCGGATCATCCCACCGGCGAAGCCGACGACGCATCGCGGCCGCCCTCGGCCGGGCGGCGCCGAGAGGAGATCTACACTTTGGCCGACTCCGGGCTGGAGGCGGCGGAGATCGCCCGCCGCGTCGGCAGCCCCGTGGGCGAGGTGGAACTGATCCTGGGCCTGCGGCAGAAGAGGTGAAGCTGCCGGCGGGCTGCGTTGTCTTTCCAAGCGGCGTGCAGTCCCGTAAAATAGACGGCGTGGCGCGGGGGCCAAGAGCTTATCCCAGGACTGTACGGAGCATCCGGGGTGGCCGGGGTCGACGGGCACCGACGGGCACCATGCGAAGCATGGTTGCGTTGGTCGGCGAGCCCCTGGAGTGTTGCGGCTGGGGGCCACCAACCTTCGGTCGGTGCCGCCGGCCGACCGCCAGCCACCCCGATTATCGGTTCTTGAACAAGCGCCAAACGGCCTTGTGCCTCCGGCGGTACGGCTGCTTGGTTGCTCCGGGTGGGAGCATCATACGAGGGGGAGATGATGTCCTCTGTGGCCTGGTGGGCGATGACCGTTTTGCCGGTGGTCATGTCTCAGATCAAGAGCGATGAGGTCGTCGTCTTTTATCCGACTTGCGCCCACCTGGATGAGGGCGGCAAGACCTGGACCGTGCCGATTCACGGCGTGATTTACGAGCCCGAGCAGGACTCCGTCAGACGCTCCCTGGCGACGGCCTCGATGCGTCGTGCGGTTGGCGTCGAGGGCGACACGCCCGAGGCGGCGACCTTCGAGCGGCGGATGCGGTTGTTCTTGGTCGACAATGAGCGGGGAAAAGACATCTCGATTCGCCTGGGCTCCCAGGAGTACGAGGTGGGCAAGTCGGCAGCCAACGGCCATTTCACCGCAGCACTGCAGCTTCCTGCCGCCGAGGCCGACCGCCTGCTCGGCAGCCGGCTGCGCCCGAGCAACTGGCTCTCGTTTGAGGCCCTCACCCCCAAGGACGACGCCCGGCGGTTCATCGGCCGAGTTCAGTTGATCGGCCCCTCGGGCTGGTCGGTGATTTCCGACATCGACGACACGATCAAGGAGACTCAGGTCGGCGACCGCGAGGCCATGTTGGCCAACACCTTGCTCCGCGATTTCAGGCCGGTGCCCGGCATGGCGGAGCTTTATGGGCAGTGGGCCCGGCAGGGAGCCGCGTTCCACTACGTCTCGGGCAGTCCCTGGCAGCTCTACCTGCCGCTGGCCGATTTCCTGGAAAAGGAGGGTTTTCCGGCGGGATCGTTCCATCTGAAACATTTTCGGCTGACGGATTCCACGGCCTTCAGTCTACTGTCGTCACAGGAGGCCACGAAGCTGGGGGCGATCGAGCCGATCCTGGCGGCGTTTCCCGGCCGGCGCTTCGTTTTGGTGGGCGATTCGGGAGAGCAAGACCCGGAAATCTACGGCAGGATCGCGCGAAAGCACGGCCGGCAGATCGCGGCGATCCTGATCCGCAACGTGACCGACGAAACCGCCGACGGCCAGCGATTCCGCCGTGCCTTGGAGGGAATCGAGCGGCAGCGGTGGGAGCTCTTCCGCCGGCCGCAACAGCTTGAGGGGCTGCTGGGCAGGCTGAGCCAATCGCAGGAGGCCGCCGGTTAGGGCGCGCTCACAAACATCGTGGACAAATTGTAGCAGGCACACTCCGTGTGCCGTCCGCGGGTTACGGCACACGGAGTGTGCCTACTACACTGGAATTGAACAGGTTATTGCTGAGCGCTCTTAGTCGCAACCGCACTGCGGGAGCCGTCTGATGAGACGATTGCGGGGGACCTTGACGATGGCCACGCTGGCCGTCTGCCTGGCGGTGGCGTCATGGTCCCGGCAAGCCTGCGGCCGCGAGCCTTCCCCCGAACCGCCGGCTGATTCGATTCAGCAGTGGATCCGGGAACTCGACAGCGACCGGTTCGTCGTGCGCGAAGCGGCCACGCGGAGCCTGGTCCGGGCCGGCCGCGAGGCCATCGGGCCGGTGACCAAGGCAGCCACCGGCGGCAGTCTGGAAGTGAGTTGCCGCGCGTTTCAGATCCTGATGAAACTCACCCAGGCAGGCGACCGACAGACCGAAGATGCCGCCCTGGCAGCCTTGGAGCAGATTGCCGCCTCGCCGAATGATCCGGCCGGGCGGCGGGCTCTTTCGGTGGTGAGATGGTACCGGGCGGAAAGGCAGCAGCGGGCCTTGGCCGAAATCAGCAGATTGGGCGCCGCGGTTCTGACCCAAGCTGACGGCACGGTCCTGCTTCGCGTCGGCAACGGCTGGAAGGGTGCCGAGGCCGATCTGGCACGCCTGAAAGGACTCCAGAAGTTCGACTCGCTCTCGCTGGAACAGTCATCGCTGGGCGACTCCGCCCTGGTGTACCTGAAGGACTTGACCGACCTGAAACGGCTCTACCTGGGAGACAGTCGGGTGACAGGCTCCGGCCTGTCGCACTTGAAGGACCTGCCCAACCTCACCTATCTCTCTCTGCTGAACCTGAAGATCGACGGCTCGGCACTTGAGCACGTGGCCGAGATGCCCAAACTGGAGTACCTCGGCCTGGATGGTACTCCCGTAACCGACGCCGACTTGCCGCAGTTGAAGAAACTCACCGGTCTGAAACGGCTCTGGCTGGATCGGAGCAAAGTCACCGACGCGGGACTGGCGTATCTGCAAGAGCTCAAGGGCTTGGAGCGCCTCGATCTTGTCGAGACCCAGATCGACGGCAGCGGCCTGGCGCAATTGAAGGACCTCGGCAGTCTCAACTCCCTCTCGCTGAAGGGAGTCAAGCTCAGCGATGCAGGGGCCCAGGCCCTGGCGCACCTGACTCAACTGGAAAGCTTGGGCCTGGACGACACCTCGGCCACCGACGCCCAACTGGCGCACCTCGCCAGTCTATCGAATCTCAAGTCTCTCTGGCTGACGAATACCCAGGTGACTGACGCCGGGCTGGCGCACATCAAGAGGCTGACCAGTCTCCAGAACCTGTACCTGCAAGGGACCAAAGTGACCGCCGCAGGACTCGCCGAGCTAAAAGAGGCGCTGCCTGGTTGCCGGGTGTATCGATGACCGCTGGGGGCTGGCCACCACATTGGGTGGGTGCTACTTGCTCGGAAATCTCCTGTTCAAGAGCCCGGCAGGCCGCTATCCTTTACTGAAGGGGTGAGGGGTCTCGGCCGTTGCGCGGCAGGGCCCCTCATGCCAGGAGACAGAGACTTCCCCCCGATCTCCAGAGGCCCGTCCGTGTTCTACCGTGTTCCGCTGGCTGCATGCCTTCTTTTGGGGCCGGTAATCTCGGCCTACGGGCAACGCGTCGATCGCCGGGCGGTCGCGTTGCCCCAGATCCAGCTCGTACCGATCCAACTGACGGGCACGATCGCCGGCGTGAAGCCGGGCATGATCGCGGTGACCACCGCGGCGGGCGAGACCTGGGCATTGAGCATTCCCCCCAAGATCGAGGTCAGGGTCACCGGCACCGCCGAGCCCGACGTCCTCAGCCCCGGGATGTACGTCCGCTTTATCGCCGCGGTCGACAAGCAGCGGGGCCTGGTGCAGGGAAAAGTGGAGAAGCTGGTGATCTTCTCGCCGTCCGAGGGGACGGGAAGGATGCCGGGCGTGTTCTACTCCGGCCAAGAGGGAGACGAGGCCGCCGTGCAGCCGAACGCGGGCATGCCGCCCAACCCGCCCGAGGCCCGGAATCCCGGCGTGCGACCGAGTCCGCGGCGGCAGCGCGAGCCCGCCACGCCGCCGAAGGCTGGCCCCACCCAGGGGGTACCCGGCCGAGAGGCAGACACCAAGGACAAGGCCGCCGCCCAGGTGGAGACCTTCGACGTCCGCGGGCGAATCACGGCGGTCAAGGGTCGCTGGTTGACGGTGTACGCCCGCAATACGCTCATCAAGCCCGCTCTGAAGATCGAGCTGGCCGACAAGCCCGAGATCAAACTCGACGTGGATACTTATACTCTGGCCAAGGCGGGGGACAAGATCTCGGCCCGCGGCGTTCAGATGGGGGCGCAGGCCGTGCAGGCGATACAGGTGGCGATTGAGCTGGTGGAACCGCTGGGGGCAGCGGGCAAGAGGGCCGGCCGGCCGATCGGCAAGCGCCCTTCCCGGCCGTCGTCCAAGGCCGGTGAGGACCGGCAGCCGTTTGAGGTTTCCCAAGAGGCGGGGCAGGCCAAGCCCGGCCAGAACAAGGATGCTCCTCCGCCGAAGGAGCCGGTAAAGCCCGTACCCCAGGACGAGCGCAGCAAGCAGATCGTGCAATACGTCCAGGCCAAGCCCGAGGAATACCTGCGCGGCGTTGCCGCCGTGGCAGGAAGAAAACCATTCCCAAACGCCGAGGTAACCCCTACCATGTTGTCCCGTGCGCTGTTTGCCGTGTGTATTTGTGCTGGCCTTCTACCTCCGGCCCAGGGCCAAGGGGTCCGCCCCGGGAGAAACGTGCCTGCCGCCAAAGCCGTGAAGCCGGAGCTGGAACCGTTTACGGCCGAGGGCACGATCCAGGCGGTGGCGCGGGGCAGGATCCAGATGTCGGCCGATGCGGCTAAGAGCTGGACGGTCATGGTTGATCCGAAGGCGGTCGTCCACGTCACCGGTACCGCCGAGCCCGATTTCCTCAGGGCCGGCCTGTCCGTGCGATTCACCGCCGAACTCGACAAAGGCGGGGTAGCCAAGGAGAAGGTCCAGCAGTTGACGATCATTACGCCCTCGCCGGAGAATCTCCCGGGCGTCTGGCCCGAGGGAGAAGGCCCGGCCGCCGGCAAGGCGTTGGAAGGCGAGCGTCGTGGCGGCATCGACGCCGATAACGGGCCGGTCATCCGTAAGGCCCCAGAAGGCGAGCGGCGTCGCGGCAGCGGCGCCGGTGACGGTCCCGCCGCGGGCAAGGTGCTTGCGTCCGGTGTCTATACCGTTGCCGGGCGGATCACCAGCTTTCGCAAGGGCAAGCTGACGGTCAACGCCGGCCGCTCAACCGTTCGAGCCGACGTGGCCGACGACGCCAAGATCGACGTGGACTTCGCCGACTACAGCGTGGCCAAGCAGGGCGACAAGATCTCGGTGACCAAGGGGGCGACGTTCGCCGGACGGGCTGGTCTGGCGCAGGCACAGGAGCTGACCATCCAGCTCTCTGAGCCGCTTGCCCCGCCGAAGAAGAAGACCGTCCGATCGAAGCTGCCGGCCATCGAAGGCTCTCGCCGGACACCGAAGAAGGCGGGTTCTCGGGAGGAACCGATCGGGGGAAAGGAGTTGGATTCTGACCGAGGAGGAACACGGTGAGACAATTGGCCTTGAGCATTGCGGTGCTGCTGGGTGCGATCGGAGTTCCCTGTCAGGCTGCGACACTTACCGGAGCGAGAATCACGGCCCTTCCCGACACTAGGTTGATTTGGGACACGTTCCCGAACAATCTGGTGATGCTGGGCGTCAAGGAGGGGGCCGTCTTTCTCAATCCGCACGACGAACAGATCGACTATGATCTGACCTTCCCCGGCACCTATGACTTTGGCATTTGCCTGAACAAGGGGATTCGTCCGGACGCGTCGGCCTACGACTTCTGCCTGTTCTTCGACGGGCGTTCCTCACCGGCAATCTCTGCGAATGCTGCCGTCGATGCGGTGGGCGGCACGCCACCATTCTCAGGATCGCTGACTTATCTTGACCTCACGCTGACGAAGTTGCAGCTTTCTACCTTTGGCGGCGTGGACGAGGTCGGCGAGTTCCGTGCAGGCCCAGACGGCAACGTCGACTATGCCGGCAGCTTTCAACTGACCGTGATTCCCGAGCCGTCCTCGGCGGTCCTGTTGATCGTCGGCGCCGCCGCTTGCCTCGCAGCCTGCTCCTGGCGGCCAGCGCGGAGAGCCTCGCCACAGTGTGCCACTGCTTGACGTAAGGCAAGCAGTGATAGGGCGGGCCCACCTCGCGCTGCTTCTGCGAAGCAGTGGCACACTGTGATCCAACGTCAGGTGTTGGTGAGAAACTCGGGCTCATCCTCCGTGGGCAACCTTCTACCGCGGCGCGCCGCGCAACAGACGCCGCGACCAGAGCAGCAGCGACAACGCCGCCGCCAGGGTCAGAGAGCCCCCCGCGGCATGCGCCGTGGTAGTCACGACCTGCCAGCGTCCTTCCGCCACCACCGTATAGGGCGGCGCCCAGACGCAATCCTTGAACCAGACGGGCAAGCCGAAATTGGTCACCCAGGTGCCGGCCCCCAGGAGAAGCTGCACGACGAACAACGCCGCCAGCAGTCCCGCCCGGCGAACGAGCGTCGCCTGGTGACGGGCGGGCACCGACCGGAGGTTGGTCCGCCACACCCGGATCAGCAGCCACACGATCCCCAGGGCGATCAGGCCCGCCGCAATCAGCTTCAGCCAGACCCAGAGCACAGACCATCCTGGCCGACAGTCTGGTGGGAGGTGGCGGATCTGGGCGCCGAGAACGATCTGGAGATAAAGGGCCACGGTCAGCGCGAACGTCAGCGTGAACGTGAGGCGATACACGCGGCTTGCGGCCGGGCGCGCTTTCGGTTCGTCGTCCTGCTGCCATCGGCGGGAGGTCAGCGTGACCAGCGCCGCCGAGCAGGCGAAGAACAGCGGGGCAGTGCAGCCGTGGACCTTGGCCAGCAACAGGTCGTCGCCCAGCACCCGCAAACCGCCGAGGGTCCCCTGAAAAATCACCCCGGCCAAGGCGGCCAGACCCAGCCAGCGGATCCACTTTCGCCGATCCAGCCTCCACAATGCCACGGCCAGGGCGATCCCGATCAGGCCCACGCCCTGGGCCAACATGCGGTGGCCCTGTTCCAGGAACACGTCCCAGTCTGCCGCCAGCCACTGCGGCAGCGGGTAGAACCAGTGACCTTCCGCCGTCGGCCAGTCGCGGATGGCCAGTCCCACGTCGTAGGTGGTCACGGTGCCGCCCACCACGATCAGCAGGAACGTGGCACACGCCAGCACCCAGGCCAACCGATTAGGCCAGTAGTTGGCCGATTGCCGCGGCAGCTTGGATCGGTTGCCGGTCAACGGTCAGGCACCCCAGGGCCAAGATGGATGGGTAGCTCTTTCGGCCGCTCAGCGGGGTTTCGCGACGGCAGTGTGGGGCCCTCCCGAGGAATTCCCGGCAGCCACCGCCAATCGCACCAGTTCGGCCAACGACTCGGCCTTCATCTTCCGCATGAGCTTGGCGCGGCGGACCTCGATCGTACGGACGCTTAACCCCAACCGGGTGGCCATCGATCGGTTGGACTCACCCTGCACGATCATTCTCAGCACGTCGCGTTCGCCGGGCACAAGCTGGGCAATCCGCCGCCGAATCCTGGCGGTCCGCTCCCATCGCTTCCGATTGTCTGCATCCCGCTTCAGCCCCTCGTCAACGGCCTCCCAGAGTTGCTGGCTGGGGCACGGCTTCTCCAGGAAGTCCAGCGCGCCGGCCTTCATCACCCGTACGACCGTCGGCACGTCGCCCGCAGCGGAGATGAAGATCACCGGGGGAGCAATCTCCGCCTCGGCGAGCCGCTCCAGCAATTCCAGGCCCACGATTCCCGGCATCCGCACGTCCAGCAGCAGGCATCCCGGCCGGGAAGAGTCAAAGGCGTCGAGGAAATCCGCTGCCGAGGCAAACGCCTCCACGGACAACTGCATCGATTCCACCAGCGCGCTAAGGCTGCGGCGCGATGCCCGATCATCGTCCACAATAAAGACGGTCGATTGGTTGTTCACCGGTAGGCCCCTTCCGGTCAATCGGCACGCTAGATCCAGTACGCCTGGCAGGAATCGAACCTGCGACCTACGGTTTAGGAAACCGTTGCTCTATCCCCTGAGCTACAGGCGCCTAAGTAGTTGCCATATAAGGCTTTACGTCTAAACCGTTTTTCCTGCATTTTGGGGCTTTACGCCTTTTGTTACGCCCGGCATAATGAGACTAGAAAGTGGCCCCGCCGGCCGTTACCCGCGGGGCCTGAGACACCTAACCCCTTTGGCAGGAGGTGCCCCATGGCATATTCTACCCGCCGCCCCGCGGGCGGCAAACCCGGCAAGCCCCGGCCGGACTTCCCCCTCTACCCGCACGCGATCGGGCGCTGGGCGAAGAAGGTCAAGACCCGGACCGTCTACTTCACGTCGTGGCGGGAAGATCGCAAGGGCGTAGCCGCCCTGGCGCAGTGGCTTGAGCAGAAGGACGAGCTGCTGGCCGGTCGCACGCCGCGTGCCAAACGCGATGAGCTGCAAGTACGCGACCTGCTCAACCAGTTTCTCAGCAGCAAGCGCGAGTTCGTCGAGGCCGGGGAGCTGAGCGCCCGTAGCTTTGCGGAGTACCTCGACACCTGCGCGTTGATCGCCGATACGTGCGGCCGGACCCGCGCCGTCGCAGACCTAGGGGCCGAGGACTTCGAGCATCTACGCAAAGCGATGGCGAAGCATAACAGTCCTGTGCGGCTGGGCAACATGGTGCAGCGGTGCCGCTCGGTATTCAACTACGCCCTGGAGGCGGATTGGATCGACCGGCTGCCGACGTTCGGCCCGGCGTTTAAGAAGCCCAGGCGCAAGACGGTGCGTCTCGCCCGGGCTAGCAACGGCAAGCGGCTGCTGGAAGCCAACGAGATTCGCCTGCTGCTCGACAAGGCTGACGTGCAGTTACGGGCGATGATCCTATTGGGCATCAACTGCGGATTCGGCAACAGCGATTGCGGTCGGTTGGAGGCCCGGCACCTGGACTTGGACCACGCCTGGATTGACTACGCCCGCCCCAAGACCGGAATCCCAAGACGCTGCCCGCTCTGGCCCGAGACGGTGGCGGCGTTGCGTACCGTGCTGGCCGGGCGGCCCATGGCCGGGCTGGTATTCAGAACCAAGTACGGCCACGCCTGGACCCGCGATGCAAGCCTGACCGCTGACGGCAACGTAAAGCCGCCGGTCGACGCCCTGGGCGGGGCGTTCAAGAAGCTGCTGAAGGCCACGGCCCTGTATCGGCCAAGGATCGGCTTCTACGCGCTCCGGCATACCTTCCAAACCATCGGCTCCCGTACACGAGACGAGGTTGCCGTGTCGGCCATTATGGGTCACGCCGATGAGTCGATGGCCGCCCGCTACCGGGAAGGGCTGGACGATGACCGGCTGCGGGCGGTGGCCGAGCACGTGCGGGGGTGGATTTTCGAGAATACTGTACAATAGGGTCTCATGGGTAGGCCGCTAGCTCCGGCCGCACGGCTGCCCGACAGACGCGGAACCGTCCTTGCGTTCTGTCGGGTGGCCGGCCCTCTAACAGAAGGACGGTATCTATATCTCTTGTCCAAGCGATCGACCGGGTTCTTGCGTTCGTGGACATGCACCCCGAGCGGATGATCAGGGCTGAAGTAGACGAGTTGGAGCGTCTCGCGCAGGAGCTGTACGTGCTGCTCGCTCTCGCGGGGCTGACCGACCACTTGCCGAAGGTGCCGGAGATGCAGCCAGAGCTTGAGGCGGACCCAGCGTTATGGCTCCCGCCGCCACAATTCGTGACCAAGGTGAACCTCCCCGGAAATTGGGACCTTGCGCCACTGCTGGACGAGGACGGGTTGCCTCCGACGCGACCGCTGAACGGCAGCCTACCCGATGAGCCGGTGGAGCGGGCGTTCATGGTGTGCGCGTCGCCGCTGTGGCGTGCAGACATGGCTACCCTGCACGCTCTTGCCCAGAGGGGAGGGGAGCAACCAGCCGAGCCGCCCAAAGAACCGCCCCCACCGCGATTGACGGTAGACCGAGCTTGCAGGACGGCAACGCTAGATGGCGTGACGTATGACGTATCGAGCGACCAAGCCCTGGGCTGGCTCAAGGCGTTGGCCGAGCATCCGAACGTGTGGATCAGCGGGCCCGAATTAGTTTCTGTTGCGGAAAGCTTCGGCAGCGGTTTTCGCGGTTGGAATTGCAGAAAAAGGACGCATCCTTATCCTGTGGGTATTCACCTGGCCCATGACAAAGGAGAACAAGGATGCGTCGCAGAAGGGAAGCCGTGTTGCCGTTTGCGTGGAACAACGACCACCTGCCCAAG